>Ga0137403_10000564_pt1 | contig 48047 bp, 34 predicted proteins | sample CZOMad2_1_16fung_FD_122057 | JGI IMG/M metagenome (GOLD analysis project Ga0137403, IMG submission 122057) | Vadose zone soil fungal communities from Angelo Coast Range Reserve, California, USA - CZOMad2_1_16fungal (Hybrid Assembly) | ecosystem: Environmental > Terrestrial > Soil > Vadose zone... | reverse complement strand
AATTTAGCGACCGCCCGCATTCAGGGTGAACAACTGATAGCAACAACACAATCAACGGAACAAGCCGTCGAAAGCGATGTGCGAAACGCAGTACAGGCGGTGGATACTGCCCAACGCCAGCTCAGTACGGCGCGCGCAGCGACCAAGAGCGCAGAGATTCAGCTAGCCGGTGAAATGAAGCGATATCAGGCCGGCATGTCTACAACGTTTCTTATCTTTCAATTCGAGGATCAACTCGTCACCGCCCGCACTGCAGAGTTACGCGCCGAAGCGAATTACAACCAGGCCCTCGCAAATCTTCAACGTGCAACGTCCGCGACACTTCGTGCGAATCAAGTAACAATCAAGTAACAGTCGATGTCGCCCGACCGTGAACTAACCCTACCCTCGTTTCAGTAAGTCCTTGATGTGCGATGAGCTAAGGGGTCTTGCCGGCTCTTTTGACAAGAGATTCGTGTAGCAAGATTTCGCAAACGGCAGCAACCAGATGAAAGAAGTAAGGCGCTCCGACAACTAAGATCACTCCAGATCTGGGGCAAAAAAGAACAAATAATCACATAGTTTCGCTATATAGAACACGTAGAAATCAACCAGCAAGGAGAACCATCCGGGCGCTTCCCAATAAGGAAAGTCCAGTCCGATAGCGTCCAATTTCTCTTATTCTCAACCAGAGGGTACGAGACACTTTCATCGCTTGTATGAAGGAGGAAAGAGTCATGCGTCCAGTAGTCCTGATCGTTGTAACAACAATTTGCGCAACTGGCTTAGGGGTCGTTATGGGCTTTCAACGCCAGTTTCCACAGCAGGAAACAGAGAAGAGCAAGCTTCGACCGACACCATCGCCCTCACCGATTTACAATCCCTACCCACCTGGGATTCTCCCAGCTGATTTGGATTCAGAGATAGCCAGGGTCCTGCGGGAAATAGATGTCATCGAAGCGAGAGCGATTGCCCGGTGGCAGGCGTTGCCACCTCCAAACCTGACAAATCAGCCGCCAATCTTTAAAGGCAGCGGAACGGAAATGGTAGAAACGCTCGGCGAGCTCATGAATTACGACAAGAACATCTCGCCAAACAAAAATCAAGCATGCGCGTCATGCCACATGCCGTACGTCGCCTTCAGCGGCCCGATCCCGTCGGTTAATCTGACCATGATCGCGTATCCAGGAACGGTTCACTTTCGCGCCGGCAAGCGGACAGCGCAGCGATACACGTATTCACCGTTTTTCCCTGTACTACAGTACAACGAAGTACAAGGTCTTTTCTTCGGAGGAAATTTCTGGGATTCACGCGCTACCGGATACTTCCTGAGGAATCCCGACGCCGAACAGGCACAAGGTCCTCCCGTCGATACTCAGGAAATGGGTAACCCTGACACTGCATGCATCGTCTATAAGCTTTCGCTTGCTGTGTACAGACCTCTCTTTGAGCAGCTATACGGTCAAGGCTCCTTAGATATCAAGTGGCCACATAACACCGCGGAGATCTGCGCAACACCAGGAGGAGCTGCGGTGTTCGGCACCGACACCACTCCACTTAAGCTAAAACCGGAAGAGCGCCTCAAGGCAAACGAGGCTTATAACCACTGGGGACAGGCGATTGACGCATATGAGCAGTCGGTGCAGGTCAGCGCTTTCTCTTCGAAGTTCGATGCCTTCCTGGCAGACCCAGACACCAATCCATTGACCGCAGACGAGAGTGCCGGTTACGACCTGTTCCGTGGCAAGGCCGCCTGCAATACATGCCACGTCGACGGCAGAGGGAGCACTCAGACGCCCGGGACCGGGTTTGATGGAATCCCCGCTACAACGACGGGGACCGATACCAGCCACGCCGCGACGGTGAACCCCCTGTTCACCTGCTTTGGCTCGGCTAATGAGGGCCTGCCTCTGAATCCCAGGGATGCTTTCTTTTACCAGACCACGCCGGATTTCTTCGGCTTCACCGCGAATCCCTTAGGCTTCGGCTACAGAGATTTGGGATTAGGAACTTTCCTCAGAAGCGGCTTCGGCACCTGGGCCAGTCCGAACTCTAACTGGACACAATTTGCTCCTGGTGTTGACGGCCAAATGCAGGTGTCTTCGGCGCGCAATGTAGCGATGACACCGCCACTGTGTCCAACCACCGAGGCGCCCGGGCCTTACTTCCAGAAGGAGTTCTTTCACAACGGCTACATCAAGAGCCTGAAGCAACTCGTCCACTTCTACAATACGCGCGATCTGTTTAAGTTCAATGTCACTTCCGGACACTGCCCGGCAGGAACAACCGAAAAAGTAGACTGCTGGCCAATGCCCGAGGTCACGAACAACCTCGACATGACGACCGGTAATCTCGGCTTGACCGATCAGGAGGAGAACCAGATCGTCGCGTTCCTTATGACACTCACGGATGGGTTCACGAGACCTTACCCAAACAGAGATACTTTTACGGGTCAGTGCATGCAGGGCGGTACGGCTGCGACTCAGGGCAATGAGTTCCTTATCACGACTCCGCCGCTCCCACCCTGCGCCCCGGCTGTCTGCGGCGTCTCGCCCACTCCGAGTCCAGCAATTCCATAGTGAAAGGGGTTCTGGCGGATGCACGGACGAGTAGGAGAAAAATAGAAACAACGCATCGGGGCCGTCTTGGCGGTCCCGATGCCCTTTAACTCGCAGGAGGTCTGTCCATGAATAGACTGCTTCTGAAACTGGCGATGACGGTTATGGTCGGTAACCTGGTCTACTCAACTCCAGTGGCCACCCAGGAGAGTCCTACTACTAAAAAAGCCGCGAGAGTCCGGATCACCCGCGGGCCGGAGATCGAACGAGCGGATCACGACTTTGCGATTATCAGGTGGACAAGCAACAACCCTGGAGGTTCGCCCGTGCATTATGGCGTCGTGCGCTACGGCACGGATCCCGCGAAGCTACATCAGACGGCGAAATCTCCAATCAGGCTGAACCCGGGCCATTCGCATACCATTTTCCGCGTGCGGGTGTATGACCTGGCGCCTCGCACAACCTACTACTACACGGTGGACTCGATGGAGGCCAATGGCACGAGCGATCGGGTAAAGAGCACTGTCAAGCGTTTCACCACACCGCAACAGCCATAGCGCAAAAGCAAGGGTAATCGCAAAGTGTCGCGAACGCGGCGACAGCATTAACCGAGGAGCAGTAAAGTCTCTGAGTAACAAAGTGACAATTTCTTGTTTTCTTGAACAGGTTTTGTTGCGAGTAAACAACTGGATCCACGAAAATCACACGAACCGAAAACAAAAGTCACACGAAATGTTCCTCTTTATTTCGTGTGATTTCGTGGATCATGTCTTGGGTTTTTGGTTGCTCTTCAAACACTCCCGCCAGGAACATCACAAGCTTCAACCGATATAAGCAAAGTCTTGAAAGAACTCGGCAGCGATCAATGATTAAGCTCCAAGAAATTGAGGCATACGCAAATAACTATTCTGAACCGATATGAATACCTTTAAAGTTACTATTCGCGAGGTTGTCTTTCTGGTCATAGTTGGGCTCATCTGCGCCGGGAGTTCCTGTAGGTCACGCTCAAGCAACGAAGCACCAGCCAATCCTACTGAAACAGCAGCAGAATATGTTTCACAAGCGGACCAGCTCTATGCGCAACGGGAAGATTTGATGCGAGTGCGCCAGGCCATAGTTTTTCTCCGACAAGCTGTTACTACGGATCCGGGTAACTACGACGCGTCATGGCGACTTGCGAAGTTCAACTATTATCTGGCGACCCACTCGGAGAACAGAGATGAACGCGAGAAGGCATTTCGCGATGGTATTGAAGCGGGTAAGACTGCGGTCGAATTGCAAGGTGGGAAACCGGATGGTCACTTTTGGTTGGGTGCTAATTATGGCGCGGCCGCGCAAACATCGCTGCTCGGGGGGCTCGCGACTGTTGATGACATAAACAATGAAATGGAGGCTGTGCTGCGACTAGATGAGGGGTATCAAAATGGAAGCGCATATATGGTGCTCGGTCTAGTCTACCTGGATGAACCGAGGTTCATCGGCGGGAATCCGCAAAAGGCAGTTGAACTTATGGAGAAGGGTTTGCGCTTCGGAGAAGGTAACGCATTTTTGCATTTGCATTTGGCTGAAGCTTACGAAAAGGTCGGACGCACAGCTGACGCGCGTCGTCAACTCAATACAATCATTTCCATGACGCCCGATCAAAATTATTTGCCTGAATACAAAGAGGCTGTGGCTGAGGCTCGCAAGCTGCTAGAGAAAACCGCAACAACAGCGGACGGAAATTCGCAGGTTGGGAAGGTGGGCTTGCCCCGCTCAAGATCCGCACCCGCTCAACACCGAATTGACAGCCCAAGCTGAGGAACTTTTCGCACCTTCAGGTCCGATCTCATGTTGATTGGGTGCGGATCTTGAGCGGGGGCAAGCCCACCTTCCCAACCTGCGATTTTCGGTTCCGTGAGTAGTATCCCCGGATCTATTCTAATTCTTTACAGCTTCACACATCCCACTCAAACGGAGTGAAGAATGTGGTAATCCTCAAACCAGCTCCCGAATCTCATGCGGCTTTCGACCCAATGTGCCCGGTCGCCTCGTCCGCGCCGACCACGCGAGTCGACAAACCCTTTTTTGGCGGCGATACCAGGATTGGCAGGAGTGCTGAAACCGCCATTACTCCCGCGATCACATGAAGGGCGCCGCGATAAGAGCCAGTCGTCTGTCGCATGTATGCGATCAGCAGTGGCCCGACCGCGCTGGCAACGCCCCAGGCCGTCAGCATCAGGCCATAGATTGGACCGACGTTCTTTGAGCCGAAATAATCGGCAGCAAATGCCGGCATGGTGCCAAATCCTCCACCGTAACACATCAACACAACGAAAGTGATAATGGTCATCAATGAAATGATCGCGGCGCTGGGAAGAAACCAGAAGAGCAAAACCTGAATGAGGAACATCACAAAGAATGTTGCTCGCCTCGTTAAGAAATCAGAAACCCATGCCCAAAAAACTCGCCCGAATGCGTTCCCGATGCTTGCCACCCCCACCATGCTCGCAGCCACGACTGCGCTCACACCGACAAGTTCCTGAAAGATCGGCGCTTCCTGCGAGATGATTGAAATGCCGGCGAATGTATTCAGAAATAAAAGCAACCACAACGCATACCACTGCCAGGTCTTGAGCGCCTCGCCAAGCGAGTGGTCGCCTCCGGCACGCTGCGAGATCTGCGAAGCAGTTGGCGTCCAACCCTCAGGTCTCCAACCATCCGGTGGATTCTGCATGAACAACGCGGCAAGAACCGTCACGATGAGATACGCAATGCCCAAATATGCAAATGTAGTAAGCACACCAACGCTTTGAATAAGTGTCGTAGCGACCGGTGCGGTGATCAGAGCACCAGCACCAAACCCTCCAACTGCCACTCCGGTAATGAGTCCTCTGCGATCCGGAAACCATTTCACCAGGACAGCCACGGGAACAATGTAACTAAAGCCGAGGCCTACTCCGCCGATCAATCCATAACTAAGGTATAGCCACCACAGTTTGTTAGCGGAGAAGCTTGCAAGAAACACCCCTAGCCCGTACAGCACCCCTCCCACGAGCGCGACGACACGCGGTCCCTTGCGATTTAGCCAGAGGCCGCCAAAGAAAGCTGCGATTCCCAGAACGAAGATGCTAATCGTAAACGTCAACGTCACTTCCGAGATGCTCCAACCGAATTGTTTTGTGAGCGGCGTGCGGAACACGCTCCAGGCGTACACGGCGCCCAGCGCTATTTGCATGAATACTCCAGCTATAGCAATGACCCATCGATTAGGATTCCGCATTTAAGTCCTCCTTAATTAAACGCCAATACACCAGGGTGCCTTTTCGATTTCTTTGTTTGTGTTCGTTCGTGTAAGTTCGTGGATCGTCTCGGTGGACTGCGAGACGGGGGATGATCCACGAATTCACACGAAAGAACAGTAACGAAATCATTTACTTTTGTTGTCAGGAACCTTCGCAGTCAGGTTTCTCCCAAATATCAAAAGCAAATCATTGAAAGCCGCCAAGCCCCGCCGAAAATCCTTGTTCCAGAAAGTGCTTACAAGTTTGATGAGCCCGGGTGGCTTGTTTTCTTCGACGTTGGCCTGGACAAGCGCTTTGGGAACTGCGCGCGTCAGATCGCTTAGCAAGGCCGGCTCGATCTCTCCAAGCGCCTTAACGAGCAGGAGGAGGTTGCGAGTTGCGCGAATAGCCTCGGGTCCACTGGTTACCGCGACGACCTGCTCAAGGATCTTTTCGCTTCCCCCCAGCGTTCCTCGCATCAACTCGAGCACGCCCCGATCATGCAGGCCCTGCAAAACCTCGTAAGCAGCCAGGGTCGCTTCGGCGTGGGCCAATGGCGCTTGCTGAAGACGGACCTTGAGGTTGTTTTGTGGATCGCGCGGCGTCAGATGTAAAGGGATTGGTTGGGCCATGTTGTTTAGTCCTCAATTTCACGATCTCAGATCTGAGATCTCAAATCTGAGATCTCAAATTCCTCACTTCACACTCCAAACTTCATACTCGCAATTCCAAATTCCAAATTCCTAATTCCTAATTTTCTAATTTTTAAATTCTAAATTCTAAATTCTAAATTCTAATTATCGGCTGAATCTGAACGAGCTTTGGGCCGGGAGCGGAATAATCAGCCCGCTGCCACTTGCGCTCGACTTCCACTCCGAGTTGGGGAGTCGGATGACCCCAACGCGAGTTCGTCCGCGGCAGCGGGCTGGCACCGATCTCAGGCAATACCGTCATATGCACTGAGACCTCCTTGAACGCCGGTGTATGAGTCACTGGATCCGTGTAGCTGCTTGTCAAAAGATTGACGGGACTCTGTACTGAGTTCATCGGCATGTAAAGCTCTTTGCCGTGAACTCGATCGGTCACCAGAGCGCGCACGCGGACTCTGCCGTAGCGCGAAATCAGGTGCACCCAGCTTCCCGTTTGAACCCCGCGCTCGTGAGCCAATTCTGGTGATACTTCGACAAACGTGTCCGGTGTTTTCTCGCGAATCCCTTCAGTCCGGTACGTCAGGTTGCCCTCATGAAAATGTTCAAGCAGGCGTCCATTGTTCAGATGCAGGTCAAACTCAGCATCGGGTTGCTCTGCCGGTTCCTGCCAGCGCAAGGGAAACAGCCTGGCCTTGCCGTCCGGAAAGAAAAACTCTTTGGTGTAGAGCAAAGGTTGATCGCTGCCGTCCGAGGCTGCCGGCCACTGCAAGGACTTATATCCTTCGAGCCTTTCATAACTCACTCCCGCAAAAATAGGCGTCAGCGACGCAATTTCCGCCATGATCTCCGAAGGGTGTTGGTAGTGCCAATCAGCGCCAAGATGATTGGCAACATCCTGGACGATCCTCCAATCGGGGCGGCATCCCTCCAACGGTTCAAACACTTCGTAGAGTCTTTGAATTCTGCGTTCGGTGCTGGTAAATGTGCCTTCCTTTTCCAGACTTGGAGCCGCCGGCAAAACAACGTCGGCGTACTGGCAGGTAACGCCGAAGAAGATCTCCTGAACAACGAAGAACTCAAGCTTGGAAAACGCATCGCTAACGTAGTTCGCGTTGGAATCAACGATGCTCATCTCCTCGCCCCCGACGTATAACGCTTTGAGTTTTCCTTCCTGAATAGCGTCGACCATCTGATGATTGTCCAGACCTTTGCTTGAAGGCAGTGTCACCTTCCACGCGTCTTCAAAACGGGCGCGCACTTCCGGATCGTCCACAGACTGGTAGCCCGGAAGGTTGTTTGGCATCGACCCGTGATCGCTTGCTCCCTGAACGTTGTTGTGACCGCGCAAAGGGTAAGCACCGGTTCCCGGGCGCATATAGTTGCCGGTGACCAATAGCATGTTCGATATCGCAGTTGAAGTATCGGAGCCCTGACTGTGTTGCGTGACGCCCATGGCCCAGAGAACGCAGACTCGTTCTGCGCCGGCAATCATCTGGGCTACTTTTTTCAACGTATCTACCGGCAGTCCGCAGCGTTCGGACGCAAACTCCAACGTAAAAGGCTCGAGGCTTTTGCGATACTCTTCGAATCCATTTACCCAGGTGTTGATGAAGTCAGTCTTGGCCATCCCGTTGTCAATCAGATAGCGGCTGACAGCTGACAGCCAGATGAGATCGGTTCCAGGATTTGGGTGCAGGAAGAGGTCGGCACGCCGCGCCATTTCATGTTCGCGCAGATCGGAAACGATTACCTTTTGACCGTGCAGCTTTTGGGCCCGCTTTACACGCGTTGCGAGTACGGGGTGACTTTCCGCGGTGTTGCTGCCAACTATCACGACAAGATCGGCTTGCGCAATATCGCTGATGGAGCCCGAGTCTCCGCCGTAGCCAACGGTGCGAAACAGGCCAACGGTCGCCGGAGACTGGCAGTAGCGCGAACAGTTGTCGATGTTGTTTGTGCCGATGACTGCCCGGGCCAGTTTCTGCATCAGGTAGCTTTCTTCGTTGGTGCACTTCGAGGAAGCAATCACGCCGATAGAATCTGGCCCGCTTTTCGCTTTGATTTCGGTCAAGCGGCGGCCTATCAGGGTCAGGGCTTCTTCCCACGTGGCTTCGCGAAACCTGTCTCCCTCACGGATAAGCGGCTTCGTCAAGCGATCGCCGCTGTTAGTATGGTCCCACGCAAACTTTCCTTTGATACAAGTGGAGATACCATTTGCCGGTCCCTCCAACGGCTCGACCTTGAGAATATGTCGATCCTTAGTCCACACGTCGAAGCTGCATCCGACTCCACAGTAGGTGCAGACTGTCTTGGTGCGACGAATGCGTGACTCGCGCATTGCCTCCTCGGCTTCTGATACGCGCATGATTGTGCCGTAGCCGGTTTCGGGCTCAATGCCTTTGACCACATCAATCATCCCGTCCAACGCCGGCTTCGGCAGTCCGGTAAAAAATCCGGCATGGCCCAGCATTGACTTTTCCATTAACGCGTTGCAGGGGCAGACCGTTACGCAGTGGCCGCAGGAAACACAGCTCGATTCGCCAATAGTCGAGCCGCCGTCCCACAACACTCGTGGATGCGGGTCTTCCCAGTTAATCGAGAGCGTTTCATTCACCTCGAGGTTCTGGCAGGCCTCTACGCAGCGGCCACAGAGAATGCACTGATCCGGATCGTATCGATAGAACGGGTTGGTGTTGTCGACTTCGTAGGGCTTGGTACGAAACGGGATGTTCTGATGCTCGACGGCTAACAATTTCGTCGTGTTGTGAACCGTGCAGTTACCGTTGCTGTTATCGCAGACGGTGCAGTAGAGGAGATGATTACTAAGGATACGGTCAAACGCCTCTCTTTGAGCATCACTCGCTGCTGCAGAATTCGTGCTGACGCTCATTCCCGCTGAAACGTCAGTAGCACAAGCCCTGACAAGACGGCCGTCAACTTCGACCATGCAGGTATCGCACGTCTGGATTGGACCAAGCTGCGGGTGGTAACACACCTGTGGCATTTTACGGCCGCTTCGATTGATGACATCGATGAGGCGCTCGTCATCCTTTGCGTGCTGGAGCAAACCATCTACCGTTATTTCGAGCATTCCGGTATCTCCCAAGAAATGTTATGCCTGTGGCTTCTTCAAGGCTGTTTCAGAAAGAAGAAGCACCGGCGCGCACCGACATTGAAGGTGCAGTCTATAGGCAGGCTTTGCTGCGATCTTTCCTCGCTTTGCGTGGAATCACTACTTTTTGCCACCGTGGGAAACTCGGCGAAGGGGAAGCGGTGTGGGGGGACGCGGTGAAGGGGGGACGCGGCGAAGGGGAGACATCGAGAAAACCCGCGTCTCCCAGTCGCCGAGTCCCCCCTTCCCGAGTCCCCCCTTCGCCGCTTCCCCCTTGCAAACCTGCTATTTATTCAAGCGAGTCACAGCCCCAGATCGCTTAGTTCTGGATGATCGTCGGGTCGGCGTCCAAGCGGCCAATGGTATCTTCGCTCTGACTCCTTGATGGGCAGATCATTGATGGACGCAAAACGTAAACGCATCAGGCCATTTTTTTCGAATTCCCAATTCTCATTGCCGTATGAGCGAAACCAATTTCCGGAGTCATCATGCCATTCATAAGCAAAGCGTACCGCAATGCGATTGCCCACAAAGGCCCAAAGCTCTTTAATCAGCCGGTAGTCCAGTTCCCTTGCCCACTTGCGAGTAAGAAACGCTACGATCTCATGCCTTCCGCTTGCGAACTCCGCTCGATTTCTCCACCGCGAATCGGGCGTATAGGCCAAAGCCACTTTTTGCGGATCTCGGGAATTCCAGCCATCTTCTGCCAGACGAACCTTCTGGACAGCAGTTTCATGAGTGAATGGAGGTAACGGCGGCCGATCCGCAACCACCTCCTTTTCTCGAGACGCTGTATTGCTCATCGCAATCTCCTCAAACTGACTTCATCGGACCGGACCAGGACCATCCCGGGGCAGTAGCAAACGTCCTATATCCCTTTTCTAAAAGATCTCGGTGTGACTCCAGCCAACCGACGAAAGGATGTTGTAAAGTGGCTCTGGCTGGAAAATCCCGATCGGAGGGCAATCTCAGCGATCGGCAAACCAGTTTCTTGCATTAATTGCTTCGCGCGTTCAATTCGTCGCTCTGCAATATAGTTGGTCGGAGTCATTCCCATCGACTGCTTGAAGGCTCGAGAAAAGTGGAAGTAGCTCATACCAACCTCTTTCGCTACTGCTCGAAGCGCCACCCTTCCTTCCTCTTCACCGGCCAGATGTTGGTCTATCAGGCTGGTAGCCTTTCTTAATCGGTGTGGCGCCATTCCTCCAGGACCGATCTGGACGTCCTTTAAGGCGCTATAGCGTCTGATCAACTGCATCGCCAGACCAATTGCCAGGGAATCGGCGTAAAGCCGCCCCATAACATTCGCTTCGTTCAACTCGCTCAGAAGAGACATCGCGATGTGTCGGATATGTTTGCTCTTAAAGCCAATCTGCGGCGTAAAGACAAGTTCTCCGTGGGAGAAATCAATTCTCTCTACGACCTTCCGCACAAAAAGAGGGCGGAGAAACAGAAGCAGCGTGTTGCTGCAATACGAACTCTCAGACTGGCAGGACCATGATGTACCCGCCGGCATGATTGCCACCTCCCCGGCCAGCACGTTCCCTTCGAAGTTACGCTTGCCAAGATGCGCGTGCACCTGAAGAGGCGCGCTCAGGTTCAACACAAGACAGTGATTGTCGGAAGAGGGAACAACCATCTCGTTCAAACTATGGCGCAAATGTAGTACGCGGATGTCTTGCCATGCGAAGGCGTCGCTGGACGCTACGACTGCTTCCGGGTACAGCTGCGCAACATCACTGACTGATGGTGTCTGTAGATTCGATATCCGCGTATTGCGGATACTATCCCTCCACGTTTCACATCTATTTACAATTGGATCGACTAGTGCCGAAGACCAAAATGACTGGTCCGAACTCTTTACGGCTTGAAACATGACTTCCTCCCCGCTTGTGAATGGAGTCTAATCGGACTCCTCGTCATAGCGCTCAACGTTCTTGTTTCGGATTGCTAAAGAAGCGTTTATCGCATTGAGCAATTCCTGCTCTGTGAATGGCTTCCTCAAAAAAGCAACCGCCCCCGCTTCCATCGCTATCCGCCGCTGATCTTCACTGTAATGGGCGGTTATAAAAACGATTGGTACTGAGATGTTGGCAGCAACCAAGCGACGCTGGAGCTCAAGCCCGTCTAAGCCAGGCATCCTGACGTCCAGGATCAAACAATCGAAGACGTGCGGCCGGCCCGATTTCAGGAAGTCCTCGGCGGAAAAAAACTCATCAACACTGAACCCGATGGAACTGATGAGCGTTGTGATTGCTTCCCGCATCGACGGGTCATCGTCCACGATTGAAATCCTCGTACCCTCGGTCACCGTATTGTTATCAATCATGTTCTTTTCTCGACAAACCGCGCTGATCTATCCTTCCTTAGAGACGTCCGTAGCGAGCGGTTGCAGCTATTGCTTCGGCGTATCGGCCTGTCTCTATGGCGAAAGCCTACTTCGTAGGCGATCGGATAACTATTGGAATGTGAGGTAAGCGTGTGGGAACTTAAGGAAGTGTTATTGGAGAAAACTCTAATGTGATTGTGTGCCCGGAGTACTTAGTTGGAGTTTTTCAGCCATCCGAACCAATTCTGCCAGGGAGTCGGCCTGCATTTTTTGCATAACCTGGCTACGATGAACGTTTACAGTCTTCTCGCTGATGCGCAGTTCCGAGGCAATCTGTTTGTTAAGCAGTCCGGCGACCACTAAATTCATAACTTCACGCTCGCGTGGCGTAAGCGCCTCAGAACGATGAACTAATTCGCCCGTTTCCGAGCGCTGCCGGCGCGCTGCCCGGTCCCGTTCTGTCGCCTGCTCAATTGCGTCCAGCAGGTCCTGATCCCGAAAAGGTTTCGTCAGAAATTCCAATGCTCCGGCTTTCATGGCCTGAACAGACATCGGGATATCACCATGTCCCGTAATGAAGATGATGGGAATTTTAATACCTCTCTCCGTCAGTTCTCGCTGGAGATTTAGACCGCTGAGCCCCGGAAGGCGCACGTCGAGAACCAGGCAACTGGGTACATCCGGCAGTTTGGCCTCGAGAAGTTCCTGCCCTGACCCAAAGGTTTGGCAACTGAGTCCCACAGCTTCGATCAGCTCCTTGATAGCCGTGCGCATTGAGGGGTCGTCGTCGATTACGAATACAAGCTGGTCTGTCTTCTTCATAAGCCCCTCCCGTTGGCCGGTGGAAGGAGAAACTGTATCGTTGCTCCTTTGTCCTCGTTCTGTGTAGCCCAAAGCGTTCCTCCATGGGCCTCAATGATTGTTCGACTAATTGAAAGTCCCAGACCCATGCCTTCCGGCTTTGTCGTAAAAAACGGGTCGAAGATCCGCTCAACATCCTTAGCCTCCAGCCCATGACCAGTGTCACGCACCGTAACGACTACCGCGCCAACGCTATTCTTTCCTGAGCTGATTTCCAGCTCGCGTGGATTGGTTTGCGCACCGCTCATTGCGTCTTTGGCATTCAGAATCAGATTCAGAATTACTTGCTGCAACTGGATTCGATCTCCTAACACCGCAGGCAGATCAGCTGCTAGTTCCGCCTTCAACTCAACCTTATTCCTCAGCACTTCGCTGCCCACCAGCGCCATCACTTCCTGAATCGTCTCATTAATATTCAATCGTGCCTTTTCAACTTGTGTCTTGTGCAAGAGATCGCGAATTCGCTTGATCACTTCACTCGCCCGCATGCCGTCTCTGATCATCCGCCCAACAACCTCGCGCGACTTATCAAGATCCGGCGCCTGGCGCGAAAGCAGGTGCACACACGCGTGGCCGTTGGTAACAATGGCACCCAGTGGTTGATTGACTTCATGAGCTATCGACGCTACCAGTTCTCCTATGGTCATCACTCGCGTGACGTGTGCCAGTTCTTCCTGCGCTTTGTGCAGCGCTTCTTCGGCACGCTTCTGCTCGGTAGTATCCATGATGCTTACCAGCACGCTATTCAACTTATCGGATTCGGTTGGGAATGTAATTGTGCACACTACCGAAATACGATCTCCCTTCAATGTCTTGAGAGATGCTTGCGATTGAAACCAGGTCCTTCCCTCGGCTAACGCGATCAGTTCTCCCGCAAACACTTCCCGCGTTTCCGGCGTGAATACCTTGTCCAATGAGGCGAGCAGCTCATGCTTATCGTGGGCGGCGAACAGCTCGACGGTTGCCTCATTGACATCCAGGATCTTGACCATCGATATGGCTTGCGAAACAAATTCCGGATGCGCCGCAAGGTATTGGCGGAAGTCCTGCACACCTCCGGCCTTCAGATCATCAATCGCCATTTTGACTTGCGAAAAGTCTTCCTCCCAGATCGACACTCCAGTTGACTGGAAGATGTAGCGGTATCTCCTCTCACTCTCGCGCAGTTCTGCCTCTGCCCGCTTGCGCTCGGTGATGTCCCGGGCGATCTTGGACACGCCAATGACCTGGCCGGCGGCGTCCTTGATCGGAGAGATAGCTAAAGAAACGTGGATCTTCCGACCATCCTTCCTGATCCGGACGGTTTCAAAGTGGTGAACGCTCTGTCCTCGCCTGAGTCTTTCGATAATCTGTGACTCCTCATCCAGGCGGTCGGGTGGGATCAGAATGTTAATCGGCAGCCCGACCGCTTCCTCGGCCCTGTAGCCGAAGATTCTTTGCGCGCCGGCATTCCAACTAGTAATGACCCCTGCGAGCGTCTTGCTGATGATCGCATCGTCAGAGGATGCAACAATCGCTCCCAGTCGGAGTTGCGCCTCCTCGGCCCGCTTGCTCTTTGTAATGTCGTTATTAGTCTCGAGGATCGCGGCTGGCCCTCCCAGTTCGTCTCGTTGCAAAGACCACCGGCTCGCCACCACGACCTGTGTCCCGTCTCGCTTCGTGTTGACGAGTTCCCCCTCCCAACGCCCAGTGCGGAGCAACTCCGCATTGATTCCTGCCAACGGCGCGGGAAAGATCGTCTGAATGAGCTGGTGAGAGACTTTGTGGAGGGCCTCCTCTCTGGTCCATCCGTATAGTTCCTCGGCGCCGCGATTCCAGTAGGTGATCTGGTCATCCATGCCGCGCGTGAAGACAGGGTCGTGCGTGAGATCGAGGAGGCGAGCCTGCTCGCGCAGCTCCTCTTCCACGCGCCTGCGCTCGCTGAGCTGTTCTCGGAGCGTCTCCTCTACACGCTCGCGTTCCCGGATATTGGTCAACAGCCTCTCCACTTCGCGCGCCGTTTGGTTCATCCCCAGAAACTCATCAGGCGGCACATAATATAGATTTCTGCAGACCGTGCTGCCGTAAACGACCATGGGATGAGTGCGGATGACGTCGAGAATAAGGTCTGGCGGAAAAAGGCGTCGATTGTACTGGCAAAGCGCGGAACAGTTACTTTCTGAAAGCGTGTGAGTCAATTTGCTTTCGTATTCCATCCAGCGCTCAAGCCCGCGCCCTCCTCTCAGAACCCACTCTGTCTCGCCGGTGGCACGGAGCGCAGAGAACCCTTGGCTCATCGCCAACTCCGTGGCTTCCTTCCAGAAGGTAAACATCCAATCGGGACGAAAGGATCCGTGTTCGAGATATGCATCCTCTTTGGTTGCCAGAACGAGGGCGTTGGATGCGGTCGCACGATCTACGTCAATTCCTTCGGACTGCATGGCTTCGCGAACATCGCCAATCGTGCCATCGTCGGCTATGTAAATGCATTTTTCGCCACGATCGAGCCCGATCCGTATGAATGGAACAGCAACAGCGTAATGCTCCTCAGGACTCTCGTAAATCGAGCAGAAATGGTCGTGTGGACCGAGTTGTTCCAACGCCGCGATGAGGGGAGCTCTCTGTACTGCCAGACTCATAAAACCTCCGTCCTTTGGTCAACGATGGGTGCGGAAAATAACATCCCATCAAGTTTTACCCAATGGTGTGATAGCTCATAATTCAATCCCGCTGCCCGGATGCAAGGTAAACTGTATTGTCGCCCCATTGTCCTCGTTCTGTGTAGCCCAAAGCCTTCCCCCATGAGCCTCGATGATCGTTCGACTAATGGAAAGCCCCAGGCCCATGCCTTCCGGCTTGGTAGTAAAAAACGGGTCGAAGATTCGTTCAACATTCTGCGGGTCCAGCCCGTTACCTGTGTCACGCACTGCAACTAGTAGCTCACCAGCGTTGCCCTCTCGTGACGTAATCAGCAGCTCACGCGGACGGGTTTTCACAGAGCTCATAGCATCTTTGCCGTTTAGGATCAGATTCAGGATTACTTGCTGCAATTGAATTCGGTCTCCGACGACTGCTGGGGGATCGGCCGCCAATTCGGCCTTTAACTCCACGTTGCTCCTTAGCACGTCGCTGCTTACCAGGGCGATCACTTCCTGGATGGCGTCATTAATATTCAAGGGGGCCTTTTTAGGGGGAGCCTTGTGCAAAAGGTCGCGAATTCGCCTAATCACTTCACTCGCCCGCATGCCATCTTTGATCATACGCTCGATAACTTCGCGCGACTTTTCAAGATCTGGCGCTGCGTGAGAAAGAAGACGTACACACGCATGGCCGTTAGTAACGATGGCGCCTAGTGGTTGATTGACTTCATGAGCTATTGAAGCTGCCAGTTCTCCCATGGTCATCACTCGCGTGGCGTGCGCTAGCTCCGATTGCGCCTTTTGCAGCTCATCCCCGGCCTGCTTGCGCTCAGTGACGTCATTGTTAGTCTCCAGGATAGCGAGGGAATTTCCCTGTTCGTCGCGCTGCAACGCCCACCGGCTAGCCACCACGACCTTCGTGCCGTCTCGCTTCGTGTGTATGAGCTCACCCTCCCAGTGGCCCGACCTTAGGAGCTCCTCATAAATCTCTTCCAACCGTGCGGGAAAGATCGTCTGCATGAGGTCGTGACTGATCCGCCCGATGGCTTCCTCCTTTTTCCACCCGTATAACTCCTCGGCGCCGCGATTCCAATAGGTGATCGCGTCGTTCATCCCGCGCGCGAAGATTGTGTCGTGCGTGAGGTTGAGAAGGCTGGCCTGTTCGCGCACTGCCTCCTCGGCCCGCTTGCGCTCGGTGATATCGCTGTTGATCTCGAGAATTGCCACAGGGTTCCCGCTCTTGTCCCGCTGCAAAACCTGACGACTTGCTACCACAAGGCGGGACCCGTCCCGCATCGTATGGAGGAGTTCACCTTCCCAATACCCCACACCGAGGAGGTTGGCTTGGACCTCCTCGAATGATGTTGGAAACGCCGTCTGTAGAAATCCGTGAGTGATCTGACCGTGAGCTTCCTCCCTCAGCCAGCCGTACATTCTCTCCGCGCCACGGTTCCAAAAGATGATCTCACTTGCCAGGTTGCGGACCAGGATTGCGTCGTGTGCGAGTTCAAGCAGTTGGGCCTGGTCTTGCAACTCCAGGGCCTGCTTCTGCAGCGCCTCTTCGGCCCGTTTACGCTCGGCAATCTCAGCCTGTAATTCCTCGTTGCTTTGCCTGAGATCTGCCGTTCGCTCTTGAACTTTGGCCTCCATTTCATCACGTGCCCGCCGGAGCAAGGTCTCGGCGCGTCGTCGCACGGCACCCCACGAGCTGACGAGCAAGGCTGATAAAAAAAAGACGAGAAGATGAGGAGCGTGGGAGGGGTCAAACCTGAAGCTGTACAAAGGGACCAGGAAGAAGTAAGTAATCGCCATAGTCGCCAAGAGGGCGGCAACCAGGCCGGGCCCGATGCCGCCAAACCAGGCGCTCAGCATGATCGCCAGGAAGAAGACCGTCGAGACAAGCACATCGGGACGCAGCAGAAGCGTAAAGATCAGGGCGACTGCGACACTTGAAACGGCAAGTCCGTATCTCAAGACCACAGAGGATGCGCGCTGCGACAAAGTGTCGGAGTCCGACATTCCCTAGCCTCGCTTGAAATTAAAGTCGATCACGAATGCAACTTGCGCTGCTTTCTTCACGATTCACTCCCGCTGCTCGGTGGAAGGGTAAACTGTATTGTCGCTCCATTGTCCTCGTTCTGCGTAGCCCAAAGCGTTCCCCCATGCACTTCGATAATCGTTCGACTAATGGAAAGCCCCAAACCCATCCCTTCCGGCTTGGTAGTAAAAAACGGATCGAAGATCCGCTCAACATCCTTTGCCTCCAGCCCATGACCAGTGTCACGCACCGTAACAACGATCGAACTGGAGTCATTCTTTCGCGAGGTAATTTGCAGCTTGCGGGTTTGCTCGCCGCGCATTGCGTCTTTGGCATTCAGAATCAAATTCAGAATTACTTGCTGCAACTGGATTCGATCTCCTAAAACCAAAGGCAGATCGGTTGCGAGCTCTGTTTTCAACTCCACCTTACTCCTAAGTACCTCGCTGCTTACCAGCGTTATCACCTCCAGAATCGTCTCGTTGATATTCACCAGTGCCCATTCCACAGGTGTCTTGTTCAAGAGATCGCGAATCCGCTTAATGACTTCGCTCGCACGCATGCCATCTTTGATCATCCGCCCAATCACTTCGCGCGACTTATCAACATCCGGTACCTCGCGCGAAAGCAGACGCACGCAAGCGTGGCCGTTGGTAACTATGGCGCCCAGTGGCTGATTGACTTCATGAGCTATCGAGGCCACCAGTTCACCCATGGTCATGACTCGCGTGACGTGTGCGAGCTCTGCCTGTGCTTTCTGCAATGCATCTTCTGCCTGCTTGCGCTCGATGGCGATGCTTGCAAGATGGGTAACCTGTTCGATGATATTGTGCTGTTGCGCAGTGGGGCTAGCCTCTTCGCGAGAGTATATTGCGAAGGTCCCTAACACCCGGCCATCCGACGATAGTATTGGGGTGGACCAGCAAGCTCTGAGCCCGTGCGCTAAAGCTAGATCGCGATAATTAACCCACAGCGGATCCGTGGCTATATCAGAGACAATCACTGGCTCTTTGCGGTAAGCGGCCGTTCCGCACGATCCTTCCGAAGGGCCGATGACAGCGCCATCGATTGCTTCAGTATAGCTTTTCGGAAGATTAGGCGCTGCTCCGTGCCGCAGCCGGTTCCCATTCTCTAACAATAGAATCGACGACAGAGAACCGCTGGACAGATCTTCGACAAGACGACACAGCGCGTCGAGGATCAGAGCGAGCGACTCGTCCCTGGCTATCATCTCAAGCAGCTGCTTCTCTCCGGCAAGCAACGCTTCAGCCCTCTTGAAATCTTCGATGTCAGTGGTTGTTCCGTACCATTGAAGAATATTTCCTGTTTCGTCTCGGACGGGCACAGCGCGGCACAGACACCAGCAATATTTTCCATCAGCCCGTCGAAAGCGTGCTTCAGCCTCGAATGGTTGCCCCGTCGCCACAGACGCGCGCCACTTATCAATTAGCGCGGTAGAGTCATCGGCATGAAGTGCAACCGTCCAGCCCCAATCCCGCGCCTCTTCCCCTGAGAGCCCTGTATAGTCAAGCCAACTGTGGCTGAGAAATTCCGCTGAGCCGTCCGGCTGATTGCTCCAGGACATCGTAGGAATCGTGTCGATGATAACTCGGAGTCGATCTTCGGATTTCTTGATCTCGGCTAGTGCCTTTTCCAACTTAACCCTGGCCTGGATTTGGTCAGTAATGTCGATCGTCGTACCGACGAACTCGGCGATATCCCCGGAGTCATCGATCACAGGGTGCCCTACAATGCGAATCACTCGATCTGATCCATCAGCTAAGCGCATGGGAAATTCGCCCCGGAACGTGATTTTCTCCCGCCGTCCACTTTCAAACAGCTCCAAAATCTCCGCCCAGGTCTCCGGCGTAAACTGCTTGCCGATCTCTTCCGTAGCACCGCGAATGTCGCCCGCGGGAATTCCCAGTATCCGGAACATCTCTTCCGACAAGTAAGTAGTCTCCAGATCCGCTGTACTGGCCCAACTGCCGGTGTGGCTTAACTTCTGCGCTTCGGCTAAGTACGCCTCGCTGCGTCGCAACTTCGTCTCGGCGTATTTGCGTTCACTGATATCGCGCATAACTCCGAGAGAATATCCATTAAGCCTTGCCGTCGCTGAAACTTCGACGGGCACGTGGGTGGCATCTTTCCTCACGAAGGTTCGCTCGAACCGCAAGCGGGCTCCTGCCCTTAATTCTTCCAGCCGCTGATCGAGAGCTGATTGCTCTTCAGGCAGATAGGTTTCGATTATCGGCAAACCGGCGGCTTCTTGCGCTGTACATCGCAACAGTTCGAGACCGGCGGGGTTCGAGGAGACTATATTGGCGTCTCTGTCCACCAAATAAATCGCATCAGGAGAAAGTTCGAGCAGATCTCGAAACTTCTCCTCGCTCTTCCTCAGTTCGTCCTCCGCTTGCCGTCTGGCGGTAATGTCCATCGTGGAGCCTACATACTCGATGTCGCCTGATAGATCCCTTATCGCATGCGCCAAAACCTGAACATGTTTGACAGAACCATCTGGCATAAGCAATCGATGTTCGAAATCAATATCAAGCCCCTTGCGGGACGCGTCTTGGAACGTCTGTTCGACGAGGGCCCTGTCCTCGGGATGCAAGCGGCTGAGAATGAGCTCTCTCGTTGGCTCCGTCGTTTGGTCGCATTGGAAGATGCGAAAAGTCTCCTCTGACCAAAAGATCTCTCCGGTTGAAACCCTCCAGCCGAAGGAACCTGTATGGCTTAATCGCTGTGCTTCGGATAAATACGACTCACTCCGTCGGAGGGCGTCTTCGGCGCGTTTACGCTCAGTGTTCTCAGCTTGCAACGCGCGGTTTATTCTAGTTAGCTCCTGAACTGTTTCGCCTAAGTCGTCGCGCGCGTTCCCGAGCGATTCTGCTGTTCTCTTTTGTGCCGCGCTCAGCAACCCGACAAAAAGGGCTGACAGCGCAAAAATGATAAAGCGCGGTACCTCCTTAATCTCAATCGCCAATGAGTGGGTCGGAGTCACGAAGTAGTAATCGAAAACCAGAAGCGAGAGCCCCACCGACAACAATCCCGGCCTGACTCCTCCGACCCAGGCACTGAACATGATTGCGCAAAGAAACAGCGAGACAGGAGCAGTTACCAAACGCGCATCGAGCAAGCGTGCGATGCTGAGCGCCGCCCCAACCGACAGCACAGCAATCACGTGGCCCACGATGACAGGCGGCTGAGACCACAGGATATTAAGCTTCGACCTACCGATGTCTCGAGACAGTTGCACTAAAGTTCCTTTTCCAATTTTGCTCGAAGGTGGACATAAATCCAAAAGAGCTTATCTGCAAAAGCTCAGGCTCACCGGTCGAGGTTTTCATAATCATAAACCCAAACCAATTAACCATCCAGATAAGCATTGTCCATATGATTGTCGATCGGAATCGCTTATTTCTTTGGAGAGTTCCATTCGACGGGTTCTGCCCTCTGGGCAACTAAACGAGCATGATAAGGGGCTGAAACTAACTATCTTTCCGCTCTTTGCTCGATTTTTCGGACTCTTGCGGTTTTTTTATTGGGCCAGAGACCGTAGCGGCGTCGCTCAGCAGGCGCCGGCATCGATCGGGAAAAGGACGCCCACGGAGCGACTTCTCCCCTAACTCATCGCGCTTCGAGCAAACTGCCGTAACTCCGCGCAATTGCACGCAAGACGGATTGACTCAGTAATCGTTACTTATTATCGGCGGAGCGTTAGGCAGCGAGGTGAGCGACAGATGAAGCCATCAATCAAGATCATAAAACGCAGGCACGACGAGAGGCATAACCATGATGAGGATTCAAACGAGTTGAAAACCTCGGTGGCCGAGAAGTCAGTCGAGCGAAGCACGCGCGAAATAGCGAGCACCGTCAACGGTTGGATTGCCGAGTTGCAAAAACGGAAACATGCTCAGGTCCGTTTGTTCTCACCTCTCTCTGTGATGTTGATACTGATCGCCTCGATAAGTGCCCTGGGCGCCCCGGAGAGGAGCTTGGCGCAGCCGGATCTCGGCCATTCGCAGGCACAAACGGCTGAAAAGGCATCACCTGCACCCGAGAGTGTCGTCAAAATTACAATAGCAACCGTCGGAAGTTTCTTCGGTCCGCCTACCGACCATTACAGAGCTGGTGATCGGATTATCATCGCCATAACAATGACCAACACGTCCACGGCGCCGTTAGAGGCTTGCATCTCGTCAGAGCTTTACCAGGACCTTCCGAAACTCACAAAGAGCGGCGAGCTGGTGCCATATATGCAATGGCAGTCGTATGAACGGCTAAATGCGCAGCGCAATAACACTTGCGAAGACGAGGATCTACCGGAAACGGTTGTTCTCAAGCCAAACGAATCAAGGCTGACTGATTGGTTTGTGCTTGTAGACAGCCGCGAAGCCACAGGAGCGGAGGCCTGGTATGATGCGTTGCCTCCTGGTCAATATCAACTCTCTATTCAGCGTCGCCTGGGATGTTGTCATGGGCCAATGGTTCAGTCGAATAAGATCGCCTTTGAAGTAGTACCATAAGGATTAAGGAAATGAAGGATTTATTTTCCATTTGCCATTTCTCATTTGTCATCTTTCATCGGACATTGAAGTCGAGATAACAGGTTAATCAAGATGACAAATGAAAAATGGAGAATGAACAACGGAAACTTTGGGAGCACCCTATTGCTCCTGCTGAGCCTCGTGTTTGTGCCCGGCATCGCAGCTCAGTCTTCAACCCGTGTGGCTGCGATTAAAAGTGAACCGGATTCGCTGCATCAGCTCAATAGCTCAGTGCGGGCACTTGTACAACGAGTAACACCAAGTGTGGTCCAGGTGCTGGTAAGCGGCTATGGCCCAGTCGAGGCGAAGCGCGACACCACCAGCCTTGTGCTTGGAAGGCAGGAAAGCATCGGATCGGGAGTCATCATCGATCCCGATGGATATATCGTAACGAACGCCCATGTAGTCCGCGGCGCCAGTCTCGTGCAGGTGAAGATTCCCGACTCAACCAACGACGAATCTCCAGACGAATCTCTTGTCGGCGGGAAAGGTCGCACGGTGGACGCTCGCATCGTCGGATTGGATTCCGAGATTGATCTCGCCTTGTTGAAGGTTGAAGTCAAAGGGTTGCGAGCCCTTCATCTCAGCGATTACAACAAGCTGCGGCAAGGCGACGTCGTCTTTGCGTTCGGCAGCCCCGAAGGACTGCAAGACTCAGTGACCATGGGCGTGATAAGTGCCGCCGCGCGCCAGCCGGATCCGGACAGCCCAATGGTATTTATCCAGAGCGATGCGTCCATCAATCCCGGCAGCAGCGGCGGACCGCTAGTTAACGTCGATGGTGAACTAGTTGGCATCAATACATTCATCCTAACGCAGGGTGGAGGCAGTGAGGGGCTGGGCTTCGCAATTCCGAGCGCTACCGTCGCCTTCGCTTACCCTCAACTCCGAAAATATGGTCACGTACATCGCGGCGAGACGGGAATTTCAGTTCAAGCGATTACTCCCACTCTAGCTGCCGGTCTGAAGCTGCCTATCGATTGGGGTGTGATCATATCCGATGTTTCGCCCGGCAGCCCGGCTGATAGCGCAGGTTTAAAGATTCAAGACATCATCACGAGCATCGATGGCCACCCGGCTGATAGTTTGCCGTCATTGCGTACGCGACTTTTCATGCGCAGTGGCGGGGAACGGATCAAGTTGGCAGTACTGCGCGGAGTCGAAAAGTTATCCTTCGACGTTTTGGTGATTGAGGTGCCGCACGATATTGATCGGTTGACGGCTCTGATAGATCCGGGCAAGAGTCAAGTGCCGATCCTGGGAATTGTCGGAGTTGAAATCGACTCCAAACTTGCTCCGAGCTTATCAGGACTCCGCATAAGCTCCGGAGTGATTGTGGCGGCCAAGTCTGCAGATTCAAACGCTGACGTTCCCCTAGCCGCCGGGGATGTGATCCACGCGATCAATGGCGCGTCCGTCACCACGCTCGAAGCTCTCCGCTTAGCTTTGGACCATCTGAGTCCAAACAGTCCGATAGTTCTTCAGATCGAGCGTGAAGGAAGGCTGATGTTCATTACCTTCACACCTGACCGCACTGGTTGAACTGAGGGCTCACGAAAGTCCTGACTACCGGTGGAGCACGATCAGTACAGTACCGCGAGCGAAGCGACCGGATGTTGCGCTTCAACTAACTAATTTCTGGCTGCCAATTATGAGAATCACATCAGGAAGTCGAGTGTAACATCCGGTCGCTTCGCTCGCGGTACTGTACAGACCATCGCATCTTCTTGTGCAAGACCTCGCGGAGTCGAAGATAAAAACCGTCACTTGACCTTCATTACGATCAACGTGATGTCATCATGCTGCGGTGTGTGGCCTTGCCACTCTAATACCCTTGCGATGATCTGTTCGACTGACTCGCGCGCAGACAACTGCAAAGATTCGAGCAGGATAGAGCGTAGTCTCTCTTCACCGAATTCCACACCTGGCGGGTTAACAGCCTCGGTCACGCCATCGGTATAGATTGCCAGAATATCTCCGCTCCGCAGCTGAATCATTTCCTGCTCGTAACGTTCGTTGAGGAAGGTGCCGATGATCGGTCCTCCGGTTGTCAGCAGTCTAACGGTTGGTTTCTGTGCAACAGATACGGCGACACCATCGCCGACTCCCACCGCAGCTTTTGATAAATATCCGTTAGTCCCTGCTAACTTAAGAAGCGAGCCAGCGCCTCTGCGCGAAGCTACCCTGCCTCGTATGAGCATTGGCGGATTGTGACCGGCGTTGACGTAGGTCAACGCATTCGTCACCCTATCAAACTCTGCAAAAAAGAACGTCACAAAACTCCCGTCAGCGGTCGAATGTTGAAGCAGGCGATCTATCGAAGAGACGACATCAGTCAACGACCTATCACCAGTAGTAACCTGGCAACGGAGCGAAGCCTGGACGGTGGAGGTGAGCAATGCAGCGGCTATTCCCTTACCGGCAACATCAGCGATAGCGATACCGGTGCGGCCGTCGCCCATGTCAAAATAATCGTAGTAGTCGCCCCCAACCCCTAAGGCGGGTAGACAGGTGCCGTAGATCTCCAACTCCCCATCTTCAAGTCCATCCGCAGGAAAAAGATGCCGTTGCACCTCAGCGGCCAGCTCGAACTCACGCTCAACGCGCTCTTCCTCGGCCATGCGACTGATCAGCTTCATGTTTTCAATGAAGATAGCTATCTGGCGGGCGACGACAAGCAACAGGCGCTCGTCTTCATTTGCATAAGGGAGATCGGAGAGTCGACGGCCCAGTGAGATAAGTCCATGCAACCGACCATTTGAAGCAATAGGAATCAAGAGTGAAGCCCGGACCACTCGCAAAGTTTGGCTTTCATGATCGGACGAAACATGATCACGTTCCATGCCCATTCCCGCTGACAAGGGGTCCAATTCGCTAAACTCCATCGAATTCAAAGGCTTTGCTCTTAGCTGCCGAATGACCGCCCCGTCATAATGCAACACAAGGCTGCGACGCTGAGACTTCAATTCAGCGCCCGCTTTTGAAACATCGGACGAAAGTGCAGCGACGTAAGCACCGGCACGATCGTCGTCCAGGAAAATAGTTACGTTCTCCGGATGCAGCGCGTCGCTCAACTTGTCTGCCACCAAATTGACCAGCTGTTTGGTTTTCGAGAGAGTAGGAATCGCCTCGCTTAGTTCCGTTAAAATTAGTTCCGCATCATATGCCTCTCGAAAGAAGCGTCGATCAATAGCTGTCTTTACACGCCGGTTTAACACCGTCAGCAGCGCTATCGTCGCGATGGTGATAAAGATAGAAGCGACAATGTCCGCTCGATTGCCATACCGGTCGATGGCAGCGATTCGACTGCCCGTGAGAGCAAAACTCAACGCCGCCAGAACGACTACAGCCTGGACAAAGCGAAAGCCATGCGAGACTAGCAGATAGCGCATGCTGCGCCGGATCAGAAAACGGACGGGAGTGTTCCAAAGGTGTATCGTCATACGGATTCAAGTCTAGAAGCAGCAATTTCCTCGGTCTTGTCTCTGGTTGCTCAAAAGTGCGTACTCTTGCTGGTCAGTTACTATTGCGTCAACCTCCAATACGATTCGTGTAACTCCTGTTTCTGCTGTAGAATTTTTGCTACGGGGAACAGCTTTGAGATCTTTCTCCTTCCTCGCCGGTGCTCGCCTTTCAAGATGTGTAAACCCGGAATAACAAGAGTGCGCCACCATCCGCCTTTGTTACTCAGCAAAAAGAATGCCGCGACCTCCGTCGCGGCATCCATCCAAGTAAAGTACCAATAGCGGAGCTTAGTGGCGGAACCCGGCGCTGTAACCACGGGAGAAGCCCTCCCTGTAGTTCTGCGCAAAGTTGCCGAAGCCAGCGTCCTTGAAATAATGCGAGCGCTCAGGATCGAAGCTTTGACCCCGACGCGCATCATTAGAACCAGTCTTTAGACCGTCGTGATAACCCTGACTATCCGCAGCTACACTGTCGCCGAAGACATACTCGCTGTAATAGCCGTAGGGGTATCCGTACCAATAGGGATATCCATATCCGTAACCGAACCTCGGGCCAATAAACACGCGAGAGTGAAATCCGCCTCCATGAAAACCACCGCCACGGAACCCACCGCCATGGAACCGTCCCTGTGCATTTACAGCAGTGCCGGACAGGATTGCGACGCCGAACAGTAATGATACGGCGAGGACAAATCCCCCAATTCTGCTAAGTGAGTTTTTTCCGTTCATGATTTGCCTCCTTCTCCTCAAAGAGTTGTTTACCAACTCCCGATGCTAAGACGCCGGTAGCTCTATTCGGGACGCCATACATATGGATGTTCCAGGCCATACCAAAGTATCGGATCCAAAAGTATTACAAACGCGCAACTTCTTGTTTTCTTGACGAGGTTTTTGCAAGCAAGACCATTGATCCACGAAAAGACACGAATCCAGGCACACGAAGGAAGGCGAATATTTCTTAGTGTTACTTGGTGTAATTTCGTGGATCGGCTTTTGGTTTTGGTTTGGTTGCCGCGCTAGTTGGATGCCACGGGCTTGCCCCGTGGAGGTTCACGTTCACGGCTACAAACTTTTGCAAGTCTCTTCTCTGTCGCCGAAGGCGCCGGAGGTTACGTTGAAGGTAGCGCGCGTTCGGAAAATCGCCTCCGGCGCCTTCGGCGAAAAAATTAGGTGCGGTATTGTTAGCAGCGAGCGTGAGACTCCACCGCACAAGGCGGTGGCATCTACCCTTCGGGCACTTCTGATCTGCTCCTACTCTGTGGCGGGAATGCCTAGTTTTTCAGCCATTCTTACCAGGTTCGCAAGAGAGTCGGCCCGCATTTTTTGCATCACTTCGTGGCGATGCTGCTTGATAGTTATTTCGCTGGTACCTAACCGCGCGGCGATCTGCTTATTTAGTAAACCCGTGACGACAAGCTCCAGGACTTCACGTTCGCGTGGTGTCAATGAGTCAAACCTGGTGCGTAGATCCTCGGTTTCGGCTCGCTCTTTGCGCGCTGCCTCATCGCGGTCAAGTGCCTGCTGAATAGCATCGAGCAGGTCCTGATCGCGAAAGGGTTTGGTTAGGAACTCTACCGCTCCAGCTTTCAGTGCGCGCACTGTCATTGGGATGTCACCGTATCCGGTGATGAAAATAATCGGAGTAGTTATGTTTGCATCCGCCATTTCACGCTGCAAATCCAGGCCGCTTAAGCCTGGCAGCCTTACGTCAAGCACGAGGCAGCCGGGCACATCGGAATGGCGGCTTTGCAGAAACTCCTGCGCGGACGAAAATGTCTCAACGTGCAGACCCACCGACCTTATTAGATTCTTAATGGCCTCGCGGACCGATTGGTCGTCGTCGATGACGAAGACGGTCGCCCTGTTACCTTCATGACCTCCCTTTGCCGCGAGATTGGATTGCATCTACTTGGGTCTGATTAACGACTCCTGGGTTTTCTTATTATATAGATCTTCAGCCAACGCCTACTACCGCTGCCAGAAACCACGTTCGACGTTCGGTCTCATCAATCCAGGTCTCTATCAAGCTGGCCGTAGCGACATCGTTGTGCCCGTCGCAAACCGCGTGCATGGAACGTAACGATCGCATCAGCTGCTGATTGTCGCCGCATAATTCATTCAGCATGTCTTCCGGGCTGACGAGGTCGGCATTGTTGTCTTTCAGACGTTGGTGTCGCGAGATATCACTGATTGAGTGGAGCGTCGTTCCGCCGATTTTCCGAGCGCGTTCGGCGATGTCGTCCGTCATCGCGAAGATTTGCGCCGCGTGTTCGTCGAGGAGCAGATGGTAATCACGAAAATGGGGACCGCTCATGATCCAGTGGAAGTTTTTCGTCTTTATGTAGAGCGCAAACACGTCGGCTAGCAGCTGACGTAGACCGCTCGCTATCTCCGCCACGCCATCGCGGCTGAGATCAGTTGGAATGTCGAAGCTATCTGTTTTCTGCTTCTTTGATTTAGTTGCATCACTCATTATTTTCTCCGTTGTTAATTGATTTCCGGCTAGAGTTTATGAGGAAGCCTCAACCCTGTTCTTTCGTCTCTTTGCCAAATGTTGCTCTTTATTGCTCATCTCGGACGGCGTCCACAGATTACGCAGATTACGCCGATTAGGAAGAAGGCAGTAGGCAGAAGGCAAAAGGCAGCAACAAAAAGCAGAAGCAGAAAACAGAATCAGCGTGCGCGCCGCCCTCTGCCCTCTGCCCTCTGCCCCTCTGCCCTCTGCCCTCTGCCCTCTGCCTTCTGCCTTCTGCCTCTTCCGAATCGGCGTAATCTGCGTAATCTGCGGATGCCTGCTTCCGATCTCTCCTGCCTTCCGTGTTAAACGCCGCAACATAGAGATGTTTCGCGCAACTTTGAGAAATAGTTTCATCTCAGCCATCAAATAAGATTCGCCGCCAAGCTGAAACTGACAACGAACTTAAGGATCTATGCAAGAGCTGATTTCGACCAGAATTGCGATTGCGGGGGTCTCATCCGAGGTAGGCAAGACAACACTGTTGTGCGAGTTGTTGCAAGAGTTTCCCGGGTGGGAGGCGATCAAGATGACGCGTGGCCACTATCGCTCGTGCGGCAAGGACCCTCACGCTTGTTGTGTCAGTCATCTGCTGGGCGATGAGCCACTGATCAGGTCGGGCTTCCAGCAAACTTACGCTTCCGGCAAGGACACCGGCCGATACTGGGACGCAGGCGCTGCCAACGTCCACTGGGTGATTGTCACGGATGATCAGGTGGAACGCGGTGTACAGCTCGCGCTCGAACGCGTCAAAGCACCGGGCGTATTGATCGAAGGAAACAGTTTTCTCCGATTCATCGACGTAGACTTCACCGTAGTCGTGGCTGGCGACATCCCATCGAAAATCAAAGGCTCTACTCGATGGGCTTTTCAAAAGCTCTCAGCGCTGTACGTCCCTGCCCCAAACGACCTGACCAACGGCCCGAGCGAGATTACTAAGCGGCTCAATATTCGATTTGCTTCCCTGGGCCCGGCGCAAAAAGTCCCCACGTACGCCGCCAGTGATTTTCCGAAACTCGCGGCGCTCATCAACCGCATTCATTCAAGTCGAACAACAGCGAATGAGTATCAAAGCAGTTAAAGGTAGCTATCATGACCTTCCAATCAATTCGCAATTTGTTTCTAGTTAGTTTGCTTGTAACGCAAACTCTGAATGCACAAACCCAATTACCTGCGAGCGGCTCTTCAGCTCTACAACAAGGATCGCAAGACAAAAAGCCTAACAACTCTTCCAGCAACGGCGATGGCTCTGCTGCCGAGAAGACGCCGATGCCGGATCCTCTTCTGAATCTCCTGGTGAACAAGGGTCTGCTAACAACGGAGGAAGCTCGAGCTGTACTTTCTGAGGATCCGGCGAACCAGCGCAATCGACTCGCCATTCTATTAAAGGACAAGGGAGTGATTTCTGAGGCGGAGTTCGAACAATTGCGAGGGCCAGCTTTGAACAGCGTCGCTGTTGGCGCAGTTGTGACGGCGCCAACCCAGGCAAGCATGGCTGAGACTACCGCGACTGGTCCACGCGCGACGCCCCAAAAACCGGCCGCGCCAACAGTGATCGCCGCCGTTGCGCCTCTCCGCCTGTTGCCGATAGATCCCCCCAAACGCGAAGGCCTGATCCCAGACTTGAAATTAGGGTCTGGAGCAAGAATCAAACCCTACGGCTATTTCAAAACGAGCGTGATCCATGATTCCTCGTCACCGCTCGGCAACGATTTTCCGCTCCCCTTGTTGTCGGCCGATACTGGTCCAAACAGCTCACCGGAGTTTCATCTGAAAGCGCGAGCGCTAAGGCTTGGAGCCAACTTTGAGTGGCTTGATCCAGCCCCCAAGACTGTGATCACAGGTCGTGTGGAACTTGATTTTGAAGGTGACTTTACCAGGGTAAACAATCGGAATATTTCGTCAATACGTTCGAGTCAGCCATCGATTCGTCTCGCCTGGGCAAGGATTGATCGGCGCTTCAACGATAAGGTCACGGGGTTTGCATTGTTTGGGCAGGACTGGACGCCATTCGCTTCATCTACGCTGCCAACCACAATTGAAAACACAAATTTTGGCGGCATCGGATACGGCGCCATTTATCAGCGACTACCGCAGGTGCGTGCCGGATTCAGCTACAACGCCGGCGGAGCGCGCTCGTGGAAAATACAACCCGAATTCGCAATCGTATTACCGGCGTTTGGCGACCTGCCGGCAAACGTGGCCGACCAATTGGGCTTTGGCGAACGGCAGGGCTCTGATTCAAACCAACCGGGGGTTCAAGGCCGAGTAGTGTTGCAAGGCCAATTGGATCGAGCGGAAGGAGTCGCACCTGCCGAGTTCATTGTTAGTTTCGAACACGCCCGCCGCACGGCTATCGTCACTGCAGGTAATGTCCCGGCTCAATTCAGGGCGGCCTTCCCTGCTGGCGTTGAAGTGAGCAGTAACAGCGATGCCTACAGTGCTGAGGCTCAACTGCCAACGCGGTTCGTGACGCTCGCTGGAAAGTATTACTCGGGCTCTGACTTGCGCTTCTTCTTCGGCGGCCAACTCCTATCTAATTTCAACGATACTGCCGGACTTACTTCGACTGTAGGCGTTCCTTCGATCGACGGTGCCTCGACCGTAGTCTTTGGACTTCTCAATGGAGTAGCCACCGTCGCGCCACAACGGCCCGTTCGCGGACAAGGCGGATTTGTGCAACTGGGCTTCCCACTTTCGCGAATAGTGGACGCCAATCCAAAAGGTCGTAACGCAGGATGGACTGCCTTCTTGTATTACGGTTTCGACGAAGCCCTGCAACGCGATGCGAGACGATTTGCTCCCGTTCGTGGCAGGAGCGACCTTTTTTCCGGAAACCTTCAATACAAACTGAACTCATGGGTGACGTTTGCTTTCGAGCAGGGATATTACCGCACGCGAGCAGCTAATCGATCAGGGTTCGATTTTGGTGGACTGCCGTTGTTTCGGGGAGTTCCCAGTTATACCAGCCATAATGTGCGGTCCGAGTTCGCGACGATCTTTACTTTTTAACATCATCATGGCGCCACTTGACGAGTTGCTGAAACAGTATGAACTGACTAAAGGCAATTTGTGTCCTGGCAGTTTGCTCGGGATCCGCATGGCGGTGCTCGGTTGCTCACTGATTGGTGTCGAAGACCCTCGCGGGACCGATCAAAAGAACTTGATCATCTGGGTAGAGATAGACCGTTGGCTGGCCGACGCTATGGAAGTTGTCACCGGCGTGAGGCTGGGCAAACGAACCTTGAAGTTCCTCGACTACGGAAAATTGGCGGCGACTTTCTTAAACATACAGACCGGCAAGGCTGTTCGCATAGTAGCACTCGAATTGTCGCGTCGTTTAGCTGATCAGCGTCACCCGGAAATCGAGAGCAAACACGCTCGTCAGATGACCTCATATCGCGAAGCCACCGACGACGAGTTGTTTGTGGTTGAGGCTCTACACGTCCGGCTCAGCGAGATGGATGCCCCCGGACATCCTCGGTCTCGCGTTATCTGCAGCCATTGCGGCGACGGAGTGAACGATGGACGCGAAGTCAGCTTTGAAGATGGAAGCGCCCTTTGCCGCAGCTGTGCGTTTGCAGCTGGCTATGTACCTCCATTCGCGCTCGGAGGAAAAGGGCTGCGGGAAAACAGTGACAAGATATGGCCAGTGGGCAGTATTTGGTCATCGCATTCGACCACTTTTAAGACCGGGAGTGATGCGAGCGAATAAACCTTCACATTCCGAACGGCATGCCGTGGCAAGCCAATTGTATTGGGAAGGACAAGAAACTCGACTTTTGCATCACGGCTTTTAGCCCGCATAGCGAGAAAGTGTAGAAAGAAGGAGTGTAAGCAGTGACCAAATTTGTAACTCGATTGAGTATGTTTGTTCTGATTGGCGTTCTGGCAACCAGCGCCGCTTTCGCGAAGACGATCAAGAAGGAAGTGACCTTCGCAGACGCTATTGACGTAAATGGCACGCTGGTTAAAGCGGGCACCTATGATGTGGTCTTCGACGATCAAACAAACGAACTCACTATAGTCAGAGGCCGAAAGGTTATAGCGAGGGCGCCGGCCCAACTTGAAGCAAGTGATAGAGATCACTCAGGGTATGTAACTCGTGATGGGGAGGGCGACTCTGGGAGGCCGACACTATTGAGCGTAACTCTTAAAGGTGGTAAGCAAGCGACCCTCGCAAATAACACCAACGGGAACTCTGCCCAGTAGGCTGAACCCGTATTAGATAGGGCACAGGCAACTTGGCGAATGCTTGTGTTCGAGGGTGGACTTGCGACTCTGAGTGGGTTCTGAGCGCAAGTCCATCCATTCATTTGAAAACCAGCTTAGATCATACACTGATAAAGTTTGTTGTTCCGAAGCTGTGAGAGGCCGAGGGCTCTTTCAGAAGGAAGCGGGCATATTGACTAAGGACACTTTCAAATCAAACACAGCCTTACCCTTTCCACGTCACGGAGCCAACGGCAACGGCTACAAAGGTGGGTTTAAATCGATTTGCCAGCGTGTACAAAAGTGCGACAAGGAGAACCTGGAGCCGACAATCGAGTTGGCAGTGGAGATCGCTCGCGAGGGCCGGGAAGGCCGCCGCATCGGAACTCTCTTCGCGTTTGGAGATTCCGATGCCGTTCTGGCTCAATCGCGCCCGCTAATACTTGATCCACTCGCGGGTCATTCCGATAAAGCCAGGCACATCACCGATCCAAATCTGCGCGGAACAATCAAAGAGTTGGCACAGTTGGATGGCGCTTTCGTCGTTTCGGACGATGGCGTTGTTGTTTCCGCCTGTCGTTATTTGGACGCCGTGGCTTCGGATGTGGTGCTGCCGTACGGCATGGCCAGCAGACACCTGGCTGCGGCTTCGATTTCACAGGTAACCGGCACCGTGGCAATTGTGGTATCCGAGAGTTCCATGGTGAGGGTCTTCGACAGTGGAGAATTAGTAGCAGAAATTATCCCCGAGTTATGGTTGATGGACCATTACAACGTCCAGTTGCCGGCCCCTTATAGTGAAGAGGTGGTCGGTGACGTGGCAGTGCTGACCGCGAAGACGTAAGTCAGCTTCGTTATCCCCTGAGTAGCGCGACTTGTATACAACATGCAGCCTTTCCCCCAAATTCTCTATACAGAGGATGATGCTGATACTCGAGAGCTCGTAGCGTTTCTTCTAACAAAGAGTAATTGCAAGGTCACTTTAGCTGAGAGCAACGATAAGGCCCTTCTGCTTGCCCGAACAAATCAGTTTGATCTGTACATGATCGATAACTGGATGCCCGGCAGCTCGGGAATTGATCTATGCAGGAAGCTTAGGGACCTTGACCCCAAAACTCCGATTCTCTTTTATTCAGGGGCTGCATTTGAGCGAGACAAGGAGCAGGCTTTTGCTTCAGGCGCTCAGGCATATTTAGTCAAACCGGTAGACAACGAGAAGTTGGTTGAGGTGGTCTTTCATTTGATTTCAGAAGCGAAGACGAAAGTCGAATTCGCAGCTTATCATTGAGACACCACGCTCACGCACAATATACATAAAAGCACAGGTTGGGAAGGTGGGCTTGCCCCCGCTCAAGCTCCATACCCACTCAATACCAATAGTCCCACTCAAGATACATAAACGCACAAGTTGGGAAGGTGGGCTTGCCCCCGCCAAAGCTCCACACGCACTCAAGCTGAGATCAGTCAGATAGTTGCGATAAGTTCCTCAGCTTGGGCTAATCAATTCAGTATTGAGTGTGTGCGCATCTTAAGCGGGGGCAAGCCCACCTTCCCAACTTGCGAGTTTCTGCTCCCTTGAGTGGTAGCTAAGGTGTTGGCTTAGGCGTTGGTTGCGGTGTTGGCGTTGGCTGAAGTTTGGGTGTTGGCTGTGGTTTTGCAAGCAACTCCTTTGGCGTGGGTATCTGCGACGGATTCCAACCACCACCAAGCGCCTTGATCAATTGAACACTCGCGGTCATCTGCCCCATCTGCAGGTTCACAGCAGTACGTTGATTGGTTAAGAGTGTGGTCTGTGCCGTGATTACATTGAGATAACTATCAATACCGGATTTGTAGCGCTCGATGGAAAGCGACAACGTTCTTTGAGCTGAGGCTACCGCGGCGTTCTGTTGCTCCAGTTCGCGTGAAAGGATTCGCAACGCGGCAAGGTTGTCTTCAACTTCCTGAAAAGCGGTCAATACTGTGAGCCGGTAGTTCGCGACTGTCCCGTCGTATTGTGCGCGCGCTTGTTCGGTGGCAGCTGCTCGGGCGCCCTTATCAAATAACGTTTGAGACAATGTGGGACCAAACGAAAAGAATCGGGCGGGCCAGGTAAACCAGGTCGCGGGCGAAATACTTTCAAGTCCCGCCGTCCCACTCAAGGTAAGCGATGGGAAAAAAGCGGCTTTCCTTACACCGATCTGGGCATTTGCTTCGGCAGCGCGGCGTTCTGCGGCGGCGATGTCGGGCCGCCGCTCAAGAAGTTGGGAGGGAAGTCCAATGGGAATCGGCGGCGGTTTGGCTGTCAAGGGTGCGAACTTAAGTAAGAACGTCGATGCCGGCTGCCCGGTCAGAAGAGCAATTGCATGTTCGAGTTGAGCGCGCAGAACGCCCACATCGGTGGCTTGGGCCTGCGTCGTTTCCAGTTGTGTTTCTGCGAGCGCGACATCTTCATCCGAAGCGATGCCGGTTTGAAAACGCACTCGCGTCAAATCGAGTGCCTGCTGGAAAGCTACCACGGTGGTATCCAGCAAGTCTTTCTGGGCATCAAGTGCTCGAAGCTGGTAGTAATCAAATGCGAGTTCCGCTTGAACACTAAGTCGAACATTTTGCAGATCGCCGGCGGTTGCCTGCGCTTCGTAGGCGCTTACCCTCACGGTGTTCCTGATGCGTCCCCAAAGATCCGGTTCCCAGGAGGCGTCAAACGGAAGCGAGTAGAGAGTGAACAAACGACCGCTGGCGAAGTTGGAACTGCTTGTGGCGGCCGACTGTTTCGACTTTGTGATTGACGGGCTTGTAGTCACTGTCGGGAAGTACTGCGAACGAGATTCCCTAATCACGGCGCGCGCAGCACGGAAGTTTGCATCAGCAAGCGCGATGTTCTGGTTGGAGATGTTTACCTGTTCTTCGAGGGCATTCAATTGTGGGTCATTGAAGATCTCCCACCAATTGCCGCGGATTACATCGTCCTTCGGGTGCGCAAATTTCCAGTTGTCGGTCTCCTTGAAAGTTTCAGGGGTGATTTCTTTGTAACTTGGCGGCGTTGCCACGGTGGGCTTCACATACTTGGGCGCTTTGTCGCAGCCCTTGAACAGAATGAGCCCGATGAATGAAACCGCCAGAATTTGAAAATGAGTAGACACTTGTTTCGCAGATTTGAGATCTGAGATCTGAGATCTGAGATCTGAGATCTAAGACCTCCGGATCTGAGCTCTAGTCCTCATAACAAACCCTCCTCATCAAGACTGTCTACCGGCCTGATCAAGACTTTGCACCGGCTTGATCAAGGCTGTGCACCGGCTTGCTTCTAAGCCGTTGCCACCACAGCCCCAATCGATCGAGATACAAATAGACCACCGGCGTGGTAAAGAGCGTGAGCATCTGGCTTACGATTAGTCCGCCGATGATCGAAATGCCAAGCGGCCGCCTGAGTTCGGAGCCGGTTCCAGTACCCAGCGCCAGCGGCAAGGCACCCAAAAGCGCGGCCATCGTAGTCATAATGATCGGACGAAACCGCAGCATGCAGGCTTGAAAGATCGCGTCTCGCGATGTCTTCCCTTCGTTGCGCTCGGCCGCAATGGCAAAATCAATCATCATGATCGCGTTCTTCTTCACAATGCCGATCAGCAGAATGATCCCAATCAATGCGATCAGACTGAGGTCTGTTCGCGTGAGCAGCAGCGCAAGCACTGCCCCCACACCCGCCGATGGCAACGTCGACAGTATGGTGATCGGGTGAATGTAACTCTCATAGAGGATCCCCAGTACGATGTAGACCGCAAGCAGAGCGGCAACGATCAGAAATGGTTCACTCGCCAGCGACGATTGAAACGCCTGCGCTGTTCCGGAGAAGCTGCCGCGAATGGTCGCCGGCATACCAATACTTTCTTCTGTCCGATTGATCGCCTGCACCGCATCGCTGAGGGCAACTCCGGGCGCAAGGTTGAATGAGAAAGTCACCGCCGGGAACTGACCTTGATGGTTCACTGCCAAAGGTGCGGTCGCGGGCGCGTAATACGCGATGGTGTTTAGAGGTACAATCCCCCCAGCCGCCGGACGGAGATAAAGCTCCTTCAATCCTTCCGGACTCAGCAAGAACTGCGGCTCGACTTCCATCACGACGTGGTATTGATTCAATTGCGTGTACATATTCGATACCTGGCGCTGTCCAAAGGCGTCGTAAAGCGTGTTATCGATCAGCTCAGGCGTGAGTCCCATTCTCGCCGCCGTTGCCCGATCATAGACAAGAGAAGCCTGTAGCCCGTTGTTCTGTTGATCGCTATTGACATCAGTCACGGCAGGCTCCTTTTTCATCTGCTGAAGCAGAACAGGGCCCCACTGAATCAAGTCTTCCAGGTTCTCGCTCTGAATCGTGTACTGGTATTGAGCGTTACCAGTTCTGCCGCCAACGCGGAGATCCTGCGTAGACTGCAAGAAAAGCGATGCTCCCTCAACTGATGCAACTTGACGACGTAGACGACTGATTACCTGGTCCGCTCCAACCTTGCGCTCCGCAAGCGGCTTCAAGGCAATGAACATTCTTCCTGTGTTCGTAGTTGTGCCGCCGCCGCTGCCCGTGAAAGCCACAACATTAGCAACAGCGGGATCGGCCTGAACGATATCTACGAAGCGCGTCATCCTTTGCTTCATTGCAGTGAACGAAGAATCCTGCGCTCCCTGAATCCCTCCCTGGAGGCGACCGGTGTCCTGCTGCGGAAAAAATCCTTTAGGGACTATTACGAGCAAATAGGCATTCACAGCGAGTGTGATCAGAAACACCGCCAGTGTCGGCGCCGGATGCCGTAGCACCCAGGTCAGGCTTCGTTCGTATAGCAGCAGGATCCAGTCGAACAGTCTTTCGCTTGCCCGATAGAGCCGCCCGTGATCTTCAAGACGCTGGCGCTTAAGCAGTCGCGAACACATCATTGGCGTAGTGGTCAAAGAAACGACAAGCGAGACCAGAATTGCTACCGAAAGTGTGACGGCAAACTCGCGGAACAGGCGGCCGACTATGCCACCCATAAAAAGCAGCGGCGTGAAGACGGCGACCAATGAAATACTGATCGAGAGCACCGTAAAGCCAATCTCCTGGGCGCCGAGCAGTGCGGCTTGCATAGGCCGCATTCCCTCCTCGAGGTGGCGCGTCACGTTTTCGATAACCACGATCGCGTCGTCTACCACAAAGCCAGTCGAAATCGTCAAAGCCATCAGCGACAGATTGTCGAGGCTGTAGTGACACAAATACATCACACCAAACGTGCCGATCAGGGAGACGGGGACCACCACGCCGGGAATGAATGTCACGCGCGGGTTTCTCAGGAAAAGAAAAACAACCAGAATCACGAGCGCAATCGAGATGACCAGCGTTCGTTCCACGTCACTCACGGAAGCTCGGATAGTGGTTGTCTGATCCAACACTACCGTTAGATCGATGGCTGATTGAATCGACGCCTTCAATTGCGGCAGCGCGGCGCGGACACCGTCAACCGTGTCAATAATATTGGCGCCGGGTTCGCGAAACACTATTACCAAAGCGCAAGGCTTTCCGTTTGCAACGCCGGCGGATCGCAGGTTTTCGACGGAATCCTGCACGTTGGCAATATCGGATAATTTGATCGCCGCGCCATTGCTGTAACCGACAATCAACGGCCGGTAGTACTCGGCCTTTAAAAGCTGATCGTTCGTCGCCACATCCGATGTGGTCGAGTTGTTTGCGAGCTGTCCCTTGGCCAGGTTTGCATTCTGCTGACTCAGCATGGTCCGGACATCTTCCAGACCGAGTCCCGTTGCGTTCAATTGAGTCGGATTCACATCAACGCGCACTGCTGGCAGTGAACTTCCGCCGACCACAACCTGCCCCACTCCCTGAATCTGGGATAGCTTCTGCTGCAGAATTGTCGATGCAGCGTCGTAGAGTTCACCTTGATTGTAGATATCCGAGGTCAAGGCGACGATCATGATGGGCGCGTCAGCCGGATTCACCTTTCGATAAGACGGATTGTTGGGCAGGTTAGCCGGCAGGTAGCCGCGCGCAGCATTAATCGCCGCCTGAACGTCCCTGGCAGCAGCATCGATGTCGCGGCTTAGATCGAACTGCAATGTAACGCTCGTTGAACCCAGATAACTCGCAGAGGTCATTTCCGTCACTCCGGCGATGTGACCGAGTTGTCGCTCGAGTGGGGTGGCGACTGATGACGCCATGATCTCAGGACTGGCCCCGGGCAAATTTGCAGAAACTGAAATTGTCGGAAAATCGATCTGCGGCAGAGGCGACACCGGCAACAGTTTGAACGCAACCGTGCCGGCAAGGGCAATCGCCGCCGTCAAAAGCACTGTCGCTACCGGACGGTGAATGAATGGCGACGAAAGACTCATGCAGACTCCCCGGGAACGGTGGCGGGCGCGCTGTGTCTGCCACGGAAAGAAGAGACGCTGCGCGCAATGGAGTCAAAGAAAAGATAGATCACGGGGGTTGTGTACAAGGTGAGCAACTGGCTCAGCATGAGTCCGCCAACGAGCGTGATGCCGAGCGGACGTCGTAACTCCGATCCAGTGCCAGAGCCAAGAGCGAGAGGCAAAGCGCCCAGTAGAGCTGCCATAGTCGTCATCATGATCGGTCGAAAGCGCAGCAGGCAGGCCTGATATATCGCGTCCTCCGGACTCTTGCCGTGATTGCGCTCGGCCTCGAGCGCGAAATCGATCATCATGATGGCGTTCTTCTTGACGATTCCGATCAGCAGGATGATGCCGATGATCGCTACGACGGTCAGTTCTGATCGGAATAGCAACAGCGCGAGAATCGCTCCCACTCCCGCCGAGGGCAGTGTCGACAAAATCGTAAGTGGGTGAATATAACTCTCGTACAGAACGCCGAGGACTATGTAAACAGTAACTATGGCTGCCAGAATCAGAAGTGGTTCATTCGTCAAGGAAGCTTTGAACGCCTGCGCGGTGCCTTGAAATGAAGCCTCAATACTCGGCGGCATATTTAGATCACTTTGGGCTTGTTCAATCGCGGTCGTGGCTTCTCCGAGGGACGCGCGCCCGGCGAGATTGAACGAGATGGTAACGACCGGAAACTGTCCCTGATGGTTTACCGACAACGGCGCCGTTCCGGATTCAAAATGTGTGAACGTGCTGAGCGGCACCGGCCCGCCGGTAGTCGAGGGAACGTAAATGTCCTGCAACTTTGCCGGATTGTTTTGAAAGTCCGGCATCGTCTCGAGGACGACATGATATTGATTCGACTGGGTAAAGAGGGTGGAGATCTGTCGCTGCCCGAACGCGTCATACAGTATCTCGTCAATCGCCTGCGGAGTAATTCCCAGCCGCGAAGCTGTGACGCGATCGATAACCAGCATGCTCTGCGCTCCGCCGGTTTGCTGATCCGTCGCCACATCTTGAAGTTGTGGCAGCGTCTTTAACTTATCCACAAAGCGCGTGGTCCAGGTGTTCAACTCGTCGGCGTTGGGGTCTTCGAGGCTATATTGATACTGCGTGCGACTTACTCTATCTTCGACAGTCAGGTCCTGCACCGGTTGCATGTAAAGAGTGATTCCCTCGACCTGCGCCAGTGCTGGCTGCAAACGATTCATCACTTCCGTGGCGCTGACGTTCCGCGCGGCCAGCGGCTTAAGATTGATTAAGATGCGGCCGCTGTTCAGCGTTGTGTTTGTGCCATCCACACCGATAAACGATGACAGACTTTCGACCGCCGGATCTTTGAGCACAACCTCTGCGAGCGACTGCTGCCTTTGAGCCATCGCTGGAAATGAGATTCTTTGCGACGCTTCAGAGATACCCTGGATAACACCCGTGTCCTCAACCGGGAAAAACCCCTTGGGCACAATGGCGTAAAGCCAAATTGTCAGAATCAGAGTCGCAGCGGCGACTAGCAGAGTTACCACCCGAAACTGGAGCACCCACTGCAAAGTCTCGCCGTAAAAGTCGATAATCTTTTGAAAGACGCGTTCCGATGCGCGGTAAAACCGCCCTTGCCGAGCTTCGGATTTTGCGCGCAGAAACCTCGAGCACATCATCGGGGTTAACGTCAGTGAGACTACCGCCGAAACCAGGATTGTCACGCTAAGAGTGATGGCGAACTCGCGGAACAATCGCCCAACAATGTCGCCCATGAACAAGAGCGGAATCAGCACCGCTATCAGCGAGATCGTCAACGAGACGATCGTAAAGCCGATTTGCTCGGCTCCTTTCAACGCGGCCTGCATCGGCTTTTCGCCTTCTTCGATGTAACGAACGATGTTCTCAATCATCACGATTGCGTCGTCCACTACAAAGCCTGTCGAAATCGTCAGGGCCATTAGAGTCAGGTTGTTTAGGCTGTAGCCAACCAAATACATCACGGCCAGTGTGCCTACTAGCGAAAGTGGGACAGCAACGCTCGGAATGATCGTTGCCGAAAGATTTCGCAGAAACAGGAATATCACCATCACCACGAGCGCCACGGTCAACATCAGTGAGAACTGAACGTCTTTGACTGAGGCGCGAATCGTCACAGTGCGGTCAGTTAATACTGAGAGCTGAATAGCAGGCGGCAAGGTGGTCTGCAGTTGCGGCAAGAGGGCCTTGATCCTGTCAACGACCTGGATAATATTTGCGCCGGGTTGACGCTGAATGTTGACGATAACGGCGGGCACGTTATTCATCCACGCCGCCTGCTTTATGTTTTCAGCGCCGTCAACCACCGTGGCCACGTCTGATAGCACTACGGGAGCACCATTGCGATAGGCGACCACAATCGGTTTGTATTCCTTGCTCGAAAGAATCTGATCGTTGGCATCGATCTGATATGACTGCTGTGGTCCATCAAAGTTGCCCTTGGCCTGGTTAACACTTGTTTGTTGGAGCGCGATCCGCACATCTTCCAGACTGATACCGTAGGATGAAAGCGCAGTGGGATTCGCCTGAACACGAACGGCAGGCTTTTGGCCGCCGCTGATACTCACCAATCCCACGCCTGGCAATTGCGAGATTTTCTGGGCGAGCCGTGTATCGGTTAGATCTTCAACCTGAATTAGCGGAATTGAGGCGGACGTCAATGCCAGCGTCAGTACAGGCGCATCAGCAGGATTTGTTTTGCTGTAGATGGGAGGGGTTGGCAGATCGACGGGAAGCACACTTTGCGCGGCATTGATCGCGGCTTGTACCTCCTGCTCCGCCACATCGATGTTGAGATCAAGCGAAAACTGCAAGATGATTACCGAGCTGCCTCCCGAACTCGTTGAGGTCATCTGGTTCAGACCCGGCACTTGCCCAAACTGCCGTTCGAGCGGAGCAGTGACTGCCGAGGCCATCACATCCGGACTCGCCCCCGGATAGAACGTAATCACCTGGATAGTCGGATAGTCGACCTCCGGCAAAGCAGAGACCGGGAGTTGCCGGTACGCAACGATTCCCGCCAACAGAATTGCCGCCATCAATAGAGACGTAGCGACCGGGCGTAGAATGAAGGGCCGAGAAGGACTCACCGGTTTGGCCTCCCTCCATCTACCTTGCCGCTGTCCGATGCGTTGTGTACGACTACTTTGACTCCGCTCTGTAGCTTGTCAAATCCGTCAACCGCGACCGTATCGCCGGCGTTTATGCCTTCAACCGCTGTTACGTTGCCGTCTGTTGTACCGACTGAAACAGTCTGCATCGCGACCGTTTGATCTGGTCTCACGACGTACACGAATGCTTGCTGCGCGTTGCGTTGAATCGCCGCCGAGGGAACCAAAATCACTCCCTGTTGCGTGTTGACTAACAACCTGGCATTCACAAACTGATTTGGGAAAAGAGCGTTGTCGTTGTTCGCGAACGTTGCCTTCAGCTTGATTGTGCCGGTAGTTGTATCGATCAGGTTGTCGAATGTAAGCAGGCTGCCCGACGAAAGCTTTTTCTGCTGCGCCCGGTCAAACGCGTCGACAGACAGGCGCTTGCCGTGACGTAACTGCTGTTGGATCTGCGGCAGATAATCTTCGGCCACACTGAAGAGCACACTGATGGGTTGCAGTTGAGTAATGACTAGCATGCCAGTGGTATCAGCGGCATGAACAATGTTTCCCGGATCGACCAGGCGCAAACCGACGCGACCGGAAATAGGCGACGTAATCCGGCAGTAGACAAGCTGCACCTTCGCATTGTCGATCTGCCCCTGATCGTTCTTGACGGTGCCCTCAAGCTGATGGACTGTTGCCACTTGAGTATCGAGTTGCTGTTTAGGGATGGCATTCTTGCTGGCAGCCGTTTGATAGCGCTTCAGGTCGATGTAGGCATTCTCGAGCAACGCTTTATCGCGCTGGTACTGACCTTCCGCCTGTGTCAGCAGCGCCTGAAAGGGCCGAGGGTCGATTTCTGCCAACACATCCCCCAGGTGGACCATCTGCCCCTCGCGATAGTTGACGCTCATCAGTTGACCATCCACGCGGCTTTTCACCGTCACAGTGTTCAGCGCCGTCACCGAACCGAGCGCATTGATGTACACACCAATGTCGCCCTTCTCGGCAACGGCGGTGGTAATTGACACCGCAACTCGAGATGGGGGTGGTTTTTCTGTGGCTACAGCTTGCTTCTCACGCCGTTGGAAAATGAGAATTCCGATTACGCCGCCAAGTAGAAGAAGCACGATCAGTATCCAACGGCGCCTCCTGGTGGGTGTTGGTTTGACAGGCGAAGGTGGCGGTTCGTCATGATCCGGTTCAGCTCCTTCTACAATTGGCTCGTCATGACCCGGTTCAGTCTTTTCTACAATCGGCTCGCCATGATCCAGTTCAGTCCTTTCCACATTCGGCTCGTCCATATTTGCAATTTTCCTCGGAAAGAACGCACAGACTTCCTATCTCCTGAGTCCCATCACACGAATTCAACCTCGCGATCTTAGAAGAGTTCATATGAAGGGTCTTTTTACTGATTGCTCGGTTTGTCAGTCTATTGCGCATATTGGCGGGCCTCGGCTTCGTGCGGTCACTCCGAGACGAATTCGTCTCCGGATCGGCTAATAACATCATCTCGCAAGAGACCGTCATTTAAAGCAAATAGAGGAAAGAGGGCTGGAAAGAACCGACCTAGGATATCAACACTCCCTGAAATGAATTAATGCTCGTGAGAAGAACATCACTCTGAGCGGCTGGAGAAGTCTTATGCGATATCCCACTCTATTCTTAATGTTTTTTGTTGCTTGCTTTGTCTGTCTCCCAACTCATGCGCAGACGCCTGATTCAGCTGTTCGCTATTATCAGGACGGCCAGAAAAAGATGAAGAATGGCAATTGGCCTGGGGCTGTGGAGGATTACACAAAAGCGATCGAGATAAGCTCGCACTTCAATCCCTCAAAACGGGCAGTCAGACAATGGAACGGCACGAATCCGTTTGGTGCCTTACAATCCGACGGTGATGAGATCAGGGTGATTGATCCGTTTACGGCATATGCTTATTCAAATCGTGGTGTTGCTTACTTCCACCTGGGAGATCTTGATGCGGCAATCGCCGATTGCGATCGGGCTTTGAGGATTAAACCCGCGCTGGCTCCTGCGTATTTGAGTCGCGGAGCCGCCCGGAATGCCAAGGGAGACCGGGATGGAGCTCTGCTCGATTACGATCGCGCGCTGGCGATCGATGACCACCTGTTTGAGGCCTACCACAATCGCGCGGCGATTCGACAAGACCTCGGGGATAGCGATGGCGCGATGGATGATATTAACCACGCGATTCAGATAAATCCCAAACTACCTGAGGCTTACTACCTTCGTGGTTATCTTTTGCAGGTGAAAAAGGACGTTCCCGGAGCGATTAAAGATTTCAATCGCGCACTTGAATTGAATCCAGTCTTTGCTTCGGCCTATCAGGGTCGCGGGATCAGTCGAATGCGTCAGGGCCATCTGGATCTCGCCGTCACGGATTTCTCCCGCGCGCTCGAGCTCGATCGTGACCTTGCATTCGCTTACGCGAATCGTGGGCTGGCATTCATGATGCTGGGCAGGAAATCAGAGGCGCTGGGAGACTTTGAAAAGTTTTTCGAGCTCAAGCCCGAGATGAAGACCGATCTTCAGCACCGCATTGATCTAGTGGATAAATTGACGCGAGCCAACGGAGCAAAAGCACACTGATTCTGAGCAAGCTGCAGATATTTCGAGCAGAATTCAGAAAGATTATCCCCCACTCTCCTGAATAGAATGGTTGGCAGGATCGTTTTGCAATGAGAATTTGATTGGCAAGACCCAGTCTGTTGACCGCCGGGCTCGAGCTCGGAAGGAGAGTGCGTGATGAACAATCCAGAATCAAAAGGACAGGCCTTCACGGAAGGTGATCGACAAGAGTTCGCAGAGCTGTACCGGGAACATCATCGCCGCGTCTATGCCATCTGTCTGCGAATGACTCAGAACGTTTCCGATTCTGAAGACCTCACTCAAGAGGTCTTCATTCACCTGTTTCGTACAATCGGAAGCTTTCGTGGCGAATCGGCCTTCGCAACCTGGCTGCATCGCTTAACTGTCAATCATGTATTGATGCATTTCCGCAAGCGCAAAGTGCGACCCGAGTTAACGACTGAGAATGGAGAAATGCCGATCCAGGTAGCAGCAGGCACTAACGATCCGAAGCGAATGAGAGTTGTAGATCGCATTCTCTTGTCAGAGATAATTGCGAAACTACCTAATGGATACCGCGAAGCGATTATCCTGCACGACATAGAGGGACTTGAGCATAGTGAGATAGCCCAAATGAGAGGTAGATCCGTTGGGACATCCAAGTCGCAGTTGCACAAGGCAAGGACGATGTTGCGCACATTGATGGCGCCAGCCGCTCGACGTTATCAGCAAGTTGATAGGCAATCGCTCCCGTCCACTGCCTGAAACTTCACTGGTCGCGACTGCTTAGTTGCCGAGATCTTTCTTGAGCCTTTCGCTCAATCGGATAATCAAGTTCAGATCGCTCCGCGCTCTTAAGGCGCTCTCAGAATCAACCACGTTTGGCTGTTTAAAGAGCGGATTAGCCACGAAACTCATGATGCAATGATCGAGCGCCAATAGCCCTGCTTGCAAGTTTCCATCGTTGCGTGCGTCATCAGGTTTCTGATTCTTCGCCTGGTCATCAATTCTCGGCAGCACCAGGTTTGCACTGAGCCGCATCGCCCGCTTATTGATTTCCGCGGTTGTCACCGCAATCAGTTTGCGATCCACGTTGCTATTCACAAAAACCGTCCGCATCATCTCATTGTTTATAATTTGAAGTCGTCTGAAGTCCTCTCTAATCTGGGCAAATAATGAGGTCTGTTCTTTTTGGAAATGTTTGTTAACTTCGTCCGGGATATGGGTTAAGGCCCACTCACGCGCCTGCATTCCGCGCTGCGCCGGACTGTTGGGATTGCGCGTGGATTGGGCAAAAGTGGGTGCTGTCAGAACTAACAATAAGACAACGCAAGCGGCAGCTGTTTGAGATGCTGAGGGCTGGACTCTCATTGGGTGAATTCCTTTCGCCGAGCGGTTCACCAAATTAACTTTGAAAAGGCTGGCCTGTCCTTCGAGTCGGTTTTTGATTGGATCCGTGATCCAGCATTGTGTTCTGAGATGGTCGTCTTAATTGATGGAATGACTCCGAAATGGAGTCGGAACCCACGCGATGTGATTTACGCGGCCAATTTAGTCGCGCTGAGTTAGCCTGTCAAGAAAATTGGAATATATCGACAGAGCCAATCGAGGAACGGAAATTCGCAGGTGGGGAACGGAAACTCGCAGGTGAGGAAGGTGGGCTTGCCCCCGCTCAAGAACCGCACCCACTCAATACCGACAGAGCCACTAAAGGAACAGAAATTCGCAGGTTGGGAAGGGGGCAGTCATTAGCTTTCAAGATTCAGAAGGTTCAAGGCGCCCCCGCTCAAGTCGCGGAGGCTTCGATCATAGAATTTAATCTGTCAATGTTAATCTGAGAGGGTACTAATAGTGATAGGGCCTGGCATTCAACCTTGAGCGGGGGCGCCTTGAACCTTCCGAACCTTGAAAGCTAATGACTGCCCCCTTCCCAACCTGCACTTTGGCTGCATAGAAAAATTGGAGGTAGCCGTTTCCGGCTACCTCCAAGGCGCATTGCGCGAAATCGTAAAGCCAAATTAAAAGTTGAATCTCACAGCCAACTGCACGAGGCGCGGATGGCTGCTGAACACATGCGATGGGACGTCAAAGTCTGTCTGCCCCACTGTGTTGACCTGGTTCACTCCCGTGGTTGCGATTGCCTCAACACCGTTGACCGAACCGGGAGTGAATTGCGGGTGATTGAAGACGTTGAAGAAATCCCCGCGCAACTGGATTTTCTTGCTGCCTTCGCCGATTGCAAAGTTCTTGAAGACAGAGAAATCCACATTTTGAATCGCCGGCAACTTGAGCGTATTCCGGCCAGAGTTAGCCAGAGCGCCTACGCCAGCCTGAATGTACTGAGCCCCAGGAATCGTGGCGACATAGCCCACAATTCTCTGAGCATCCGGCGTTGCGCAGCTGCCGTCTGGATTCAACGACGTGCAACCTCGCAGCAAAGGTGTCACCAGGCTCGATGTGTTAGCAAGGCCATTTGGGTTGATGATCGAACGATCCGGCGCCGGATCGCCGTTCAGATTCGAGTCAATGCCGCTCAAGACGGTTGCTTTCTCACCTGCCTCAAAGCTCACCGTCGCGGCCAGGCTCACGCCACCAAGAAAGGTTCGTGCCAGGCGGTTATTGCTCTTTCTAAAAAACGGTAGATCGTAAAGACTGGAAGCCGCGAAGCGCTGACGATGATCGAGAGCAGAATCAGCCTTCTCTGTCGTCATGTTCTGAAAATCCTGCGAGCGCCTCGGCGATAGCACCGTGCTGAAGACCTCGGACGTGCTGTCGTCAATCAAGTGACTCCAGGTATAAGCAGCCGAGAACTGGAGGCCGCTGCTCAAACGCTTTGTAAGTTCCGCCGAGCCGGCGTGGTAATGTGAATTACCATTCGACAGGAAGGCGGTGATAGGCGCTGTAAATCCCGCCGCCAGGAATTGCGGAAGAATGTTTGAACGCCCCTGAATGTCAGCCAGACTTGTCGGCAGGCTATCGATCAAATCCTGTGATGGTGCAGATAGGAATGTCGGTAGAAAACCACCCGCTCCGTTGACGACCCTGTCTTGTATGTTGATGCGATTCTGACTCGGCAGATGAATGCCGCGACTCCCAAGGTAACGGACCTCCAGGGCGAAATTCTTGCGGAACTCGCGCTGATAGGTCAGACCCCAGGAAATCGAATACGGCACCTGCTGATTCGGAATAAAAGCGGAAGTAGCCGCCCGTGCTGCTACAGGATCCGTTGTGGCGCCGGGAAGAACATTTGGCGGAATACCTCCATCAGCCAGAAAGTTTGGCGTGACCAAGGGCGTTCCGGGAAAGTTCGTGCCCACGTCGATTGTCTGATTCAACTGCGGCGGCAATGACAAAATGTAGAGGTTGTCGACTATTGTGTCATAGGCCATTGCGAAGCTGGCGCGAATCGAGCTCTGACCCGTAGCACCAAAGATGCGATGCAGTAGTCCCGTTTGGAAATTCGGCGCATATGCCAGGCCGACTCGCGGCGCGAAATTCTTCTTCTGCGCCTTGGGCTCGTTAAATTCGAGTAACCCTGGCACAGAGGCGATCGCATTGAGCGTTTGTTGCCGCGCCGTGCGAGGAACCTGTTGGTAGACATAGTTCAGCCCAAGATTAAGCGTGAGATTAGGTCTGAATTTCCAATCGTCCTGCACAAACGCGTAGAAAAGATGTTGGTTCCCATAGTATGGCGAAGCCCCCACCGTACGTTCGCCAAAGCTCGGCTGCACGTCCCTCAAATAGAGATCGAGATTTGGGTATTCGTATTCACCTCGCTGCCGTTGCACAAACGATTGCGGCGAGATAATGTTGCGCCAATCCACACCAAACTTCAG
>Ga0137403_10000563_pt1 | contig 48115 bp, 51 predicted proteins | sample CZOMad2_1_16fung_FD_122057 | JGI IMG/M metagenome (GOLD analysis project Ga0137403, IMG submission 122057) | Vadose zone soil fungal communities from Angelo Coast Range Reserve, California, USA - CZOMad2_1_16fungal (Hybrid Assembly) | ecosystem: Environmental > Terrestrial > Soil > Vadose zone... | reverse complement strand
TCTCAAACGATTCGGCTTCGAGTAGCGCCCGCAACAGCGCTACCTGAACTGTACGAGCCGTCGAATGTTTGTGCGGCCGCGTTTCCAGTCGCCGTCGTATCCACTCCCGAATCCGCGGGCCCTGGATATGCATGAATTCCGAGCCGATGGAGTCGGCATAAATTCTCTCAAGGCCGGCGATCATCTCGCGCAAAGTCATCTGGCGATTGTCGAGGAAGAATTTCGATGAAACGCGAAGGTCGAGATCTGATTCGTTAAATCCGAACTCGTGCAAGCTCAGTAACGGATTTTGCGGTCGCGTCTCGGCCAATGGATCCACGCGTGCAATGGTATGACCGAGTGAGCAATACGCATACACGAGGCCATCGACCCGTGTCTGCAACGCTGCCTCCCGAGCCTCGGCCTCCGCTACCGCCGCGCCGTCGCGCTGGGGCAGATTCCCCAGCTCAAATCCCTCGAAAAAGGCAGACCACCCTGAATCGACTGACTCGGGATTTTCCTGCCAGCGCCGGTAATTCTCCTCAATCAGGTCGATATTCTCGCGAGCGTCAATTGATGTGCGCATAGGAAATTTAATCTCCGACGATTGCGCAGCGCGGCAAGTCTGTAGCCACCCGCTTGTGGCCGATAAAGGGGAGTGACAGCACTACAGTGGCCCCCCGGCGGGTTGACAGTGGGAAGAGGGCTTCGTTACTTGGCTGCGCAATGAATATGAGGAAAATGTTTGTTCTCGTGCGGACGCGAAACAAGCAATGTGCCGCTGGGAGAACTGTGGAAAGCGCGAGTCGCGCTCTGAGTTTATTCATTGTAGGCACCTCGATTCTCGCGCGATCGACATCTTGCATCGCCCAATCAGACCCGGCTTCGGAACCGTCCGTTTTAGCTGTGGGCAAGGTGTTGCCGGCGGTGGTGAACATCAATACCGAGCGCATAGTTCGGCGCACGGTGCGCGATCCGTTTGAGGATGTTTACGCGCAATTCTTTGGGTACAATCGCGCCCGGCCACGCCAAATTCGCCAGACTTTGCAAAGCCTCGGCTCCGGTTTCATTATCGATCCGACCGGCTACATCGTGACCAACCAGCATGTGGTCGAGCGCGCCGCGGACTTAAAAATTCACGTAACAACAAACGACGGCAAAACCTACAACGCTCACTATATTACCGGCGATGGTAAGACCGACTTGGCATTCATTAAGATCGACGCAAAAAATGCATTTCCTTTCATCAATCTGGACAACATTTCTCCGAATTTGCTTGGCCAGACAGTGATTGTGGTAGGCAACGCTGTTGGCTATGGCAGCTCCATTAGCCGAGGCGTCCTCAGCGCGGTAAAACGCAATATCACCGTGGATGACATCGACTATAAAGACCTTGTGCAAACCGATGCGGCAATCAATCCGGGTAACAGCGGGGGACCGGTAATCGACATCTCTGGCCGGCTGGTCGGGATCGCTTCGGCAAAGATGGCGTTCACTCCGCAAGGTGTCCCAACGCAGGGACTTGGTTTCGCCATTCCCGCGGAGGTAGTGCGGGACAGTATCAATCGATTCAAGAAAACGGCGCGGCTAGAGCCCGCGACAAAAAGCGCCGCGGCTACCAGCGAAACATCGATTTCGAGCGCGGAAAAGTTCTTTGGGATACAGCTTCAAAATTTGAATCAGGAATTAAGCGATGCGCTCGGCTACGCGCGAGGACGTGGGGTCTTGGTTGCCGCGGTCGAACCGGACAGCCCGGCAGCTGAAGCGGGCATTGAGCGGGGAATGGTGATTTATCGCATAGGCAAATCTCAAGTTTCTTCCGTTCCACAAGTCGAGGAGCTACTGCGATCGGCTGAGAGCGGCGCAACCGTGGAATTCATCGTCGGTATTATTCGTGCCGATGGACAAAACCGCGAGGTTGCGACCGTGAGCCTGACGGCACGCTAAAAAATTTGGCAACGCAATCGCGGTTCGGTTGTCTCATCGAGATATCGCAAAATGATTAAGGTTGAGAATCTGACAAAACGCTACGCTGGCCAGCCCGCGATCAAGGATTTGAGTTTCGAAGTTAGCCAAGGCGAAATCATGGGATTTCTGGGACCAAATGGTGCCGGTAAGACGACCACGATGCGCATTTTGGCGGGCTTTATGCCGCCTACTTCGGGCCGCGCTACCGTCGCGGGCTTCGACGTTTTTGAACAATCGCTTCAGGCGCGGGCCCACCTCGGTTACATGCCTGAAAATGTGCCGCTCTACAGCGACATGCGCGTGACGGAGTATCTGAACTATCGCGCAGCGCTAAAGGGAGTTCAGCATCGCCGGGTTGCGGAGCGTGTGGGCGATGTAGAGGAGCTCTGCGGTCTCAAGGAAGTCAAAAAGAAGCTCATAGGCACTCTTTCCAAGGGCTATCGGCAACGGGTCGGTCTGGCGGACGCGCTGTTGGCGGAGCCTGACCTTCTCATTCTCGATGAGCCGACGATCGGTCTGGATCCAAACCAAATCCGCCAGGTGCGCGAGCTAATAAAAAATCTTGGGCGCCAGCATACAATTTTACTGTCGACGCACATTTTGCCGGAGGTGGAGATGACATGCAGCCGGGTGATCATCATCCACAAGGGTCGAATCGAAGCGTGCGATACGCCGGATAATCTGCTCGGGAAAATCAGGCAAGCCGGTGGCGTATTGCTTGAAGCAAAAGTCGGGAACGACAACGGGGCAGAGGAACTGAAAAAGATTTCAGGTGTGCGAGACGTGGTTACCGACGGAGAGGATGACTGGAAGAGATTTTCTCTGTGGGTAGAGTCGGGTACCGACGTCCGCGAAGAAGTCTTTCGGCTGGCCGCCGATCGCCACTGGACGGTGCGCGAGTTAACTCGGCGTCGAGCGACGCTCGAGGACGTGTTCGTTGAGCTCACGCACCCCGACCTGGTCTGAGAATCAATGCTAACACGGAGATCGATCCATGCGTAAGTTTTACACTCTGCTCGCGCGCGAGGTGCGCGGCTACTTCCATTCCGCGGTCGCGTACGTCGTGCTGATCTTTTTCCTCATCGTCAGCGGGATCGATTTTTACTTTCAGGTCTCCTTCATGAACCAGCGACAGGTGCAATACACGGTACAGGAGGCATTCTTCAATTCTTTCTTCTTCTGGTTCGCATTCGTTCTGATTTTTCCCCTGATCACGATGCGCCTGTTCGCCGAAGAATTTAAGCTCGGCACCATTGAGCCCCTAACTACTGTTCCTGTGCGCGATTGGCAGGTCGTGCTTTCAAAGTTCTTTGGTGCGCTGGTCTTTTACCTGATTCTTTGGATCCCGACACTGTTTTACTTCTGGATTTTTCTGAGAATAACAAACCAGCCGGCTGCGCATTCTGCCGGAGCATACTTTGGTTCCTACCTGATGCTTTTGCTGCTTGGGATGTTCTATCTCTCGATTGGGTGTCTCACATCCGTTCTGACACGGAACCAGATCATTGCTGCCGTCATCTCCTTTTGCGCAATCACGCTGTTATTTTTTCTTGGCCTGGTTCAGTTCATTCTTTTGGATGTTACTTCCGCGACGCGCGATTTGCTGGGCTATTTCTCCGCGATCGAACACATGGGGACCTTCTCTCGTGGGGTGATCGATACACGGCCAATCGTTCTCTACCTGAGCATGACCGTTCTGATGCTGACGCTCACGCATCAGGCATTCCAATCCCGCAAATGGAGGCTCTAACAAATGCCTGATAAAGCAAAGCATCGCCGAACCCCGAAAGGAATTGGCCGATTTCGCATCGGTTTCAATGTCCTCGTCCAGCTGGTGCTGGTCTTGTTTCTCGTGGCGCTGGTGAACTCCTTCGCTTTCAAGCACTACGCGCGTTGGGATTTGTCCCGTGACCAAAAATATGCGCTCTCCGATAAAACGAAGCGTTTCCTCGATACGCTCAAAGGCAAGATGCGCATCACGGTTTTCTTTTCGCCGAGCACGCCAATTACCGCGGACGTTCAGAATTTGCTGACGGAATATCAGTATGCCGGCAAGGGAAAGATCGACGTCGAACACATCGACCCCGACCGGAATCTTTCCCGCGCCAAAGAGCTCTTCGATAAATACAAAGTTGTCACCGACGAGAGTTTGTTGGTGCTCGATTATGATGGCCGCAACAAAACGGTTAAGGCGTCGGAGATGGCCGATGTTGATCAGAGCGGAATGGCCTTCGGCGAAGGCCCACGTGTGGCTGCATTCAAAGGCGAGCAAGCCATCACCAGCGCGATGATGGACCTGGTGGAAGGGAAAAAAAAGATTCTTGGTTACGTCACTGGTCATAAGGAACCGTCTCTTTCAGAAGGCACCAGTCCTATTTCGGTGCTGAAGACATTTATCGAGAACGAAAACATCAAGTTTCAGGAGCTGAACCTGCTCGATCTGGATGTAATTCCAGCCGACGTCAAAGCGGTAATGATTGTCGGACCGCAATACGATTTTTCCGATCGCGAAATGAAGCTGTTGGGCGATTTCTGGGATAAACAGGGCCGGATTTTGCTGCTCCTGGACCCAGCTGCGAAAACGCCGAGGCTCCGCGGCTTTGCCAATGAACTGGGCGTCAAAATGAATGACGACAGACTGATGGCCTTCCTGCGTACCGGTATCCAGGAGCTGGCACTGACAAGAGATGTGCAAGCGCGTTTTCTCGGTGACAGTCCAATCACAAAACGACTTGCCGATGCGCGGGCGCTGTTCCTGGGCGGCACGTCTTCAATTACTGTTGGGCCGGACCGCGTCCGCGCCGCCAATATCCGAGTGGAGCAGCTGATCCAGGCAGAAAAAGGTTATTTTGCTGAAAAAGATTACAACACAGACGACCAGGTAAAATTACAGGCCGACGCGAAGCAAAGTAATGCGTCACTAACAATCGGCGCAGCGGTTGAAAAAGGCGGCAGCGCCGATCAGCGGGTCCAAGTGAATTCGTCGCGGCTGGTGGTAGTTAGCAATGCAAGCTTCGTTCAGGACAATGCCATAACACAGGATCAGCAGGGGCTCGATTTCATTTCCGGCAGCGTGAACTGGCTGCTTAGTCGGGAACAGCTTATCGGTATTGCGCCGAAGGTCCCGAAGCCACTTACCTTCAGCCTCAACGAAGAGGCTTTGCGCCGGCTGCGGTGGTTTATTTTGGTGTTCATACCGCTCGTCCCAGCCCTCATCGGAACCATGGTGTGGTGGCAACGGCGCGTTTAGGATGAACTGGCGGAATACTCTTATCCTGGCGGTCATTGCGGTCGCTGGCGTCGCTTATTTCAGGTTTTTTGAAATGAAGCGGCCGAGCACGGAGGAAGCCAGGCGACAGGCCCAGAATGTGGTCAATTTTGACCGAAACAAGATCGACGGCATCGTTATTCAAAATGGCGATCAAAGGATCGAAATAAGGCGTATCGAGAACAAGTGGCGACTTGAAAGGCCGATCAAGGATCAGGCAGACGGCGCTTTAGTCGAGAATCTCCTGTCGGATTTGGAGAACTGGCAGAAGGACAGCACGATTCCCGCAAAAGATATCGAAGCCGACAAAAGCAAGCTGAACGAGTACGGACTGCACAACCCCAAGCTGAAGCTCAAACTGCTCGGCCGCGACAAACCGCCGGAAATCTTTCTTGGCAAAGACGCGGCGTTGGAGGGGAGAATGTATGTGCGTTTCCAAAATTCCAAGGAAGCGTTTCTCGCCACGCAGTCGGTCAAAAAGGACATCGACAAGAAACCGGAAGAATTTCGCGACAGAAAATTAACTGACGTCACAACTGCGCAGGTACGCCGCATCACATTGCAAACACCGGCTGGTGAGATGGAGCTGGAGAAGAAAGGGGACCACTGGGATATCCTCAAACCGCTGCGTGCCCGGGCCGATGACGGCAAGGTCGGCGACTTGATTTCACAAATCACGTCGGCGCGCATTCAACAATTTGTGGCGGATGATCGCGGCGACCTGCGCCCTTATGGCTTGGCGGAGCCGCGCGGATCGATCACGTTGTACGATCAAGAGCAAAAAAGAGATCAGAAGGTTGAGCTAGGTGAAGCGATCAAGGTCTATGGGCGGGAGGACAAGGGTCAGACGCTGCAGATCGGCAGCGTGCTAGAGAAAGAAAAGGACCAGATTTATGTACGCTTCGCTCCTCGCGGATCGGTGTACACCCTTCCGAAAAAGATCGAAGAGATACTTAATACGAAACCCGCCGATTTACGTGACAACCATTTGGTTCGAATTGACACTAATATTCTCGATCGGATTACGATCGATGTCCCAGGCAAAGGCAAAACCGTACTCGCGCGGAAGGATGGTAATTGGACAATTGCCACTCGCAATGGTGCGCCGGCTGATTCAGGCGCGGTTGGACGCTTGATCGACAAGTTGCAAAATGAGCGGGTCCTAAGGTTCGTAGAGGATATCGCTTCCAATTTGCCGAAATACGGCCTGGATAAACCGAACGTTCAATTAACGTTCAGTTCGTTTGCTTCCGAAAACACCGCTGAAACCAAAGCGGGTGAGCAGCCGTTTGCAGCGGTCGCCTTTGGCAAGGCAGAGGGCGACAACGTGTACGTCCGGCTGGCAGATGAGCCATTCGTCGTGGCAGTGCGTCGCAGCTTGCTCGATCAGATCTCATCTGATCCCGTGCACTGGCAGGAGTTGTCGATTTTTAAGCTTAAGCCCGAGCAAATTCATCGCTTAAGCATCACGACGGACAAGGAGGTATCACTTGAGCGCGACCAGACGAACCAATGGCATTGGCTGAAAGGGGAAGGCGCGATCAACCAAACCAATCTGCAATCGCTGCTCAATACATTGTCGGCCTTGCGTGCAGTGCGCTGGCTCGGAGCAACGACACCGCAACACGGCTTTGAAAAACCACAGCTAGTTCTTGCGTTCACAACTTCACCTGACAATAAAGCATCACATAAGTTGACTATTGGTGCCCAAAACAATGACGGCACGTTTTGCGCACGCGTGGACGGGCGAGAAGGCACTTTTGAGATCAGCAACGCCGACGTGAACACCTTAAAATTGGTCCTGGCGAGGCAACCCACTATCGCCCCAAGTGCCTCACCGATAGCAAGTCCGTCTTTGAGTCCCAGGCAATAAAGGGCGGTTACTGGGGGCCAAGTGTTTGGAATTGGGCAAAAACAAGAATCGGCCGTTGGTTTCTGCAATTAGCGTTTTGTGGCAGTGTAAATCGTGACGATTCCAGTGGTAAGCGGTTTGAACGTCGGCCGTGCAAAGCCGTTCCGTGCCATCAGCTGACACATCACAGTACCGTTTGGAAATTCCTCAATCGAATCGCCAAGATAGTCGTACGCGTTTCTTGTGCCTGTTAAAAAAGAACCGAATAACGGCAGGCAGTGATGTAAATAGAAACGATAGACCGAGCGCAACAATGGCATTGTAGGCAGGGAGAACTCGAGCACGAGCAAGTGACCGTTCGTCTTAAGCACACGCGCCATCTCAGTAAGCCCGGCCACCCAGTTTTCCAGATTGCGCAAGCCGAATGCGATGGTGACGCAATCGAATGAATCATCGCCAAACGGAAGGTTCGTCGCGTCGGCGAGTACGATCTGGCGCACGCCTTTTCGCTTGGCAAGTTCCAGCATTTCAGGTAGGAAATCGACGCCTGTGATTTCTGCCTCCGGCAATTTCTTCTGCAGCGCGAGCGCCAAATCTCCCGTGCCAGTGGCAAGGTCGGCAATGCTATGTGGTCGCCACTCCGCAACGACTTTGGCCGCGTATCGGCGCCAATAGAAATCCATTCCGCAGCTAAGCAGGTGATTTGCGATGTCGTAGCGCCTCGCAATCGACCCGAACATCTTTCGTACCTGCGCAGCTTGCGTAGCCATTTCAGGATTTCATAGAAGATCAGCCGGCACTTTACGACAGGTCAATCTATTGGTTATTGCATATAACTACCAGTTAGGCCTCGATAAACATTAGCCATCAAGTTGTTATGAAAAATTGAGATTGCCATGCTGACCAACCACGGCTATCTAACAACCCATGGATATATCTGTTAAACAACTAGAAGAAGCGACCTCAATTCGTCGACAAATTGATAATCTGCAACAACGTCTTTCCTCAATCCTGCGAGGTACAACTCCCAGAACGGGAGTCGCACCTGCTGCGAGGGCTCCTCGTCCCGCGCAGACAGGGCGCTACTTTTCGCCTGCGACTCGAGCGAAGCTTGCGGCTGCCGCCAAAGCGCGTTGGGCGAGATTAAGGGGGGGCGCAACCACAACCACAGCAGCAACTCCCGCCAGGAAAAAAGGCCAGCTAACGCCTGCCGGACGAAGAAAGCTCTCGCAATTAATGAAGGCGCGCTGGGCGGCTAGGAGAAGAACGACGAGCAAAAAGGCAGCCCCAGCCAGGAAAAAAGGTGCACTTACCGCTGCTGGACGAAGGAGGCTTTCCGAGCTGATGAAGGCGCGTTGGGCAGCAAGAAGAAAAGCATCGAAGTAACCAGCAGATTAAAACGGCTTATGCCGTTTGTGGAAGGCTAGTGCTCGCGAGAGGACTCGAACCTCCACGGGTTTCCCCATACGGTCCTGAGCCGTACGCGTCTACCAATTCCGCCACGCGAGCAAAGGCAGCGGCCTACAATTCGCGTACCCCTGGCGGGCTGCAAGGCTAAATCGAGTGTATTACGACAATACCGAAACGAACGACACTGGTTAAATCAGCCCGACCGCTTCTTGCGTGCACGGACCTCCAATTGATGCGCTTTGCGCACCTGGCCAATAGAACGCAAAAGGTCGGCATAATTCGAGACAACGATGTCGTAATCCTTGGAAGGCGTTTCCTGGACCTGTTCCCACGTTTTTAGCGAAGATTGGTAAAGTTCCGCCGCTTTCGCGTAATCGCCGCGCGAATGATAGACCACCGCCAAGTTACATTTTGACTGCGCAATGTCGGCGAGCGGAGGTGGAATCAAATTCTGGCGGATAGCGAGTGCGCGAAGATGTGTCTTCTCGGCTTCCGTGTAACGGCGTTCATTCGTATAGAATACGGCCAGATTGTTTAACACGGATGCTACATCGGGGTGGTCGGGGCCAAGTTGTTTCTCATAAATCTCTAAAGCGCGTACATAACATGGCTCCGCAGCCTTTTGCCGGCCGGACTTGCGCAGAATTAGCGCAATATTGTTTAACATCGTTCCGATATCGGAATAGGGAACGTCGTCGATTTGAGTACCGGCGGCTATTGCTTTTTGGTAAAAATTGATTGCCTCCTCGGATCGGCCGAGGCTATCGCATAACGACGCCACCCTCCGCGCCGAGCCGTAGATGGCATGCTGGTCGGGTGGTTTCGCCTTTTCCAGGATTGTGTGCGCTCTCAATAAGTTTGTCTCGGCCCCGCTGTAATCTCCCTTTTGTTCGAGTAACTGACCGAGTTTCTGGAAGCTGGTGGCAAGGGGAGTTTCATTCCCCTTGAAAGCGCGCTTCGCAATCTCAAGAGCCGTTTCGGCAACGCGAATCGCCTCGGGCAGCTGATTCGTGGCACGCAGCGTATCGAGCTTGTCGTTGAGGATGGTCCAAAGCCTTTCTTCCCCTTTCATCACTCATCACCAGCCCTCGCTGATTTGCGCCACTAATCGGGTGGCGAGATCCTCAGTAGCCAGCGGCAACGCTTGCCGTTCATCCGTCGTTACATCGCCACTGGTTATGTTGCCAGTATTGGTTGTGCCGCTGCTCACGAAGAAGCTTGTCGTTCCTACCGCTTCACTGGCCGGCGCCAGCTGTTCGCCGTTTTTGCCAGTTAGCGAGTACCGCACACTCAGTGTCAGAGCAAATTCACTCGTCAACAACACGTTTCCACGCACCGAGCGCGCAGGCGCGCGTGAGATCCGCGATATTTCACCATTCAAAGTAGCATCCGCTTTGTCTCCGCTGACAATCTGAAACGTGCCGTCCTGCTGCAGTTGCTTGATTACAGTGTCAGTGGTCAAAACTTCGATGCGTGGGACGAGAGTGCGGTTCTTGAAAGTTGGGACCGCAATGGTATGAACGTCACGCAGGTAATATGGCTTTACCGGGCCGACGTGATAGCCAAGGCAACCCGTCAAGGCGAGGCAGAATAGTGTCGCGAGTGAGGCTTTCAAGGCGCCGGTGAGGCGGACGCGTCGGGAGAGGCCGATGCGCCGACAGGGGAAGACGTATCGGAACTTGTACTCGTGCCCGGCACAGGCAGCAGGGGGTCAGGTGCAGTCGTCGTATCGGGCGCGAGCGAAGCCGGCGGCGGAAGGGAAGAATCAGTCTCCGATACAGGTAACGGCGCTTCATTATTTGGCGCCCCCGGCCTTGCGGAGCCGCTTGCCGCAGTCCGCGCTCCATGGACCTCGCCCTTTTTCTTGCCACTTTGTGCGCCGGCCAATGCTGGCTGAAGAGCAGCGTCTCCGAGCTTTGCGCGTAACTGGTCAATCCGTTTCTTGGCCTCATTGCTTTCGTCTGTTCCTGGCTGCTGACGAATGACTTCGTTGTAGTAGATCACCGCGGCGCGATAATACTTTTGTTTATCGTAGAATTTCGCGACCTTGTACGAGTTGGTCGTTTGCTTGTGCTCTAGAATGTCGAGATTAGCGCGGGCCTGTGCTGCCTTCTCGCTCTTCGGATAGTGGAAGAGGAAATCCTGGAAGGCAGTTTTGGCGTTGTTTGCCGCGGCGGCGTCGTTTGTGCCCTTCTGAGATGCGGTAAACCAGATGTAACCGATTTGATATTGTGCATCTACAGCCAGCGGTTCGGTCGGGAACTTGTCGACCACCGCCTGGTAGGCCTGCAGCGCTGCATCGTTTGCGCCCTGTTTCTCACGGCAAAGACCAATATCAAACTGCGCACGAGCAGTGTATTTTCCGTACGGAGCGGTGCGAACAACATTGGCGAAAATAGTCACTGCGCGGTCCAATGATGATGCAATAGGAATGCCGAGAACCTTCAGTTTTTTCCCGTTAAGATAGACTTCACCAATGCGAAACTGCCCCTCGATGGCTTCCTCGAAATGCGGATTGCTGGGATATCGTTCCACTAACTGGAGAAATGACTCAGCCGCCGGCGTATACATGTGGCGCTGTTCCTGCAACTGAGCGCAGCGATACAGCGCATTGGCCGCCAGTGCATCTTTAGGGTGACGTTTAACGAGACTTTTGTAAGCGTTGATCGCGCGTCTGGTGTTGCCTTCTTTTTCGGCAGTCTGTCCGATCTGAAACAGCTCCGTGGCGTCGCCGCTGATCTCTTCTTCGCCGGGCGATACATATCTCGCCTTTTTTCCCGGTTGAAAGATAACGGAGCCAACGCCTGGTTCGGGCAAAAGGAACAGTGCGGCGGCAATAACTAAAAAGACTCGAATAACGAATTGCATTCGGGTGGGGCAGCGTATTTAAGTTATCCGGCCAGTCAAGTTTCAGCGCATGGAAGTATTCGTGACATTTCCTGCCCTGGAGGCTTTTCCGAGGGGCAAAGCTAACTAATTTTTAACTTCCTTTGAATTTGAGTGATCAGCAGAAAATTCGCATCGGCTCGTGCGCTTGGAGCTTTCAAGACTGGCGTGGTGTTTTTTATCCGCCAGATCTACCAGAGTCGCGGTGGCTCGAATTTTACTCGAACTATCTCACGGCAGTTGAGGTGGACTCCACGTTTCATGCTGTACCGGCTGAAGATACCGTCCGTCGGTGGGTGGAAATGACTCCCGCTGGTTTTCGGTTCACCTGCAAGCTTCCCCGTCAGATCACGCACATTTGCCGGCTTCAGGATTGCACGGCCGAATTAAGCTCGTTTCTTCGCGCCATAGAGCTACTCGGCCCAAAACTCCAGGTTATTCTCATTCAGCTGCCGCCTTCGTTATCTCCAAGGGACGGCAAGCTGGCGCTACGCAAATTTCTTGTACAACTACCGCGGGATTTCCGTTTCGCGATCGAATTTCGTAATGCCGGATGGCATCGGCCGCAGTTTATCCGGCTATTGGAAAAGCATCGCGTGTGCTGGGTCTGGGCGGATACCACTCCGCTTAACGAACGAAATCTTGCACCATTTGAGTTTCTGCCGAGCACTACAGATTTTCTATATCTGCGTTTGCTCGGTGACTACGCAACCAAATACGATGTTAATGGTGGCCGCGTACATCGCTACGAAAAATTGGTTTGGAAACGCGAAGCCGCCTTACAAAGCTGGTCGCTCAAGATTCGGCGACATCTCGATGGGGTGCGCAATGTTTGGGCATTTGCCAGCAATCATTTTGAAGGGTTCGCGCCTGAAACCTCTCAACGTCTCGCTGAACGTTTGGGTTTCACATTACCACTGCCTTCTGAAATGGAACAGGGTCTCTCGGCCTCTGAGCGGTCGCAGCTCGATCTTCAGTTATAGCGGCAGGTGGGTGCGATTATGCTTGTCGAAAACGCAGACGTGTTGAATTCCAAAACTCGCTATTCTTTGCGCTAGCATCGAAAAGCTGTCACCAAGCTGGGCGTATGAATGAGCGTCGGAGGCAGTGGTGAAAGGAACGCCCTTTTTCATTGCGAGTTCCACAATGGCGTCGCCTGGGTACGGTTCGTTTACTGGCTTGCGCCACCCGGCAGTGGAAAGCTCAATCGCGAGGTTCTGTGCCCGAATGAAATCAAGTGTTTCATTGACCAAACTGCCTATCTCTGCGCTCGGCCGATGACCATGGATTTTAATGAGATCTAGATGAGCGAGGCAATCGATCAGCCCGGTCGCTGCGATTTCCCGGACACGACGAAAATAGCTACTGTAAATCGCGTCGACGTTCTTGCCTTCGAATTGCGCGGCACCATCCGGCACGCTATCGAACATCTGTTCGGGGCGATCGAGGAAATGCACCGAGCCGAGGACAAAATCGAGCTTGTCCCAATGCTTCTCGACCCAGTTTCGGCCGGCCGCCGAGTGAACAGGATCGTTGTCGAGCTCGATGCCGGCGCGGATTCGCAAATCGGGATTTTTATCCCGCAAACGATCGATCTCATCGAAGTCTATTCCGGCGTGATAACGATCGTGATCGGTAAACGCGATGTCCGTTAAACCTAATCTGCGCGCTGACTCCGCCCAGGGCTGAAGCAATGTCTGAGAGTACCGTTGCACCCGATGTCCCTGGGGATGCGTATGATAGTCGGTGAAGAGCTTACAGTTTGTAGACGAGAGTTGATTGATCGGCACCATTCGATCTATCAACTCTCAACTATTGACTATCAACTATTTCAAGGCACAGCCAGGAACTTTTGCCGGATTCGCAGCTCCGGGTACTGTGGAAAGAAGACTTCGGCGATAAAGACCTTGTTTGGAGTGAGCTCGCGCGTCGCGATCGTTTCGCTGTATTCGATTCGCTCCTGGGGGTTAATGAGAATCGTCCCTGGTTTTTCGGCGATGGCATGGTTGTCGGACCATTTTGCCAAAATCGCCCCAGCGGAATCCATTAGGTAGATTTCGATGCGTTGGTTGGTTGGAAAGTCGAGCCCCACGGGACGCTTGGACAAATTTGCCAGCGTCGCTTTGACTCCTAGCTGACGAACCTCAGACAGCTTTACTGTCTGAGGTGAGATTTGAAGATCGAGGGCAAGTCCCCGCAATCTTGGATCTTTGTACTGAGGGATAACCTCAGGAGAAAACGGATGGAGAATGCGGCTTAACCAACCGCGTCTCCGTGACGGAGTGGACGTCGGCGCGATATCCTGGCCAAAGAGGCTCACTGCCATAAAAAGCATCAAAAGAAGGAAAACGATGCGGCGCTTCATCAGCAGGCTAAACAGGCCGAAAGTTTTCAGAGTTGCAAAATTCGTGTCAAACCCTTTATCAAACGGCATGAAGACTCTCTGTGTATTCGCGCTTTGCCTGCTTTTCGCGCTGGCTGAAGGCGTGGCGAAACAACGACATTGCACGTTCCGGGTGCACGCACAAGCGAACGCTCAGGACACCGAAGTATTCGCAACGTCTGTTGGCACCCAGAAATCGGGAAAAAATATTGCCATCGAGAAGATGCCGTGGATTTCAGAGCGAGATGTCATGGCCTTTTCTTCCTATCCGGCCGAGAATGGAACATATGGTGCATTGATCCAACTCGACGAGCACGGACGCGTGGTGCTTGATACATTAAGCGTCGAGCGCCGCGGCACGTTTCTTTTTTTGTTCATTAATGGACGGCTGATCACCGCGCTCCAAGTCGACAAGCGTGTGTCAGACGGAAAGATTTACATCCCTTCTGGATTGACCGCAGCGGACATTGATTTGATGAAGAAAGACTGGCGCCTGATCGGTCAGCGAAAACGTGAATCGCGTTGAATCAAATCATGGGATTATTCCGTGTCGCATTTCTCCTCGCTGCGTTTTCCTGGCTCGCGATGACAGCTCGGACGGCACAAAATCAGGTGCTGGAGCTTGTTCTGCCCACGGACAATGACGCTCTCTTTTCGGGAAATGGTCCCGCTTTTTACCAATCTGTCGACCGTGACTATAACGGCGTTAAATCGACACCATGGGAAGGCGGCCAATACGGTTTTGTCCGTGATCCGAAAAGCACTGGGGGAGGCGTCGTTTACACCCGCTTTCACGAAGGAATTGATATTCGGTCCGTTCACCGCGATGCAAATGGAGAGCCGCTCGACGAAGTGCGCGCCATTGCCGACGGCGAGGTCGTGCACGTGAGTCTCGTGCCTGGCTACTCAAACTACGGCAAGTACATCGTAATCGAGCATCGGTGGGACGGCTCGAACTACTATAGTTTGTACGGACATCTCAGTTCGATCGCTGTGCAGCCCGGAGAGCAGGTGAGACGCGGCCAGCCTATCGCGGTGATGGGTTACACCGGAACAGGCATCAACCGCGAGCGCGCACATCTGCATCTGGAATTGTGTCTGATGTTCAGTCGCCAATTTGAAGCCTGGTACGACACCTTTTTTAGGAACGATCCCAACCGCCACGGTCTCTACAACGGGATGAACCTCGCCGGGATCGACGTAGCGCGCCTCTATTTGGCGCTGCGAAAGAATCCGGCACTCAAGCTTCCTGAATTTCTCGCCGCTGAAGAGACATTCTACAAGGTCACTGTGCCGAAGGCGCGGCACTTCGATTTGCCAACATTGTATCCCTGGATGCTTGTGGCAGGAAAAAGAGCTGGATCGTCATGGGAAGTGTCTTTCGCACGTTCCGGGGTCCCGTTGAGAATTGACCCGACCGATAAACGCGTAACGCAGCCTGAGGTAAGCTACGTAAGAAACAGCTCGGCGGAGTGTTCCTATCTAACTCGCGACATAGTCTCCGGCCGGGGAACAAATGCGCATCTCACGAACTATGGTGCGCAGCTGATGCGCCTTCTGATCTGGCCGAATTAAGCGCCGAAGATTTCAGCACGACGTCGGCGTCTCTTGCGCCAGCGCGACACCATGTGGGACTGCGCCCTGCACAAAGCCGAGGCATTCCACAGCACCGCTTGGTTTCCCGGGAAGCGCGATCACAAGAGCATGATCGACCACAGCCGCAAGATTACGCGAGAGAATCGCGTTGGGCGTGATCTTCATCGACTCGGCGCGCATCACTTCTCCAAAGCCAGGCATCTCCACACGCATGATCGCGCGGATCGCTTCGGGTGTGACATCGCGCGGGCCAATGCCGGTGCCGCCAGTAGTGAGGATCAAGCCGCAGCCTTGTTTTGAAAACGAGCGGACCGCTTCCTGGATGCGGGCGGCGTCATCCGGCACTATGGCTTCCGCGAGAACGTGCCAGCCCGCTGCATGCGCAGCGCTTTTCAACGCGGGACCACCGAGATCTTTGTAATCACCGGCGCTCGCACGATCCGAAATAGTGATGAGACCAACTTGTATTTGCATCTCTGCAGCGGCGCGCTATGAGCGCCGTAGTTTTTCGTTTCGGCGGTCATAGACCGCCGCCAAAGCACGTTTTGTTTTTTCAATCAGGCGCACGTCGTAAATTTCCATCTTTTTATCCACTGCCTTGCACATGTCGTAAATCGTCAGCAAAGCGGCGGTGACACCAACGAGCGCTTCCATTTCGACTCCAGTCTGTGCAACTGTCTGCGCGGTGCACTTCACTTCTGCACCCTGGTTCGAACTGACAACATCAATCTTAACTTCCGCCAGCGGCAGAGTATGGCAGAGCGGAATGAGGTGCGCCGTTTGCTTCGCAGCCTGGATACCGGCAATCCGCGCAGTCGCGAAGACGTTTCCCTTCGTTATTTGATCGTTCGTAATGAGATCGAGCGTCTCGCGCTGGAGCCGAATCTTGCCGGTGGCGACAGCTCTTCGCTTACTCATCGGTTTCGCCGATATGTCGACCATCCGTGCGCGACCGTCGGCCTCGATGTGAGTGAGTCGTCGCATTCGTCAGCCGCCGATGGCGATCATCTTGCGATTGGGCTGGTAATTGTCTCGGAAATCGTGCTGTGCGGGCTTGAGCTCGACCACGTCGCGAAAGAATTGCCTGAGCTCTTCATCAGTCGCGCCGGCCCGCAGCGGTTTCATGATGTCGAACTCCAAATAGCTGCCGAGACACGGGCGTAATTTCCCGTCGCACGTCAGACGAAGCTTGTTGCAGCTTTCACAGAAATGCAGATTGGTCATTGCCCCAATAAAGCCAATGCGCTGTTTGCGGCCGGGGATTTGATAGTAAATCGCCGGACCGTTGGTACGGAATTCCGTCTCTGGGATCAAACTGCCGTAAAACGATTCGATTGTCCGTTTCGCATCAAGAATCGGCATGAAATTGTCTTCGTCGAGAACGTCGGTCGTGCTCACCGGCATCATCTCGATGAAACGCAAAATCAAATCGCGTGCTCCGGCGAATTCTATTAGCGGGATGAGTTGGTCCTCATTGCGGCCCCGCATCAAGACTGTATTCAGTTTGATTTGACCGAAGCCCGCGGCGATGGCTGCGTCGATTCCACTGATAACTTGTTCATGAAAATCCCGGCCAGTGATCTGTGAGTAGGTGTCTCGGTCCAGCGTATCGAGTGAAATGTTCACCGATTGCACGCCGGCATCGCGCAAGGCGGCAGCCATTGTCTTGCCCGAAGTGATTTCGCGCCCAAGAAGCGTCCCGTTCGTCGAAAGACCAATGCTGTTGATGCCGGAAATGTCAGGGATTCGCCGAATGAAATTGATCACGTCACGGCGCGTGAGTGGTTCGCCGCCGGTGACGCGCACTTTTGAAACGCCCAGATCGGCGGCGATGCGAATCAGCCGCAGCGTCTCCTCGAAAGTCAAAATTTCCTGGCGCGGCAACCACTCCTGCAACTCCTGTGGCATGCAATAAGTGCAGCGTTCGTTGCAGCGATCGGTGATCGAAACGCGCAGATAGGAAATCCGATGGCCATGGCGATCCTGCATGCATGACATGTTACGGGAAGGCGATGGCGAATCAACAATCCACATTGATTGACTCGATATCGCGCGAACGTATGATCGACACTATGGAGCGTCGAGTCGCGTCCGTCGCACTGACATTCGGCATAGCAGTTGGCGCATTGATTTTAACCGGTTGTGCAACCACGGAAGCGCGTATTTCGAATAATCCGGAAATGTACCAGCGTCTCTCTCCAAGAGACCAGGCGCTAGTCAGTCAAGGACAGATTCGCCCAGGTATGAGCATGGACGCGGTATGGCTGGCGTGGGGTACACCGGATCAAAAGATCCCTGGCGAAAGGCGTGGTCGTCCGACCGAAACGTGGATGTACGTGCGTTACGACACACCTTATCCAAGCTACGGCGCGCCCTACTATTACGGCCCGTTTGATTGGTCATACATCCCGCCGAAGTTCCCTTACCTGTCCAAAGGGGTTACTTTCTCTAGTGGCAGAGTTGTTTTCTTCCAACACCTGCCGCCACCGCCCCCATAAGGCCGGTAAACAATTTCATTCGCATTTCGGCCCGATACGAATCAGCTATCGGCAACACCGCGCCAAATCAAGGAGGGTCACGGTTTGGCTTGCCAAGTCGATGGTCGCTATGATTTGCTCGCGCCATGAGGCGTCGGTTTTTTCTTCGTACATCGACGCTGGGCCTTGCGACGAGCCTGTTCATTCTTACCAGTTGTTCGACGCCGCAGACGCGAATTTCCGAGCATTCAGATCTTTACCAGACTCTTTCACAAAAAGACCAGACGCTGGTAAGTCAGGGGCAAATTCGCATCGGCATATCACGAACGGCAGTATGGCTGGCGTGGGGGTCGCCTGATCGAAAGATCATTGGCAACATGGGTGGCGGACGGACGGAAACCTGGATTTATACTTATTATGCTAGTTACCCATACTATCCGTATTACGCCCCGTGGGACATCTATTTCGGTGCGCCTTTGTATGATCCGTTTGCTTATTCCTGGTTCCCGCAAAGTATTCCTTATCCTGGCAAGGTGGTCACTTTCGCCCACGGCAGGGTTGCGTCTTTCCGGTACGCGACGCGCTAGAGCCGATCAAAAATTCTGTCGCGTTGTGGCACGTGACGGATGAATATTCCAGCGGCTTTTGATCATGGCTTACCGCTCATTTCGACAGTTCCTCGATAATTTGGAACAAGCGGGCGAACTGAAACGCATCGCAATTCCAGTCGATACCGACCTGCTCATTGCCGAATGGGCAGACCGCGAGATGAAATCGCCTGGCGGCGGAAAAGCCCTGTTATTCGAGCAACCGATTATCGACGGAAAAAAATCGGAATTCCCAGTCGCAATCAACACGATGGGCTCGCGCCGCCGCATGGCGCTCGCGCTGCAGGTGCCCGACGTGGCAGACATCGCACAGGAAATTCAACTTATTCTTAAAGCCAAACCGCCAACCGACCTGCGCGAAGGTTGGACCTTGCTCAAACAAGGAATTCATCTGCTGCATGCGCGTCCAAAATCAGTGCGCGAAGCGCCGTGTCAGAAAGTCGTGCACAAAATCGGCAATGGCGACACGTTTTCGTCGCAGGATCTTCCGATCCTCAAGTGCTGGCCGAAAGACGGTGGGCGTTTCATCACCCTGGCAAATGTGCACACGCGCGACCCAGAAACAGGCGCGCGCAACGTCGGCATTTACCGAATGCAAGTTTATGACGGGCGCACGACCGGAATGCATTGGCAGCTTCACAAGGTCGGCGCGCGCCACGGCAAGCGCTATTACGAGCGCGGTGAACGCATGCCAGTCGCAGTCACCCTTGGTGGTGATCCCGTTTACACATTCGCGGCAACTGCGCCGTTGCCGGATGGTTTGGATGAACTGTTTTTTGCCGGCTTTTTGCGAAAAAAATCAATTGAGCTTGTTCGCTGCAAAACGATCGATCTCGATGTGCCCGCGGACGTTGATTTTGTTCTCGAGGGTTATGTGCAGCCCGGTGAAATGCATCCGGAAGGACCATTCGGCGATCACACCGGCTTTTATACCGCGGTCGAGGACTATCCGGTGTTCCATTTAACGGCGATCACACACCGGAGTGACGCGGTTTACCCCACAACAATTGTGGGCATTCCGCCAATGGAGGATTATTACATCGGCGATGCTTGTGTGCGGATTTTCCTGCCGGTGTTCAAGATGAATTTTCCCGAAATCGTGGATATGACACTGCCGCCCGAAGGCGTGTTTCACAATCTGGTCTTTGTCAGTATTCGAAAACAATATCCTTATCAGGCTTTTAAGATCATGCACGGTCTCTGGGGCATGGGGCAAATGATGTTCAGCAAATACATTGTGGCAGTGGATGAAGATTGCGACGTGCACAATACGAGCGAAGTACTCTTCCGTTTGTGCGCGAACACAGATCCGGCACGCGACACAACCATTATCAAAAATCCAAGCGATTCGCTGGACCATGCACCCAGCGAACAGAACATCGGTTCTCACATGGGATTTGATGCGACCCGAAAATTGCCGGGCGAAAACTATCAACGGCGGTGGCCGGAATTACTGAAGATGACGGATGAAGCGCGAGCGCTCGTCGATGCACTACAGCGTAAAGCTGAAAATGCCTCAAGGAACGACGGCTTGGGCAACCGTCCACTACAAACCTGACGGCTGGCAAGCACTCACTTCTTACCCTTTTCCGATTACGGTTTGCGGAAAAGCTGGCCGGTATCAACGTCGCGCGTAAGGCCACCGGGCGGTACCCCGCGCAAATTATAAATGCGACCGGTATAAGGACTGTAGTAAAAGCCCGGCGTTCCCGCCCAGCGCGCATAAGGATAACCGCCGGGCGGCGGCGGGCCATATTGCGCAGCTTGATTCTCCTCGACAATTTTGCCGGTTAAAGCGCCAGCAGCTGCTCCTGCCGCTGCGCCGATCGACGCCGCGCGGACATTTCCAGTCGCGGCGGCACCGATGATCGCGCCGGTTGCAGCACCCCACGCAGCGCCTCGACCAACGGGCGTGTCACAGGAAGTGAGAAAGAGACAGCTCAGCGAAACACCTGAAACAATTACGACAGCATTCGTCCTCATAAGATTGGGCTTTGTCCAATGAACTAATTAACCACACGCGTGCAGAGTTGTTGCGAAACAAATCTGCACAATCCGGCGCCGGCAGCTGCGGCGCGGCCAGCTGTTCCGCCGTCTTAAGTTTCTAGCGGCTTACGGTCTTACAAAGACCTTGTTTGCTTTGACATCAACAACCAGTCCACCGTGTGCAACTTTGGAGCAGTCATACTTTTCATTCGGCGGATATGGACTGCGGACAACACCGGATGGATCATGAGGATCTCGCTCGCCCGTGGGATAAGCTCCTCCCTTTACCGGATATTTTTTATCAGCCTCTGCTTTGGTGATCGCCTTAGCTTCAATTGCCTGCTTTTCCTGCCGTTCGCGCCCTATACTGCCTATGCGCGAGTCGCTAAATTGTGCGTAAAGAGGCGTGCCGAGCAGAAAAGAGCCAGCAACAATTGCTAAAAGAATTTTCACGGATTTCATGGTCGATTTCACTTTCATATGTTGTTCTTGTAAGTTTCGCAGCCAGTGGCTCAGGCGGATGTTCGCGGCGGCAAATTCAAAAAAGATTTGAGAAGTTGCGTCGCGATCCGGCCTGCTTTCTCCAGGTTGCTTAGCCTATATTCTTTCTCGAAAACGCGAAATTTGTCCAGCTCAATTTGACGCAGCAGACCCCGATAAATGGAGGCCATAATTTCGGCGGGCGCCATGGCTCGACGGTCTTCAGCCGGAAGCGCAGCAGCGGCGCGGGAGAAAAACTTCCGCACACGCGCTGTTTCGAATTCCATCAGACGGAGAAAGCGTTCGTCATATTGGCGGTCTTGCAGCTCTGTTTCAGAGTAGTTGAACCGCGCGAGATCTTCCTGCGGGAGATAGATGCGGCCATTCTGCAGATCCTTCCCCACATCGCGGATAATGTTCGTCAATTGCAAAGCTAGCCCGAGCTCGATTGCATACTCTTTGCAACGTGGGTTGCGATACCCAAAAATCTCGATGCTTACCAGTCCAACCGCACTGGCAACCCTATAGCAGTAAACGCGAAGCTCTTCGAAAGTGCGATAACGCGGGATGGTCAAGTCCATTTCCACTCCGGCAATGATTTCCTCGAACATGCCGACTGGTAGCGAATATTTTTCAATCAAACGTCTTAGGTCGCTGGCAAGGGGCGGCTCGCCTGTAGCGGTCGTCCGCAGCATCCGGCGCCATGTCGCCAAACGCATTTGCTTCTCTTCCAGCGTCAACTCTGCGGAATCGGCAATGTCATCGATTACTCGGCAGAACGCGTAGAAAACAGTGATGTCGCGTTTACGCTCGCGGCCTAATGAAATGAATCCCAGAGCGAGATTGGATTTGCTCTGGCGCGTAATGGTCGCGGCATTCACGTCTCCCCTTTCACGCGGCTCTCTAAATGAATCCATTTCTCCTGGTTAATACGGCGGTTTTCGCATTGGCGGAACAGGCAGACCCATGAAGCCAAAAGCCATCCCGTAACGATTCCGCGGAGAAAGGCAAAAGTGAATTTCCATAGAAACAGTGCGCCCAGGCGATCGGCAATCGCGCTGCGCAGGATGGCGTCGCAGATCATGATTGCAAAGAAATGCACTCCGCAAATCGTCAAAAACCACCCGAGCCGACCAGCATTGTGGCGGACGAACTGGCCGTGGGCGCGCATCGCTTCGATCAATGTTTCGTTATGGAGCGCAAGTGAGATTTGGACCGAACAAAACGCAATGATCAACCCGCTCATCAGCAACCTTGCAATCGGCAAATAATCGAGGACGCCCGGAATGTTAGTGAAGTAGGCGAGCACGAGCGGCAACCGGACAATTAACGTGCTGACTGCAACGACAATGCCAGCCCATTCCAAAACATAACTAAAGCGCCGCATCGCGAAGCGGAATAGCTCTCCCTCTTCAAAGCTCACTCCTTTTGTCCAGGCCAGACACACGGTAATGAGATACACTTGGATATAGACTCCCAGCAGGTATTCGAAAATAAATGCCGCCGCATCCACAGTGGCGGAGACTCGTAAAAGGCCCGCAGCCGGCACCAGGCCGCTCCACTCTGGCAATTGCCAGAACACAATCGGCTTCAACAGCGACGCCAGTGCGCTCAGCAACAGAATTAAGTAAACGAGATAACCCCAGAAACCGTACCGTTTCCGCAACGCTCGAACCAGTGCTCCATGCAGGCCGCGCCAGTTGAGCAGCATGAACATGGCGGCCACAACTGAGAACGGATAGGTGGTGGTGGCGTTATCGAAAATTCCTGCAACGCCTTCCAATGCAGGCAACGGGGTTTCTTTCCAAATCTCGGCAAATCGCGGCCAGTACCAGTGAGGTAATGAGGCGATCTGGTCCAGATCGAGATCTGACCAGTTTCGAATTGGCGTAAACGTGACAAACTGAAAAACGAAATAGCCAAACCCGAGCAGGGCAAAAGTAATCCAGATGCGCTTGTAGCGGGCGAGACACCGAAAACCATCGCCCAGTGCACGTCGCACTGGATTGAAAAACATCACCAGCGCATAGCCACCGCAGAGGCCCAACCAGCTATACAAGCCAAACAGGCGCGGCGCGTTTTCCCACATTTTAACAAATCATTTTTTGCCAGAGCACGATCGCCGAACACGCCGGGCACGGCGCTACTTTCTATAAGATTAATCTACCAAATCAATCCCCAGTGGGGATAAAACGGCCAATAAACAAGCAAACCGCGCCCGACGAGATTTTCCTCTGGGACGGGTCCCCAGTAACGGCTGTCGTAGCTGTTATAGCTGTTATCGCCCAGGGCAAAATAGCCATTCAGCGGCACCGTGTACGATCGATCGGGCTGAGACAGATGCTGTTGGCCCAACGCGTAACCGCGATATAGAGGCTTTGCTGACATTACGCGGTCAAACCCGTAGCCTTCCGCTTTCCTGCCGTTCACATAAAGGAATGGCGGATCGATCCGCAGAGTATTGCCCGGCAATCCGGCCAGACGTTTAATGTAAAACGGCGGGCCCGCGTCCGGATCTGCCCGAATTCCGGGAATATGATTTGTCCTAAAGACGAAAACGTCACCGCGATGCGGCTTCACGAAGTTGTAGCTAAATTTGTCCACGAACACCTGGTCGCCCGTGTCGATTGCTCCTCTGGCGATAATTTCACCGCGGTGATACATCCGACCGGGCAAAACGTTGAAATCATGGCCGAGCGTATCTGGTGACGCATACACGAGAAAGTTCTGCCGCTGGCAGATCAGTCGCGAAAACGTAAAAAAGAAGAGGACCTTTTTTGGCGTGATCTCAAGAACTTGATCATCCTCACGTGAGACCACGTTGATGTAATTGCGACCCCGAACAATGAACTCACCGATCTGTTGCAGAATATTTGGTGGCGGTTCTGTGCTGGGATGACCAACGATCCCGTTTAATGTCGGCTGCATTGAGCCAGTAGGAATTTTAAACGGCTGCAGGAAATAGGAGCGAATGCCTACAGCCACGACGACGGCCACCAGGATTACCTCGCAATTCTCTCGCCAATGCGACTCCCACGTTACCGGCGTCAGCCTGTGCAGCGACTTATCAAGTATGTCGGCGGCACTGTGAATTTTCTCGCGATCTCTATCGCGTAACGCTTCGCGAAGGTTGCTCATTTCCGCGAGGATCTGCTCGCGATCCGACGTGCTGAGCCGGTCATCTTTATAGCGCAGGTACTTGCGGGCATGCCGCAGGAGCAGTCGGCTGTGCTTGATGTGGCGGGGCGTAAACATGGGATCTTAGCGAATCTTCCTCTTCCTCTCCTGCTTTCTCTTACTCTGGCTCGATAGCCCCAGATTAAGATTAAGAAGAAGCGGGAGAGGAAGAACAAATCATTGTGCCTTTAGCACTTCGATAAACGCCTCCTGAGGAATGTTGATTTTCCCGATGCTTTTCATTCGTTTTTTCCCTTCCTTTTGTTTCTCGAGCAATTTCCGTTTCCGGGTGATATCACCGCCGTAGCATTTTGCAGTCACGTTTTTTCGTAACGCGGAAACACTCTCGCGCGCAATAATTTTCCCGCCAATAGCTGCCTGAATCGCCACTTGATAAAGCTGACGCGGGATGACCTCCTTTAGTTTAGCCGCCAACTGGCGGCCGCGCGCCTCTGCGCGATCTTTGTGCACGATTGTTGAAAACGCGTCGACTGGTTCGCCGTTCACGAGCAGGTCCAGCTTTACCAATTTCGCTGCCCGATAGCCGGCGTGCTCGTAATCCATCGAGCCGTAGCCACGCGTGATGCTCTTAATCTTGTCATTGAAATCGACGAGAATTTCGTTGAGCGGCAGTTCGCAATGCAACATTACGCGGCGCGTATCGAGCGACTCGGTGCGTTCCATCTGGCCGCGTTTCTCCAGAATTAGTTGCAGGATGTCACCAATGTTTTCATTCGGACAAAGCACGTATGCCTTTACGATCGGCTCCCGGATCTCCTGGATCATGCTGGGATTGGGCAGATGAGCTGGGTTATCGATAAGGAGTTTTTCTCCGCGTGTGGTCGGCACTTCATAGACCACGCTTGGGCTCGTCGCGATGATGTCCATGTTGTACTCGCGCCGGAGCCGTTCCTGAATGATCTCCATGTGAAGTAGCCCGAGAAATCCGCAACGAAAACCGAAGCCCAACGCGACGGAGCTTTCCGGTTGATAGACAAATGCGGAATCATTCAGCCGCAGCTTCCCGATCGCGGTCTTCAGATGTTCGAAGTCGCCGGTGTTGATCGGGTAAATTCCACTGAAGACCATCGGATGAATTTCCTGAAACCCGATAAGCGCCTCGCGCGAGGGATGGCGCTGGTCGGTGATCGTGTCGCCGATTTTAATGTCGGCGGTTGATTTGATGTTCGCGATGAAATAACCGACATCGCCGGGATTGAGCTTTTCCTGCACAAGCATCTTCGGCGTAAACACGCCCACCTCCTTGATCTCGTAGCGCGCATTGTTGCTCATCAACATGATTGGGTGATTCGCTTCCATCGTTCCGGAAACCACGCGCACATAGCCGACCACGCCGCGATAAACGTCGAAAACAGAATCGAAAACCAACGCGCGCAGCGTTTCATCTGCCGGCGGTTGCGGCGGCGGAATGCGTTTCACGATTGCCTCCAGGATTTCCTCAATGCCAATCCCCATCTTCGCGCTCGCCTCGATCGCTTCCTCAGCGGGGATGGCCAGTATTTCTTCCAACTGGCGCTTCACTGAGGCGACGTCGGCGTTCGGCAGATCGATCTTGTTGATAATCGGAACGATCGTGAGCCCCTGTTTGTGAGCGAGATGGACGTTCGCCACCGTTTGCGCCTCTACGCCCTGCCCCGCGTCCACGATTAGCAAGGCTCCCTCGCATGCCGCGAGGCTGCGCGAAACTTCATAAGCGAAATCGACATGCCCCGGTGTATCGAGCAGATTCAGCCGGTACGTCTCACCCGATTTGCTCGTGTAGCGCATCGTCACTGGATGCGCTTTGATTGTGATCCCGCGCTCCCGTTCCAAGTCCATTGAATCAAGAAGCTGATCCTGTCTCTCGCGTTCCTGGATCGTGCCGGTGCGCTCAAGCAACCGGTCCGACAAGGTGGTTTTGCCGTGATCGATGTGCGCGATGATGCAGAAATTGCGCGTGAACTCAATCGCCATGAAAGCGCCACTATGCGAGTGCGGCGCTATTGGGTCAATTAGCTCCCTCTTGTCATTCCGAGTAAAGTGGCGGAATCTCTAATCTGCGCTTTTAGCTTGGATTCAAATCGCTCAAGCAAATGCTAAATTTCCGGCTAGATTTGGGTAAGATGCTAAAGGGCCTGTTCACCAAGGGTCAGACGGTGGAACCAGTTGCAGCACCCGCCAATTTTGCCAATGCGTCGCCGTTCCGGCGCCAAAAAGAGCAGAATGACCCGGTTCGAAATGGAATATTTATCGGCCTGGGAATTGTGCTGCTGGTGTTTTTCGGCAGCATGATCGCGGTGCTGTTGATGCACGCGCCGCCTCTGTAAGCTGGCGGCGGTGTTTGACGGCCAGGATCGAATTTTGGGTTTTGAAATGCGCAACTTGGAAATTTGTACCACCTTACGACGGCGCTCGGAGAGCGCCGCCATAGAAATGCAATCTGCAATCCGCAATCCGAATTCAGCAACCGCGAGGCGCCTCCTGCTTTTCGATATCGACGGAACGTTGATTCATTCGGGAGGAGCGGGCGTCGAAGCATTGAAGCGCGCCTTCAAAGAGCGGTTCGGCATTGATGATGATCTGAGCGGCATCGAGATCGCAGGTATGACCGATTCGGGAATCGTGCTCAACATCTTGAACAAGCATAAAATTCCCGCGAATAACGAAAACGTGAGCGCGTTCCTGGATAGCTACGTTCATTTTCTTTCGCTGGAATTGCCGCGCCGAAAGGGCAAACTGCTCCCAGGCGTGCTCAAGTTGCTCGAAAGACTCAAGTCGCGACCGCATGTGGTGCTTGCGCTTCTCACGGGAAACGTCTCTCGCGGAGCGCAGCTGAAACTTGAGCACTACGGCGTCTGGCACTTCTTTGAATTTGGCGCGTTTGCCGACGATCATCGGGACCGCAACCAGCTGGGTCGGTTCGCTCGCGCGCGCGCGAAAGAGAAACATGGCCGCGAGTTCGTTGCATCGGAGATAGACATCATTGGCGATACGCCGCGCGATATTGCCTGTGGCAAAGCGCTCGGAGCACGCACGATTGCGGTGGCGACCGGCAGATGGAGCCGTGGAGAACTTGCAAAACATCGGCCGGACGTCCTGATTGATGACCTTGCAGATGTGGAAAGCGTTATCAATACGCTCGGATGGTGATCCATTGACGATTGGAGGAGTGAAATGAGAAGGAACGCTTCCCAGCCTGACCCGGCGCAACGAGATCGTTCCAATGTCCTGCCACTCAAGGGCGAAATCGATCTGCACGTCTCGCCTTCTGTCACCGCGTCACTCAATCAGATGATCGAGAAAAAACCGGAACGTATGGTCGTGGATCTGTCCGACGTGACTTACATCGATAGCGCTGGTCTGGCCTCGTTGATTGAAGCGATGCAAAAGGTAGAAAGTTACGGCGGCAAATTCGTGCTGGCTGGGTTACAGGAAACAGTGCGCTCAATCTTCGAAATCTCGCGACTCGATCAGGTATTTCAGATCTTCCCGGACGCCGATGCTGCGCTCAGGAATTGATCTGGGCCGGCAAGTCCTTTGAGGACTGCGGGACCTTATACCGCAACGCGCATCAAAATCCCGAGCGTTTGCTGGACATTCCTCGAGATATCGAACTGCGATGCACGCTCGATATTCGCCGAGCGCACTGTCAGTCGACGCGACGGATCGGACCAGAACCGAATCGCGTCCCGCAAAGCAACCAGATTGCCTGGGTCATCGACAACTGAGCCGTGAACGCCGTCTTCAATGATTTCGCTAAACCCGTTGGCTCGCGTTGTGATTACAGGCAATCCGCACGCCAGCGCCTCCAGACAAGCATTGGAAAACGGATCGTAAATCGTTGGCAAAATGAAAATGTCCGCAGCCGCGTACAGACGCATAACGTCTGCAACCTCGCCGAGAAACTGCACCGGCTCCTCACGCCAAAAGCGGAGGCGTGTCGTCTTGTAGACATTTCTGTTCCCACGACCGGCAACGAGCAGACGCATTTTTCTGTTCTTGCTGAGCGCCATTGCCTGGATTGCAAAAAGCAGCCCCTTACGTTCCCAACCGGAGCCTGCAAACAGCAGTGCAATTTGGTCGGACTTTAGTTTCAAACTCTCCCGCGTTTCCTCGCGAAGCTTGGGATCGAATCGGAATGAATCGAGCGGAACGCCGTTACGAACAATATCAATGTTGTCTGCAGGATAGCCGTAAAAATCGACGATCTCGTTCTTTACCATTTGTGAAGCAACAATCACGCGTGCGGCGTTGCGATTCTTAAAAAGGGATTCTTCCAGCTGCAACAGATCGCGATGCTTTCGGTTGAGAGCGCGGGCAAATTGTTTCAAAGGAAGCTCGAACTTTCTTCGGCGCGCGAGCCAGCCGCGGTGGACGCCGTCGCCGGCGCGATAAACGTCGCAGCTCCAGACGCGCTCAAGGCTGAACAAAATATCGCAGGCCAGCTGCGACCGGATTTGTTCCAGCTCATCTGCAAATCCAATGACTGATTCTGCCCCCAGCCGTGTGATCGATCGAAAGGGCCATTGATCATCCGGCCAGTCATTTGTGGCGATAAGTTCGAGGTTGTGTCCCGCTTCGGTCACTCCGCGCGCCAGTCGCTTCAGGTACGTCTCGGCACCACCGCTGGGAGAATAACCGCGCCGCACAAAAGCGATCCTGAGTCTATCCTTCATGTTGAGCGGACTAGAGAAGAATGTTCCGTTCCGCCGAGAGAAGGACACTTTACTTGGTGCACGTTCGCCAGAATACTTCTAACCCGATGCCGGGTGAAACCTTAAACCCTCCTGCACCGGTACGTTCCGGTGCACCTGTGGCGCGTACGTTACCCACCTGCCTGCTGTACTCGATTTTCGCCCGCATCGGAGGTTCGGGGCTCGATACCGACGCGTTTGAAACATTGCGTGCATCATATCGCGAAGGATTCCTCGGGAAGGCAATCGCTTACGATAACCGGCAGAAGGAGATTCCCGCTTCACGAATCCGTTCTCTACGCTGGCATCCAGTGCGCCTCATCTCATTTCTCGATCGGCCGTATTACTACGGCGCTAAAAAAAAGTATCTTGATTGGATCACATCCCGGGAGGTGGCAACCGGGCGCTATGATTTGTTCCACAGTTGGTCGGGTGACTGTTTGCGTTCGCTGAAAGCGGCAAAACAAGGCCGTATTCCTTCGGTTGTCGAAATTCCAACCTGGCATCGCGACGGCGGCAAAGAGAAAGTCGGGCGACCGAAACCTGCCGCCCCAACGGCTAACACTTCGAGCTTTCAGAGGTGGAAAAACAGGCTCTTGCTCCAGCGGAGGCGTTTCATACAAGAGTACGACCTTGCTGATCTCCTGCTGGTGTTATCGGAAAAGGCAGCCCATACCTTTCGCGTCCGCGGATTCCCGGAGGAAAAACTCTATTACCTGCCTCGAGGGGTAGATGTCGAACGTTTCAGACCGGGGAAGCGACCACAGAAATTTCGCGCTGTTTTTGCAGGCGCTCTGATCAGACGCAAAGGCATTCAACATGTGCTGAAGGCGTGGCACCGGCTGAATCTGGCTGATGCCGAGCTGTGGCTGGTCGGGTTCGTGCATGAAGAAGCGAAGCCTTATTTGAAGCAGTTCTGGCGCGATAATATTCGCGTTGTAGGGTTTGTGCGAGACCCGGAGACTTATCTCAACCAGGGCACGGTGCACATTTTTCCGTCGCAATGGGAGGGGAGCGCCAAGGTCACCTACGAAGCAGCCGCCTGCGCCTTGCCTCAAATTACCACCCGCGAGGCAGGCGATGTCGTGCGTGATGGGGTCGAAGGAATCATTGTGAAGCCGGGAGATGTGAACGCAATCGCAGGAGCGCTTGAGCATATGTATGGACATCCTGAAATCGTTGAACAAATGGGTGCCGCGGCGAGACGGCGTGTAGTTGAGAATTTCACGTGGGACCATTTTCGAACACGGCTACTGGACGCATACGAAACGGCGATGCGAATGGTGCGATGATGGTTTTGTAGCGGCGGTGCGTTACCGCCGATTTTGGTTCGGCGCTCAAAGAGCGCCGCGACAGTTAGACCCTGTGAAAATTCTTCTACTGCAACTCAAGCGAATCGGCGACCTGATTTTGACCACACCTGCTATCGCAGCTTTGCGGGAAAGCTTCCCAGAAGCGCGATTGACGCTTGTCGTCTCCAAAGAATGCGCTGAGGTGCTGCCAGCCGTCTCAAATGTCGATCGCATTTTGATCGCGCGACGCAATGTGCGCGATCTGAGTCTGTTTTTCTCGATCGCAGGCAGAAGATTCGATTACTGCGTCGACTTCACGCGCAACGATCGCTCGGCGTCCCTGGCGCTTTTATCTGGCGCGCGCAGGCGCGTGGTATCTTACCGGGTGCGTGAACAGTCGAAGACGCGTGCCCGTGCTTATACGGATTTTGTTAGCGTTCGTACGCGCGACATGCACACGATCGACTACAATCTGGCGTTACTTGGCCCCCTTGGCGCACGCCTTGTTTCAACCGTCCCGTATCTGGACCTGCCAGAAGTAGCCTTCGAGTGCGCCGAAGCGCTTCGGCGCACTTGGAAGATTAGCAGGCCGTATGTCATTTTGCATCCCGGCTCTGCCCGCGAGGAGAAACTTTGGGAACCCGCGCGATGGGCGGAGGTCATTGAGTACTTTGGCCGAAACAACGGCATCGACCTTGTTCTGACCAGTGGACCGTCCCACGACGAGCAAGCGCATATCGCTGCCATTAAAAGCAAGATGCAGCAACAAATCATCGATCTCTCTGCAAAGACTGATTTGCTCACGCTGGCCGCGTTAATCGGTCAGGCGCGACTTCTTGTCACCGTTGATTCCGCTCCGGTGCACCTGGCGGCCGCAACGCGCACGCCGCAAGTCATCCTTTTTGGGCCAACTAATCCATTTCATTGGCGGCCCAGGGAAAGTCCAGCCGCCGTTTTACATGGAGAATCAGCCGCACCAGTCACCGAGTTTTCCCCGGTGCGGCCGCGCCTTGCAATGAGTCAAATCTCGACGGAGGCGGTCATTGGTGCTATGGATTCGCTGCTGTCGATTCATGCGGCGGCGCAAATTTCATGAGCGGCGCAAAACGGGCTAGGAAAAGGCAGTCTTTCTGGGAAACGTTACGCGCGGCTTCCGGTTCGTACCGGCGGCTTTACAGTTATCTCAAGCCGTATAAAACGCGTTTCATTGTGGGACTGGCGATGGGTCTTGCTTACGGCGGAGTTAATTCGCTATTCCCAGTGGCGATTGCCCGTGTCACCACCACAATTTTCCATGGCACCGCTCCCAATGCGATGGGATTGAGCTCCAACCTGGGACAGCTGGATACGGGCCCTAAGATCAATTCGATTATTCTGATCTGCCTGGCCATCCCGGCTATCATGGCGGTGCGCAGCCTTTGTTCCTATGGCAGCACCTACTGCATGCAGTGGGTGAGCAACCGGGTGGTCTCCGACATTCGCGTCCAGCTTTTCAGCAAGATGGTTCGCCATTCCATGGATTTCTTTAACAAGATGAGGTCGGGCTTTTTGATGTCGCGCATCACTAACGATACGCGGGTCATGCAGATGGCTTTGACCAGCGTCAGCAGCGACGTTTTTAAACAACCAATCACCATCGTTGGCGCAATCATTGTGCTCCTTCTGATGGATTGGAAATTTACTGTCGTGACATTGATCCTCTTTCCGTTGTGTTTGCTGCCGCTGCGCGTTTACGGCCGCCGCGCCAAGCAAGCAGTGCAAAACGAACAGGAAGGCATGGCCCAAATGGTCGTGACGATGCAGGAGACATTTGCCGGCATTCGTGTGGTCAAATCGTTTGCGCGCGAAGCTTACCAGGAAAAGGAGTTTAAACGCAGCAATCAACTGCAGTTTTCGCAGATGATGCGCATGATCCGCTCGATGGAAGCGGTCGGCCCACTGGTGGAGATCATCGCCGCGATCGGGGTGGGAATGGCCTTGCTTTACGTCTACATGGCCAACTTGAGCGTCGGCCGGTTCTTTGGACTAATTTCAGGTATTTTCATTCTATACGATCCGATCAAGACGCTTAGCAGGATCCATATTGTAATGCAGCGATCTATCGCCGCTACAACTGCCATTTTCGCAATTCTCGATTCGAAGCCCGCCGTAGAAGATACGCCGAACGCCATGGTGCTGAGTTCATCCGAAGGGCGAATCGATTTTGAAAATGTGACATTTCGCTATGCAAACAGGGCCACAGACGCGATCAGCAATCTGACCTTGCACATCGAGCCGGGGAAAACTCACGCCCTGGTCGGCGCCAGTGGCGCGGGTAAGAGCACCATTCTCTCGCTGATCCTGCGCCTGTACGATCCTACTTCCGGCGTCGTGAAAATCGATGGTCACGATCTGCGCTCAGTCACGCAAAAATCGCTGCGCGAACAGATGGGGCTCGTCACACAGGAGACGTTTCTGTTTCACGATTCCATATTCAACAACATTCAATTCGGCCGGCTAGGGGCTACACCGGAAGACATTTACGCGGCGGCGCAAGCCGCGTATGCACACGATTTCATCATGGCGCAGCCAAAAGGCTATCAAACAGTGATTGGCGATAAAGGATGCCTGCTCTCCGGTGGCCAGCAGCAGCGCCTCGCTATTGCGCGCGCTATTCTCAAAAATGCGCCAATTTTGTTGCTCGACGAAGCTACGTCATCGCTCGATTCGGAATCCGAACAGCAGATTCAAAAGGCTCTTGCGGAACTGGCTACCGGCCGCACCGTAATCGCCATCGCCCACCGTCTCTCCACAATTTTATCTGCCAATAAAATCATTGTGATGGATTCCGGCCGTATAAAGGAGATTGGCACGCACGCTGAGCTCCTCGAAAAATCCGGCTACTATCGCCGCTTGTACGATCACCAATTCAATCGGATTCACAAGGAACCCGAAGCCGAAGCAGGTATTCTCGTTGAGGAACTTGTGTAGCGGCCGGGAAAGAAACGGCCATAGCTTCTTAACATGCCCTTTAATATCGACCTGCACACACATTCGTTTTTTTCCGGAGACGGTATTTCCAGCCCGGAAGACTTGATTGCGGCTGCACGCGCCAAGGGTTTGAACGGCCTCGCTATCACCGATCACAACACGTGCGACGCCGTGAACTACATGCTCCAGAAGGGCTTGATGCGGCTGGACGGGTTGCCAGTAGATGATTTTCTCGTCCTGCCGGGGGTCGAGGTGACCACTGCCGACGGTCATCTTCTTTGTATCGGTGCGGAGCTGCCCTATCTGAAAGGGAAACCGGCGCGGGAGGTCTGTGACATCATTCATGAACGCGGAGGTCTCGCCATTCCTCCACATCCATACGATTTGTTTCGTGCTGGAATTCGTTTTTCCACTCTGGAAATGCTCCCGGTGGATGCGATTGAGGTTTTCAATGCGGCGACCACCCTCCGGCGCTACAACCGTTACGCGTTCAAGTACGCGCAGATTCGCGGTTTGCCTATGACCGCAGCCAGCGACGCGCATCATGCCGCCGCCGTTGGCACGGCTTATACAATCGTCAATACCAGTGATTTCTCGGTTAAAGGAATTCTGGCCCAAATCCTAAAGAGTAACGAGTTGAATCAAAAATATCAGACGCCACGCGACAGCCTTCGCAAGACCTGGAATAACTGGTTGCGACTGCGCCGCCGAAAGAAAATTCCAGAACTCGCCGCAAAAGACCGCAGCCACAACGGCCACTAACCACTTATTTCTTACTGCCGATGCCCGCCTACGTCATTGTTGAAATCGATATTCACGATCCAGCCGGCTACGAGGAATATAAAAAACTCGCCGGCGCCACCGTGGAGAAGTACGGCGGGAAATACATCGTCCGCGGTGGCAAAACAGAAGTGCTTGAAGGCGAGTGGAAACCGAGGCGCATCGTGGTCCTCCAATTCGAATCAGCCGACCGCGCCAAGGACTGGCTGAATTGCGAAGAATACCGCGAACCGCGCAAAATGCGGCACCGCACGGCCAAGACAAACATGATCCTCGTTGAGGGGATGTAGTTGTCGTCTGCGTGTTTCAGGAAGCTGGGGCGCCATGGTCCAGTCGTCTTGTTGTTGTAGCAGGTCGCCGACCCTCCAAATGCGCTGCCCAAGTGGCTTCAAAAAAGATTGAACAGCATACATCCGGGGGTTGTCACAGATTCGAATATTTAACCTTGTTAAATACTTTCCAGGATGCTACAACGCGTGATCGAGACGGCATCGACGAATACCATTTACGGGATGTTGTCGATCTATTCCTCTCAAGAGTTTGATGAAAAAGAGTTATATGGCTGCTGAAGATAGCGATACCGGAATTAAGATCTACCTACGCGAGATCGGGCAAATCCCGCTTTTGACTCCGGAGCAGGAGATCGAGTTGGCCGCGAAAATTAAGAAGGGCGATCGCGAGGCGCGAGCCCTGATGATCCGGTCCAATTTGCGCCTCGTCGTGAAGATCGCGCATGACTACGCGAATCTTGGTTTGCCGCTTTTGGACCTGATTTCCGAAGGCAACATCGGTTTGATGAAGGCGGTGGAACGTTTCGATCCTGCCAAAGGCGGAAAGCTCAGCACCTATGCCGCATGGTGGATCAAGCAATCCATCAAGCGCGCGCTGGCCAACCAGAGTAAGACGATCCGTCTGCCGGTGCATTTGGTGGACAAGATCTCGAAAATGCGCCGGGTTTCGCTGCAAATGAGTGAGGAGCTGGGCCGTGAGCCAACAGACGAAGAACTGGGTGATGAGATCGGCATCGCCAGCGGAAAAGTCTCGCAGCTGAAGACCGTGTCGATCCGTCCGGCTTCACTTGATGCGCCGATCAGCGATGATGATTCTACTGAGTTCGGTGAAATCGTCGGCGACGAGGATGCGCAAACGCCGTTCGAATTACTGCGCGATAAAAACCTCCGCAATGAGGTCGGCGGTTTGCTGGATGTGTTGGACGATCGCGAGAAGAAGATCATTTTCCAGCGGTTCGGCCTGGATGGTGGCAAGCCAAAAACTCTTGAAGAAGTTGGCAAGAAATTTGGCGTTACGCGCGAGCGCATTCGCCAGTTGCAGAACATCGCGCTCTCGAAACTTCGCCGCGCTCTGAGTAAGAAGGAGCGACCGGTGGACGTCGAATTGCCGGTCGAAGCGTAAGGCTCTGGCCGCTTTCCCGATTCTACTGGCACGACTGTGCCGCTCACAGGCGGGTGCAACTATTTCACTACGCGTAATTGAATGGAATCGATCATTGCGCGCCCCATGCGCACGTCGCTGACGATCACCATGCGGTTGCCGGGCGCAGCGAGCTTTTTTGCGCGCAAGAATTTTTCGGCTGACGCGATAGTTGCGTCCGGATCTCCGGTAAAATTAATGCGAATGGGAAATGTTCCCCAATAAAGCGCCAGCTGCCGATAAACCTGTTCGTTTGGAGTAAACGCAAAGATAGGCGCGCGATGCGGCCGTAGATTCGATGCGTAGCGCGCCATCCTCCCGTACAAGGTAAAGACGATGAGTTTCGAATCCTCCAGCGAGTTCGCCAGCGCAACGGCCGAAGCAACGGTCTTTTGTCGAACGTTTTCCAGCAGCGCATCTTTGGCATAGCCTGCGCCCCCACTGCGCTCGATGCGCGTGGCCACGCGATTCAGAACCTCGACACATTCCACCGGATAGCGGCCGAGCGTGGTTTCAGCGCTTAGCATGAGAGCGTCGGCTTGTTCGAAAACCGCGTTCGCCACGTCGGTAACCTCTGCACGGGTGGGAAGTCGATTCGTGATCATCGATTCCAGCAGTTGCGTTGCGATCACTACCGGTTTGCCAAGGCGGATGCATTTCTTGACAATGCGTCGCTGAATAATTGGCAGTTCCTCCATTGGACATTCAATTCCCAAATCACCGCGCGCGACCATGATCACATCAGCACCTTCGATCATCTTGTCGATTGATCGCACCGCCAATTGATCCTCAATCTTCGCGACGATCTGCGCGGTACTCTTTTTGCTGGACAGCAGTCGGCGCAGTTGCTCGATGTCGTCTTTCTCCCGCACAAAACTTAACGCCACAAAATCGACGCCCAGCTCTGCGCCAAGCCCAACGTCTGCAATATCCTTTTTGGTAAGCGGCGGCAGATTTACGTGAACACCGGGAAGATTAATGTGACGCCGCGAGCCGAGGACTGCCGGGGTGAGCACTCTGGTGCGCACTCGATCCTTTCCCTTGTCGAGCACGCTCAATTTGATCAAGCCGTTATCGACCAAAATCTTGTCGCCGACCGCCACGTCCTTAACAAATCCCGGGTAATTCACGTCCACGGAATATGGTTCTTTGCTTTTCGCGCCGCGCACAGTGAACTCCAGAATGTCCCCCGGCTTCAGATCCAGATCGGTCTTGACGTCACTTGTGCGAATGGCTGGTCCCTGTGTATCGAGCAAAATCGCAACCGGGCGGCCTGCTGCCTGCGCGAGTCTGCGGATTCTCGGCACAATCTCGCGGACCCATTTATGAGTGGCATGACTCATGTTAAGCCGGAAAACATCGGTGCCTCTCTGGATTAGCTGTCGCAGGGCCTCCGTCTTTTCTGTTGCCGGGCCGAGCGTGCAAATGATTTTGGTCTTGCGCATCAAGTGAAAGGATTCAGTTTGCGACGGCAAAAGCCAAGTCGCTTTTGAGCGTGAGTACATGGCGGCCAGAACGGGCGGTTGCCGTTGCCTGGCTCTTTTGTACACAAAATGCGGCACGCCTTGCGAAGCGTGCCGCGTTGCGGTGCTGGCGTTTTCTTTATTTCAGCTTGCCTTGGGTCTGCTTGGCAAGATCAAGATGTTCCTGCACCACCTTTGCCGTGTCGTCCGCAAACTTTTTCACGTCGGGATCGCTCCCGCTGTTTGCTTCCTCCTTGAATTCGGCCAAGTCCTTTTCGTGGTCCTGAACCATCGCATCGATGTAAGCCTTATCGGAGCTCCAGCTTACCGTTGGCTCTTTTGCCGGCAATTTTACGTTCTTTTGTGCCGCGATCTTTTTTAACTCGTCATTGGCTTTGCCGTGGTCCTCGACCATACGTTTGCCGAATGACTTCACATCGTCGCTTTGCCCCTTCTGTTCAGCCACTTTTCCCATCGCCACTTCCATCATTCCGCCCTTGGCGGCTTTTTTCATGAACATCTTATCTTTTGCAGTGACGGAGGAGCTTTTGCCGGCTGGACTCTCTTCTGCTCTGGCCACTCCCGCCAGGCTGAATGCCGCGATTATCAAAGAAAGAATGCAAAACTGTGAAACAACTGTGATTTTAGTTTTCATGGCTTTTTTACGGTTGAAACAGGCCGGGAAACCCCGGCAGTTAAGAATCGCAAACCGGTGCCTGCTTGGACGCTGACGAATTGCGATTTGCTTCACCAAACGACGCTTAGCCCCCGGAGATGTCCCGCGCGTACGAGCTCTCCACACGTCTCGCCACATCCTTGTAGCCGTAATCAACTTCGTAAATCTGCTTCATACAGCCGAGCGACTTTTCCTGTTCACCCATCCGCTCGTAAGCGAGGCCGAGATTGTACACCATCTCCTTCTTCATAGCGTCCATTGATAACATTTCCTTCGAGCCTTCCTCGAGTTGTTTGACCGCAAGATCCAGCATCTCAAGTTCGCCATAGCACCGACCGAGCAGGTTTATCGCTTTCAAACGCGCGTGTGGATTTTGCCGTGCGCGCTGCAACTCCGGCACTGCCTCGCGAAAATGTCCGGCATTGAAAAGGTTTTCACCCAGTTCAAATCGCAGTTGGAGATCGGTTGGATTCCGTGCGACCCGCTCCCGCGCATCGACGATAACGATTTCTGCGCGTTTTCCTTTGGCGACCTTGAGTTGCTCAGACCGTTCCGGATACGATTCATTTGCTGCGTCGTGCGTCGAAAGAAACTCCTCATGCGCAGCAATCTCCCGTTCGAGACACTTGATCTTCAAATCGGAAGCCTTTCGAACCAATCCGGCGTCCGCGCCCTTGGTCAGATCGGCGGCATACTCATACCAGCCAATTGCTGCCTCGAAATCTTCCTTTTGCTCGTTCAACACGCCCAGGCGCCGTGCGAGATCGACGTTTGCCGGTTCCGCTTTATGCCGAGCATACGTTTCGGCAATCTGTTGATCGAGTGATTCCCCGGTCAATCGCATTCGGCTTTGTTGCTCGAGAGAGATTGCTACCTCTTTGTCTTTGATTAGATCCCGATAACTCTCAGCCTGCGTCCAGCCGCCTTTCTTCATGGACGAATGGGCCGATGCGTCTTTGCCCAGACGGAGCGCTTCAGCATCGAGCGGATTTATCGTCGTAATCTGATTATAGATTTCGATCTCCTGGTCATGGTCTCCAAGCTGGCGATACAAGCGGCCGAGCTCGTGCAGCACCTTGACGTCGCGGGGATTTTCTTCCAGCAGCGTCCGCAGCGCGAACACACCAATTTCCGGCCAACCCGCGGCTAGCGCAGCTTCCTTCAAAACCAGATTTGCCTGGCGATTGTAAGGCGCCTTTTCCAGGACCGTCTCCAGCGTTTCAATCGCGCGTTTCGGGTCCTTTTTGATTTCTCGCTGCGCCTTCATGACGGCGATCGGTGCAGTTGAGATATTGAAAAAAGCCTTCTTTGCCGATTTGCTTCTTGTTACTTCGGTACGCCGCAGCAATTGACGGCCTGTGAGAAACTGTGGCTCCTGCTTGAGAATCTCCTGCAAGAGTGAAATTGCGTAACCGAAGTTGCGCAATTCGATGGCGGTCACTGCCTTGAGCCAAAGACTGCGCTGTGTTTCGCTCAGTTCCTTCTCCGCTTTAACCGCCATCGAGGTGACTATAATTCATCACCGATCCCAGTCACCCTGAATTGGCAGCATGCCATCAGTGCGCGCGTTTGACACGCTCGCTCACCATATCGGAGTTGGACGTTGAGCGTTCGGCGTTGAGTGACTAATCTTGCGTTAGCCGTCGAGACTCAGAGTGAAACCTGGCGTCAATTTCGCTGAGCGCGCGCCGTTCGAACTAAGCGGCAACGGACGATTCGTTATTTCGCGCCAAAACTTTGTTCCGGCCTGCGTGCGCGCATTCGCGGAGGGCGTCCTTCAAGAACGCGCCGATCAAGCGATCGAATCACTACGGTCATGTCGCGTCTGCCCACGGGAATACATCGCCCCGTTCGAGCGCGAGTTCAGCTTTAAGATTTTCCAAGTCGCGCCCGAGACTCGCAACAGCAGTGAGCTTGTCGCCAGCGCGGAAAATCACGGAAGCGTCTCTCGCATTCAAATCGCCTGACACCATCGCGCGATCGCCGCCGCTTCCGTAGCCAACGTAACGGATTTGCAGATCGAAATGATTGCTCCAGAAAAACGGCGGGACGCCGAACGGTTGTCGTGCACCGAGCATGTTGCGCGCTGCAGTCTGGCCCTGCCGCTCGGCCACGACCCAGTGCTCCACGCGGATCCTGCCTGCGCGCGGGTCGGGCCAGCATGCGATATCGCCGGCGGCAAAAATTCCCGGCATGTTTGTCTCCAGGAATTCGTTGACTAACACGCCGTCATGGGTCGCGATCCCTGCTTTTTCGGCCAGCGCAGTGTTTGGGCGTACGCCGATTCCAACGACCACCAGGTCGCAATCCAACATCGTTCCATCGTCGAGCTGCACGTGTTGGTCTTGAATTGCCGTGGGCGTTCTCCCGAGATGAAATTTCACACCGTGCGCCTCGTGAGTTTCGTGAATCAATTTACCCAGTTCGCGTCCGAGACTTTTTTCCAGCGGCAGCGATTCTTTTCCGACCACTGCGACATTGAGCTTTCGTTCTCGCAGCGATGCAGCCACCTCCAAACCGATGAAGCGTGAGCCGATCACCACCACTTGCCTCGCGTTTTGCGCCTTCTCGATAATTTGCCGGCTGTCGCTCAGTGTTCGCAAATAACAAACGTGCGGCAAATCGTCTCCGGGAATTTGAAGCCGCACAGGCTCGGCGCCGGTCGCCAGCAGCAGCGCACCATAGCTTAACGAGCGGCCATCGGACAGCTTCACCTGTTTTGCTTTTGGGTCGATCGCCGTAACAGACGTCTTCGTGAGCACGTCGATCTTTTGCTCGCGATAAAAATCCGGCGATCGCAGCGGGATCCACTCTTCGGGCGCAGTGCCCGCAAGATAATCCTTGGAAAGATTCGGCCGATCGTACGGCAAAAATTCGTCAGCTCCGATCAAAATGACTGGTCCGTCATAGCCTTCGCGGCGCAACATTTCCGCCGCAGCATTTCCGGCAGCGCCGGCACCGATGATGACAACCCTTGTGGGCGACGATTTCGGTTTGCGCGCGGATTTTTTGTCGAGCTTGCCGGTCACAAAAAAACGGTTGCCGCGCTGATCGATCTTCCAGCGCGAAACGTCACTTAATGCGGGTGCCGCAATCACTTCACCGGTCCGCATGTCGAAGCGCGCGTGATGCCACGGGCAGCGCACAATACAATCTACCATCAATCCCTTCGCCAGCGGACCGCCGTAATGTGTGCAAGTCGCGCCAACGGCGAAAAGCTGAGGGCCTCGCCTGCCCACGAGAATTGGTTCGCCAAAGGCGTGCCCCAGAAAGCATTCCTTCATCCGGCACGTTGTCGATCTCGCAGCCTTTTTCGAAATCCGGGCCCTCGACATCGTGGGACGCTTCAGCCATAGGAATTTCCTCCGTTCGATCAAATTGAAATCGCACTAGAACGACGCGGCGCGCGTTCTAATCTACATCGGTGTGCGGTTCGCCGTTCCGGGTTCAGGATGTTTATAGGAGAGCCACAAAAATAGGAACCCGAAGGCGGGAGTGAGAAATTGCTTGGTGAAGTGAAGATTCTCGCTGACGCTCAACTTCCTGCCGGCTCTGCCGGTCCATTGCTTGAGCCCGAAATCAGGTCAACGCGAATCATTGGATCCGTCGGTAGTACAATCGGACCTTCCCACCGGAGAAAACCGGCTGGCTCGGGATTCGTCAGCCAGATTTTCGTGTCGGGTACATTCACGAACAACTTCGCGATCAGCGGAATTTCCGGATGAACGATGAACTGATCGCCTTTAATCGAGCGCCCGCCCATTCTCATGCGTTGAACTCCGCCGTGAGAAAGTTTCACTGTCACAACTTGCGGCTTAAGCGTTGGAAACGGAGAAAAACCGACCGCCTTTAGCTGGAGTTGTTCGCCCTTCAGCAATTTCTTGCGCAGGTTGCTCAGCGCGATCGAGAACCCGAATCCGGCAAAAGTGCGACCCGGCTCAACCTGGATCTTGTCGGACACGTCTTTGTTGTCTTGCCGCACATGTGCAGTGGCGATTCCCGAGCCAAAGTCGACATTGAATTCACGCTGGGGTTTTCCGTGGGCCAGTTCTTTCCAAGACCATTGTTCCTGGACCAGCTCGGATCCTTGTCGAAAACGAGATTTCTCCTCCCACGATTGGCCGTTTGGAAATCTGTAAGTGATCACGACGTTGAGACGATGATCTTCAACCCATTGTCTAAACTCTCCGTCCGCAATCTTCTTTCCGCTGCTATCGCACAGACCCGGATAACCATGCGACGCACCGGCCGGTTCTTTGACTTCGATTGCGAAGACAGATGTCGCCACGCATTCGATCACCAGGATCAGGCTAAGAAATGATACATGTCTATTTGCGAGCATATCCGTACATCTCATCGCAGTGAGGCAGAGACACGGCGGCACTGTACGAGTGTTGCGAGCTTCGTTTTTGGTAACACCGCAGTTACCAAGTTCACGCGATTTAGTGTCGACAACCCTCGCGTCGTCGTTATACTAGTTGGCAATGAGCGCTGACATCATTTGCTCGGCACAGGACGTAAATCGGTTCCGATTTGCACGTACAGCGGCGCTCGGCGTCTGGCGATAAAAAGCGACGTTTGCTCAACGGGCGCTGATTTCTCTCTCCTTCGCAGGGAGAATCTCTGTGCCCTTATGAAAACAACCCAAACCTACTCGAAAATATGTTAATCGTAATGAAACCAAGCGCGACCGCGCGAGACGTCGACGCGGTCCTCAACGTGATCGAAGCGATCGGCTTGCGCGCACATGCAATGCCAGGCGCAACGCGGACCGCCATTGGCATTACGGGAAACCAGGGTCCGATCGATGGCCGGCGCTTTGAAAGTCTGGCTGGAGTTGCGGAAGTCATCCGCGTCACAAAGCCGTACAAGCTGATCACGTTGGACCTGCGTCCAGAAAAAACCGTTGTGCGCGTTAACGGCGCGACGATCGGTGGCGGCGAGCTCGCGATCATCGCTGGGCCATGCGCGATCGAGAATCGCGAGCAAGCCTTTGCTGTAGCCGAAGCGGTCCAGCAAAGCGGTGCACGTTTTTTCCGCGGCGGTGTGTGGAAACCGAGAAGCTCTCCCTACGCGTTTCAAGGGCTCGGCGAAGACGGCTGGGAAATCATGTGCGAAATCCGAGAGGCATTTGGCTTGAACATCGTCACTGAAGCGCTCGAACCGCCTCATGTGGATCTGATCGAAAAATACGGAGACGTCATCCAAATCGGCGCGCGCAACATGCAGAATTTCTCGCTCCTGAGACGCGCCGGACGTTCGAAGTTGCCGGTACTTTTGAAACGGGGAATGGCCGCAACGCTGGAGGAATGGTTGCTCGCCGCCGAATACATCATGGCTGAGGGCAACTACAACGTGATCTTATGCGAGCGCGGTGTGCGCACATTTGCACAGCACCCGCGCAACACGCTCGACCTCGCCGCCGTGCCCGCGATCCGGCGAATTTCGCATTTGCCGGTGATCGTCGATCCATCACATGGTACCGGCAGCGCGTACCTGGTGACTCCCCTCGCCCGCGCCGGCGTGGCTGTCGGAGCTGACGGCCTCATGATTGAAGTTCATAACAAACCGGAGCTCGCGCTTTCTGATGGCGCCCAAGCGTTAAGGCCATCGCAGTATGCGCAGCTCATTGCTGAGGTTCGCGCGATTCGCGACGCGACCGCTCTGCATGCAAGCGGGAGGCAGGTCGAAAACGGAAGCGAACACATCCAGGTCGATGCTCTTGCTCATCGATAATTACGACTCGTTCACGTACAATCTCGCGCAGTACTTCGGCGAGCTTGGCTGCGATGTCGTCGTTAGACGCAATGACGAAATTGCACTGGCGCAAATCTCGGCCCTGGCGCCTGAGCGTATTTGTATCTCGCCCGGCCCGTGCACACCGCGCGAAGCCGGAATCAGCAAGGACGTGGTAGTGTCCTTTGGTGCAAAAATTCCGATCCTCGGTGTTTGTCTTGGGCACCAATGCATCGCGGAAGCGTATGGCGGAAATATCGTTCGCGTTTCCCGGATCATGCACGGCAAGCCCTCGATGATCACACACGATGGTAAGGACCTCTTTTCCGATTTGCCACAGCCATTCGAGGCTGGCCGGTACCATTCGCTTGTTGTGGATCGCAGCTCAATGCCTAGCTGTCTCGAAATCACGGCAGAAAGCGACGATGGCGAAATAATGGCGCTACGTCATCGAGAATTTCCTGTGCATGGCGTGCAGTTTCATCCTGAATCCGTGCTCACTCGCGATGGTAAGAAAATCCTCACGCGATTCCTCGCGCTTGGATCAAGACAATGACAACACAATTCATTCCGCCTCTGGACGAATTCGCCGAGCTCGCGAAACACGGCAACGTCATTCCGATCTTCGCAGAGTTCATCGCAGACGGAGAAACGCCGGTTTCAGCATTTAGAAAACTCGATCGCTGCGGCTACAGCTTCCTTTTTGAGTCCACCGAAAAGAACGACGTCTCGGGACGCTTTTCCTTCGTCGGTGTCGAGCCCCGCGTAATCATCCAAAGCCATGGGCACGATCTCCGGCTGATCGAGCAGGGAAACGCACGGCGGCTCCAAATGAGCAGCGATCCGCTCGATGACCTGCGCAAGTTGATGGCTCGTTATCGTTTCTTGTCGCGCCCAGAACTTCCACGGTTTGCTGGTGGCGCTGTCGGCTTTCTCGGCTACGAGGCGATCCATTTTTTCGAGCCCAGAGTTCCAATCCCATCTCGGGACGAACTGGAATTGCCCGAGGCAATCTTCATGATTCCAAGAAGCCTTCTCGTTTTCGACCATCGCCTACGAACTTTGAAAATTGTCATCAATGCCTTCCTCGAGGATGGCCCACCTGAAAAGATTTATGCGCAAGCGGTTGAATCTATCGACGGCATCGTGCGCAAGCTCGGACAGTCTGCCGATCTCCCACTTCTTCCCACCGCAAACAGCAAACCGCAGCGAGTGGATAGCAATTTCAATCCAGAACAGTTCGAACGCGCGGTGGAACAAGTGAAAGAGTACATCCGCGCTGGCGACGTCTTCCAAGCCGTTTTGTCACAACGCTTCGACTGCGATTTTACCGGCGAAGCGCTCGATTTTTATCGGTGTCTCCGCTTCATCAATCCTTCGCCGTACATGTTTTGCCTCAAGTTCGGAACCGACTTCGCGTTGGTTGGCAGCTCGCCGGAAATGCATGTCCGGTTGACTGGGGAGACGGTGGAGATTCGTCCAATCGCAGGCACGCGCCCGCGCGGCGCTACCTCCGGGCAAGATGAAAGGAATGCTGCCGAACTACTGGCTGATCCCAAAGAACGAGCCGAACACATCATGCTTGTGGACCTGGCGCGCAACGATGTCGGGCGTGTGGCCGATTTCGGCACAGTGCGCGTTACCGAGATGATGACGATCGAACGTTATAGCCACGTCATGCACATCGTTTCAAATGTGACCGGGCGTTTGCGCAGCGGTTGCAGCGCTTTCGATTTGATCAAGGCAACATTTCCCGCCGGCACGGTTTCTGGTGCTCCTAAAATCCGCGCGATGCAAATCATCAGCGAACTTGAAAAAACCAGGCGCGGTTGCTACGCGGGGGCCGTCGGCTACTTCGGATTTGATGGCAACCTGGATTCATGCATCGCGTTGCGCTGCGCCGTATTGAAAAAGGGGAAGGCATACGTGCAAGCGGGCGCTGGCATCGTCGCCGACTCAAACCCACGCTCAGAGTACGAGGAAACCGTCAACAAAGCGCGCGCGATGGCAAAGGCTCTTTCAATGGCAGCGCAAATGGGATCGAAATGAAATTGGAGCGCGCAGATTCAAAAGAGATCGAAGGAGCGCTGCGGCCAAACAGACCTTCGGCGGCTGGCGAGATTGCCGATTTGAAACTGAGCGAGACGACAGCGCGTCTCATGCATCGTGAGAATCTCAGCCGCGCGGAGGCCGCAAACTTCCTTGAATGCCTTCTCAATCCTGCCGTCACTGACGCACAAATAGCTGCCGCGCTTACCAGCCTGGCGGTGAAAGGCGAGACGGTTGATGAGCTCGCGGGCATGGCCGAAGCAATGCGGAATCGCGCGGTTCCCGTGCGATCGCGTCACAAGGTTTTCATCGATACGGCGGGGACTGGATCGAGCTCTGCAAAGGCTTTTAACGTTTCGACAGCAGCAGCCTTTGTAATTGCAGGTGCTGGCTTGCCTGTGGCCAAACACGGTTCGCGGGCGGCGACGTCGCGTTGTGGCAGCGCGGACGTGCTCCAGGCACTGGGCGTGAACACAGCTGCTCCGCCTGAGATCGTGGAGCGTTGCTTTAACGACCACGAGATCTGTTTCATATTTGCGCCACTGTTCCATCGCGCCACTGCTCGTGTGGCGCAGGTGCGTCGCGAACTCGGTGTGCAGACAATATTCAATCTGCTTGGCCCGCTAACCAATCCGGCCAGGCCGCCGTTTCAGATTTTGGGGGCCTCGCATCGCTCGGTGTCTGAGACGATGGCATCGGCCCTTGCTCGCCTCGGTGTGCAGAAAGGATGGGTCGTGCATGGCGGTGACGGTCTGGACGAAATAACGATCGCGGACAGGACCTTTGTCGCCGCGGCCTCGGTTGATCGCGGAGTCGAAACGTTTGCGATTTCGCCTGAGGATTTCGGATTGGAACGGCAGTCCCTAACTGAAATCAAGAGCACCGGACCGATTGAGAACGGGCAACTGATCCGCGCAATCCTGAGCGGCGAAAAGAAAGGGAACTTTGCGGTGGCACGCGATCTCGTGATCGTGAACGCGGCAGCAGCGCTCCACCTTGCAGGCATGGCCGGCGATCTCCGATGTGCGGCTAGCCTCGCTCGCGAAAGCATCGATAGCGGAAACGCGGCATCGAAGCTGAACGCGCTCATCCGCGAGACAAATCGAAGTCAATGATGAAAAACATTTTTGCGCAGATCCTGGATCAAAAGCGAGAGGCTGTGTCGCAGCTTCGAGCTTATCGTTCCCTGCAAGATTTCCGCGAGCGCGCTTTAGAAATTCGAAAGAACGGCAGGCGGCATCGGCTCCTACAGGCATTGGAGTCGGACTTACAGCGACTAAACATCATCGCTGAATTCAAACGCAGATCGCCGTCGCTCGGAATTATCCGAGACGATCTTTCGGCCGACGAGGTTGTCCGTTGTTATGAACGGGGTGGCGCCTGCGCAATCTCTGTTCTGACCGACGAAGAATTTTTTGGTGGTTCGATTGCCGACCTTCGCGTGGCCAGATCCAGCACAAATCTGCCGCTGTTGCGCAAGGATTTCATTATTGATCCAATCCAAATTTACGAAGCTGCCATCACTGGAGCTGACGCAGTCTTGTTGATTGTGGCCGCACTGGACAAGACCTCGTTAAAAGATCTGCGCGCGCTCGCCGAAGACGAACTCGGGCTCGACGCGCTTGTTGAAGTGCATAGCTCCGAAGAATTGCACCGCGCCCTGGATGCAAACGCGAAAATCATCGGCGTAAATAATCGCGATCTCAGGACGTTTCGGGTTTCGTTAGACACAAGCGAACGTTTGATTGCCGAAACTCCACGCGACCGAATCATGATCAGCGAGAGCGGCTTACAAAGTGTGAAAGATTTGCGGCATCTTCAGGCGCTCGGGTTTCGCGGTTTTCTCATAGGCGAAGCGTTGATGAGCGCGAGCGACCCGGAGGAAGCGGTTCGTAATTTAATCACTGGGGCTGAAGACCAGTCATTGCCGAAAATTGGTTGTAGCCACCGGCGTGTGGCCGGTCTCGGCGAAATTACGACGGCGCACAGCGCCGTGGCTACAGCCTACGGTCACAACCCGATTCAAATCAAGATTTGCGGCGTCACAAATGCGAATGATGCACGCGTATGCGCGCAGCTCGGCGCGAACATGATTGGTTTCAATTTTTTTCCAAAAAGTCCGCGCTACGTCGATCCGAACTGCGTTCGGCGAATTATTGAAACAATGCCGCATGAAATCGGCGCAGTCGGTGTTTTCGTTGGAGGGACCGCGCAAGAAATTCGTAACACCGCCAGCCTAGCCGGCGTCCGCTGCGTTCAGTTGCACGGGGATATCTCGCCAGCGATCGCCCGGCAGCTCGCCGCCGAGTTTCGTGTGATTCGCGCTTTTTCTACTCATGCAACGTTTCAGCCGGAAGACGTGTCGCTGTTTCCCAATTGCGACGTGCTTATCGATGCGCATCATCCCGATCTTCGCGGCGGCACAGGCCAAACGTGCGATTGGTCTTCCGCACGGGCAACATTGCGATTCACGCGGTTCCTGATTCTCTCCGGCGGGCTTAGTGCCCAAAATGTCAGCGAGGCGATCGCGGCAGTGGCGCCTCACGCTATTGATGTCTGTAGCGGTGTTGAGAGCGCGCCGGGAATAAAAGATCATCGTGCCCTCAAAGATTTTATGTGTGCGGTGCGGATAGCCGAACAGTCCCTGCATGACATCACCATGTAGGCGATGAATCCGACGCAAAAAATGTCGATCACCACGAGCGAGCCGGATGAACACGGACACTGGGGTAAGTTTGGCGGGCGCTACGTTCCAGAAATTCTGGTCGCGCCGCTGGAGGAGCTGACGGAACACTTTTTGCGGGCGCGCCGTGACGAGAATTTCTGGCGCGAACTCAATCAGCTACTGCGCGATTACGCTGGGCGACCCACGCCGTTGTTTCATGCTCAACGGCTGACTGCCCATGCAGGTGGCGCGCAAATTTACCTCAAGCGTGAAGACCTTCTGCACACAG
>Ga0137403_10000562_pt1 | contig 48144 bp, 28 predicted proteins | sample CZOMad2_1_16fung_FD_122057 | JGI IMG/M metagenome (GOLD analysis project Ga0137403, IMG submission 122057) | Vadose zone soil fungal communities from Angelo Coast Range Reserve, California, USA - CZOMad2_1_16fungal (Hybrid Assembly) | ecosystem: Environmental > Terrestrial > Soil > Vadose zone... | reverse complement strand
CCAGCAGCACCCACACCATGCTTGTTGTCTCCTTCCATCGGCTGGCCCTCGGCCAGCCCCGTCTGTCAGTCTGCCCTGCTCGGCCGATTCCCCAGCTCGAACGGGTGTCTCCGCTGGGCGGCGACGCTGCGCGGCGATAAGCAGAGGGGCCCTGGCGGCCGCCCGTGCTACTTTCATCGGGCGTTGAATTTAGGCCACCCCAGGTTCACTCGGAGGTCACACGATGGATGCGCTGGTGCTGGACTTCGGCGCCATCGACGCGTCGATGGTTCCGTTGGTCGGCGGCAAGGCGGCCAACCTCGGCGAGCTCACCCAGGCCGGGCTTCCGGTGCCAGGAGGGTTCTGCCTCACCGTCGGCGCGTACCGCCGGGTTGCCGAGGGCGCCGGGCTCGACGCGGTGCTCGATCAACTCGAGCAGCCGGCCGGACGAACCGGCGCCGATCAGGCCGAGCTGGCCAACCTGGCGGGCAAGGCGAGGGCAGCGGTCGCCGCCGCGCCGGTGCCGAAGGACATCGAGGCCGAGGTGATCAAGGCTTACCGGGCACTGGCCTCGGTCGACGGGGAAGAGGTCCCGGTGGCGGTGCGCTCCTCGGCCACCGCTGAGGACCTGCCGTTCGCCAGCTTCGCCGGCCAGCAGGACACCTACCTCAACGTGGTCGGCGTGGACGCGGTGTTGGACGCGGTGCGGCGCTGTTGGGCGTCCCTGTGGACCGACCGGGCGGTGAGCTACCGGTCCAGCAACGGCATCCCGCACCGTGAGGTGGCGCTCGCCGCGGTGGTGCAGCGGATGGTCAACTCGCAGGTGAGCGGGGTGATGTTCACCGCCAACCCGGCGCTCCTCCCCTCCGCCCGTCTCCTCCGCGCCCTCGACTACGAGGAGGCGCAGGAGATCGCGACGACCGGCGCCAAGGTCCTCCATCCGCGCTCGATCCCGCCGCTCAAGCGCCACCAGATCCCCCTCCACGTCCTCTCGACCGACCGGCCGGACGCCCCCGGCACCGTCATCTCGGCCGCCGGCTCGGACGGCGATCCCCAGGTCAAGGCGATCTCCTCGCGCCGCGGCCTCACCCTCATCTCGATGGAGACCGTGGGTATGTGGCAGGAGGTCGGCTTCCTGGCCGAGGTCTTCGCCTGCTTCGCCCGCCACGGCCTGTCGATCGACGCGGTCTCGACCTCGGAAACCAACGTCACGGTGTCGCTCGACCCCAACGCCCAGGCCATCGAGCCGGCGGTGATCCGCGACCTGCTGCGCGACCTCGCGAGCCACTGCGAGCCGCGGGTGATCGCGCCGACCGCCTCGATCTCGCTCGTCGGCCCCGGCATCCGCGGCATCCTGCACGAGCTGGGGCACCTCCTGGAGCTCTTCGCCGAGCTCTCGATCTACCTGGTGACCCAGTCGGCGAGCGACCTGAACTTGACCTTCTTCGTCGACGAGGAGCAGAGCGAGCGGCTGGTCCGCCAGCTCCACGGCCGGCTCTTCGGGCAGCGGACGGAGAGCGCCTTCCTGGGGCCGACCTGGAGCGAGCTCTACGGCGCGGCGGCCGCGGCGGCGAGCCCCCCCGAGTGGTGGCAGCGACGCCGCGAGGAGCTGCTCGACGTCGCCGCCAAAGAGGCGCCGGTCTACGTCTACGACGAGGCGACCCTCGAAGAGGCGGCAAAGGCCCTCCTCAACCTCCCCGCGGTCGACCGCGTCTTCTACTCGCTCAAGGCCAACTCGCACCCCGGGGTGCTCGCCGTCTTCCACCGCCTGGGGCTCTCCTTCGAGTGCGTCTCGGTGCCCGAGATCGAGCACCTGCTCGCCCTCTTCCCCGATCTCGACGCCGGCGATCACCAGCAACTGCTCTTCACCCCCAACTTCGCCTCCCGGGAGGAGTTGGCCCAGGGGTTCGCCCTGGGGGCCAGGGTGACGATCGACAGCCTCTACCCCATCGTCGCCTGGCCGGAGCTTCTGGCCGGCCGCGAGATCTTCCTCCGTCTCGATCCGGGGCGGGGGCGCGGGCACCACCCCTACGTGCGCACGGCCGGCGTGCAGTCGAAGTTCGGCCTCAGCCTGGATCAGCTCCTTGAGGCCGCGGAGCGGCTCGCCCGGGCCGGCGCCCGGGTGGTCGGCCTCCATGCCCACGCCGGAAGCGGCATCCAGACCCCCGAGGCCTGGGGGGAGCTCGCCGTCTTCCTCGGCACCGCCGCCGAGCGCTTCCCGGAGGTCCGGGTCCTCGACGTCGGCGGCGGCCTCGGGGTGCCGGAGCGGCACGGCCAGAGCCCGCTCGACCTTGCAGCGCTCGACGCCGGCCTCGCCCGCTTCAAGGCCGCCTATGCCGTCCACCCACCCAAAGAGCTGTGGCTGGAGCCCGGCCGCTTCCTGGTCGCCCCGGCGGGCGTCCTCCTGGCGCGGGTGACCCAGGTCAAGCGCAAGGGGGAGGTCCAGTACGTCGGGGTCGAGACCGGGATGAACTCGCTCATCCGGCCGGCCCTCTATGGCGCCTACCACACGATCGTCAACCTGACGCGCCTCCACGAGCCGGCGACCCAGGTCGCCCACGTCGTCGGCCCGATCTGCGAGACCGGCGACGTCCTCGGCCGCTCGCGCCGGCTGGCGCCCGCCGCCGAGGGGGACGTGCTGCTGATCGCCAACGCCGGCGCCTACGGCCGGGTGATGAGCTCGCGCTACAATCTGAGGGAGCCGGCGGGGGAACGGCTGCTGGGGCGAGCCGCGCAGTAAAAAACGCCTGATGGGTGCAGGGAACAGAAGACGAAGGGTGTCAGCACCTACAGCAGGCTGAGCTGGCGCTACAGCCTGCGCGGGCCTAGCGGTGGGCGTGGCCCGTGGTGCGGTCCGCGAGATCCACCAACTCTCGCAAGACCCGATTCACCGATTCGGAGTCCTTGAACCGCTCGGCAAGATCGGGATCGAGCACGACGATGTTCGTGCCCTCGGCGTACCGCTTGGCGTATTTGCCACGCACCCCTCCGGAGAAGTCGTACTCCTCCAGCATGTCGGGGTCCGCTTGCTTCGACTTAGCCTTGCTCATAAGTTCGCTTCTCGACCCGCGTCGCTTCGCGGGCACTGATCAGTCTAGGATTATCCTCTTCTTCCGCGTGAACGACAACCACCAGCCGGCCGCGCGCCGACTGCCCGATCAGTACGAACCGGCGTTCTCCTGCTTCGTGGAGCGGATCTGCCACGGTGACCGAGAGCGGGTCGCGGAACGCCGTCGCAGCCTCTTCGAACGACACCCCATGCTTCCGAATGTTGGCGGCCGCCTTCCTCGGGTCCCATGTGAGCTTCAAGGGCACGAGCAAGGCTTATCACCGCAACGACTTAGCCAGGGATGGCCCGGCCTGGAGAGCTCTTCGACCTCAACCCGCCGAGCGATCCCTCTCAGGATGTCATTCTGAGGGAGCTTTAGCGACCGAAGAACCTGGGCGGGGGACGCCCTTGTCGCGGGGAAACCGGTAAACTCCTCCTGTACCCCTCCGCGTGCGCGGAGGGCGAGGAAGGAGGCTTCGTTGTCCATCCCCGGCGCCCACGAGCGAATCGATGCAGCCGTCTCGGCCTGGCCCGGGATCGAGGCCCGGCCGCACCGCTTTGGCGGTACCGAATACCGGCTCGGCGCCCGCGAGGTCGGCCACCTCCACGGCGACCACCTGCTCGACATCCCATTTCCCAAGCCGGTGCGCGACGAGCTCGTGGCGGCCGGGCTCGCCCAGCCCCACCACATCCTGCCGGAGAGCGGCTGGATCAGCTTCCACCTGCGGCGGGAGGAGGACGTGGAGCGGGCCGTGGCCCTGCTCCAGCGCTCCTACGAGATCGCCCGGGAACGACAGGCGAGGAGAGATGGCGACAGCAACCCCAACGCTTGAAGCCCCGGAGGCGGCGGAGGCCGCCCCCGCCCCTCCCCTCTCCCCCTGGCGGCCGCTCGCCAACCGCCTCTTCCGCTGGCTGTGGATCGCGAGCGTCGCCTCGAACATCGGCACCTGGCTGCAGAACGTCGGCGCCTCGTGGCTGATGGCGACGATCAGCGCCAAGGCCTCGGAGGTGGCGCTCGTCCAGGCGGTGACCAGCCTCCCCATGTTCCTCCTCTCGCTCCCCTCGGGCGCCCTGGCCGACGTCCTCGACCGCCGGAAGATCCTCCTCGTCACCCAGAGCTGGATGCTGTTCGCCGCGGCGGGCCTCGGCCTCTTCACCCTGGCCGGGGCCATCACCCCCGGGCTCCTCCTCTTCTTCACCTTCCTCCTGGGGCTGGGCGCGGCGATGAACGGCCCGGCCTGGCAGGCGATCACCCCCGAGCTGGTGCCGCGCGAGGACCTGCCCGGCGCCGTCACCCTCTCCTCCATCAGCTTCAACATCGCCCGCGCCGCCGGCCCCGCCCTGGGCGGGCTGATCGTCGCCGCCGCCGGCCCAGGCATCACCTTTCTCCTGAACGCCATCTCGTTCTTAGGCGTGCTCGTCGTCCTCTATCTCTGGAAGCGGCCAGGTGAGGAGACCGTGCTGCCGGCCGAGCGGATCTGGGGCGCCATGCAGACCGGGGTGCGCTACGTCCTCCACGCGCCGGAGGTGATGATCGTCACCTTCCGCGGCACCGCCTTCGTCCTCTGTGGCAGCTCGCTCTGGGCACTCCTGCCGCTGATCGCCAAGCGCGAGATCCAGGGCGGCCCGGGCGGCGCGGCGGGCTACGGCCTGCTCCTGGGTGCCCTGGGGATCGGGGCGGTCGCCGCCGCGATGGTCCTGCCCCGGCTCAAGCGCAACAACTCGACCGACGCCGTGGTGGCGGCCGCCACCCTGGTCTTCGCCGCGGCGACCGTGACCCTCGCCTACGTGCGGAGCTTCTGGGGCCTGATGGCCGCCATGCTCTTCGCCGGCGGCGCCTGGCTGTCCCTCCTTTCCAGCCTCAACGTGGCGGTGCAGACCCTGGTCCCCTCCTGGGTGCGGGCGCGCGCCCTCTCGGTCTACATGCTGGTCTTCTACGCCGGCCTGGCCGGCGGCAGTGCCCTCTGGGGCACGCTCGGCGATCACCTCTCGGTCTCGACCTCTCTCCTGATCTCGGCCGTGGGGATGGTTCTCGGGCTGGCGCTCACCGCGCGCTATCACCTGCGCTCGGGGGAGGGCCTGAACCTCGCCCCCTCGCGGATGTGGCCGGCGCCCATCGTCCGCCACGAGCCGGAGCCCGAGCGCGGCCCGGTCCTCGTCACCGTCCAGTACCTGATCGACCCGGCGCGGCGGGACGAATTCAACGAGGCGATGCGCGCCGTCCGCCGCATCCGCCTGCGCGACGGCGCCATGGAGTGGGGACTCTTTGCCGACGCCGCGGTCGAGAACCGCATGGTCGAGGTCTTCCTCGTCAAGTCGTGGATCGAGCACCTGCGCCAGCACGAGCGGGTGACCTACGCCGACCAGGACATCGAGGCGCAGGCCCGCACCTTCCACCTGGGGGAAGGCCCCCCGGTCGTGCATCACCTGATCGCGGAGCGGATGCCGCGGCGGGAGTAGCGCCACACGGTTGTCACGCGCTTGCGTTGACACATTCTTATCGAATCTTTACTATCTCTCGCCAAGCAGTAGCCCTCGCTTCGCGAGGGGTGGTTCGAACCCCCTGCCCTGACAGTCGTTTTCCCTGCGGGTGAGCGCCCGGACGAGATCTGTCCGTCCGCCTGGGCCTCGCTCGCTTCGCAGTACCAAAGGAGGTACACCTTGAAGAAGTTCGTCGCCCATCTCGCCCTCCTTCTCCTCTTCGTCCTCATCAGCCCCGCCGGTCTCCTGGCGCAACAAGGCGCCGCGGCCGGCGCTCCTCTCCCCGGCCCGGGGTCCGCCTGGAAGCTCCCCGCCCACGCCGTGGCCGGCTCGACGGCAGAGCGCCGCGCCGCCTGGCAGAAGCTGACGCCGGGGCAGCGCAAGGAGGTCTTGAAGCGTTTCGCCGCCAATCTCGGACCAGCCCTGGCCAAGGCCGCCCGGCAACACACCGCGGCGTCGCCCCCCGACCGCTCCGTGATGTCGCAACGGCTCGGCGGCGCGGTCCAGAGCACCGCCCCCGGCGCCCAGCTGCGGATCTCCGGCCCGGCCCTCTTCACACCCCTCACCCCGGTGACCCGGGCGGTCACCCCCCGCACCGCGATCTCCGGCCCGGACAACGACTTCGACGGCCTGCCGGACGACTTCGAAAACGCCCTGGGGGACGCCTTCACGCCGGTCTACCACGTCTCGACCGGGGAACAGCCCGGCACCGGCTTCGCCCTCTTCGGCGACTTCGTGCCGCAGACGGTGATCCAGAATTTCCCCGCGGTGCCGCCGATCAGCCACTACCGGGTGACTCCGGTCGGCTTCGGCACCGACAGCTCGGGCCAGCAGATCGGTTTCCTCGAGATCGACTACCTGACCCTGTGGAATCGGGACGACGGCCTGCAGATCGGCGGCGACTGCGAGACCTACGCCGCGATCCTGGGCGGGTTGATCGGTCTCAGCCTGGCCGACCTCCTCGACGGCGCGCAGGGCCACACCCTGGACGACGAGCGCTCCGCGGCGCTGGTGGGAGCTCCCACCTCGGGCTTCCAGTACTCGACCGACCCTGCCGCCTACAGCGGCTACAGCTACTACACGGCGGCGCACGAAGACACCTTCTTCGATCATAGCGCCTACCTGACGCCGGCCTCCCCGGTGCCGGCGTTCAACCATCTGAACCTCGGCTTCTCGCGCGCCAAGCACGGCACCTATACCTTCAACCCGGATGGGCTCCCCCTCTTCCCCGAGTGGGTCATCGACACCACCTACTTCACGATCGACGACCTCTTCGCTGCCGGGATCATCGACGAATTCGACTACGACTTCTACCTGTTCATCGCCGACACCCTGTTCTTCTCCTGCGTCGTCGAGCACTTCGGCGATCAGGGCGGCAGCTTCGCCGGCACCCGCATCAACGTCGGCGAGGAGAGCCAGCCGATCAACGGCTCGGGCTTCATCCGCGACGGGGAGCTCGCAGGCAAGCTCAATTCGCTGCTCTGGACCGTGCAGTAGGCCGTCCGACCGGAGGGGGCAAACGCTCCCCTCCGGGAGCCTCCGGAACGACCTGGAGGCGGTGTGGAGACGGTACGGAGACTCCCAAAACGCCTCGAATTTCAATTCAAGTCGCTCGAATTCCATTTCGAGCGGCTCGAATTCGAATTACTACGCCTTGTTTTCGATTTCGAGTGGCTCGAATTACAATTCGGGCGGCTTGAATTGTAATTCGAGCGGCTTGAATTCGAATTCTTACGCCTTGTTTTCGAATTCGAGCGGCTCGAAATGCAATTCGAGGGACACGAAATTGAATTGGAGCGGCTTGAAGTCGATTTCGAGCCACTTGAGCGGCAATTCGAGAGCTCCCTGGGGGAACGCCGGCTTCTTGCCCGCCGGGCACTGAGGGCCGCCCGAAGGCAGGGAAGAGGTGGGGATCGAACCGGATCGATCCCCGGAGACCTACAGAGACACGCCAGCTGCCGCCGAGGCGGGGAGGGCTTCCTCCGCTTCCTCGCGTTGGCCGCTCTCTCCCGCGCAGGTGCGACAGAGGAACTCACGGGGCGCCTCCGACCAGACGCCGTGGGCCTTGCACAGTCCCTTGCCACACCGACGGCAGACCCCGACCGCGCTCCAATCGGAGAACATCAGGGAGAACATGAGGCTGACCGGACCGGGCCGTTGTTGGCAGTCGTAGCAAGTCATAGGCGTCCCTCCGTGCTTTGGAGTACTCTACCGCCGTCGGTTCGATCGAACAAGACGAGGATTTCTATCGATGCGATCAAAAATTCCGATGGATCGACTCGACGGGCTCTCCGTCCGGGACCTGCGGGCGGTCGTGGTGCTGGCCGATCGGCTGCATTTCGGCCGTGCCGCGGAGGACCTGTCGCTCGCCCAGCCCTCCCTGAGCGCCGCCGTGCAGAAGGTCGAAAAGGCCCTGGGTGAACGTCTGTTCGAGCGCACCTCCCGGCGCGTCGCCCTGACCCCGGCCGGCCAGCTCGCGGTCCAGCGCATCCGTTCGGCGCTGGAGGAGATCACCGAGATCGGCCGGGGACGGTCGTCGCGCTCGCTTCTCGCCGGCCGCTTCCGGCTGGGGCTCGTGCCGACGATCGGGCCCTACTACGCCCCCACCTTCCTCGCCGCCCTGCGCGAGCGCTACCCGCAGCTCGAGCTCCTGCTCACCGAGGCGCTCACCGAGTCGCTGCTCCAGATGCTGCGCCAGCGCTCGCTGGACGCCGCCATCGTCTGCCTGCCGACCGGCGAGCCGGGGCTGACCGAGACCCCCCTCCTGCGCGAGCCGTTCGTCCTCGCCGTCCCCGCCAATCACCCGCTCGCCGCGGCCGCGGAGGTCACCCTGGGGCAGCTCGAGCTGCGGGAGATGCTGCTCATGGAGCGCGGCCACTGCCTGCGCAACCAGGCCCTGGAGACCTGCGGTACGACGCCTGAAACGGCGCTCAACCCGATGCAGGCGGCGAGCGTCGAGACCCTGCGGCACCTGGTCGCGGCGGGGAACGGCTGCGCCATCCTGCCGCAGATGGCGGTTTCGAGCGGCCTCGACTGTATGGGGCTGGTGCGCTATCTGCCGTTCCGCGAGCCGTCGCCGAGCCGGACCATCGGCGTCGTCTTCCACGAGCGGTGCGCGCGGATCGAGGACGCCGTCGAGTTCACGCACTTCCTGGCGGAGTTGCACGACCCGGCGCGGCAGCTGCCCGAGGCCGGATAGCGTAAGCGTCCGGGGCAACCTGCCGCGCCAGAGTCCCGATACGAGCCGTCCGGCAACTACGGCTTCATCGGCGCCTTGTCGACCGGAAGCCCGGCCGATTCCCAGGCGTGCAGACCCCCAAGGAGCGCTCCGACGCGCGGAAAGCCCTGCTGCTGCAACGTGAGCGCCGCACGGGCGCTCGTGTGTTCGCTGGGTCAGGTGCAGTAGGTGATGATGAAGCTCTCGCGGGGTAGCTCTTTCGAGCGCTGCTCGACCTCAGAGAGGGGGATCGAGAGAGCGCCGTGGGCGTGAGCGGACTGGTAGTCGGCGGCCGAGCGGACGTCGACGATCACCGCCTTGCCGCTCTTCAAAGCCTCTTGGGCCTCGGTGATGGACACCCGGCGCACCGAGTCGGTGCTTGCGGGCGCCGCCGGCGCCATGGAGGCCGGCGGGGCGGGAGCCGGAGCGGCCGCCGGCGGCGGGGGTGGCATCGGGGGAGCGGTGCCCGCCGGAGCGGCGAGCAGGAAGGGAACGAGGAGCAGGGATCGGAGCATCGGAACCTCCTTACGGTCTAGACCGACAAGCATGCCACAAGGAGCTTCCCGAACCGCTGGGAAGTTCTCCGGAGGCGTTGCGGAGCCTCCCGGAGACCTCCCCCCGGCCCGGCGCGAGCCGCGGGCTATACTCGCCCCCCGTGAACCCCGCTCCCTCCGCGCGCCCGCGGGCTCTCCTCGCCGTGCTGGCTCTGGCGCTCGCCCTCTGGGCCGGAGTCTGCCTGCCGACCCTCCTCGGCCGCCGCACCTTCTTCCTGCGCGACGTCTTCACCACCCATCTGATCCTCAAGGCCTTCGGCGCCCACGAGCTGGCGGCGGGGCGCATTCCGGCGGTCAACCCGGCCTGGGGGCTGGGGCAGCCGTTCCGCGGCAACCCCAACGCCCTCCCCTACTACCCGGGGAACGTCCTCTACCTCGTCCTCCCCTTCTGGAGCGCCTTCAACCTCCACTATGCCCTCCACTGGCTGCTCGCCCTCGGCGCCATGGCAGCCCTGGCGCGCGGGCTCGGGCAGGGGCGGGAGGCGGCGCTCCTCGCCGGGATCACCTATGCCGGCTCGGGCTGGTTCCTTTCCGCCCTCTCCTTCTACAACCTGGTGACCGTGGCCGCCTGGTGGCCGCTGGTCCTCCTCGGCGCCGTAATGACTGGCGGGGGGGGCCGGCGGGGGATCGCCCTGGGGGGCCTTGCCTGCGGCCTCGCGCTCCTGGGCGGCGAGCCGGTGGCGGCGGCACTCGGCCTCGTCCCCCTGGGGCTCGCCGCGGTCTCCCGGCACGGCGTTCGGCGCGGCCTGGCGACCGCCGCCGCCATCGTGGCCCTGGGCGCCGCCCTCGCTCTCCCCCAGCTCGTCGCCCTCCGGGAGGTCCTCCCCTCGACCGTGCGGGGCGGCCTGGGGATGACCGCGCGGCAGGCGGCGGACTACGCTCTTCACCCCGCCCGCCTGGTCGAGCTCCTCCTCCCCTTCCCCTTCGGCCGCCCCACCTGGATCGGCCCATCCGGAGTCTGGGCGGTCTCGGTCCTCCCCGCGGTGCCGCTCTTCCTTTCTCTCTATGCCGGCATCGTGGGGCTCTGGCTGGCGGCGGCCGCCGCCCGGAGGCATCGCGCCTGGGCCACCCTGGCCGCCGCCGGCCTCGCCCTCGCCATTCTGGGCGGTGCCTGGGGTCCGGCGCTCTCCCGGCTCTCCTTCGGGCTCTTCCGATTTCCGGAGAAGTTTCTCTTCTTCTTCGCCCTCGCCCTGCCGCTCCTCGCCGGCTGGGGGCTGGAGGCCGTGATCGCCTCGCGTGGCTGGCGCCGGATGGCGATGGCGGCCGGCGGCACGGCCCTGCTCCTCGCCCTCCTTGTGAAGCTCGCCACCCCCGGAGTCCTCGCCGGCGCCGGAGCGCGTCTCCCGGCCGCCACCCGGGGGACGGCCCTCTCTCTCCTCTCCACCCAACTCGGCGCCTGGGCACTGGGGCTCGCCCTGGGGGGGGCGGTGCTCCTCGGCGCCGCCTGGGCCGCGGGCGGCGACCGGAAGGCGCTCGTCGTCGCCCTCCAACTCGCCGCCCTGGTCCAGCTCTGGCCGCTGGTGGTCACCGACTCGACCGCGCCCTACCGCTCCCCCGCCGCCTGGGCGCGGCAGCTGGAGTCGACCCTCGGCCACCCGCCAGCCGCCCTGAATGAATTGCTCGTCACTCCCCACTGGCGGCCGGAGCCGGCCTATTCCTTCCCTCCGGGGCCGCACTTCTTGGCCGAGCGGGTCAAGACCGCCGACCTGGGACCCGCCCCCGGCCTCCTCCACGGCCTCACCTACCCGCTCGCCCCCGATCTCGAAGGGATGCAGACCCTCCCCCTCTACGCGCTCCTCGCCCCCCTCCCCCATCGCGGCTGGCCGGAGCGGGCGCTCTGGATGCGCCTGACCGGCGTCGAAGCCGCGGTCCTCTTCGAGGAGCCGGGGGTGCCCGACCTGGCGCTCGTCGATCGGACAGAGCGCGACGGGGTGGAAAGCCGGCTCTATGCCGTGCGCAACCCCGCCCCGGCCGCCTGGTGGCCGCGGCGGACCGTGGTCGCCCTCGACCCGGCGGCCGCGCGCGAGGCGGTGGTTGCTGCCGGCATGGCGGGCGATCCGCTGGGAACGGCCGTCGTGCCGCGACCGGTGCCGCAGGGAGAGGGCCGCGTCCTCGCGGTGGTCTCGCGGGAGCCCGACCGCATCGAGCTCGACGTGGAAGGAGCCGGAGGGGTCGTCGCCGTGCGCCGGGCCTTCCTGCCGCTCTACCGGGCGGCGGCCGAGGGGAAGGCGCTTGCGACGATGCCGGTCGATCTCGTGCTGCTGGGGGTGGCCGTACCGCCCGGCCGGCATCACGTGGTGCTCACGATCTCCTCCTGGCGGGAGGAGCTCGCGTTGGCGGTCGCTCTCCTCGCCCTCCTGGGGGCGGTCTGGATGCTCCGTCCATCTTCCACTAAAATGTCCTCACCCAAGGAGGGCCTATGATCCGGATCTCACGCGTTGGCGGCTGGACTCTCGCAATCCTGTTGATGGCGGCCTGGGCGGGGCCGGTGGTGGCGGCCGAAGGCACCGCGTCCAAGGAAGGTGTGGCGACCGCCGGCCCCGGCGCGATGTCCAGCCGGGCCGCCGTCCTCGGCGACCTGCTGCGGGCGAACCGCGAGGCCGAGGCGGCCGAGGTGCTGCGCGCCTACCGGGCGGAGGGAGCGACCGACCAGGACGTCCGCCTCCTCCTCTGCCACGTCCGGCCGCTCCTCGACGCGGACCAGAAGGATACGGCGAACGATCGCCTGCGCGCGCTCGACCCGGCGGCGCCGGTCTTCGTCGGCGGCAACGTCTCGCGGCCGGAGATCCTCGAGAACACCCCGCCCCAGTACACGGAGGTGGCCCGCAAGGCGCGGCTCCAGGGGACGGTGGTCCTGCAGACCGTCATCGGCACCAGCGGCTATGCGGAGAGCTTCGACGTGCTCAAGGGGCTCCCCATGGGCCTGGACAAGGGCGCCATCGAAGCCGTCCGGAAGTGGCGCTTCAAGCCCGCCGCCCTGGACGGCGTCCCAGTGCCGGCCTGCTACGTGCTCACGGTCAACTTCCAGATCCAGGACAAACCGGAGGACGCGGCCGGCGAGGCGCCGCCGCAATAGGGCGGGGGCGGCGCCATCGGGCACCGTCGTGAAATAATCGCCTCCCACGAGGAACGGATGCCCCGCACTTTCAACACGGCCGGCCCCTGCGACCCCAGGTTGCACTACATGCTGCCGCCGGAACGGCGCCTGCCGGGGGTGCGGAACCTGCTCGACCAGCAGTCCTACTTCGTCCTCCACGCTCCGCGCCAGGCCGGCAAGACCACCTCGGTCCGGGCGCTCGCCGAGCACCTCCGGGCGGAGGGCCGCTATGCGGCGGTGTACGCCAGCTGCGAGGCCGGCCAGGCTGCCGGAGGCGACGTGGAGGCGGGGATCTCGGCCGTGGTCGACAGCCTTCGAATGCAGGCGAGAGAGCAGCTCGCGCCGGAGCTCCAACCTGCCGCGGAAGCCGAGTGGCGCAAGCCCGAAACCCGTCTCTGGGCGTTTCTGGCCGATTGGGCGCGGCGCAGCTCCCTTCCCGTCGTCCTCTTCCTGGACGAGATCGACTCTCTGCTCGACGCGACCCTGATCTCCGTCCTGCGCCAGCTCCGGACCGCCTACCCGGATCGTCCCCAGAGCTTTCCCCAGTCCGTGGTCCTGGTGGGCCTCCGGGACGTGCGGGACTACCGCCTGGCCGTTCGGCCCGAGCCGGTGACGCTGGGGACCGCCTCGCCTTTCAACATCAAGATCGAGTCGCTGACCCTGCGCAACTTCACCCGCGACGAGGTGGAGGAGCTCTACTCTCAGCACACGGCGGAGACCGGGCAGGCCTTCACCCACGAGGCTGTGGACCGAGCCTTCGGGTTGACACGCGGCCAGCCGTGGCTGGTCAACGCCCTTGCGCGGCAGATGGTGGAAAAGGACGTACCGGACCGCAACGTCCCGATCACCGCCGCGCACGTCGAGAAGGCCAAGGAGGCGCTCATCGCGCGGCGGGACACGCATCTCGATTCGCTCATCGACCGCCTGCGGGAGCCGCGCGTCCGCCGGGTGATCGAGCCGCTCCTCGCCGGCGATCTGGTGGTGGGCGACCGCATCGACGACGATGTGGCCTACGTCGAGGACTTAGGGCTCATCGAGCGCCACGGCGAGGGCCACATCCGGATCGCCAATCCCCTCTACCACGAAGTGATCCCGCGGGCTCTCGCCGGCATCACGCAGCTCACCATCCCCTACTCGACGTCCTGGTACGTACGCCCCGACGGCCGGCTCGACATGGACGGCCTGCTCGCCGGGTTCTCCGGCTTCTGGCGCGAGCACGGCGAGGCGCTCCTCTCCTCCCAGCCCTACCCCGAGGCCGCGCCCCACCTGGTGCTCCTCGCTTTCCTCCAGCGCATCGTCAACGGCGGCGGAGCGATCGATCGCGAGTACGCCCTCGGCATGGGGCGGATGGACCTCTGCGTGCGCTGGCCCTACCCCGGCGGCCTGCAGCGGGAGGCGATCGAGATCAAGGTCTGGCGCCCGGGCCGGCCCGATCCGCAGGAGAGCGGCATCGAGCAGCTCGGCGGCTACCTGGACCGCCTCGGCCTCGATCATGGCTACCTGGTGATCTTCGATCGACGGCCGAACGCCGCCCCCGTGGGCGAGCGGACGGAGATCGAGGCCGAGGGGCGGCGGATCGCGGTGCTGCGGCTGTAGCGTAGACTACCAGTTCGGTATGCAGACCCTGCTCCAGGACCTCCGTTACGCCCTGCGCGCCCTCACCCGGAGCCCGGGGTTCACCGCCGTCGCCGTGCTCACGCTGGCGCTGGGGATCGGCGCCACGACGGCCATCGCGAGCGTCGTCGAGGCGCTCCTCGTCCGGGCGCTGCCGTTCGCCGATCCCTCGCGGCTCACCGCGCTCGACGAGCTGACGCGGCTGGGCGAGCCGATCGAGGTCACCTATCCCGACTTCCTGGACTGGCGGGCCGCGGCCAAGTCGTTCACCGGGCTCGCGGCCTACTCGTTCGAGGGCTACAAGGCCGCGACCCTGGTCCCGGTCGGCGGCGGCGAGCCGCGGGAGGTGAAGGTGACCCTGGTCTCTCCCGGGCTCTTCCCCCTCTTAGGCATCCGGCCGCTCCTCGGCCGCGGCTTCCTGCCCGAGGAGGACGCCCCGGGCCGCAACCAGGTGGTCGTCCTCGGCTATCGGCTCTGGCAGGAGCGCTTCCAGGGCGACCCAGGGGTCCGCGGCCGAATCGTAGAGCTCTCGGGGAAGCCCTTCACCGTCTTGGGCGTGCTCCCCGCCGGCCGCCAGCTCCCCTTCGACGCCGAGCTCTTCCTCCCCCTCTCGCTCCTCGGCCCACAGGAGCAGAGCACTCGGAAGTTCCACGTCATCGACGTCGTCGGCCGCCTGCGGCCCGGGGTGACCCTGGAGGCGGCGCGGGCCGAGATGACGACCCTCGCCCAGCGCCTCGGCCAGAGCTATCCGGCGACCAACCACGGAGTGGGCGCGCGCGTCCTCCTTCTCAAGGAGAAGCTGGTCGGGCCGCTGCGCCTCGCCGTGCTCGCCCTCTTCGCCGCCGTCGCCCTGGTCCTCTTGATCGCCTGCGTCAACGTCGCCAATCTCCTTCTGGTGCGGGCGCTCTCCCGCGAGCGCGAGATCGCCCTGCGCACGGCGCTCGGGGCCGGCCGCGGCCGCCTGGTGCGCCAGCTGCTGACCGAGAGCCTGGTCCTCTGCCTGGCGAGCGCGCTCCTCGGCCTGGCGCTCGCCGCCGCCGTCCTGCCGCTCCTCGAACGGGAGATCGCGCGTTTCGCCGGCACCCAGCTCACCGGCATCGAGCCGGCGGTGTTGAGCCTGCCGGTCCTCGCCTTCGCCCTCGTCGTCGCCGTCGTCACCGGGATCGCCTTCGGCATCCTCCCGGCGCTCCGCGCAGCGCGGCCGGATCTGAACGGCACGCTGCGCTCCGGCGAGCGGGGAAGCACCGGGCGGCGCGGCACGGCGCGCGCCGTCCTCGCCGCCGGCGAGATCGCCCTCGCCATCGTCCTCCTCCTGGGCGCCACCCTCCTCCTCCGGAGCTTCGCCAACCTCCTGAAAGTCGATCCGGGCTTCCACACCGAGCACCTGCTCTCGGCGCGGATCTCGCTCCCCCCGACCCTCTACAAGGACGACCAAGTCGAGCGCTTCTTCACCCAGCTCCTCTCGCGCGTCGGGGAGGCCCCCGGGGTGGTGGCCGCGGCCACCACCAACGTCCGGCCGCTCACCGCCTCGCACTCGGCGACCCGCTTCCTCGTCCAGGGCGCGCCGGCCCTGGCGCCGGGCGACTACCCGGTGGCGCAGATCCGCTTCGTCAGCCCGTCCTACTTCCAAACCCTGGAGCTCGCCCTCCTCTCCGGCCGCCTCTTCGAGACCCGGGACGTCGACGATCCAGCCGGGCTGATGATCGTCAACCAGGCCTTCGCCCGGCGCTACCTGGAAGGCCGCACGGCCGACCGCAAGCTCCTCCTCGGGGTGACCGGGCCGCACCCGACCGCCATCCCCATCGTCGGCGTGGTCGCCGACGCGCGCGACCTGGGGGTCGACACCGCGGTCGAGCCCGAGATCTACATGCCGGGCTTCGCCAACGTCGCGACCCTCCTGGTGCGCGGCACCGCCGATCCCCGGGCGCTGGTGCCGTTCGTCCGCCAGGCTGTCCACGGGCTCGACAAGAACCAGCCGGTGGCCGAGATCCTGAGCATGGACGGGGTGCTCGCCGACTCGCTCTCCCGGCCGCGGCTCCTCGCCCTCCTCCTCGGGCTCTTCGCCGGCCTGGCGCTCCTCCTCGCCGCGCTCGGCACCTATGGTGTGCTCGCCTACTCGGTGGCCGAGCGCCACCGGGAGATCGGGGTGCGGATGGCCCTCGGGGCGCGGCGGGAGGACGTCCTCGGGCTGGTCCTCCGCCAGGGGCTGCTCCTCGTCCTCGCCGGCGAGGTGGCCGGGATCGCCGGCGGCCTGGCCCTGGCGCGGCTGCTCCGCGGCCTGCTCTTCGAGGTGGGGACCGGCGACCCCCTGGCCATCATGGGCAGCCTCCTCCTCCTCGCCCTCGTCGGCCTCCTCGCCGTCGCCCTGCCGGCGGCGCGGGCGGCGCGGGTCGATCCGATGGTCAGTTTAAGGGCGGAGTGAAGCTTGGCGCGCCAGCAATCGATCCCGTACCCCGTGCGGGTCGAAACGCGCTTCATTCTGTTGGCGGACGGCGTCCCGCTGCGCACGGCGTTGTTGTAAGTACGCTTCGACTTCGTCGGTATGCCGCAGGTAGTAACCGACCACGGAATAGATATCCGCCAGATGCAAGGACGGATACTGCTGGCCGATCTCTTCGGCGGTTGCGCCTTCGGCGAAGGCGGCGATCACGGTATCCAGAGTGACCCGGGTCTTGCCCACTCGGATCACACCTTCGGCGTCCGTTTCAAGAGGAATCGTGTCAGCTACCCGGGCGAGGACCATCGGCGTACCTCCAGAGGTACTATTCTAGTCCGGATTCCACTGCAGAGGGCTCGACGGACCGTAGGTGGGGAGCCGTTGCGTACCGCCCCCTCTTGCTGAGAGACTGCGCGGCACGATGAGCGCCATCGGAACCAGCCCCCCGCGCCCGGACGGCTTCGCCAAGGCGGCCGGCGAGGCGCGCTATGCCGACGACCTGGTCTTCCCCGGGATGTGGTACGGGGCGACGGTGCGCAGCCCGCACCCGCACGCGCGGCTCGAAGATCTCTTCTTCCGGCCGGAGGCGGCGGGCGGCCCGGCGGTCTGCGTCACCGCGCGCGACCTGCCGGGGCCGAACGGCGTCATGCTGGCGGACGACTCCTGGCCGATCCTGGCCGACGGCCTCGTCCGTCACGTCGGCGAGCCGGTGGCCCTGGTCGCCGCCCCCACCCGGCTGGGGGCGCGGGCGGCAAGGGAAGGGGTGGCCGCCCGCTATACGCCGCTGCCGCCCGTGCTCTCGCTCGATGACGCCGAGGCGCTCTCCCCGCTCGCCACCCTCGCCAATATCGCCTTGGAGACGGGCGACGTAGACGCGGCCCTGGGGCGGGCGGACCAGGTGATCGAGGGGATCTACAAGACCGGCCACCAAGAGCACATCTACATCGAGTGCCAGGCGGTCACCGCCTGGTTCGAGCCCGACGGCGGATTGACGGTCGTCGGCTCGATGCAATGCCCGTACTTCGTCCACAAGTCGCTGGTGCACGGCTTCGGACTGCCGGGCGACGCGGTGCGGGTGCGCGCCTCGGCGGTGGGCGGCGGCTTCGGCGGCAAGGAGGACTTCCCCAGCCTCCTCGCCCTCCACGCCGCCCTCCTGGCGCGGGCCGCCGGCCGGCCGGTGCGGATCGCCTACGACCGGGGAGAGGACATCATCGGCACCACCAAGCGCCACCCCGCGGTCGTCCGCCACCGGACCGGGGTGAGCGCGGACGGCCGTCTCCTCGCCATGGACGTCGAGATCGTCCTCGACGGCGGTGCCTACCGCACCCTCTCCCCCGTCGTCCTGTCGCGCGCCCTCCTCCATGCCTTCGGCCCCTACCGCTGCGAGAACGTGCGCATCCGCGGCCGGGTGCTCCAGACCCATACCCCGCCCAACGGCGCCTTCCGCGGCTTCGGCGCGCCGCAGGTTGAGTTCGCCATCGAGCGGCAGATGGACAGGATCGCCCGCGCCCTGGGGCTCGACCCGTACGAGATCCGCGACCGGAACGTCGTCGGCCCCGGCGATCGGCTGCCGACCGGCCAGGTCCTGGACGGCAGCACCGCCGCCCGCCTCTGCCTTGAAGAAGCGGAGAGGCGCACCGGCTTTCGCGCCCGCTGGCGGGAACGCGAGGCGGCGCGGGCGGGGCAGATCGAGGGAGGGGACGGCGCGCCGCTCCCCGGGATCGGCCTCGCCCTCTTCTTCCACGGCGCCGGATTCACCGGCAACGGCGAGCGCCGCATGCAGTCGCCGGTGACCGTGCGCCTGGCCGACGACGGCCGGGTCGAGGTGCTGACCGCGATGACCGACATGGGCCAGGGGTGCGCCGTCGTCCTGCCGCAGATCGCCGCCGCGGCCGGTGGGCTGACCGAGGACGACCTGGTCTTCGTCGACCCCGACACCGGCCAGGTCCCCGACTCCGGCCCCACGGTGGCCTCGCGGACCACCATGATCGTCGGCGGGGCGATCGCCAAGGCGGTCGCCGAGCTGACCCAGAAGGTCGCCGCCTGGTGGGCGGACCGCGGCGCGGTCGATCTCTCCGGCGCCTCTTTCCGCCAGAGAGCGCGGGCCTACCGGGAGGAGGTGGGGCCGCTCGTCGTCACCGTCCGCCACGAGCCGCCGGCCGGCCAGAGCTTCGACGAGGCGCGCTACCAGGGCGACGCCTACCCGGTCTACGCCTGGGGCGCCGACGTGGTCGAGGTCGAGGTCGATCCCGACACCCTGGCGGTGACGCCGCGCCGGGTCACCGCGGTCTGCGAGGTGGGGAAAGCCATCCACCCCGTCCTCTGCGCCGGGCAGATCGCCGGCGGCACGCTCCAGGCGGTCGGCTTCGCGCTCCTCGAGGAGATCAAGATGAGCGACGGCCGCTACCTGAACGACCGGCTGGCGACCTACATCATCCCCACCGCCGAGGACTGCCCGCGGATCGACGTGCACCTCCTGGAGCAGCCCTGGGAGGGCGGCCCCTCCGGCGCCAAGGGGGTGGGCGAGCTCCCCATGGACGGCGGCGCCCCGGCGACCCTGGCGGCGATCGAGAACGCCCTGGGGCTGGCCGTTGCCGAGGTCCCAGCCACACCGGAGCGCCTCTACGAGCTGCGCCGCGGCGAGGAGGGCCGGGGATGAGAGTCGAGCTGACGGTCAACGACCAGCCCGTGACGCTCGACGGGCACCCCATGGAGCGCCTCCTCGACCTGCTGCGCGAGCGGCTGGCTCTCCCCGGCACCAAGGAGGGCTGCGGCGAGGGAGAGTGCGGCGCCTGCACCGTGCTGCTCGACGGCCAGCCGGTGCTCTCCTGCCTGGTGCCGCTCCTCCAGTGCGGCGGCCGGCGGATCGAGACCGTCGAGCGAATCGCGACCGGCCCGGCCCGCGGCATGGTCGAGGGGATGGTGGCGGCGGGCAGCGTGCAGTGCGGCGCCTGCACCCCGGGGATCGTAGTGACCGCCTGGGCGCTTCTCCAGGAGAACCCGGCCCCCACCCGCGCCGAGGTGGCCGAGGCGCTCGCCGGCAACCTCTGCCGCTGCACCGGCTACGAGGGGATCTTCCGCGCTCTGGTCGGCTCGCAGGAGGACCCGACCTCGTGAGCGCCTCTCCTCCGGCGTTCTCGCCGCGCACCCTCGCCGAAGCCTGCGGCGCTCTCGCCGCCGAGCCCGGCCTGGTGCGTCTCGCCGGCTGCACCGACCTCATGGTCGCGACGCCGGAGCGGCGGCTCGCCTTCCCGGGCCTCCTGGACCTCACCGGGATCGCCGAGATCCGCGGTATCCAGGAGACGGCGGCGGGCCTCTCGGTCGGCGCGACGACGACCTTCCGCGAGCTGCGGCGGTCGCCGGAGGTCCAGGCCCGCTTCCCGGCCCTGGCGGCAGCCGCCGCCAAGATCGGCGGCTGGCAGATCCAGAACCGGGCGACCCTGGGCGGCAACCTCGCCAACGCCAGCCCGGCGGGCGACTCGCTCCCCGTCCTCCTGGCCCTCGGCGCCACGGTGGTCGCGGTCGGCCCCCGCGGCCGGCGCGAGATCCCCTGCGAGAGCTTCTTCGTCGGCTACCGGCGGACCGCCCTCGCCGCCGACGAGATCCTCGCCTGGGTGCTCCTCCCCACGCCGCCCCCGGGGACGGTCCAGGCCTTCCGCAAGGTCGGGACGCGCGAGGCGCAGGCGATCAGCAAGGTGGTGGTCGCCCTGGCCGGACGGGTGGCGGACGGCCGCATCGCCGACCTCCGGCTGGCGGCCGGCAGCGTCGCCCCCGTCCCCCTCCGCCTCGCCGCCGCCGAAGCGGCCGTCCGCGGTCTGCCGCCGGGACCCGAGGCCGCCGAGCTGGCTGGCCGCACGGCGGCCGCCGAGGTGACGCCGATCGACGACGTGCGCTCGACCGGCGCCTACCGCGCCTGGGCTCTGGAGCGGGTGGTGCGGCGGCTGGTCCTGGAGCTGCGTTGACCCTCCCCTCCCTCCCCACCGACTTCACCCGCGACCTGGCCGCGCGGCTCGCCGCCGCCGACGGGGCGCTCTCCCGGCTCTACCCGGGCGACTCCGGGAGGCGGCAGCCGGTGCACACGGTCTACGTCGGTGCGGACCGCTTCCAGGCGGATCTCGTCGCCCGCTATGGGGCGAGCGCCCTGGAAGCCCTGGCCGAGCACGCGCCCGAACCGGCCGACCTCGCGCGGGCGCTCGGGCTGCCGGAGGATCTCGCGGCGGCGATCCATCCGCGGATCGTCGAGAAGATCCAGCGCGAGCCGATCGAGGACCTCCGGCTCGACTTCGAGGACGGCTACGGCAACCGTCCCGACGCCGAGGAGGACGGCCACGTCCGGGAGGCCGCCGAGGCGGTGGCTTCGGGAATGGCGTCCGGCAGCCTGCCCCCCACGGTGGGAATCCGCATCAAGCCGTTCTCGGCCGAGCTTGCCGCCCGCGGCATCCGCACCCTGGACCTCTTCCTGACCACGGTCGTCGAGCGCGCCGGCCGGCTGCCTCCAGAATTCGTCGTCACCCTCCCCAAGGCGCGGCTCGCCGCCCAGGTCGAAGCTCTGGCCGACCTCCTCGACCGCCTGGAGGCCGCCCTCTCGCTCGCCCCCGGCGCCGTCCGCCTGGAGGTCATGATCGAGACGACCCAGGCGGTCTTCGACGTCGAGGGCCGGGTCCAGCTCCGCCAGCTCGTGGCGGCGGGGCGCGGCCGCACCACAGGCGCCCACTTCGGCGTCTACGACTACACCACCGCCCTGGAGATCACGGCCGCCCACCAGACCCTGGACCACCCGGCCTGCGACCTCGCTCGCCAGTTGATCCAGGCGGCGCTCGCCGGCACCGGGGTCGAGCTCTCGGACGGGGCGACGAACGTGCTGCCCGTGGGCACGCAGGAGGCTGTCCACGCCGCCTGGCGCCTCCACTACGGCCACGTCCGCCGCGCCCTGGCCGGCGGCCTCTACCAGGGCTGGGACCTCCATCCGGCCCAGCTCCCCACCCGCTACGCCGCGGTGTACGCCTTCTTCCTCGAGGGGCTCCCGGCCGCCGCGGCACGGCTCGCCAGCTTCGTCGCCCAGGCCACCCGGGCGACCCTCGAAGGTGCGGTGTTCGAGGACGTCGCGACCGGCCAGGGCCTGCTCAACTACCTCCTGCGCGCGATCCACTGCGGCGCGCTCGCCGAAGAGGAGGCGCGGGCGCAAACCGGGCTCACGGGACCGGAGCTTGCCGGCCGCTCTTTCGCCGGCATCCTGCTTGGGCGGCGCTCCGATCCGGCCGAAACTTGACTTGCGGCGGCGAAGGAAGTACTCTTTATCCTGCTGTAGGGCCAAGGTGGCCCACAGCATCAAGCCAAGAACTTTCCAAGAGACCTGCACACGATCGGGTCTCTTTGTGTTTTTGGCCAGGAAAGAGAGAAAGAGAGAATGCGCAACACGGGACGAGTGAAGTGGTTCAACGACAGCAAGGGCTTCGGATTCATCACGCCGGAGGACGGGAGCAAGGATTGCTTCGTTCACCACTCCGCGATCCAGGGCTCGGGTTTCAAGAGCCTGTCCGAGGGAGACCGCGTCGAGTTCGACATCGTGCAGGGTAACAAGGGCGCCGCGGCCGCCAACGTCACCAAGATCGCCTAAGCGGATCTCCCAAGGAGTCGAGACGGGCCACCCCTCGGGGTGGCCTTTCTTGTTTATTTAGGGGTGTCGGTCGATCCGGTCCTGCAGCTCGCGAGCGAGGATCTGGACGTTGGGCTCGCGGACGACGTCGTAGTGCCCCCCCGCGAGGACCCGCACGTCGACCGCGGAGGCGAGGTCCTGCCATTCCTGCGCGGCGTCCCCTGAGGCATACCGCTCCGCGGCGATGAACAGGGCGATCTCCCCGGCATAGGGTTCCGGGCGATACTCGCAGAGCGCCTGGTAGCTCGCATCGAAGAGATCGAAGCGGGCGCGCAGCCAGTCGAGCCCGAGGTCCGGGGCGATCAGGCCGAGGTCCCGCGCCAGGGCGAAGAGCTGCGACCAGAGCCGGTCCTCGTCGAGATCCGCCGGCACTCCGCCGGAGAACCGCCGCAGCTCGCCGGCAGGAATCCCCAGGTCGATGGCGAAGGTCGCCAGACGCCGCATCCGGCTCTCCGCCGCGGCGACGCCATCGAGAGCGAGCGCCGAGTCGACGAGGGCCAAAAGATCCACCGGCTCTCCGGCGAGCCGCAGCTGGCGCGCCATCTCGTAGGCCACCACCCCGCCCAGCGACCAGCCGCCCAGGAGGTAGGGACCGTGCGTCTGCACGACCCGGATCTCCGCCAGATAGCGGGCCGCCAGCTGCTCGATGCCCTCGCGGCCTCCCCCACCCGGAACGCCCAGGTCCTCCGTCCGCCGCTGCAGACCGTAGACCGGCCGATCCGGACCCAGGTGCCGCGCCAGGTCGACGTAGCAGAGAACGCTCCCGCCCACCGGGTGGACGAGGAAGAGGGGGCGGCCGCCGCCTCCGGCCTGGAGCGGAACGAGAGTGGTCTCGGCGAGTGCCCCGCCCAGACGGATCAGGCTGGCGAGCCCCTCGACCGTCGGGTTCTGCAGCAGCTGGGAGAGCGGAATCCGGCGGCCGCAGATCTCCTCGATCCGGGCCACCAGGCGGACCGCCAGCAGGGAGTGCCCCCCGGCGGTGAAGAAGTTGTCGCGCGCGCCGACCGGCGAGAGCCCCAGCAGCTCCTCGAAGACCCGCGCCACCGAAAGCTCCAGCGGATCGCGGGGTGCCAGGAAGACCTCGCCGGCCGGAGAGCGCTCACGGACCGGCGTCGGCAGCCGCCCGCGGTCGACCTTGCCGTTGGGGCCGAGGGGCATCGCTTCGAGGACGACGAAAGCGGCGGGCACCATGTGCCGGGGCAGCGACTCGCGCAGGAAGTCCTGCAGCTCGCGAACCGTCGTCGTCGCCCCACTCTCCAGCACGACGTAGGCCGCCAGGTAGAGGGCGCCGGAGGCGCCGGCCCCTTCTTCCGTCCGGGCGAGGACCAGCACTTCGCGCACCGTGGGGTGGAGGGCGAGAGCGGCCTCGATCTCCCCGGGCTCGATGCGGAAGCCGCGGATCTTCACCTGGTCGTCGCTCCGGCCGCGGAACTCCAGCGTGCCGTCCCGGAGGTGGACGGCGAGGTCGCCGGTGCCGTACATCCGCGCCCCGGGACGGTCGCTCCAGGGATCGGGCACGAAGCTCGCCGCCGTCAGCCCGGGCTGGCCGTGGTAGCCGCGGGCGACACCGTCGCCGGCGACGAAGAGCCCGCCGACGGTGCCCATCGGCACCGGCAGGAGGTCCGGACCGAGCAGGTGGATCCGGGTGTTGGAGATCGGATGGCCGATGGGGATCACCCGGCCGGCCGGCCGGGCGACCCGCAGGCGGGCGCAGGCGATCGTCACCTCGGTCGGTCCGTAGACGTTGACCAGCTCGGCGCCGTCGAAGCCCCGGGCCTGCCAGCGCGCCACGTACTCGGCCCGCGCCTTCTCGCCGCCGATGTCGATCAGCCGGACCGTGTCGGGCAGGCGGACCGCCGGATCGTCCAGGGCCGCCGCCAGCTCGTGCCAGTAGGCGGTCGGCAGAGTGAGCGAGGTCAGGGCCTCCGCCGCCACCGCCGCCATGAACTGGCGCGGCGAATCGAGCATCGCGGCGCCGCGCAGTACCAGGGTGGCCCCGGCGAACAGACGGGTGAAGATCTCCTCGACGCTGGCGTCGAAGTTGATCGAGGTGAACTGCAGGCCGCGGTCGGCGGGGGTCGTGCCATAGAAGCGGACGCCGTCGACCACGTAGTTGACCGCCGAGGCGTGCTGGACGAGCACCCCCTTGGGCGCGCCGGTCGAGCCGGAGGTGTAGATCACATAGGCCAGGTTGGCGGCCGTCGCCCCGCTCTCCGGGTCGGCCGGGCTGCGTTGCGCGATCGCCTCCCGGTCGCGATCTAGATCGACGGCGGGGACAGAGGCGCCGCTCAGGGTCCGCCCAGCGTCGGAGCGGGTGAGGAGGAGCCGCGCCCCGGAATCCGCCAGGATGTAGGCGAGCCGCTCCTCCGGGTAGTCCGGGTCCATGGGGACGTAGGCGCCGCCCGCCTTGAGGATGCCCAGAACCCCCACGATCAGCTCCGCCGAGCGGCCGAGGAGGAGGCCCACCCGCGCCTCGGGTCCGACCCCCAGCGCCCGCAGGTGGTGCGCCAGCCGGTTGGCCCGCCGGCGGAGCTCCCCGTAGCTGACCGCGACGCCCTGGGCGACCACCGCCACCGCCTCCGGCCAGGCCGCCGCCGAGCGGTCGAAGAGCGCGTGGAGAGGGCGGTCGGGGTAGGCGGCCCCGGTGTCGTTCCACTCCCGGACGACCTGCTGGTGCTCGCCCGGGGCGAGGAGCGGGAGCTCGCCGAGCGGACGGTCCGCATCGCGGACGATCGCCTGGAGCAGCACCTGGAAGTGGGCGGCGGCGCGGCCGAGCGTCGTCGCGTCGAACAGGTCGAGCCGGTAGGCGATGCCGCCGACGATCCGCTCCCGGCCCGCCGTCAGGCCGAGCATCAGGTCGGACTTGGTGGTCTCCGCCGGGGCCTCGACGACGCGGAAGGCGAAGCCCGGCAGCCCGGGAGTCTCAGCCGGGGCGTTCTGCAGCGCGAACATCACCTGGAAGAGCGGCGACTGGCGTGGATCGCGCTCGGGGTCGAGCTCTTCGACCAGGCGCTCGAACGGCAGGTCCTGGTGGGTGTAGGCGCCGAGCGCCGCCTGTCGCACCCGGTCGAGCAGTTGCCGGAAGCTCAGGCCCCCCAGGAGATTCACTCGCAGCACCAGGGTGTTGACGAAGAACCCGATCAGCCCTTCGGTGTCCTGGTGGTTGCGGTTGGCGATCGGCGTGCCGATCAGCACGTCCGCCTGGCCGGCCGAGCGGCCGAGCAGGGTGCCATACGCCGCGATCAGCGTCATGAAGAGCGTCGCCCCCTCGTGCCGGCTGAAGGCGGCGAGGTCGCGCGACAGCTCCGCGGTGAGCTCGACGGGCAGCGCTCCCCCCCGGTAGCTCGGCAGCACCGGCCGGGGCCGGTCGGTCGGCAGCTCCAGCCGTAAGGGAGCGCCGGCCAGCTGCTCCCGCCAGTAGGCGAGCTGCGCCGCCAGGACCTCGCCGGTGAGCCACGCCCGCTGCCAGACCGCGAAGTCGGCGTACTGGATCGCCGGCTCCGGCAGGGGCGAGGGCCGGCCGGCGAGGAACGCCCCGTAGAGGACCGTCACCTCGCGTAGCAGCACGTCGAGCGACCAGCCGTCGGCGACGATGTGATGGACGGTGAGGAGCAGCCGGTGCTCCCGGTCGGCCAGCCGGAGCAACAGGAGGCGGAGCAGCGGCCCGGTCCGCAGATCGAAGCGGTGCCGGGCCTCGGCGGCGGCGAGGCGCCGGACTTCGGAGCGGCGCGCCGGCTCGGACAGGCCGTCCAGGGAGACGACGGGCAGCTCGACCGGGAGGCTCGGCGCAATCACCTGGACCGGCCCCCGTGCCCCGTGGTCGCCACGGTCTCCACGCTCTCCACCTTCTCCGATACCGAAGGTGGTCCGCAGCACCTCGTGCCGCCGCACCACCTCGCCGAAGGTCCGCCGCAGCGGCTCGATCGCGAGCTCGCCGCGGAGCTCGACCGCCCAGGGCACGTTGTAGGCCGGGGTGCCCGGCTCCAGCTGATCGATGAACCAGAGCCGCTGCTGGGCAAACGACAGCGGCAGCTCCGGTGGCTCCCCCTGCCGCGGCACCGGCAGAATGGGCGGCATCACACCGCCCGCCTCCCCCTGTTGCGCCTCCGCCACCCACCGCGCCAGCTCGGCCACCGTCGGTCCTTCGAACAGCCGTCGCACCGACAGCTCGACTGCACAGACCTGCCGGACCCGCGACACCACCCGGGTGGCGAGGAGCGAATGCCCACCGAGGGCGAAGAAGTCGTCCTCGACCCCCACGCGCTCCCGCCCCAATACCTCCGCCCAGATCTCGGCGAGCAGCTCCTCGACCGGGCTGCGCGGCGCGACGTACCCCTCGTCCCCTCCCCGTTCCTCGGGGGCCGGCAGGCCCGCCCGGTCCAGCTTGCCGTTGGGGGTGAGCGGCAGGGCGTCGAGGAACCGATAGGCCGAGGGCACCATGTACTCCGGCAGAGAGAGCCGCAGGAAGTCGCGGACCTCCTCCTCGCGCAGCACCGTTCCCATCTCGGCCACCAGGTAGGCCACGAGCCGCGCGCTCCCCGCGGGATTTCCGGAGGCGGGGTGGACGAGGACGGCGCACTCGCGGACCCCCGGGCAGCCGGCGAGCACCACCTCGATCTCCCGCGGCTCGATCCGGAAGCCGCGGATCTTCACCTGGTGGTCGACGCGGCCCATGAACTCCATCACCCCGTCGCCGCGATGGCGCGCCAGGTCGCCGGTCCGATAGAGCCGTCCGCCCGGCCCGGCGCTCCAGGGATCGGGCAGGAACCGCTCCGCCGTCAGCTCCGGGCGGTTCCAGTAGCCGCGCGCCAGTCCGTCGCCCCCGATGTAGACCTCCCCGACCTGCCCCAGGGCCGCCAGCTCCCCGCGAGGATCCAGCAGATGGATCGTGGTGTTGGCAAGCGGCCGGCCGATCGGCACCGTCCAGGCCCCCGGCGCCAGCTCCCGTATGTCGTGCCAGGACGCCGCCACCGTGCTCTCGGCCGGGCCGTAGGCGTTGATCAGCCGCCCCGGCGCCCCGTCGCGGAGCGCCCGGGAGATCGAGACCGGGTCGAGCGCCTCGCCGCCGGTGGTCAGGTGCCGCAACGCCGCGAAGGCCGTGGGCTCCTCCCGCACCACCTGGTTGAGCAGCGCCGAGGCGAGGACGACCGCGGTCACCCGCTGCGCGCGCAGATAGCGCATCAGGGCGAGCGGCGCCAGGACCAGCTCCTGGGAGACGATCACCAGGGCGCCGCCGTTCAGGAGCGTCCCCCAGACCTCCAGGGTCGCCCCGTCGAAGCTGATGTTCGACATGCTCGCCACCCGGTCGCCGGGGCCGAGCCGCACGAAGCCGGTCCCACGCACCGTGCGCACGATCGCCTGGTGCGGTATCCCCACGCCTTTCGGCCGTCCGGTCGAACCCGAGGTGTAGATCACCTGGGCCAGCTCGGCAGAGAGCGTCCGGCAAGGCGGCGGCGCCGCGCTCCGACCGGCGATCTCCTCGCCGTCGCTCTCCAGGCAGACCAGCCGCCAGGACCGCGGGGTGTCGGACGCCGCCAGGCCGGCCAGGCGCTCCCGGGTCCGGCCGTGGACCAGCACCGCCCGCGACGCGGTCTCCTCCAGCATGAAGGTCAGCCGCTCGTCCGGGTAGGACGGGTCGAGCGGCAGGTACACCCCACCCGCCTTGAGGATGCCGAGGAGGGCGACGACCAGCGCCGGCGAGCGCTCCATCGCGACCCCCACCCGCGACTCGGTGCCCACCCCCAGGGCGAGCAGGTGCCAGGCCAGCCGGTTCGCCGCCGCTGAAAGACGGCCGTAGCTCCATTCCTCCCCCCCTTCCCCGACCACCGCCGTGGCTTCCGGCGTCGCCTCGACCCAGGCCGCGAAGAGCGCCGGGAGGCTCGACTCCCGCGGGTACTCGCTCGACGAGTCGTTCCACTCCTGGAGGAGCTGCGCGCGCTCGGCCGGGAAGAGGAACGGCAGGTCCCAGATCTCCCGGTCCGGCGCCGCCAGCGCCCCGTGCAGCAGCCTGGCGAAGCGGCCGACCAGGCGGCCGGCGGTGGTGGGATCGAAAAGCTCGGAATCGTACTCCAGGCCCCCCGCGAGACCCGCCGCGGTCTCGAAGAGCATGAGGGAGAGGTCGAAGCGTGCCAGCCCGTCCTCCAGGGGGAGCAGCCGGAGGGCGAGGCCGGGCAGCTCCAGCCCCTCGACCGGGGCGTTCTGGAGCCCGAACATTACCTGGAAGAGCGGCGAATGGGCGAGGCTGCGCTCGCCCCCCACCGCCTCGACCAGACGCTCGAACGGCAGATCCTGATGGGTGTAGGCGTCGAGCGCCCTCTGGCGCACCTCGGACAGCAGGTCGCGAAAGCTCGGACGGCTGGTGGCGGCGCCGAGCGATACCCGCAGCACCAGGGTGTTGACGAAGAAGCCGATCAGCCCTTCCGTGTCGCGGTGGGTGCGGTTGGCGATCGGGCTCCCCACCAGCACCTCGGGCTGATTCGCCCATCGGCCGAGCAGCGCCCCGAAGACGGCCAGGAGGGTCATGAACGGCGTCACGCCCGCCTGCCGGCTGAACGCCGCGAGCCTCGGCGCGAGCCCCTCTTCCAGGGCCACCGGCTGGCGCCGGCCGCGCCGGCTCTGCACGGCGGGACGCGGTCGATCGGTCGGCAGCTCGAGCAGGGTGGGAGCCCCGGCCAACTGTTCACGCCAATACGCGAGCTGCGCCTCCAGCACCTCGCCCGCGAGCCAGCTGCGCTGCCAGACGGCGAAGTCCGCATACTGGACCGGCAGCTCCGGCAGCGGCGAGCCGGCGCCGCGCGAGTACGCGCCGTAGAGCGCCCCGATCTCCTGGAGCAGGACCCCCATCGACCAGCCGTCCGAGACGATGTGGTGCATCACCACCAGCAGCACGTGCTCCCGGTTGGAGAGACGGAAGAGGGTGAGCCGGAGCAGCGGGCCGGACGACAGGTCGAAGTGGCGCAAGGCCAAGGCCGTCGCCAGGCCCACGGCCGCGTCCTGCCTCGCCTCCTCCGGCAGTCCTTCGAGGGAGATCACCGGCAACGGTACCGGGCCTGGTGGCTCGATCCGCTGCGCCGCACCCTGGCCGGCGTCCACAAAGGTCGTCCGCAGCGCCTCGTGCCGCCGCACCACCTCGGCGAAGACCCGCCGCAGCAGAGAGGTGTCGAGCTCCCCCGTCGTCCGCACCGCCCAGGGCATGTTGTAGGCCACGTCCCCCGGCGCCAGCTGGTCGATGAACCAGAGCCTCTGCTGGGCGAAGGAGAGCGGCAGCGGCGGCTCGCGGCGCTCCGGCGCGAGCGGGACGAGGGGAGGGACGGCCGGAAGGTCGGCCCGCTCCTCCCGGCGCAGCAGCTGATCGAGCTCCGCCGCCAGGCTTGCGATCGTCGGCCGCGCGAACAGGTCGCGCAGCGTCAGCTCCACCCCGAAGGCCTGCCGCACCCGGGAGGCGACCTGGGTGGCGAGAAGCGAGTGTCCGCCCAGGGCGAAGAAGTCGTCCGCGACCCCCACTCCCTCCCGTCCCAGCACTTCCTCCCAGATCCCGGCCAACAGCCCTTCGATCGGGCCGCGCGGCGCCAGGTACCCCTCCGTACGTCGCGCCGCGCTCTCCGGCGCCGCCGACAACGCCGCCCGATCGACCTTGCTGTTCGGGGTGAGGGGCAGCGCGGAGAGAAACCGGTAGACCGCGGGGAGCATGTACTCGGGAAGCGATGCGGCGAGGTACTCCCGGAGATCCCCTTCGTTCGGCCGCTCTCCCGGCCGCGCCACCACGTACGCGACCAGGCGGGTCTCTGCCGGCGTCCCCGGTGCCCCGGGACGGTCCCGCTGCGCCAGCACGGCGCAGGCCTCGACCGCGGGGCAGCCGGCGAGCGCCGCCTCGACCTCCCCGGGCTCGATGCGGAAACCGCGGATCTTCACCTGGTGATCGATCCGTCCCAGGCAGTCGACGACGCCGTCCGCCAGCTGGCGCGCCAGGTCGCCCGTCTGGTAGAGCCGCTCCCCCGCCCTGCCGCTCCACGGATGCGGCACGAACTTCTCGGCGGTCAGCTCCGGACGGCCGAGGTAGCCGCGCGCCAGCCCCTCCCCGCCCAGGTGGAGCTCCCCGACCTGCCCCAGCGGCGCGAGATCCCCCCCGGGGCCGACCACGTACGCCGTGGTATTGGCGAGCGGCCGGCCGATCGGCACCGAGAGCGCTCCCGGTGCCACCTCCCGCACCGTGGACCACACCGCGAAGGTCGTGCTCTCGGTCGGCCCATAGCCGTTGAGCAGCCGCTCCGGCGCCCCGGCCGCCAGCGCCCGGGACACCGCGGCCGGGTCGAGGGCGGCACCGCCGACCAGCAGGTGGCGCAGCGGATAGAAGGCCGCCGGCTCCTCCTGCACCACCTGGTTGAACAGGGCCGCGGTGAGGAACATCGCCGTCACCCGTTCCGCGGCCAGGCGGCGGGCGAACTCCGCCGGGGAGAGGATCACCTGGCGGTCGATCACCACCAGGGTCCCGCCGTTCAGGAGCGCACCCCAGATCTCGAAGGTCGCGGCGTCGAAGCTGATGTTCGAAACGTGCGCCACGCGGTCGTCCGGCCCCAGCTGGACGAAATTCGTCCCGCGGACCAGGCGCACGATCGTCCGGTGCGGTACCGCCACCCCCTTCGGTCGCCCGGTCGAGCCCGAGGTGTAGAGGACGTAGGCCAGCTGCTCCGCGGTGGTGCGGTCCGGCGGCGGCACCGGGCTTCGTGCCGCGATGGCCTCCCGGTCGCGGTCCAGGCAGACCAGCGACACGCAGGCGCTCAGGCCCGCCAGGCGCTCCCGGGTCCGGCCGTGCACCAGCACCACGAACGTCTCGGTGTCCTCCAGCATGAAGCTCAGCCGCTCGTCGGGATACCCGGGATCGAGCGGCACGTAGACCCCGCCGGCTCCCAGGATGCCGAGGAAGGCGACGATCAGCTCGGCCGAACGCTCCATGGCGACCCCCACCCGCGACTCCGACTCCACCCCCAGAGCGCGCAGGTGCCAGGCCAGGCGGTGCGCCGCCTGCGCCAGGCGCCGGTAGCTCCATTCCTCCCCGGCCTCGACCACCGCCACCTTCTCCGGAGTGGCCTCGGCCCTGGCCGCAAACAGGGCCTGGAGGCTCGACCGCCGCGGGTAGTCGCTCCGGCTGTCGTTCCACTCGTGGAGCAGCTGCGCCCGTTCGCCCGGCAGGAGGAGCGGCAGCTCCGCGACGCTGCCCTCGGGGTCTGCCATCATCCCGCGGAGCAGCGGCGCGCAGCGGGCGAGCAGGCGCGCGACGCTCGTCCGGTCGAAGAGCTCTGCGTCGTACTCCAGGAGCCCGGAGAGGCCGGCTGCGGTCTCTTCCCAGGTCAAGGTGAGGTCGAACTTCGCCACTCCCCCGCCCAGACCGGTCGGGGACAGGGGCCGCAGCGAGAGCCCCGGCACGTCCAGGCGCTCGACCGGGGCGTTCTGGAGGGCGAACATCACCTGGAAGAGCGGCGAATGCCCGAGGTTGCGCTCCAGGACCACCTCCTCGACCAGCCGCTCGAACGGCAGGTCCTGGTGGGTGTAGGCGTCGAGCGCCGCCTGGCGCACCCGGCCGAGGAGATCCCGCGAGCTCGGCGGGCTGCCGGCGGGTCCCAGGGGGACGCGCAGCACCAGGGTGTTGACGAAGAACCCGATCAGCCCCTCGGTCTCCCGCCGGGTGCGGTTGGCGATCGGCGTGCCCACCAGCACCTCCTCCTGGTGGGCCGAACGGCCGAGGAGCACCCCGAGGGCCGAGAGGAGGGTCATGAACAGGGTCACGCCCATGGAGCGGCTGAACGCCGCGAGCTCCTCCGCCAGGCTCGGCTCCAGACGCGTCTCCAGCAACCCCGCCCGCCTCGCCCCGTGGTCCGACCGGCTCGCGGCGGCCGGCCGGGGACGATCGGTCGCCAGCTCCAGCCGGGGGGGAGCCCCGGCCAGCTGCCGGCGCCAGTAGGCGAGCTGTCTCTCCAGCACCGCGCCCGCGAGCCAGCTCCGCTGCCAGGCCGCGAAGTCGGCGTACTGGACCGGCAGCTCGGGGAGCGGCGAGACGGCACCGCGCGAGAACGCCCCGTAGAGCGCCATCACCTCGCGGAGCAGGACCCCCATCGACCAGCCGTCCGAGACGATGTGGTGCATCGTCACCAGCAGCACGTGCTCCCGCCGGCTCACGCGCAGCAGGGTCAGCCGGAGCAGCGGCCCACGCGACAGGCCGAAGGAGCGCCGGGCCTCGCGGAGCGCCAGGCGCCGGATTTCGGCCTCCCGTTCCGCCGCCGGCAGCCGCTCCAGGGAGACGAGGGGCAACGGCACCGGCAGGCTCTCCCGGACCCTCTGCACCGGCCCGCGCGCCCTTCCCGAAGAGACCTCGAAGGTCGTCCGCAACGCCTCGTGCCGCCGCACCACCTCGCCGAAGGTCCGGCGCAGGCGGTCGACCTCGATCTCCCCTTCGAGCCCTTCCAGCCGCATCGCCCAGGGCACGTTGTAAGCCGGGTTTCCAGGCTCCAGTTGGTCGATGAACCAAAGCCGCTGCTGGGCGAAGGAGAGCGGCAGCTCGCCGTCGCGCGGGACGGGCACGATCGGCGGCGCGATGGCTTCGACCTGGCTCGCGTCCCGTGCTTCCCTTGCCTCCCTTGCCCCCGATATCGCGCGCGCCAGCCCGGCGAGCGTCGGCGCTTCGAAGAGTTGCCGCAGCGGCAGCTCCACCTCGAACAGCGTCCGCACCCGCGACACCACCTGCGTCGCCAGGAGCGAATGACCGCCGAGGGCGAAGAAATCGTCCGTCGCCCCGATCTGCTCTCGACCCAACACCTCCTCCCAGATCCCCGCCAGCATCCCCTCGACCGGGTCGCGCGGCGCCACATAGCCGTCCGCGCTCCCATGGTCCTCCGGCGCCGGCAGGGCCAGCCGGTCCACCTTGCCGTTCGGGGTGAGGGGCAACGAGGTCAGAAAAACGAAAGCGGCCGGCAGCATGTAGTCGGGGAGCGATCTCTGGAGCTCATCCCGTAGCCCGCTCTCGTGCAGCGGCACACCTGCCGCGGGCACCACGTAGGCCACCAGACGGACGTCTTCCTGCGGTATCTGCGGCACCGTACGGTCGCGGCGCGCCAGCACGGCGCAGGCCTCGACCCCGGGGCAGCCGGCGAGCGCCGCCTCGACCTCCCCGGGCTCGATGCGGAAGCCCCGGATCTTCACCTGGTGATCGATCCGACCCAGGCAGTCGACGACGCCGTCCGCCAGCTGGCGCGCCAGGTCGCCCGTCCGGTAGAGCCGCTTCCCTGCCCTTTCGCTCCACGGGTGCGGCACGAACTTCTCCGCCGTCAGCTCCGGCCGGCCGAGATAGCCGTGCGCCAGCCCGTCGCCCCCCAGGTGGAGCTCGCCGACCTGACCCAGCGGCACGAGATCTCCCCACGGACCGATCACATACGCCGTGGTGTTGGCGAGCGGCCGGCCGATCGGCACCGAGAGCGCTCCCGGCGCCACCTCCCGCACCGCGGACCACACCGCGAAGGTCGTGCTCTCGGTCGGCCCATAGCCGTTGAGCAGCCGGAGCGGCGCCCCCGCCGCCAGCGCCCGCGATACCGCGGCCGGGTCGAGGGCGGCACCGCCGACCAGCAGATGGCGCAGCGGCTGGAAGGCCGCCGGCACGTCCCGCACCATCTGGTTGAACAGGGCCGCGGTGAGGAACATCGCCGTCACCCGCTCCATGGCCAGGCGGCGGGCGAATTCCGCCGGGGAGAGGACCACCTCACGGGGGAGGACCACCAGGGTCCCCCCGTTCAGGAGCGCGCCCCAGATCTCGAACGTCGCCGCGTCGAAGCTGATGTTCGAGACGTGCGCCACGCGGTCGTCCGGCCCCAGCTGGACGAAGTTCGTCCCCTTGACCAGGCGGGCGATCGCCCGGTGCGGCACCGCCACTCCCTTCGGACGCCCCGTCGAGCCCGAGGTATAGATGACGTAGGCCAGGGCCGCCGCGGGCACCCGGAGGGCGAGCGGCTCCGCCGCCTCTTCCTGCCACTCCCGATCCTCAATCGACACCTCGCGCGCCAGCCCGGCCAGGCGCCCGCGGGTCCGGCCGTGCACCAGCACCGTCGACGCCCCGGTATCGGCCAGCATGAAGGCCAGCCGCTCGTCCGGATAGCCGGCGTCAAGCGGCACGTAGGCGCCGCCGGCCTTGAGGATGGCGAGCATGCCGACGATGAGCTCGGGCGAACGCTCCATGGAGATCCCCACGGCGCTCCCAGGGGCGACACCCAGCTGGCCGAGATGCCGCGCCAAGCGGTTCGACGCCGCCTCCAGCCGGCCGTAGCTCCACTCCTCCCCGTCCTCCCCCACCACCGCCGGTATCGCCGGCATCGCCGGCATCGCCGGCTCGGCCGCCACCTGGGCCGCGAACAGCGCGGGGACGCTCGCCTCCCGCGGGTAGGTGGACGCCGTGTCGTTCCACTCCACCTGCAGTTGTTGGCGCTCGCCCGGCAACAGCACCGGCAGCTCAGAGAGCGCCAGGTCCGGATCGCTCGCGAAGGTCGCCAGGAGACCCGCCAGGTGCGCCAGCGTCCGGAGGACCGTCACGGCCTCGAACCGCCCGCCGTCGTAGAGCATCGTCAGCGACAGCTCCGGTCCGGGGGCGACCACCACGTTCAACGGATAGTTGGTCAGCTCGTTGGCCGTCACCTCCGAGATGGCAAGCTCGGGCACCAGCTTCGCCAGCTCGCTCGAAGGCGGCAGGTTCTCGAAGACCAGCAGGTGATCGAACAGCGCCACTCCCGAAGCCAGCTCGCTCCACCGCTGTACCTCGACCAGCGGCGCGTACTCGAAGCGCCGCATCTCCACCTGGCGCTCCTGGAGGCCGGCCAGCCACGGGGCGAGCCGCTGTTCCGGGGCCATCTCCACCCGCATCGGCTGCGTGTTGATGAACGGACCGACGATCGACTCCACCCCCGGCAGGTCCGCCGGCCGTCCCGACACCGTGGTGCCGAAGACCACGTCTGCCGTCCCGCCTCTCCCGCCGATACCGCTCGCCCGCGCCAGCAGCAGGGCCCAGGCCCCCTGCACCAGGGTGTTGAGCGTCAACCGGTGCCGCCGCGCCACCTCGCGCAGGGCCGCCGTCGTCGCCGCCGGCAGCGAGCGCTCCAGCCGCCGCGCGTCCCGATGGCTTGGCGCACCGCCCCCTCCCGCCACGAACGTCGGGGTGGTGAACCCCGCGAGGTTCTGCCGCCAGAAGGCCTCGGCCGCTTCGAGGTCCTGCTGCTGCAGCCAGGCGATGTAGTCGCCGAAACCGCGCGGCCGCTCCTCCCAGGGCTCGCTCCCGGCGGCGAACAGCCGGTAGGCGGTGAACAACTCGGCGAGCAACTGCCCCCGCGACCAGCCGTCGACCAGCAGGTGGTGCTGGCTCCAGACCAGCTGGTGCACGCCCGGACCCAGCTCGAAGAGCGCCAGGCGCAGGAGCGGCGCCGCCGTGAGGTCGAACCCCCGCTCCCGGTCGGCGTCCAGATGGGCCGCCAGCCGGCCCCGCTGCCCGGTCGCGTCGAGCTCCCGCCACGACTCCCGGGCGATCGCCAGGTCGACCTCCCGGTAGACCACCTGGAGTGGCTTTTCCAGCTCCTCCCAGTGAAACGCCGTGCGCAGGATGCCGTGCCGCGCCAGGAGATATCGGAAGGCCCGCTCGAAGGCGACGAGGTCCAGCCGCCCGGAGAGGCGCAGCGCGAGCTGGACGACGTAGACGCCGGACCTCGGAGCGTACAGGCTGTGGAACAGCATCGCCTGCTGCATGGGCGAGAGCTCGTAGAGGAACTCGACGCTGGGGCGAGGGTCGGAGTCTTCAGTGGGGCCGTTTACGCTCATCCCTCGTCTTCCGCAGCCTGAGTGCGAGATGCGATCGCTCGCATCTGCAGCTCATCTGCAATTTCATGTGATTGCAGGTGATGTCGTTCTTTTCAGGTGGTCAGATTACGCCGATTCTATAGTGAGTCTCGGCGGTCCAGGCGGGACGAACGGCGCCGGGCCATGGAGGTCAGGGTTGGGGTGCCGGGGGACCCTTCCTGGCGGCCTGGACACCGTTTCGATCCAGTATCCGCTTCAATTCTCCAGTTTTCTTGAGGCCGGCGAGATAGTCGTCGAGCGGCCCCAAGAGGTCGCTCCCCTTGCGCACGGCGATCCCGTTGCCGAGCTCGCGCAGGCGGAAGGCCACCTTGAGGTTGGGATGCATCGCGTCCAGGGTCGCCCCCACCGGGACGCTGGTCTCGATGAGGGTAAAATCCGCCTCCCCGTGCTCGACGGCCTCCAGGCTCTCGAGGTCGAAGCCGGTCAGCTGGACCTTCACCTGAGGCGCTGCCGCGCGCAGCAGCTCCAAGTGGCTCGAGCCGCCGATCACCGCTCCTTTGCGACCCGCCAGATCGGCGACGGCGGCGATCCCTCCATCATTCTTGCTCCCACGCTTCACGATGACGGCCAGCCAATCCGCGAGGTAAGGCGCGGAGAAGTCCGCGATCGCCTGGCGCTTCGGAGTGATCGTGATCTCGCTGGCCACGACGTCCCCCTCGCCGCGCAGGAGGGCCGGGAAGAGGGCATCGTACCCTAAGACGACCGCATGGATCTCGAGCGCGACTCCCAGGCGCTTGGCGAAACCCTGGAGGATCTCGACCTCGGCGCCGGTGAACTGCTCGGGGAGCCGCAGCTCGGAGAGCTTGAGCCCCTTCTCCCGCATGACGTCCAGATTCGCGGCGACGAAAGGACTGTCCTGCGTCGGATGGGCCAGGAGGACGAGCTTGCCGCGCGCCTGGACGGCCGCCAGGTCGCCGCTCTTCCCCCCCGGAGCGGCGAGCAGAAGAGCCATGGCGAGGGCGAGCGGGACGGCGGGAATCATGACCGGCGAAGTATAGCAACTCGCCGACTTCTTGAACCCACTCCCGGCCCGGCAATCGTCAACTGGCCCTTCAGCGCGCCGGCGTTCCCGGCGGCGCCGCGCGGACGTATTGCGGCGGCCAGGGGACGACCTGTCCCCGCGCCTGGGCGGCGTGGAGCGGCCAGTAGGGATCGCGCAGAAGCTCTCGCGCCAAGAAAACGCAGTCGGCCTGACCCTCGCGGACGATGGCGTCGGCCTGCGCGGGATCGGTGATCATCCCGACGGCGCCGGTCGCGATGCCCGCCTCCCGGCGGAGGCGCTCGGCGAACGGCACCTGGTAGCCGGGGCCGACCGGGATCTTGGCGTGGGGCACCGCGCCACCCGAGGAGCAGTCGATGAGGTCGACGCCGCGCTCGCCGAGCCGCCGGGCCAACTCGACGGACTGCTCGACGTCCCAGCCGCCCGCCTTCCAGTCGGTGCAGGAGAGCCGGACGAACACCGGCAGCTCCTCCGGCCACACGGAACGGACGGCCGCCGCCACTTCGAGACACAACCGGACGCGGTGGTCGTACGAGCCGCCGTAGGCGTCGGTTCGCGTGTTGACCAGCGGCGAGAGGAACTCGTGGATCAGGTAGCCGTGCGCCGCATGGATCTCGACGACGTCGAACCCCGCCGCCCGCGCCCGCATCGCGGCGGTCCGGAAGGACGCGACGACGGCGGAGAGCTCGGCGACCGTCGCCGCCCGCGGCACCGGATAGCCCTCGACGAACGCCGTGCCGGTCGGCCCCAGAGGCTCCCAGCCGCCGTCCGCCGGCGAGACGGCGCGCCCGCCCGCCCACGGCCGCGGGGTGCTCGCCTTGCGTCCCGCATGAGCGAGCTGGATGCCCGCCGCCGCCCCCTGCCCTCGCACGAAGCGCACGATGCGCCCCAGGCCCTCGACGTGGCGATCGTCGTAGATCCCCAAATCCTCGGGGCTGATGCGGCCCTCGGCGGTGACCGCCGTCGCCTCGGTGAACACCAGCGCCGCACCGCCCACCGCGCGGCTGCCGAGGTGAACCAGGTGCCAGTCAGTCGAAAAGCCTTCGGCGCAGGAGTACTGGCACATCGGCGAGACGAGGATGCGATGGGCGAGAGCGAGAGAGCGCAGCCGCAGCGGTGCGAACAGATGGGACATGAGCGCCGATGATAGCAGCGGATTGAAGCCAGGCCCTCTCAATTCAAAGCGAGCCGCGCAAGGCCCCCAGGCGAGCCGTGGGACGAGGAGCGCGCCGCGGCCTGCGTGGTAGACTTCTTACTTAGGAAGGCTGGGGAGTTGCCCGGCGCAGGAGATCGAGACGATGCGAGCCCACAGAATGCACGTGACCATTCCCGAGGATCGCCGGGCCATGGTCGAGTTTCCGGATACGGTACCCACGGGCCAGGTCGAGCTGATCGTCCTCGTTTCCGAGGAACGAGAGAAACCTCTCAAGAAGGCGAACCCTGAAACTCTGTCGAGGTGGGATGCGGCCGCTGCCGCAATCGCTCTGGACCCGCGGCCTTTCCGCGAGCTGACGGCCGAAGAACGCCACGCCCGGCTGCGCCGGCTGCGTGGCGTCGGCAGGGGCTTGCTGCCTTCCAGTGAAGAATTCCTACGGCAGAAGAGAGAGGATATCGAGCTCGAGGAACGGAAGTTTGCCGGCTGAGAATGCCGTCTATGTCTTCGATGCTTGCGCCGTCATCGCGCTCTTGGATGATGAGTCCGGCGCCGAGGTCGTCGAGGCGCTTCTGGCGGGAGAAGGCCACCGCTGCCTGATCCATATCCTCAACGTCTGCGAGGTTTACTACCACATCTACCGCCGCGCCGACCAGGCGAGAGCCTCAAAGCTGGAAGGGATTCTGGAGAGCTATGGCTTTGAGCTCGAGAGTTCGCTGGTACCCACACTCTGGCAGGAGGCAGGTCAGCTGAAGGCCGAGTGGCGCAGGGTGTCGCTGGCCGACTGCTTCGCTCTGGCTTTAGCGATTCGAGAGAAGGCGACTCTGGTGACGAGCGATCACCACGAGCTCGACCCCATCGCGCAAGCGGGCCTCTGTCCTCTCCGTTTCATTCGATAGCACCGTAGCGCTCTCTACAGCCCGCCCACCCAGCTCGCCGGACCTCTGGCTGCCCTCCGGCCCCCGCGTTATCTGCCGCGTAATCTACCGGCCTCAAACTCCATTGCCATATTGCCACTCTGGCATCTGCGCTCCGACAGGTGGCGGCGATCCTCACCCCGCCGGCTCGGGTCCATCCGTGGCGAGGAGGTGTCCTTGGCGTCTCATCCGGCGAAGCTCCCCCTGATCCTCAAGGGAATCGCGGCCCTCGCGGTCCTCGCGGCCGTGGCTCTGGCGGCTCCATCGATCGCCAGGCTCCCGCCCGTCGAGGCCCCCACCGGTTTCGACAACCAGACCAACGGCTTCACCACCCAGACGCAGTTCGATCTCGACCGGACCCAGTTCGAGGCGCGGGAGGACCTGGCCGACGGCCTGGGGCCGGTCTACAACGCGGCGGCCTGCGCCGAGTGCCACCAGAGCCCGGTCTCCGGGGCCGGCAGCCAGATCGCCGAGCTGCGCGTCGGCCGCTTCGACGGCGTCGCCTACAGCGACCCGCCGGGCGGCTCGCTGATCAACGACCGGGCGATCGATGCGGCGATTCAGGAGCATGCCACCGGCGCCGACAACGTCCGGACCTTCCGGCTGTCGCTCAACACCCTGGGCGACGGCTACGTCGAGGCGATCCCCGACCGCGCCTTCCTCGACCTCCAGGCGCGCCAGCCCCCTGGCATGAAGGGCACGATCATCCGCGTCCCGGTCCTCGAAGCGCCGGGAGAGACGCGGGTCGGCCGCTTCGGCTGGAAGGACCAGCACGCGAGCCTGCTCTCCTTCTCCGCCGACGCCTACCTGAACGAAGAGGGGATCACCAGCCCGCTCGTGCCGGCGGAGAACACCTCGATGGGCCTCTCCATGGCCGCCTACGACACGGTACCCGATCCCGAGGACGCGGCCACCCCGGCGGCGCCCTACGGCCCCGACGTCGAGGCCTTCGCCCGCTTCATGCGCGCCACCAAGGCGCCTGCCCGCGATCCCATCCTGGCGCAGACGCCGGAGGCCCAGGCGGGCGCCGAGATCTTCCGGCAGATCGGCTGCGCCGCCTGCCATACGCCGATGCTCCAGACCGCGCCGGCCGGCACGGCGCTCCACGGCGGCCGGCTGGTCGTCTCCGCCGCCCTGGGCGACAAGATCCTCCACCCGTTCAGCGACTTCCTTCTCCACGACGTGGGGACGGGGGACGGCATCGTGCAGAACGGTGGCCCGGGGACCCGCACCAAGCTGCGCACCGCCCCACTCTGGGGCTTGAGGACCCGCGACCGCCTGATGCACGACGGCGCCAGCCTGACCGCCAACGATGCCATCCTGCGGCACGGCCAGGAGGCCACGCCGGTCGTCCACGCTTTCCTCCATCTCTCCCCGGCACAGAAGAGCCAGCTGATGGCCTTCCTCGCCTCGCTCTGAGCGCCCGTTCGAGCGACAGGCACCCCGCGGCCCCGCCGGGCCGCGGGGCTCGTTCGTTGCATCGCCTTCGTTATGTTGTGGTAGCATGGAGCCAATTCGCTCCACGGCCCCTCAGGGAGGAGCCCTCATGACGAAGCTGGTGGTGGTGGTGGTGGTAGGTCTCGTCCTCGGCTTGGCTCTGTTTCTCTCCCCGGCCGCCGGTGCGCAGGGGCCGCTGGTGCCCTTCGGCAACGGCGGCCAGACCCTGACGACGCCTCGCTGGCCGGCGGTGACGGAGCAGCTGGCCCGTGATGGTGTTCTGCCGGGCAGCGCGCTCGAGACGCTGATCCGCGCCAACCAGGATTTCAGCCGGCTGCGGCCCGGCGAGGCCGACGACGACAACCCGATCCCCCCCTGGTTGCGGGTGCTCTGGCACAAGAGCCATCCGGAGGGACGGTACTCGGCGACCGACCCGACCGGCGGCTATCCGCTGCTGCTGCGGGAGATCCACGAGTGGATGCTCCGCCACCAGGATCTGGTCCCCGGCCGACCGGCGGGCCCGGAGCGGGAGCGGGCGGCGCCCACCGCCATGGGCGAGGAGCGGATCTCGGGCGCCTCCACAGGGCCGCGGAGCGAATCGGCCATCCGGGTGAACCCCTTCGATCCCAGCAAGATCATCGCCGCCTCGAACGACATCGGCGGCGGCGAGCAGGCGATCTACTCCTCCACGGACGGCGGCCGCACCTGGAGCCAGAGCAGCCTGCCGCTGGGGAGCGAGGACCTCTTCCAATCCGACCCCACCGTGGAGTGGACCTCCGACGGCACCGCCTGGTCGCTGCCGATCGCGATCACCGCCTTGTTCACCCTCCAGCTGCGAGCCTACAAGTCGACCGACAACGGCCTGACCTGGACCGCGGACGCCACCGTCTCGGGCAGCAACCGGCAGAGCGACAAGGAGATGACCTGGGTCGACCACAGCGCGGGCTCGCCGTTCAAGGACAACCTCTACGCCATCTGGCACGACAATTTCTGGGTCCTCATGGCCCGGCGCACGGGCTCCACCGGCCGCTGGCAGAACCCGGTGCTGGTCAGTGGACCGGAGACCACGGGCACCGGCATCGGCGGCGACGTCACCACCAACAGCGCCGGCGACGTCTTCGGGTTCTGGCCCGATACCGACAGCCGGCAGATCTATCTCGTCAAGTCGACCGACGGCGGCGTCACCTACAGCCCGGCGCGCCGGATCGCCTCGACCTTCGGTTCCTTCCAGGTCTCGATTCCCGCCGACAACCTGCGGCGCGCCCTGATCTACGTCAGCGCCGCCGCCTACAAAACCGCCGGCAAGAACAACGTCTACGCCACCTGGAACGACCTCTCCGGCGAGTCCGGCTGCGCCGCGTTCTTCGTCAATCCGGGCGCCAACGCCGCCAGCCGCTGCAAGACACGCATCTGGTTCACCCGCTCGACCGACGGCGGCACTACCTGGTCGCCGCCCAACAAGATCTACGATCCCGGCCTGCGCAACGACCAGTTCTTCCAATGGCTCACCGTCGACGAGGCCACCGGCCGGCTGGGGATCATCTATTTCGACACCAAAGCCGATCCCAGCCGGCTTTCGACCCGGCTCTACTACCAGTCCTCGGACGACGACGGCACGACCTGGAGCGTACCGTTCCAGGTGACCAGCGCGAGCACCAACGAAACCCTTGCCGGCGCCGACTTCGGCAACCAGTTCGGCGACTACAACTCGCTGAGCGGCGCCGCCGGCGTGCTCTTCCCCACCTGGACCGACCGCCGGAGCGGCAACCGCGAGGAGATCTGGACGGCGGCGATCACGGATGCCGGCGGCTGTTCAGGCCCGGCGGTGAGCAGCCTCACCGCGACACCCAAGGGGACCTCCGGCGTCGCTCTCGCCTGGAGCTCGGTGGCCGGCGCCACCTATCAGGTCTTTCGCGCCACGACGAGCGGCGGGCCTTATTCCCTGGTCGCCACCGCCACCGTCAACTCGTACTTCGACGCCGCCGGCCCCTGCGACTCGACCCGCTATTACGCGGTACGGACCGCGACCGGCTGCGCTGCGGCGCTCTCGAACGAGGTCTCCTTCGCCAACCGCTCGTCGGCCGTCCTCTACAGCAACGACTTTGAGGCGAACACCGGTCATCTCTCGGATTGGGCGGTGGGGACCCTGGCGAACGTCGGCCCCACGACCGACTGGTTCGGCCTGCAGAGCTGCCTCGCGCATGGCGGCCAGCACAGCTTCCGCTTCGGCAGCCCGGACTGTACCGGCGGCGCCGGCCCGGGGGATTTCCTCTCGGCGGTGCCGGGAGGGGTCAACGGCATCGCGGTGCCCGCCGGCGCCTCGTTCACCCAGGTCTCCTTCTGGCACGCCTTCAACTTCGCCCGCGGCCAGGGCGGCGGCACGCTGGGATTCTCGCTCGACGGCGGCGTTACGGACTTTCTCATCCCCAAACAGAGCCTGGTGGGCGAGACCTTCAATCCGATCGGCTTTTCCTCCTGCCGGCTGGGCGGCAACCCCATCGGAGTGTTCACCGGCACGTCGAGCGGCTTCGTCCACACGACCGTCGACCTCGATTCCAATTGCACCTTTGCCGGAGCTCCCGGCTGCGGCGGCGTCCAGCTCGCCATCGCCTTTCTCGGCATGACCCAATGCGGCAGCCCACCGCAGAACGGCTGGTATCTCGACGACGTCCTGGTGACGACCTGCCTGGCCCCCACGCCGCCGGCGCTCGACTTCTACAGCCTGCCTCCCTGCCGGCTGGTCGACACGCGCAATCCGGCGGGTCCCCTGGGCGGCCCGGCGCTCGCGCCGCAGAGCGCCCGCGCCTTTGCGCTCGCCGGCAGCTGCGGGGTGCCGGTGACGGCGCGCGCTCTCTCGGTCAACGTCACGGTGGTGAACGCCGCCGCCGCCGGCCAGATCAACCTCTACGCCGACGATTCGGCGCCGTCGACCAGCGTCCTCAGCTTCTCGGCCGGCCAGGTAAGAGCCAACAGCGCCCTCCTCGCGTTGGGCAACGGCTCGGGCGCCATCCAGGTCGCGAACGGCGCCGCGGGAACGGTGGACTTCCTCTTAGACGTCAATGGCTATTTCCAGTAGCGCCCAGGGGGAGGTGTCATGCGAGCGATAGAGACGGTTACGTCGAAAGGCCCGGCGAGATCCGTTGCGACGGTCCTCGCGATCCTCAGCTTTGCCGTGCTTGCCGGCGCCGTCGCCTCCGGCGCACAGACCAACGGCCCCGGCCCTGCCGCCTGCCTCAACCTGGGTCCCACTACCACGCCGCCACCGGCGGTGAGCTGGCCGCCGGTGACGGAACAGCTCGCCCGCGATTCCATCCAGCCGGGCAGCACGCTCGCCCGGCTCGTCCAGGCCCATCAGGACTTCGGCCGGCTGCGGCCCGGCGAGAGGAAGGACGGCAAGCCGATCCCCTCCTGGCTGCGGGTGCTGTGGCGCAAGGCCCACCCGGAAAGCCGCTACGTCGCGAACGATCCCTATGGCGGTTATCCCGCGGTCCTGGCCCAGCTCTATCGTTGGATGCTCCACCACCAGGACCTGACCGCCGGCCCGCCGCCGCCGAGCTCGGCGCCGCAGCCCGCGAGCGGTGCCAGCAGCGAGAGCGGTCAGCAGCGGATCTCGGGGCCGCAGGGGGTGGTGGTCAACGACTCCGACGTCCGGATCGATCCTCTCGATCCGGGGAAGATCCTCGTCGCCGCGAACGATCCGGTCGGCGTCTTCGGCCGGGTGGCGATCTTCTACTCGACCGACGGCGGCGCCTCCTGGGGCCAGAGCAGCCTGCCGCTCGGCATCAATGACGTGTTCCAGGACGAGGGGGCGGTGGAGTGGACCGCCGACGGCACGGCGTGGGCGACGGCGGTCGTGTTGACCCCGATCAACCAGGTCTGGAGCTATTTCCAGCTACGCGCCTACACGTCGACGGACGACGGCAAGACCTGGACGTTCGATGCCCTCCTCTCGGGCAGCCAGGCCGCCGCCCACCGGGACCGGCTGTGGGTCGACCGCGGTGCCAGCTCGCCTTTCCGGGACCAGGTCTACGCGATGTGGAACGACCTCGACGGAGTGTATTTCGCCCGCCGCACGAAGAGCGACGGCGCCTGGCACAATGCCATTCTGCTGAGCGACGTCCGGACCTTGCTCAGCACGGAAGGCGCCGAGGCCGCCACCAACAGCGCCGGCGAGATCTTCGGCTTCTGGATCGACGGCGAGAGCGGTCGGATCTTCGTCGCCAAGTCGAGCGACGGCGGCGTCTCCTTCGACCCGCCGGTGGACATCGCCACCAGCTTCGGCCGCTTCCGGCTCTCGCTTCCGGCCGCCCCCAATACGGCCTCGATGCACGTCAGCGGCGGCGCTTTTAGGAACGCCACCGAGAACCAGGTCTACGCCGCCTGGGCCGATCTGTCGGGCGAGGCGGGCTGCAAGCTGTGGACCGAGCAGCCGACGTTCGTCGTCGGCGGGAACGCCTGCAAGTCGCGCCTCTGGTTCTCCCGCTCGGCAGACGGCGGCGCGACCTGGTCGCCACCGGTGAAGATCGATCACCGGCCGACGCTCGACGATCAGTTCTCGCCCGTGCTCGCGGTCGACGAATCGAGCGGCAAGCTGTCCCTGACCTACTATGACACGGTCGGCGACCCCAGCCGGAAGAGGACCAACCTCTTCTATCAATCTTCGAGCGACGGCGGGACGACCTGGAGCGACCCGCTCCAGGTGACGACGGCGAGCACGGACGAGACCGACATTTTCTCCGATCCGACCGCGTACGGCGACCACAACGGCTTGAGCGTCGTCAACGGCTTCATCGTCCCGACCTGGACCGACCGCAGAAACGGCGGCCGCGAGGAGATCTGGTCGGCGGCGATCGCCGATCCCGACCCCTGCGCCGGCCCGGCGGCAACCGGCCTCCTGGCGACGCCCCGGCCCGCCGGCGTCGACCTCAGCTGGGATGCGGTGCCCGGCGCCACCTATCGGGTGCTGCGCGCTCCTGCCAGCGGCGGCCCGTACAGCCTGATCGCGACCACCACCTTGAATGGCTACTTCGACGCCGCCGGCGACTGCGACGTCACCCGCTACTACGCGGTGCGCGCGGTGAACGGCTGCGCCTCGGCTCTCTCGGCCGAGGTGACCGGCACCGGTCGGCCGACCTCGACTCTCTACAGCAACGATTTCGAGAGCGGTTCCGGCCTCGCCGACTGGACGGCGGGAGCGGTGCCGGGGTACGGCAGCGCCGCCGACTGGCCGGGTATCGAGACCTGCTCCGCGCACAGCGGGAGCGGGATCTTCCGCTTCGGCGGCCCCACCTGCGCGAGCGGCGCCGGGCCTGGCGACGACGTCGTCTTCGCCTATCCGCACGGCCCGAACGGCATTCCCATCCCCAAGGGCGCCACCGACGTCCATCTCTCCTTCTGGCATCGGCGCGATTTCCAACCGGGCTCCGGGGGATTGCTGGGGATCGCCATGAGCGACGTCCTCGACGGCTGCCTGCTCATCCGCCCGGGAGCCCTCTCGGGCGAAAACTACAATGCCGTCATCCGCTCGCAGTGCGCCACGGTCCCCATGTACGGCCAATCGCTCTTTACCGGCACCAGCAGCTCCTTCACCCAGACCCTCGTCGATCTCGACCATGCCTTCAGCGACACCTGGGAACTGCCCGGCAGCCTCGCCGGGCACGTCGTCGAGCCGTTGTTCCTCGGTTTCACCAACTGCGGCGCGCCGCCGCAACCGGGCTGGTTCGTAGACGACGTAAAAGTGACGGCCTGCATCGCGCCGCCGGCCCCGGCCTACGGTTTCTATCCCCTCGCGCCCTGCCGGCTGATCGATACCCGCCAACCTTCCGGTCCTTCGGGCGGCCCCGCCCTCGGCCCCTCGGCAGCGCGCACCCTGACGCTCGCCGGCCGGTGCGGCGTACCGCCCACGGCCAAGGCGCTGTCGGTCAACCTCACCGTCGTCCAGCCGGCGATGGCAGGATCGCTGCTCCTCTACGCCGACGACCAGACGCCGGCGCCGCCGCTCGCCAGCACGATCAGCTTCCCCGCCGGCGTCGTGCGCGCCAATAACGCGATCGTGTCGCTGGGCAACGGCTCGGGCGGCGCCATCGCGCTGAACCAGTCGGCGGGAGGCGTCGATTTGCTGATTGATGTGAACGGGTATTTCCAGTAGCCGCGAGATTGCCGAAGTCCCGGCCACCCAGAGGTCGTGAGAAAATCGGGTCGCACGCGGAGATTCCCGTAGAGACGCCCCAGGCGCTATCGAAACCCTTGCCGTTACCACGCCGTCGGGGCGTCTCCAACGCGGCCGAGATCTCAGGCGTCTGATGCCTGCGGAGACGCCCCGACGGCCGTGGTTTCGGCAAGGTCCAGGAGGCCGGCAGGGGCGTCTCTACGAAGACCCGTGAGGTAGGAGGCCGATTTTTTCACAGCCTCTCAGGGGATTTTCTCTCGCTCCGCCGGGCCGCCGCCACGTCACCTCAATTCCTGCATGATCTGGTCGAGCTGTTCCAAGAGCTGAGGCACATTGGTGGTGACGATCTTCCAGAGGGCCGCGTCGTCGAGCGCGAAGTAGGCATGCGTCAGGACGTCTCTCAGGCCCGCGATACCTCGCCATTCGATCTCGGGATACCGCTCGCGGATCTCCTCGGGAATGTTCTTCGCTGCCTCGCCGAGAATTTCCAGATTGCGCAGGATGGCGTCGTAGGTCTTCTCGTCCGAGGCCAGGTCGCCCTGTAAACCTTCGGTATAGCGGGTCACCTTCCGGGCGGCCTCGAACATGTCGCGGAGGAACAGCTTCCAGCTACGCGACACGGATCGATTCCGCTTCGACGGTCGGCCGCGCCCATGATTTGAGCGCACCCTTCATGACGAGATCCACCGGACGGCCCAGGCGCTCTTCGAGCCAGAACTTGAGGTTCATATACTCGATCAGGCCGGGCGTTTCCCGGAATTCCACCAGGAGATCCACGTCACTCTCCGGACCGGCCTCGCCTCGGGCCATCGAGCCAAAGAGGGCCAGAGAGCGTACGCCGAACCGATCCGCCAGCTCTTGCCGCCGGGCGGAAAGAACGTCGAGCACTGCGCCCCGGTCCGCAGCCTGCGTCTTCTGAGGGTTTTCTGCCATGGCTCGCTCGTGCTCGGCTCTCGCCCGAGGCCCTATCCTACCAAGGTACGGCCCTCCTATGCTCGGCAGGCGGGTAGATGGCCAGGCTCCCAGTCCAGACCGAACCGTAGCGGCACCGCCGCCTAACGAGATCATCCCTGGGAGCGCCGGCGTCCTCGCCGGCTCTATCTTCCCCCGCACGCCCAGCCGGCGGGACGCCGGCGCTCCCAGGGAAAAAGCTGGAACGCTCTACCCTTTCTGCCGCCGTGCCCGGATCTTCCCCACCTGCTCCTCGGCGCCCGGGCCGGCCGCTTCGAGCAGGGTGGCGAGCGCCCAGGGCGAGCGGACGAGCGCCTCGACGAGGTGGAGACCCTCCGCGAAGCGCGGCTCCCAGCGATCGAACCAGCCGGCGATCTGCGGGCCCTGCTCGCCGTACATGCCGAGCAGGGGATAGCCGTCCGCGGTCTCGCCATCTTCCATATAGAAGCGGGGCTCGCGGTCGAGGGCGGGGAAGAGGACGGAGAGGAGCAGCGCCAGCTCCTCGTGCCACACGACCGCGACCGGCCGGTCGCCGGCCGCGAGGTCCTCCCA
>Ga0137403_10000559_pt1 | contig 48228 bp, 39 predicted proteins | sample CZOMad2_1_16fung_FD_122057 | JGI IMG/M metagenome (GOLD analysis project Ga0137403, IMG submission 122057) | Vadose zone soil fungal communities from Angelo Coast Range Reserve, California, USA - CZOMad2_1_16fungal (Hybrid Assembly) | ecosystem: Environmental > Terrestrial > Soil > Vadose zone... | reverse complement strand
GCGATTTGCAGCATTGCTTTCAACCAGCCCACGCCGATTTTGGACGGCAATGTCATCCGCGTTTTGACACGCATCTTCGGCATCGCGGAAAATCCGAAAGAAAAAGAATCGAACAAATTGCTTTGGCATATCTCCGAAGAACTGGTTTCTCACGCAAAGACGCAAAGCTCGCGAAGAAAAAATAAAAACTTTGCGGTCTTGGCGTCTTTGCGTGAGGAAAATTCCTGCTCCCATTTGAATCAATCCTTGATGGAACTCGGCGCGCTGGTTTGCACGCCGCGAAATCCGCAATGCCTGATTTGTCCGGTGAAAAAACTCTGTGTCGCCTTCAAGGAAAACCTCACGGAAGAATTACCAAACATCGGCAAACGTGAAGCCGCCACCGCGAGACATTTTGTTGCCTTCATCATTGAGCGCAACGGAGAATTTCTCGTCCAGCAGCGTCCGATCGGAATTGTGAACGCGCATTTGTGGGAGTTTCCGAATTTTGAAACCAACGGCGAAAAAAAGGACGCGAGGGGAATTTTTGATTCAGCTTTCAATTTCAAGGCTGCAAAATTTCAGCCGCTTTGCACGGTGAAACATTCCATCACGCGCTATCGAATCACGTTGGAAGCGTTTCGGGTTCAATTGCCAAAACACTTGAAAACATTGGGCGGAATCTGGTTGCCGCGCGCCCGGTTTGATTCGCTCGCCTTCACCGCCGCGCACAAAAAACTCGCCAGTTTTGCGAAGAATTGTATCCTGTCCGACCGATGATTTATTTTGATCATAACGCCACCGCGCCGGTGATGCGCGAGGCGCGCGACGCATGGCTGGACGCCACGGAAAAGTTTTCCGGCAATCCCTCCAGTCCGCACCAAGTCGGTTCGCGTGCAAATGTCGCGATGCGTGAAGCGCGCGAAAAACTCGCGCACTTTCTCGGCTGTCATGCGAACGACATCGTCTGGACGAGCGGCGCGACCGAGGCGAACAACACGGTCATGCATCATTTCGCCAAAACGCTGGATACGAAAAGTGAAGTCTGGGTTTCCGCCATCGAGCATCCGTGCATTGACGAATCGTCGAAGCATTATTTTGGCAAGCGCGCGAAATTTATTCCCGTCACGCACGACGGCGTGATTGATCTGGACTGGCTCACGTCGGAACTCGCCGACACTCGGCCCGGACTCGTCGCCGTCATGGCCGCGAACAACGAGACCGGCGTCATCCAACCGTGGCGCGAGATTTTTTCCATCTGCCAGAGTTACGAAGTCCCGTTCTTCACCGACGCCGTTCAATGGCTCGGCAAAATGCCCGCCAAAGATTTGGGACAATGCGATTTTGTCACGGGCGCAGCGCACAAATTTGGCGGGCCACGCGGAATTGGTTTTCTGAAAATTCCGCACAAAAGCAAAATCACGCCGCTGCTCGTCGGCGGCAAACAGGAACAAGGCATCCGCGCCGGAACGGAAAATGTGGCGACAATTTTGTCCATGCTTGCCGCGTTGGAAATCCGCGAGAAGCAAATCGCACGCGGCGAACATAAATTGCGCGAAGTCTGGCGCGGCAATTTCGAGAAACAAGTTTTGAAAGAATTGCCCGGCGCAAAAATCGTCGGCGCAAATTCACCACGATTGTGGAACACGGTTTCGGCGCTCATGCCGCACGGTTCGCAATTGCACTGGGTCACAAAACTCGACAAGGCCGGATTCGCCGTCTCGACCGGTTCCGCTTGCACAACTGGAAAAGAAGAGCCTTCGCACGTTCTGGCGGCGATGCACTTCAAGGCGGCGGAAGCACATCGCGTGCTGCGTTTCAGCAGCGGCTGGGAAACGACGGAATCTGATTGGGACGCGCTGGCCGATGCGCTGAAAAAAATTCACGAAGAAATTCATCCTGTGAAAGCGCGCTCGACGGCGTAAAATTGAATCTCATGACGAAAAAAACTCGCAACATACTTTTGGCGCTTGGAATTCTGGCGTTTCCATTTCTTGTGTTTCTCGGATTTTTGATATTTTCAAAATAGGCTTGTCTTTCAATTTATTCATCACAATCTCACTGTTTATTTATGAAGTTAAAACTTATCATCGCAATTATATTCTGTATAATCGGCACTGCGCATTTTCTTCAAGCCGAAAACATCCAAGTTAGCGACATTGGCAACAAAGTAATTCTCATTGGTCAACTTGGAAAACCGCTTGGCACAATTGCAACCGCCGAAGGGCAGCTCGTCTCCGAACCGAAACAAGGAAAAAGCGGCCAAATTACCGCCGCTTTTCGTTTGAATAAGGCAAATGGTAAGCCGCTGGAAAAAGCGCAAATCATCGGATTGATATTCCGCACTTCGGAAGAGATTCCGCCTATACACGCCAATGATATTATTCAGATTACCGGTTACGAAGCTGGCGCATTTATTGGCACGCCTAATGATGCTCGCGATATGCTTGGTAAAGATGCTTCAGCGCTGGATTGGAAATTCGAGACGACAATTCATGTCATCAAATACGAAATTGTGCAATCGCCGAAATAGCAATTTGCGCGATTATTCTCCGCGATAAACCGCGCGCGCCGTGCAGGTTTCCGCCACGACAATTTCCACTAGCAACGGCAGTTTCGGTTTCAGTTTTTTCCAAATCCAGACCGCGACAATCTCGCTCGTCGGATTTTCGAGGCCGGGAATTTTGTTCAGGTAATTGTGATCCAATTTTCCCCAAATCGGTTTGAATGCGGCGGAAATTTCCGCGTAATCCATCAGCCAGCCGAGCTTTTCATCGCACTCGCCTGCCACGACGATTTCCACCTTGAAACTGTGGCCGTGCAGCCGACGGCATTTGTGCGCCTTCGGCAAATGCGGCAACAAATGCGCCGCCTCAAATTGAAATGATTTTCGCAGTTCCATTTTCATAATAAAAGCATCCGCAGATTTCGCGGATTACGCAGATTAAATTCAAATTCCATCTGCGGAAATCGGTGCAATCTGCGGAAAAGTTTTTCATCTGTGTTTATCTGTGTCCATCTGTGGCTAAAATTCTTTTTCAAAATCCGTCCAAGTGATTAAATCGCCGAGCGCAGGCCACCCGTCGTGCCGCCACGTCAGCGGCGGATTTTGCATCTGGCCGAGCGGACAAATCCGCGTCGCGCCCCAGCGCGCGAGTTGCGTGGCGATTTCAGAAATTTTTTCCTCCGGCGCGGCGATTCCAACTGTCGAAACTTTTCCGCGAATGTCATCCGCGCCTTGCAACGCCGCCATCAAATCCGCGACGCCTTTGACGTAAATGAAACGGTTCAAGCACGACAGTTGAAACCGCCCGTCCGCCTCATAAACAACCGTCCACGCCGTCGAATCCTTGCTGCACCAATGCTGCGTCGTCTCCGGCGAATGTGCCGCGCGCACTTCGTAAATTCCACGGTGCGACGCAATCGCCGCCGCGTGTTCCGTCGGCAATTCGCCGCGCGGCTCGGTTTGTTCGCGCCGTTCCAATTCTTCCGCGAGCAGTTGCGCGAAATGTTCCGGCGCAATTTCGCCGCCAATCTGGACGTAAATGACGTGCGGCGAAAGACAGCCGAGTTGATTCCAAGCGACTACGTCGTCTGCTGCGGCAGCGACAATTTTCTTCGCGCGCGAGCCATATAAAACTTCGTGCGCCGCAAAACCAAAACTCACGCGATGGCCGTGGCCGAGAAAACGAATCTTGATTGGCAACTGCGAGCGTATCGCCGCGAGCGTTTCGTTACTGCCGGTCGCGGTCACGCAATCCGCTTCGGCGAAGAGCGCTTTTTCCAAATCCAGATTTCCGCCGCGCCACTCGGCGATTTCGAGGCAAGCTCCGAGTTTTGGATCAGCATCGTAAATCGAATGCGCGAACAGTCGCGGCAAAAAAGAACTGCCGCTCGCGCACTTCACAAATTGCGCCGAGCGCATGAGGAGGCCGAAGACGATGCTCGTCAGCGTTGGATTTGGAATGTTCCCTGCGCAAATGTGAACTTGAAATTCCGGCGCACGCGCAATCGCCGACCGCGAAAATTTTTCTTCAACATTCGTCGCACAGATTTGATCAAGTCGTTTCGCGTCGCCGAATTCTTGGACCAATAGCGCCTGAAAATTTTCTCGCGTCAGTTGTTTAAAAAAATTATCCAGACCGCGCGCCAGCGTTGCTTGTGAGAAACCTGTTTTAGCCGCATTTTCCAATGCGAATTTGCGAAATGGAAAATCCGGCTCCAACCAGTTTTCCGAAAGCTCGCTCAAGAAATTCACAAGGCTTTGCGTCGAGCGACTCACCAAATACTGCTCGCGATTTCGTTTCAGCGTCTGGCACGCCTCCGCAATCATCGCCGGCGAAAGCACGGCTTCCGGCGGCAAATCGGCTAGAAAATAATTTGGCAGGTTCATGCGGTCATCAAGGAACAACCGCGTGCTTCAGCCAGTTGCGCGCGGCCAATCAATTCAAATCCGTCGCCGCGGCGGATTCCCAAATCTTCCGTCTGGATTGCCGCGACGGAAAAAACATTCGCCAGATCAAAAATGCGGATCAAACCCGTTTCACCATCGCGAACTTCGCGGCCGGTTTCCGGAGAAATGATTTGCACGCGCGCCCAGGGTGGAAATTGGAATGTGCCGTTTTCATCCGCATAAGCCTGTGAACTCAACTCGCTCATGCCGTATTCGCAGATGATGTTTTCCGGCGGAATGCCGAGCCGCTCCGTGATGAGCGCGTGCAATTCCGTTTTCGGCAGCGTGCGCGAGCGGTTTTTGTAACCGCCAGTTTCCATGACGCGTGAATTTTTTGGCAGTTGGAATCGCAAATTGTTTTCCGTCAGATAATCCAGCAGATGCACAAAGGAAAATGCCGTTCCCAAAATCAATTTGGGATTTTGAGTTTTGGATTTTGAGTTGTCGGACAATGCCGCGAGCGTTGCGTCAAAATCCAAAGTCCACGAACCGTCCACCGCCAGTTTGCCAAGAAATTCCGCCCGGCTCGCGGCGACACCCGCCCCACCAAGCTTTTGCCGCACGGTTTCAAACATATGGACGAGCGAAGAATTCGGCGCTTGTTCCGGCGGCGGCGTGAGGCAAATCAATTCTGAATTCTGAATTCTGAATTCTGAATTCAAAATATTTTTCTCAAACCATTTCCAAAGCGAAGCTTCATAAACCGCCAGCGATTCGGCGCTGTGAAAATGGCGGCTGGGTTTTTGCTCCGTCGTGCCGCTCGAATGGAAAAGCACCGTGCGTTCGTCCGACGCTAGACTGGTCAATTCCAGTTCCTTGAACGCCGCCGTCGGCACAAATGGAATTTGCGTCCAATGTTCAATGGTTTGCGGCGTTCTTCCGCGCGCTTCACAAATTTTGCGGTAAGTGGAATTGCATTTGAATTGGAGCGCGAACAGCCCAAGCGCCAGCGCGTCAAAGCCTTCGTTTTGAAAACCTGAAATGATTGGCTCGCGCAGGCGCGCGGCGAAGCTGGAAAGTTCTTTGTTCATGCGGTGTTTGTTCATGGCTGGTTTTCCGCGACAGCCGGGACGCATGATAGCACGAAGCGTTTGCGCCGCAAGCGGGATTGCCTTTGCGCCATTTGTGCTTCAAACTGCGCGTTCAATAATGAGCAAACGGTTTTACATCACCACGGCGATTGATTACGTCAACGGCCAGCCGCATCTCGGCCATGCCTATGAGAAAATCATCGCTGACGTCATCGCGCGGTCGCGGCGCAGTCTCGGACAGGAAGTTTTTTTTCTGACTGGACTGGACGAACACGGCCAAAAAGTCCAGCAAGCGGCGATTGCCGAGAAAAAAAGTCCGCAGGATTATTGCGACGCGCTCGCAGCGGATTGGCAGGCATTCGCAAAAAAATTGGAACTGACGAACGATGATTTTGTCCGCACGACCGAGCCGCGCCACAAGGAGTTTGTTCAGGCCATTCTTTCAAAATTGAACGCCGCCGGACAATTTTACAAAGCGAGCTACAAAGGATTTTATTCGGCGAAGGAAGAAACTTTTCTGACGGAAAAAGATCGTCGCGCAGATGGCACCTTCGATCCAAGCTATGGCGAAGTCGTCGAACTGCTTGAAGAAAATTATTATTTCAAACTCCGCGAACAGCAGCAGTGGCTGATTGATTACATCGAGGCAAATCCGTCATTTGTGCAGCCGGATTATCGTCGCAACGAGGTTCTCGGTTTTCTGAAAAACAACACGCTCGAAGACTTGTGCATTTCTCGGCCGACGGCGCGTTTGAACTGGGGCATTCCCATGCCTTTCGACGCGAATTTCGTCACCTACGTCTGGTTCGACGCACTTGTAAGTTATGCCAGCATCCCAAACGCGCATCCGTCGCTGGAACTTTGGCCGGCGGACGTTCACGTCATCGGCAAGGACATTTTGAAATTCCACGCCGTATTCTGGCCGATCATGCTCAAGGCGATGAATCTGCCGCTGCCGAAACAAATTCTCGTCCACGGTTGGTGGCAAAAAGACGGCGCGAAAATCAGCAAGAGCACCGGCAACATCGTTGACCCGGTTGCGGTGATTGACGAATGGGGACTGGACGCATTTCGTTTTTACGTTTTGCGCGAACTCGACATCGGGCCGGATGGAAATTGGACGGACGCCGGTTTTCGCGCGCGCTATTCCGCCGAGTTGGCAAATGGCCTCGGCAATCTGGTGAACCGCTCGCTCTCGATGCTCAAACGCTATCGCAACGGCATTGTTCCGGCGCGCTCGGATGAATTGGCTGCGTTCGCCGCCAAAGCCGTGGATGAAATCCACGCGCTGCTCAGAGAAAATCAATTGCAAGCCGCGCTGCAAAGTATTTGGTCGCTCGTCACACGCGCGAACCAATATGTTGACCAAACCGCGCCGTTCAAACTGGCGAAAGACCCGGCGCAAGCGCAGCGGCTGGACGAAGTTTTATACAATCTCACCGAAACGTGCCGTATTCTCGCTGTCTTGCTTTGGCCATTCTTGCCATCAACGGCGGTGAAAATTTATTCGCAACTTGGTTTGAGTGAAACGCCGGATAAATTTTCCGATGCCGTTTGGGGCAAATTAAATTCCGGCCACGCAATTGGCGAACCCGCGCCGTTATTTCCACGAAAAGATATTTAATTCAATGGCACGCCGCGCCGGATATAAGTCGGGATGTCCAAATCTTCGCCTTTGTGAATCGTCGGCTCGCTTTTGTCGAAGCGGCCCTTGGAAACAATCGCCAGCGGCAATTGCGCTTGCAGCATTTTTGAACCCGCGCGCCGTCCGCGACGGGAAATTGTTTGTTCGCGCTGATCCAATGAAAATGAAGGCGTCGGGGAAGTTTGCCGGACGCCGTAACGCGGCGCCGTTTCGCGCAAACTCATTTCTTCCGGCGAATTGGCAGACGCTTCTGTTTTCGCAACGGCATTTTGCTTCGCCGTGATGAGCGTCACCGACAATTTATTCTTCATCGCCGCGTCAATCGTCGCGCCCATGATGATTTGCGCGTGGTCGCAATGACGTCCGATTTGTTCCATCACGCGATTGACTTCGGCCATCGTCAAATCTTTTCCGCCGGTCATGCTCACGAGCACGGCGCTGGATTCGGCAAGCGCGCGGCCTTCGTCCAACAACGGATGAGCGAGCAATTTTTCAACGGCTTCACGCGAACGCGCCGCGCCGGTCGCTTCGACAAATGCAAATGCGCTTTCCGAATGGCGGTCGCGCAACAAACCGCACAAATCATCGAAATGAATTTGAATCAAGCCCGGGCGCGTGAGCAATTGCCAGACGCCGCGAACGCCTTCGATGAGCAAGTTGCCGGTGACGCGAAACGTGTCGAGCACGCTCGTGTTTTCGTCGATCAACTTGAACGTTTTCTGGCTCGGCAAACAAATCACGCCGTCGGCGACGGATTTCAATTGCTCCAGACTTTGTTGCGCCTGCTGCTGGCGGCGATTGCCTTCGCACGAAAATGGAAGCGTGACAAACGCCAGCACGAGCGCGCCGGTTTCCTTCGCCGCGCGCGCGACGACGGGAGAAATGCCGCTGCCTGCGCCGCCGCCAAGTCCGGCGACAATGAAAATGACATCCGCGCCCTCGCACGCAGATTTGAGCGTGGAAAATTGTTCTTCGGCCAGCGCGTGACCGCGTTCAGGATCGCCGCCCGTGCCGAGTCCGCGCAGCAATTTTGTCTCAAGATGAATTTTTACCGTCACGGACGACGCGGCGAGTGAAGTTGCGTCCGTATTGATTGCCACAAAATTTGCGCCGGCGAATTCTTCGCAATTCATCGCGTCAAGCAACGTCATGCCAGCGTTGCCGATGCCGAAAAATTTGACCGAACGCGTTGAATTCATTTCAGTTTCCGGCGTTTGCGATTCAGTTTTAACTTTCATGGCGATTGAATTCACGACCGTTGCAAAAACTTTCCGAACACGCCTTTGATTCCAGCCGCAAGCGACGTTTTGCCTTCGCGTTTGCGTTGTTTGAACGAGCCGAATTTCGCGAGGCCGATGGCCGTGACGAATTCCGGCTGGTCGAGCGCGGATTTGAGGCCGCTGACAGAATTGGTCTGGCCGATGGAAACAGGCATTTGCAAAATCGGTTCGGCAACTTTCGCGATATGCGGAATGCGCGCGCCGCCGCCGCAGAGAAAAACTCCCGCGCGCAAATAATCAAACAACCCGGCGTTTTCCAAATCCTGCGCGATGAGCTGAAAAATTTCTTCGACCCGCAACGACATGATGCGTTGCAAATGTTCGACATTCACGGTTTTGAGCGGCAAGCCAAGTTCGTTCGTGATGGTGACGGTTTGGCCTTTGACAGCTTCGTTCACAATTGCCGAACCGTGTTCGACCTTCAATTTTTCCGCGCGGCTCAACGGCACTTTCAGGCCATAAGCCAAATCGTTCGACATATGATCGCCGCCGATGGCCAGAACGCCGGTATATTTGATGACGCCGCCGACGTAAACGACGTAATCGGTCACGCCTCCGCCGATGTCAATGACCAGCGCGCCCAATTCTTTTTGATCGTTCGTCAGCAGCGCGAGCGATGATGCGAGACCGTTGAAAACAATTTCGTCCACTTCGAGCTGCAAACCTTTCACGAGCCGAATCGCATTTTGGAGACGGTTCGTGTGGCCGTGAACGACGTGAACGTCCACTTCAAGCCGCGAGCCGAGCATTCCGACCGGATTAGTCACGCCGTCCTGTCCGTCCACAAAAAAGTGCTGGCGAATCGCGTGAACGACATTGTTCTCGGTCGGCAAATTGATCGCCTTCGCATTTTTGATGACGTCCTGAACATCGTCGTCGGAAATTTCGCGGTCGGCGCTCACGACCGGATGCACGCCTCGATTGTTGAAGCCGCGAATGTGTCCGCCCGTCACACCGAGATACACGTTGCGGATTTCCACGTCGGCCATTTGCTCGGCCTCGACGATGGCGTTGCGCACGTCGTCCTCGGCCTGCGCGGTGTCCACGACTTCGCCTTTGCGCACGCCGCGCGAACGCGATTGGCCGACGCCGACGATGTTGAGTCCACCGTCGGCATTTTGTTCGCCAACGACGGCGCAAACTTTCGACGTGCCGATTTCAAGGCCGACAATGATGTTCGAGTCGTCAAACATTTCTCCTCCGTAAAGTTACAGGCGTTGAATTTTTTGGCGCGACCGGCGCCAAACTCATTTCCATCCACCGGACCGGGACGTTATTTGCGACCGCCAAATCCGCCGACGCGATATTTTTGTTCATTTGCCGGCCCAAATCGTAAATTTGCCGCCAGCGACGCAATTGTTGCTCCAAATTTTCCAAACCGAAAGTAATTTCGCTGCCCTGCTCCGTCGTCACGACGACAACTTGCGGCGACGAAACGTCAATGCGCCGCAACTCCACCAACCCGGCCATCGGCGAGCGGCCAAACGCGCCGACCAATTGCAGCGCGACCTGCATTTGCGGCGATTCCATCCGATGTCCCGGTTGCAATTGATACAAATTCAGTCCCATGATCACCGGCAATTGGTTTCTGATTTGCGACAAGGAAATCGTGCATTGACGCGGGTCGAGCGGCTGCATGACGACACCATCGGCGTCCAATTGAAAAACCGAAACGGCGATTCCATTCGCGCCATCCGCGCGCGGAATGTTCACCTGCGCGACCGGTTTTCGTTCGGTCACGCGGATTTTCAACGCGCGCGGCAAAACGCGTTCGATTGAAACGGACGCGATTGCCGGAACGAATTCAAGATTCCGCTTCACCGCCGCCAAATCGAGCGCGATGAGATTTGCACCGGGCTTCACCTTCGACCATTGACGCAATTGTTCCGGCGCGATGACGCCGTCCGTTTGCACTTCGACATTTTGGATCGCGAACGTCGAATTCTCATAAAGAAATCTGTTCAGCGCCCATTCGCCAGTGCGCCAAAGCAGATAAAGTCCGAACAGTGTCCCGAATAAAATACTGCACGCGACCGTCACCATGCGCATGCGCGTCGCGCGCACTTGATCTGAGCGCAGCTTCACGTCGAGCACGCGCCTGCGGCTCAACCGGCGATTTTTTTGTTGGCGCTTAAACCACATGGAATCACGATGGATGCTGCATCATTGTTGTTACAACAGTTATAGCCGCGATTTCTTGTTCTTCTTTGGATTTCGCTTCGGCTTTTCGTTTCAAAGCCAAATCAATCATCCGCTGGCATAATTCTTCATAACTGATTCCCGCCGCAGCCGCAGCTTTCGGCAGCAAACTCGTCTCTGTCATGCCGGGCAACGTGTTGACTTCCAGCACAACCGGCAAACCATCGGCACTCACCATCACATCCACGCGCGCGTAATCGCGTCCGCCAATCGCGTGAAACGCACCGAGCGCGGCCACTTGAATCCGCTGCGTCGTCGCCGCATCAAATTCCGCCGGACAAAAATACTCCGTGTTGCCAACTGTATATTTGTTTTTGTAATCGTATGCGCCGGCTTTTGGACGCACTTCCACAATTGGCAACGCTTTGCCGTCCAAAATCCCCACCGTCGTCTCTCGCCCGGCGATTTTTTCCTCGACCAAAACTTCCGAATCAAATTTCAACGCCTCCACCAGCGCATTTTGCCAGTCTTCAGCGCGCTCGACAAATTGCAAACCGACGCTCGAACCTTGCCGCACCGGCTTAACGACCAGCGGCAATTGCAAATCTTTTGGCAGCGGAGTTTTTTCCGAATTGACGACCACAAATTTCGCCGTCGGCACTCCCGCCTCGATGCACTTTTGTTTCGTCAAAACTTTGTCGAACGCGATCCGGCTCGCTTCCGAATCGCAGCCCGTGTAAAGCACGTCGAGTTGCGCAAGCTGCCGCTGCACCGTGCCGTCCTCGCCGTAAGTGCCGTGCAACGGCGCGAGGCAGACGACCTTCGTGTCCGGCGGCAAAATCCAGTCCGGCGTTTTGGGATCCAGCTCGACCACCGTGTGACCGAGCGACCGCAACGCCTTCACCACGCCCGCGCCCGAACGCAACGACACTTCGCGCTCGGCGCTTGGGCCGCCGAGCATCACCACAATTTTTAATTTCTCGCGCACGATTGAATTCAAAATTAAATAATCTCTGGATTAAATTTAAGTATTTCCTGCCAAATCTCTGGTAGTTCTTCCCTAATGTAACTTCCAATTAGAACTCTCCCGCCCGGATTTTTGGACAGCACAGTGCGACAGAGACGAATTTGTTTTAGCCTTTTTGCCAGATTAAGAAGCTGAATAATCCATCTGCTGGCATCTTCGTGAATCATCTTCCGAAATTTCTTTGGATCGTTTTCAAACTCTGACATCTTCCTCGTAGCTCTTGGTGAAAGATCAATATGTGCGGAGTTGAAAAGATATGAGCAACCTCGTAGGCGCAATTTAGTTTCCAATGGAGTAAACCAAGCGTTAGGCGGCGGTCTCCAACTGCGAAAATAGTTCACGAGACGAAATGAAAGTGGCTTTGAATCTATTACTTCGCCGATTGTTCGCTTCCACTCACGGTCTTCGTAAAATTCAGTATCGGATGGATTAACTGCAAGAGTTAAAACTTCAGCATTTTCTATGTCGCCAAAAAAAGGAATTGGACACCTCAACTTACAATCACCATATAGACTGCTAAATTCCTCATCGGTTTCCCCGACTGTATTGATTGTGTTATCTACCAATTCAATAAGCTGATTGCTTGGACTAAACTCGGCGAATACTGACGATTTCAAACTTTGCCATTGGCTATCATCGCACCATGTAATTACTCTTCGAGGAAAAACACTGGACGGATTGTCATCAATAATCACATCTGGTTTCCCAACAAATCCTGAAAAAAAACCAGCCAAACCATGTTCTACGGCTTTGGAACGAGCATAATCACCGCCAGCTCCAGACCAAAGATACAAATTTGAATCAGGATGTTCTGCATTCAATTTCAGCCGAATCTGCCGCAGAATTTCTTGGGCGCGTGGATCAACTCCTTCATTGCTATTGAGCAATGTTCCGTCCACGTCTATGAAAATGTTCATGCTCATTCTTCGCCGATGATTTCAACTTCCGTGTGCAATTCAATTCCGCGTTCAGCCCTGGCTTTGGCCTTCAAAATTGAAATCAATTCCAAAACGTCGCGCGCCGTCGCCTTGCCGTCGTTCACGATGAAATTGCCATGCTCGGCGGAAACCACCGCGCCGCCCACGCGCGCGCCTTTCAATCCGAGTTCGTCCACCAGCCTGCCCGCCGGAATCGCGCCGGGATTTTTGAAGATGCAACCCGCGCTCGGTGCCGCCGGCTGCGATCCCCAGCGCTTCTCGCTGAATGATTTCATCCGTTTTTCAATTTCTTCGCGCGAAGAGCTTTTGCATTTGAAAACCGCGCCCAGCGCGATGTGATTCTTCAACGCCGCGCAACTGCGATAATTCACTGCCATCTCCTTCGGCGACATTTCGGAAATGTTGCCGTTAAAATCCATCGCGCGAACCGACTCGACGGCATCGAACGTCGCGCCGCCCATCGCGCCCGCGTTCATCCGCAACGCGCCGCCGACGCTGCCCGGAATGCCTTCGAGAAATTCCACGCCGCTCAAATTGTTCCGCTTCGCCTCGACCGAAACATTTTTCAACTTTGCACCCGCGCCGCAGCGAATAGTAGCACAGGCATCTTGCCTGTCTGACAGGCTGGAAGCCTGTCCTACGATTTCAATCCTGCTGAAATGCGGTTGAGACAAACAAATGACAACGCCGCGAAAACCGCCATCGCGCACCAGCAGATTCGAGCCGCGACCGAGGATGAAAAATTTAATTTCTTTTTTGCCGCAAAATTTCACAACGCTCGCCAAATCCTTTTCGTCCGCCGGCTCGACGTAAAAATCCGCCGGACCACCGACGCGCAACGTCGTGTGCTTCGCAAGCGGCTCGTCACGCCGAATCACCGTCGCACGCGAAACGCGGTCGGCCAGTTCATCAGCGATGTCTTTTTCAATTCGCATCGGATTTTCCAAAATGTCGGCGGTCGGCGTCATTGTTCAAGGAGCATGTTTCGCCGAACCATGTGCGTGACCGCAACCGCAGCTTGATTTGCGCGCGGCAATTTCTTCCTGCTGTCGCGCAATAGCACTCAAAATGTTTTCCGCAATTTGCTCCGCCGCGCGCGGCGCGTGCCATTGCGCGAGTGCGTTTTGAATTTCAGAGCGCGCTAAATCATTTTCGACCAATTCTGTCAAAATGGCAGCGACTTCTTCCGATGTCGCATTTTTTTGTTCCAGCAATTTCGCCGCGCCAGTTTTATCAAACGCAAGCGCATTGAAATACTGATGATTGTCGGCAGCCGCCGGAAATGGGACAAGCAGCGACGGCAATCGCATCGCGGCGATTTCCGCGAGCGACGATGCGCCAGAACGGCTGACGCACGCGGTCGCTGCGCCGAGCGCCAAATCCATTTCGGCCAGAAATGGTTTGACGATTGCTTTCAAACTTTTTGCGGCGTAAGCAGCTTTGACTTTTTCAAAATCATTCGCGCCGGTCAGATGCAGCCATTGCCATTTTTTATCAGCAAGCAACGGCAGCGCGGATAAAATCATTTCATTCAATCCGCTAGCGCCCTGGCTGCCGCCGACGATGAGAATCGTTGGAAGATTTGGGTCAAGGCCGAGAGCCGTTCGACAATTTTCAATCGTAGCAGCCGACGTGAGTCCGCTCTGATTTCCCGAATTTTGAGCGGACTCACGTCCGCTGCTACAAACTTGAGAAAATTGAGGGCGAACTGGCGTGCCGGTGACGGAAATTTTTTTTGCACGCAGTCGCGATTCAGTTTCAGGAAATCCGATAAAAGCTTCGTCCACGAACCGCGCAAGGAAGCGGTTGGCGCGTCCGGAAATGGTGTTCGATTCGTGCAAAAATGTTTTGGAGGCGAATTTTTTGACGGCAAGAATCGGCGGTGCGCTGGTGAATCCGCCCATCGCCAGAACGGCGTCGGGTTTACGCTGTTTGAAAATTTTCCGCGACGCACAAAACGATTTCCAGAAACTCAAGCCAAACGAAAAGTAATTCCGGTTTTGAAGTCCAACCGCCGAAAGCGTGAAGATTTCAAAGCCTTGCGCGGATTTCACGGCTTGTTGATCCACGTCTTTCGGGGAAATCAGCAGCGCAATTTTACATCCGCGTTTTTTTAATTCTTCGGCGACGGCGATGCCCGGAAAGAGATGTCCGCCCGTTCCGCCGCAAGCGATGGCGACGAAGGGCGGGTTTGTGGCGGCATCAGTCATGTCGTGGCTCTGGCGACAAAGGAATTGTCGCCAATTTCATCAGCATCAGCCGATTTGGAAATTTTTTCGCGCGCGGGCGCGTGACGGGCGACGCTGAATAAAATTCCGACGCAGGTCAGCATCGCCAAAAGATTCGAGCCGCCGTAACTGATAAATGGCAGTGGCAATCCTTTGTTCGGCAGAGCGCTGGTGACGACGCCGATGTTGATGGCGGCTTGCAGGGAAATCAAAAGTGTGATTCCCGCCGCGAGCAATGCGCCGAACGGTTCGCGCGCATTGACGGCGATGCGCATTCCGCAAATGGCGATGATGACGAATGTGAGCACGACGAGCAGCGTCGCGATCAATCCAAGTTCTTCGCCGATGTTCGCAAAAATAAAATCGGTGTGGATTTCGGGAAGGTAGCCGAATTTCCGAATGCCGTTGCCGAGGCCGAGGCCGCACCAGCCGCCCGAACCGAGGCCGATCATGGCTGATTGCGCCTGGAGCGCCGCGCCGTTCAGATGATCTTGCGGGTGCAGCCACGCAAAAATGCGGTTCATGCGCATCGGGTCGTGCAAAATGGAAACGGCCAAGCCAGCCGCACCCACTGCTGCCGGAATGAAAATGTGTTTCCAGCGAACGCCGGCGATGAGCAGCATCGCTCCGCTGACGGCGGCGAGAAGAATGGTCGTGCCGCGATCCGGCTCCACGAAAATCATTCCGAGAATTATCGCGCAGAGTGCGGCGGGAAAAAGAATTCCACGTTTGAAGGTTTGCATTTGCCGCTGATAACGGTCGCAATACCACGCGAGCATGATGATAAGCGCGATTTTTCCCAATTCGGATGGTTGAAATGTCATCGGGCCAACGGCAATCCAGCGATGCGCGCCGTGACTGGCGCGACCAAAATGCGGCACAAAAACCGACGCGAGCGCGAAAATGGCCAGCGCAAAAATCGGCCACGCGAGTTTTTTAAGCAATTGATAGTCGAGAACCGTCGCCGTCACGCAGGCCATGAAACCGGCGACGCACCAGATGAGTTGCATCATCAGGTCATGCCCGCCGCCGCGAGTCATGCTCGAGCTGTAAAGCATCACCAGCCCCAATCCCAGCAGGGCGGCGACGCAAAAAGCCAAAGTTGTGACGGCGATTTTCATTGTCTTTGCAGACGGCCACCGGAACGGCTCTTCACGCCGTGTCTGACGATTATTGCTGCGTCGGCGGATTGCTAGGTGCCGGAATCACCGGTGTCGGACTCGGCGCAACCACAGGCGGCGCGTTCACGGTTGTGGACGGCGCCTCGATCTTTGCCGGGATTTTTAATTTTTGTCCGACCTTGATGCTTGTCGTGGACAAATTGTTCGCGGCTTCAATCGCTTTGATTGTCGTGCCGTGTGTCCGGGCAATTTTCGTCAGCGAATCGCCGGATTTAACGACATAAACTTCTTCGCCACCAGTTGAGGCGGTTGAAGTTGTCGCCGGAGCCGCAGTAGTATTGCCGCCAGCGGAAGCGGGAATTACCAGCTTGTCGCCAACTTTCATACGCGTCGGCTGGACATTTGGATTTGCGTCTTCAAGCGCTTTGAGCGTCACGCCGTGAGCTTTGGCAATTTTTCCGAGCGTGTCGCCTTTGACCACAACATATTCAGTCGTGGCCGGAGCTTCGGGCACAACGGGAACAACCGGTGCAATCGGCGCAAAATTTGTCGGTGCCATAACGACCGGCGGATTCGTGTCCAACATCGGCGGCGGATTCGTTTCGGCAAATTGGTTTTCAGACGGAGCCTGTTCGCGTTTGCAACCTTGAATGAGCATGGCGCTCAAGCCACAGACGCTGATGGCGACCGTGCAAAACACGGCGAGCTTCATGCGTGAGCGGCGTTTGTGTTGCTCGAGGAGTGAGCCTTGTGGGACGAATGGATTCGGGTTGTTCATTTGTTTGGCGCGGTTGGCGTCCTTTCTTCGAGGTCGGTTTTGTTGGGTTGATTTTGCCGCCGCGAAATTTTCCCTCGAAAAATTTCACCGCGGGTTAAATTCATTTTCTTCATCAGCACGGAAATGAAATTGCTGCCTGCGACTTCCACGAAAATTTTTAACATTGTCGCGTCGCGCGCGCAAGGAACAAAACGCAAATTATTCAATGTAGGAGCAGTTTTCATCGTAATTTTAAGGTTGCCAGCGCCACGACCGCGAATAGCACGCACAAAATGTAGAAACGCATGACCACTTGCGATTCATACCAGCCTTTTTTTTCAAAATGATGATGCAGCGGCGCCATCAAAAAAATTCTCCGGCCAGTGCCGGTCCGCATTCGCGTGAACCGGAACCAACCGGTTTGCAACATCACCGATGCGGCTTCAATCACGAAAATTCCGCCCGCAATCACCAGCACAAATGGCTGATGAATTAAAACCGCTAGCACCGCAAATGCGCCGCCGAGCGCGAGCGAACCCGTGTCGCCCATGAACACTTGCGCCGGGTGACAATTGAACCAGAGAAATCCCAAACCCGCGCCGATGAGCGCTGCGCAAAAAACCGTGAGTTCGCCTGCGCCCTCGACATGTGGAATCGCCAAATACGTCGCAATTTTTATATTGCCCGCGCAATAGGTGAACACGAGAAATACAAATGCAACGATCAGCGAGCAACCAATTGCAAGTCCATCGAGACCGTCGGTGAGATTCACCGCATTCGACGTGCCGACGATTGCGAGGATGACAATTAAAATTCCGAGCCACGCGCAATTCGTTGCGACCGGATATTTGTAAAATGGCACCATGATTTCTGAAACGAGTTTGCTTGTAGAAGGCGTCGCCCAAAGATAAATGCCGATGAATGCGCTGACACCAAATTGCGCGATCAGTTTCACGCGTGGCGGAGTGCCGCCGCCGGATTGCTGAATGATTTTTGCGTAGTCGTCGTAAAATCCCAAGCCCGCCAGCACAATGACTGACAGCAGCGTCAGCAAAATCAATTTGTTGTCCAATTGCGACCACAGCACCGTCGAAAAAACCAAAACCGTCACGATTAAAACCCCACCCATCGTCGGCGTTCCCTTTTTGCTCAACACGCGCGCGGCCAAACCGCCCGCTTCCTCGGCTTTGTCCGCGTAGTCCTGGCCGAATTTCAATTGCTTGAGCCAATGAATGATGCGCGGCCCGAGCCACCAACTCAAAAGCAGCGCCGTCACCGCCGCGCCCGCGCTACGCAGCGTGATGTAACGAAACAGCCGGAGCGCCGAAAGCCGGTCTTCCCAGACCGTTCCGTGCGCCCAATCCAAAATTTGCTGGCTCAAATAATAGAGCATTTAAAAATTAAATATTGTTGGCTCGAATAAAATTATTTACACACGTTTTTTTGCGAATCCAACCAATACTTCAATAATCCAGCAACCTCCATGTCTGGTATTCCATAGTCTGTCCAGAAACTCGTGATTGCTGTCTTGAAGAAAATTCCTGCGACGGCTCCATTCGTGTAAGCCCCTTGTGCAATGACCTTGTCCTGTCGTTTACGAGTAAGTCCGTAAAGCATAATCGGACTAATTTGGTGAAGTTCGGCAGTATCCGAACTGCCGTCATCATATTCGATATGAATTCGCATTACTCGCGCAGCAGGCGGAGCATCGGTTATTTTGACTGGATCAATCATACAAAGAATAAGCCGTGAATAATGTCAATTGCACAGAAAACGGCGATAATCCAAAGGGAAACTTTTGAACCGTGTAAAGCACTGCGTAAGCTCGCTTCGTCTTCTTTGTTCGTCTTAAGGCTTTCCGGGATTTGTTGTTTGCCTCTTTCGATAAAACGCGAAATAATTTGGCGTTCATGGCGACGCATTTCTGCAAGCGCACAAACCGACAACAACAAAGCTATTGCGTGAACAAACATAGATTCAATTTTTGTTATTTCATTTCTCCGACTTCAACGTTTCCGCAATCCTTTCCAGCCGCGACGCTCTCGACGCTTTCAGCAAAACCACGTCGCCCGCTTTCAAAAAATTCTTAATCGCATTCATCGCCGCTTCGACATTTTCAAATTCAATCACGCGTGTCAGTCCCGCATCGCGCGCCGCTTTGGCAATGACATTTGCCATTTTTCCCACGGCGAACAATTGCCCGATTTTCAATTCAGCCGCGCGCCGGCCGATTTCCGCGTGCGCCAATTCGCTGTGCGCGCCGAGTTCTTCCATGTCGCCCAGCACCGCCACGCGCCGGCCTTGCAACGGCAAATCGCACAACGTTTCCAACGCGGCAATCGTCGAATCCGCATTTGCGTTATAGGCGTCGTCTAAAATCCGCACGCCATTCGCTTCCCAAAAATTCATCCGCATCTTCGGCGGCTTGGTGTCGGCCAGGCCGCGCTGGATTTCAGCGCAGCCCAGACCGAGTTCCTCACTGACCGCGATTGCGAACAACGCATTTGTCACTTGATGGCGTCCGAGCAAATTGACCCGATACTCGCCACAAAATTCTTCCTTCGGCGCAATTACGCGAAACGTTGAACCGTTTTTGTCCAACCGGACTTTTTCCGCGCGCCAACCATTTTTCTCGCCGAAACCGACGCGAACAACTTTGGCTTTAGTCCGCTGGACAATTTCGTCCGTCCATTGATTGTCGCCATTCACAAATAATTTTCCGTCCGCCGGCAACAGTTCCGCGAGCCAGCCTTCTTCCTGCGTGACGCCTGCCAAATCGCCAAAAAATTCCAAATGTTCGCGGCCGATGTTCGTAATCACACCGAACTTTGGCCGAATTATTTTCAGCAGCGGCGCAAGTTCGCCCGGATGATTTGTGCCGGCTTCCAGCACCGCCGCTTGATGCGATTTTCCAATCCGCAACAACGTTAGCGGCACGCCGATGTCATTATTGAAACTTGCTTCGCTCCAAACGGTCATAAATTTTTTACTCAAAACCGAGCCGATCAATTCTTTCGTCGTCGTTTTGCCGTTCGAGCCGCCGACGCAAACAATTGGCAAATCAAAATCGCGCCTGTAGGCCGCCGCCAGTTTGCCAAGCGCGACTCGCGCGTCATTTACTACAATCACCGGGCAATCCGGCAATTTTTCCGGAACTTTTTTTTGTTCGACGACAATTGCCGTGACATTTTTCGCCGCGACTTCATTTACAAAATCGTGGCCGTCAAATTTTTCACCGCGAATGGCAAAAAACAAATCGCCGGATTTTGCCTGTCGCGAATCGGTGCAGACATTTTTAACCAATGTTCCGCCCGCGCCGCGCCGGATTTCTCCGTCGCAGGCTTCAACGACAAATTTCAAAGAGCGTTCTTCCACAAATTTTAACGCGCGCCGCTCGCCACGAGGGGTTGCGACGAATTTGGCGTCGGCAAAATTTGATCCGGCGGAATGTTCAAATAGCTCGCGCAACGCTCTGCGATTTCCTTGAACACAGGCCCGCAAACCTGGCCGCCGTAATAACCTTCCTTCGGCTCGTCCATGACGATGGAAATGCAAAGTTGCGGATTATCCGCCGGAAAAAATCCGATGAACGACGCGAAGTATTTTCCCGAAGCATAAGCGCCGTTTTCAACTTTTTGCGCCGTGCCGGTTTTTCCTGCGACGATGTAATTTTTCATCGCCGCGCCCGGCGCGGTGCCTTCGGACGACACGACCGTTTTTAACGCTTCGACCATTTGCTTCGCAGTCGCATCGCTGACGATTTGGCGCACGCGCTGCGGTGCATATTTTTGCACAACATTTCCGTCACGGTCTTCAAGCTGGCTCACAAGCATCGGACGCATCAACCAGCCGCCGTTGGCAATCGCGCCCATCGCCATGAGCATTTGCAACCGCGTCACCGCCACGCCCTGCCCCATCGGAATTTGCGCGATGGAAACTTTGCTCCAATTTTTTACCGGATACAAAAAGCCGCCGACTTCGCCGGGCAACGGAATTCCCGTGCACCGGCCAAAACCGTATTCGCTCGCGTAATCGTAAAGTTTATTTTCGCCGAGTTTGATCCCGATTTTTGCTGCGCCGATATTCGACGATTTCGTGATGATGCTTTCAGTCGTCAAAATTCCGAACGGCTCGTGGTCGTGCAAAACTCTTCCTGCGAACGCAAAATGTCCCTGCTCGCAATCAAATGTGTCGCTCAAATGAACCACGCCGTCGTTGAGCGCGCCGGACACGACGACGATTTTGAAAGTCGAGCCGGGTTCAATCACGTCGGTGATGACGCGGTCGCGAGTTTCAGGCGTAATGGTGTTCGGCTTGTTCGCGTCGTAACTTGGCAGCGTTGCCATCGCGAGAATTTCTCCGGTTTGCGGCCGGGTCACGATGCCGGTGATGCTGACCGGCGTGTGTTTTTGCGCCGCATCAGCCAATGCTGTTTCGACAATGTGCTGAATGGCGGAGTCAATGGTGAGCACGACGTTCAAGCCGTCGCGCGGATGAACATCCTCGTCGCGCAGCGGAACAATTTCATGTTGCTGCCGGTCCATTTCCGTCACGCGCCAGCCCGCGACGCCATTCAACGCGGAATTCAGCGACAATTCAATCCCGTCGCGTCCGACAATTTGCGAAACGATGTGACCGTCGGCCTTCCAATCCTGCGAACCCGAAAATCCGATCACTTGCGCGGCCAGAGAATTATTCGGATAAACGCGCAATTGGTCCGGCTCGGCAAAAATCGCGCCCTGCCGAAAGCCGCGAAGAAAGGCGCGGTCATTTTTCGACAATTTCTTTTCATCCACGCCGAATGAAAGGCTGCTCATCGCCAATTGAATTTTTTGCCATGCGTCCTCCGAAATGTTTTTTTGCAGGCGGACGTAATGCAAATTATTCGTAACCGTTTCGCCTTTTTCATTTTTGGAAATGCGCGGAAAAAGTTTTTGATAAACTTCGGCCTCGCTCATTTGCAACAGCGGCGCGATGGCGTGGGCGACGACGGCCTGTTGATTTCCGATCAACGACGGATCGGCACAAATCGTTTTCACCGGAACACTCGTCGCCAGAGGATTGCCGTGCGCGTCGAGGATGTCGCCACGACGAGGCGCCTGCCAAAATTCATGTCCGCTGCTCTGCTGTGCTCTCGCGCTCAATTCATCGTGACGCAACACTTGCAAATCCACGAGCCGGTAGCCGAGGCCCGCGAACGCCGCGCATACGAGCAACGTCAATGCCAGCGCGCGTCGAAGTTGCATCTTTTTGGTCATCTTAAAAACGGCCAGCCGCCCGCGGCGATCGGTTCCTCAACCAACGGCGTCACGAGCGGCGGCCAAATTGTTTTCATATTTTTACTGCATCAATTCATCATTGAACGGCTCACGAATTGATGCGATTGATTTTTATTTTCCGGCAGCATCCATTCCGGCAGCCGAAAAATTTGCGACGGTTGCGCCGGGACCAGGCCGAGGTTCAACTGGCGCGCGCGTTCGTCCAACATCACCGGCGAACGCAAAACCGAAAGTTGGTTTGCCAGACGCTCGTTGTCGCTGCGCAATTGATTCAGCCGGTTTTCCGCCGAGCCGATTTGTTTGCCGAGTTGGATGATTTGACCTTTCTGCCAAACATAACCAACGGCAGCGCCGGCAATCAGCAGGCATAAAAACAACGCCTTCAATGCCGGATCGAACCGGATTGATGCCGACTGACTTTTTCGATTTCCTGCCATGTTAAATTTTTTCTAAAATTCGCAACTGTGCGCTGCGACTGCGCGGATTTTCTTTCAATTCAATTTCGTCCGGCGCAATCGCCTTTCGCGAAACCCATTTCATTTCCGGCTCGCGCGGCTGTCGCAATTCCGGCACGTCCACTTTGCCGCTGAACGTATAATCTCGCGTTTTTTCGCGGCCAAAATCTTTTACAATCCGATCTTCAATCGAATGAAATGTGATGACCGCAAGCCGTCCGCCTGGTTTCAAAATTTGCAGCGCCGCTTCCAATCCACGTTTCAAAGAACCTATTTCATCGTTCACCGCAATTCGCAGCGCCTGAAAAATTTTTGTCGCCGGATGCGCCTTTTTTCCACGACGCGGCGAAATCCGCTCAATCAATTCCGCCAATTGCCGCGTCGTCTCAAATTTTCGTTGCGCGCGGTCGTGAACAATCGCTTTTGCAAACCGCCGCGACTCGCGTTCCCCACCAAATTCCCAAAAAATCTTTGCCAACTCCTCGGCGCTTAAATCATTCACCAAATCTGCCGCCGTCAGTTTTTGCCGGTCGTCCATCCGCATATCCAGCGGGCCGTCCTGCTGAAAACTGAATCCACGTTCGGCGGAATCCAATTGCGGCGAACTCACGCCCAAATCCAAAATGACTCCAGCGCAACTCGCCGCCGGAATCCATTTGGCCATTTCTGAAAAATTGCCGCGATGGATTTCAAATCGTCCGGCCAATTTTTCCGCCAGCCGTTTTTTCGCGGCTTCAACCGCGACGCCATCGCGATCGCACCCAAACAGCCATCCAGTCGGCGAACTCGCGTCCAAAATTCGCGCTGCGTGTCCCGCTCCACCGAGCGTGCCGTCGGCGTAACGTCCGCCCGGCAGCGGTTTCAGCGCTGCCAGCACCTCCTCCGCCATCACCGGTTTGTGAACGAAATCGGACACTTCGCATTTTTTCAAATTGGTTAAAGCGCGGTCGCTTTCAAAAGCCGCTCGCCTAAAATTTCCCACGACCGTCGCGCCGGCTGCAAATCCGGCGGCGCGGGACGCGATTTCATCGGAACAATTTCTACGTCCGCGTCCGTCAAATCGTTGTGGACGACTTTGACCGTGTCCAAAGACAATTCAGTTTGCATAATTGGCCTTTCGTTTTTTGTTTCAACGGACGCCGGACGCAAAATGGAAATAGGATTTAATTTGCTCGTCCAGTTCGGCGCTGGTTTAGATGCGGCTGAAAGCGCCGGCATTTTTTGCGTTTTTGCGGCGGCGATTTCTTTTTTCATCGGCGCAGGATTTTCCGCCGGCGCTTTTGTCGAATTCGCGAACGGATTTTTCGGCGACTCGAATTTCGGCAGATAAATTTGCCTGTCCATGCGATAGGAAATTTCCGCCCGCCCGTTCACAAAACTTTTTCCGGTGGCCAATAATTTTCCAAAGTTCATAATTTACTCCATGAGTTTGAAGGCGTCGGGCGCCAACGCGGCGTCGGCAGCCTGAACCTTTTCATAACGTTCGGGATTCCAGATTTCAAAACGGTCGAGCAAACCGACAAGCGTCGCCTCATCCTTGATGCCCGACTGACGGGCCATTTCATCTGGCAAACAAATCCGCCCTGCTTTGTCCACGCTCGCTTGCGCCGAATCGCTGCCGATGATGCGCTTCAAAACCACTTTTTTGGGATCGCTGTTCGGCATCTCGTCAATGGATTGCATCAGCCGCCCCATCTGCGCCGGAGGCAAAACACGAACGCAATGGCCGACGCCTTCGCGCGGCCAAAGAATCACGGTCAATTCGACGCCCGCTTTTTGCGGACGCCATTTGGCCGGGATTTGCACGCGCCGCTTTTCATCCACGCCATGCCGGAAGCGTGAATTGTAATATGTCGGCTCTTTGGTTTTCGCGTTGCTCATTTTATTCACCGGGGAATCAAAAATGGCCTGTTTCCCCACGACGACCCATTTTTACCCACTTTACCCCACTTCGTCAACAAAAATTGTGAGGCATTTTTTGGCACTTATTCCAGAGTTATTCACAACCTCCAAATCATCAGGAAAACGCGTCAAATCAGATTTCATGCGGCTGCGCTTGAAAATTCGGGCGTCAGGCTCGAAACTCCGCCCGTGCGAACGTCCGATTTTCATTTTGATCTGCCACAGGAATTGATCGCGCAGCATCCCGCTGTGCGACGCGATGAATCGCGGCTTTTGGTTTTGCATCGAAGTAAAAATTGCGTCGAACATCGGCAATTCCGCGATATTCTGGAATTTTTCCGCAAAGGCGATGTTCTGGTTCTCAATAATTCGCGCGTGATTCCAGCGCGTTTGCGCGGAGTTAATGCGAAAACCGGCGGGAAATTTGAAGTTTTGCTGTTGGAAGAAAATGCGCCGAACGATTGGTGGACGATGCTGCGTCCGGGCAAAAGCGCGAGAATCGGAACCGAAATTGCCTTTCACAATGCCAATGGACAGCCGACAGAAATCCGCGCGATGATTTCTGAAATCAATTCCGAAGGCCACCGCCGGTTAAAATTCTCCGGTTCACCGAACATTTACGACGAATTGGATTCGCTCGGCGAAATGCCGCTGCCGCCTTACATTCGCCACGGCAAAAATTCGCCGGATGACAAAGAACGCTATCAAACCGTCTTTGCCCACACGAAGGGTTCGGTTGCCGCGCCGACCGCCGGTTTGCATTTCACGCCGGAATTGCTGGAGCAAATCCGTGCGCGCGGCGTAAAGATTTGCTTTGTCACGTTGCACGTCGGTTTGGGAACTTTCTTGCCGGTGAAAGCTGAAAATCTTGCGGATCATAAAATGCACGAGGAACGATTTGCGCTCGGCGAAGAAACGGTTCGCGCCGTGAATGAAGCGAAAAATTCCGGCGATCGCGTCATCGCCGCTGGCACAACAACCGTTCGCGTCCTTGAGAGTGTTGCGATGCAAAACGCTGGAAAACTCAATGTTCATGCTGGTAAAACAAACATCTTCATTTTTCCGGCGTTCCGATTTCAAATCGTGGACGCGTTGCTGACGAACTTTCATCTGCCCTGCTCCACGTTGTTGATGCTCGTCAGCGCATTTGCTGCGCCGAATGAAATTCGTGGCCGCGAAATGGTTCTGTCTGCTTATGCTGAAGCAATCCGCGAGCGTTATCGGTTTTTCAGCTACGGCGATGCGATGTTGATCTTATGAAGAACAAGTTGCCTTTTGTTTTCTCCAATTTCGCCATGACGGCGGATGGCAAAATTGCTTTTGCCAGCGACAGTTTTGTTCCGTTCGGCAGCGCGCGCGACCGTGAGCACATGATGGAATTGCGCGCGACGGCGGATGCCGTGATTTGCGGCGCAACGACGGTTGAAGTGACGGAAACGATTTTGGGAACCGGCGGAGAAAAATTTCGGAAGCAACGCCTGAAAAATGGCTTGCCGGAACTTCCTTTGCGTGTCGTCGTCAGCGGCTCCGGATCGATTGACCCGAATGCGAATATCTTTAAGAAACGTTTCTCGCCGGTCATCGTTTTGACAGCCGACCAAATTCCAAAAGCGAAATTGAAGTTGCTCCGTGCGCTGGCCGACGAAGTAAAAGTTTGCGGCGCGCATGAAATCAACTTTCGCGCTGCGTTACGTTGGCTGAATGAGAAATGGAGCGTAAAGCGTTTATTGTGCGAAGGCGGAGGCCAGCTTCACGATGCTTTGATCCGCGCCGACTTGGTGGATGAATTGCATTTGACGGTTTGCCCGACGATTTTTGGCGGACGTAACGCGCCGACGATTGCAGATGGAAAGGGTATTGGCTGTTTGATTGATGCGAAGCGCTTTGAATTGACCTCTTGCAAGCACATTGGCGATGAAGTTTTCACTGTTTGGCGTCGCGCAGCGCAGAAGTGAATATCCCGATGTTATTCACATGGCCAGGTTACGATTGGTGGGGCCTTGATTAACCCCATAAATACTGGGGTATTTACCTACCATCCATGTTTTTCAAAAAAAGAGCGGGACAAATTTTGATTTGTCCCGCTCTTGCGGTTTTTGGAATTTTACGAGCGTTCGTTACGGCTGGCGCAGGATGAAGAACAGCGCGTTCGTCGTCAATGAGTTGGTGTATTGATAGTTGCCCGAACCGGCAGGACTTTCAATTGGCTGCCCCATGACCGGCCATGTGGCTACGGGCGCAGTGAGATTATTCGTCGCCAGCACTGAAAAATTTAATCCGGTGGCATTGGTAAAGGAGAAGTTCAGTTTGCCTCCAACCAGGGCGACTCCGCCCAATTTCGACTGGATGGGTGCGGGAATGTTAAACGATGAGCTTGTTATTCCGGTCAATCCGCTGGAAGTGAACGTAATGGTAGCACCGGTGACGGCGTTGGCGCCGAAAGCCGTCAGACCGCTAAAAGTAGCCTTGCCAGAGACCGCAGCTTTCGTGGCGGTGCCACCAAGTGTCCATGTCCCGGCTCCGACTTGAGCGACGATGTTGGGCGTAGCGGTGATTACCGTATTACCGTTCAGGTCCACAACCGTTATCACAGGCTGATTGGTCAGGACACCACCATTGGCAGCCGGAGATTTAGGTTGCGTTGAAATGACCAGTTGCGCCGGCGCGCCAACAATCGTTTGTGTGATTGAGTTCGTGCTATAACCCGTCGCGCTAATCACGATGGTTTTTGTGCCGGGACTTTGCAACAGCGGGTCTTGAGACGGATTAAACACAATCTTGCCTGCGAGATTAGTCGTATAGGCACCCGTTGACAGTAGAGAACCGTTCACTGTGATGGCAGTGATATTGGATCGCCAGAGTGAATCATCCGGGGTGTTTGTGACGGTGAACGAACTAAAACCGTTTGTCGCGATGTAATTCTGCGCGGTTAGGATTGGTGGCGGAATAAGTTCAGTGGCATAAGCGGTCTGCTGTGGCACAAACGTGAGACCTTTGACAAAGGTATTGGTTGGGGCGGTATAAAGCAAGTTGCTGGAAGTAATGTTCATGTTAGCAGCATAGCCAGAAGCGTCAGTCAACCGAATGACATAGTTGCCTGCTTTTTTGTCGATCGCAGTCGTCGTGTAATACAAATAAACACCACCGTTACCGTTGGTGGTGGCAAACAAACTGTCGCCGCCAGTCCCATTGGTGAAGGAACCATTGTAATTCCAATTCACTCCGTCGTTTGCCAATGAATATTTATTGATAATTCCAATTGCTGAACTGACGCCATCGAGGATGTAAAGGACATTAGTATTGACGATGTAAAAATCCGATGCAACTGGATCCGTGGTCAGATTGTTGGCTTTAGTCACGTCGTATAAGCCGGTGTCGCTGTCAAAGCCAAGGGCGTAAACCACTGGTATCACCTGCCCGTTTGCCGTTTTTTGCGTCTCGACATAGGGAACTCCGCCGAATGTCCTTACAACCACGTTATTGTAAGCGTTCAGGTTGGGATTGGCGAGCGTTCCACCGGCACTTCCATAGTATAATCCGCCTTTGTCATCCACAATCCAATTGTTATTGTCCAACGTTGTGCAAGAGCGGGCCTGGCTGCCACCCAATGAGACTGAAGTATAGTTTAACCCCATGACAAACTGGTTGGTGTAATTCAATCCTGCCGCCGCCCGGTTGAGATTGAGAGTTTCGTCGAAAGTTGCCGCACTGCCATCGGCAAAGGAGGCAAAGCAAATCAGCGTCCCGTCATCACTCAAGGATAACCTGCCACAACTGCCGGCAGAAGAAAGACGCAGGGCATTAGTGCCTGTGGCGCTTATAGGAATGATGTTGGCGGGGGCAGTTTGACCGGCGGCAGAAGGCTTGATTTCGATAATGCTAAAGGTCGTGTTATTGGGGCTTGACTGCTGGTCAAGTTGAATAATTGCCAGATTGCCTCTGGTGAAATTAGCGGGCGGTGCGCCGATTTTGAAAGTAGATGAGTTGGTGGCTGTAACCGGAGAGTAACCAGATATTGTGAACTTGATAGCCGCACCGGAAACAGACGACGAGCCGTTAACAGTGGCTGTCAAGTTGGTGAAGGCAATAACGCCGTTGACCGACGCCTGATTAGTTGCTCCACCCAAAGTCCAAGCCACAGAGTTGCTGACGGACGCGGTGACCGAAATATTGGCATAAGGGTTCGTCGTGCCGTTGCCGTATTGGTCCGAAATCGTCAGAACGGGATTTGCAACCAATGTGCCGCCGCTGGCGGAAGGCGCTAAAGGTTGAGTGGTGATGGCCAGTTGGGTGGCCACGCCGGCACCAAGCGGCTGGATAACCTTGGCAGTGCTGTAACCAGTGGCAGTGATGACAATGGATTTGACACCACTGGACTGGAGCAGAACAGAGTTCACCGGGTTAAATACAATCTGTCCCGCAGCAGTCGTGGTGTAAGCCGTGTTTGCCAAAGCCGAACCGTTCACATAAATAGTGGTAATCGCCGCGCGCCAGGCTGCATCGTCAGTGAAAGTGTTGGTGAATGGATGATCCACAGTTGCATTGGGATCATAATTAAGCACCGGCGGAATCGAACCCTCAAATTTGCCGCCGAAAGTCACGTTGTCATAACGGCAGTTGCCGGAAGAATTGTTGTAAGCTCCACCGTTAAAGGCCACACAGTCGCTTCCCGTGGCGGCGTTCACGATGCGGACGCCAAAGTTGGCATTGTTGTCCACGCCAGGAACGCCGGTGAAATCCACCACAAGGTTGTTGTAAAAATTCTGACCGGTGGTCTGATAAAAGTAAGTGCCCGTCACAGTATTAGGACTGTAGTCTGGATTGGAGACAGAGTTGGTCAGAATAAACGTGGGATTGGCACCGTAAAAAAGATTGTTAGCCACGTTGGTTGTCGCCCAATTGTTCGTGGTATAGAGCACACACATTTTGGCCTCGCCTTGAGTCGTGAAATAAAGATCGAAGGCGATCACAATGTTGCTGTAATTGAGCGTGCTGGCGTCAAACTCGGCGCCTTGCGCACCGATGGGAGCGGCGCTATTCCAGCCATTGTTGGGACCCGCGCCACGAACACGCCAGCAAATGGTGCCGCTGGGCGTGGAACTGCCGGCTTGAACCAAAGTGTCAGGAGCATTTGTGCTTCCCGGCGTCGCACTGCCGGCATAAGTGTAGTTGTTGCTAAAACCCAAAGCTTGGGCGAAAGCGGATGAACCAAAGTTCAACTCCGGCACCGGATTGGGAACGTAGGCCGTGGTCCCGTAACTTTCGAAGGTCCAGTCCGCGATGGTGTCAATAGCCACTCCCTGAACGACAACGTTGTCAAACGTCCAGTCGCCAGACGTGTTGTTATATGGAGTCCCGGTCGTGGTCACACAGTTCGTTCCCGTAGAGGCGTTCACAATTCGGACGGCAAAACTGGCATTGTTATCCACGCCGGAGATACCACTCAAATTCACCGTGACCTGATTATTCCAACCGCTCGCCAATTTAACATACGAGCCGATGACCGTGCTGTTGGTAGCGGCGTTGTTGGTGACGACGCCCAAAGTTCCAACGGAGGCAATTGTGGCGTTATGCCAAATTGCGCCTTCAGTCGTGTATTGAACCTGAAGATTAGCTTCTGCGTCCGAGGTCGCATAAACGTCGAAAGTAGCCTTGATTTGGTAATAGCCCGCCGTGCTGGCGGCGAACTGCGCGCCCTGCGCGCCGATGGCCGCATTCGTGGACCAGCCAGTTCCGCCACCGCCAGTGCCGCGCACCCGCCAGCTATTGGCACCACCCGTAGAACTGCCGGCCAACGACTGCACATCCGGGTTGCTGCTGCCCAGACCAGCGGCGCTGGCCGTGCCAAAACCGGTCGAGGGCGACGGGCTGCTGCTGGCACCGATGGCCACGTTGTCGAAGTTCCAGGCAGTAAGAGTGGTTGCAGCTTTTATTCCTGACAGTGAAGCCAGTAGTATTGATACAATGCAGGCGATATTTTTTATTTTCATTTAACTTTTGGTTGGCAGTTGTTGGTCTTCTTATTAAATCCGATGGCACTTCACTTGTGCTGCCGGAATTATCCATTATCAGGTTACAGACAAATGTCCCATGGGTGACGATTGGGTGACAAAACAATCCAAATGAAACCCGATTTATGAAGTTGCCGATTCGTAACATTGCAGACATCAAACCGTAACGGGTGGTTGAGAAACTGATGCGATGAATCGAATTTATTATTCAGATAAAAGAACCAAATGCGCCGAAGGATTTACACTCATTGAACTTCTGGTGGTCATTGCCATCATTGCCATTTTAGCTTCGATGCTGCTCCCCGCGCTGGCCAAGGCCAAATTCAAGGCGCAACAGGCGGTGTGCTTGAGCAACGCGAAACAATGGGGACTCGCCGACACGATGTATGTGGGCGATAACAATGAAACGTTTCCCTATCCGAGATATCAAAGTTATGCTTCGAGTGTAGACCAAGACAATCCGGCATGGCTGTCTATCCCTACTTATCATAATCTAAATGAAGGTGACGATGTTTGGTTCAATGCCCTGCCTTCCTACGTCGGCAACAAACCTTTGTATACATGGGCTTACAATCCAACCATATTTTACGGTTCCAAGTCCATCTTCACCTGCCCCACGGCTTTCTCACAAGGCATTGACCCTGTGGACGCGGTCGCCGCTTCAGATAAGTATGACATGATTCCGGGTCAGCGTCCGTTGTTCAATTACGGGATGAATTCAAAATCACTCGCCAACGAGAATATCAATGCCGTCGTCACCACACTTAAAACCACAATGGTAGTTCATCCTTCAGCCTTCGTGCTCTTTTCAGATGGCCGCGACCGTTCAGCCGAGACTCCTTATCACGGAACTGCTGCCAATCAAATACTTCTGGCCACCCCGCATTGCTACACCACGCGTTTCTCATCGCGGCATAACAAAGGCGGCAACATCACCTTTAGCGACGGCCATGCCGCCTACTACAAATATGATTATGTCGTATCCGACAGCGACGACATAGAACCCAGTGGCCCAACAGTTGGCCAACCAATCGCCGCCGGCAAAGACCCCGGCCGCCCGGACATCAACTGGGATTGTCAGGGCAACCCCGTGATAAATTAAAGCTGTGTCCGCCAACTGAGGCAAGGCCATCCGCCAAAAGTGTTGACGGCAAATTAAATGTAAGCGTCACGCGGAGCACCTTCTTGACAGAGCAACTACAGGGGCAGCTTCATAGATGTCAGAGATAATATGCTATGACGTTTATGGTGGCGCTGGCTTTAGTGTTCCGACTGAAACAGGTAAAGTGAACGTGACGCCAAAATTCTTCCAGCCGATGATTGACAGTGAAGCGAAATAAGGCAAAAGGCATTATGGAGATATATCCAGTTCAATTGCATCCAGAGTTAATCCATACTGTGCCGAAGCTAAAGAATGGAAAGTAAGTTTTGTGGATGAAGACGTCGCCGTGAATTCAAATGACGCCCGCGTCCATTGCATGTCTTCAAAATCATTTAAGGTGTCACTGTCTATCGTAGCCAGATGAGTATCGTTAATCAAAATTTCAGCCGCCGGATCTGGAGTTCCGTCTGTGATGCCATCCGGATTATGCGAGTAATAAAAACTCAGTTCATAAGTTTGACCTGACACTGTAGTAATGTTCGTGGAAATTGTTCCCGGTCCTAATCCATCCAAATCCAGCGAATAATTTCCTTGATAAGGCTCCCATCCTGCTGCCGAAACGAGATCTACACTCCCAGCATCAACATACCATCCCCCGGCAAAATAATTTCCTGCCGACGGCGTCCCTCCATTCCCGCCCTCGAACCCGCTATACCAGGTTTTTTTGGGGTCAAAACTTTGTGCCGCGATAGCAATGCTCGCGTCCACCGGATCGGGTGTTTTACCGTTCTCGACGATGGTTCCGCGATAGAACAGCAGTAGTTTGTTGGTGGGTGAAATCGAGTCGGGAATGCCGACTGTCATGCTGCTGTTGGCGGACAAAGTTCCGCTCCAGTTAGTGACAAGGGTTCTCGTGCCGCTGACATCGTCTTGATAGATGTAAAAAGAGCCGCTGTTGAAATCCTGGCCGGAAGTATTCCGGATCAGCGTGATGTATTGTGAATTTGTGTAACTCAAAACACTCACAGCCAAAGTGCCGCGAAAGAAATAATCAATAAGACCGGCGCTGTATTTGACCGCTTTGGGAATAAATTGGTCGTGGTAGTCTTTGAGAACATTCGGGTCGTTGATTGTAGAAAATGCCGAACCAAATACATTTGGAAACTTTGCGGCCAAATAGGTCACGCGGCTTTGATGTGTTATTTGAACTCCATCGGAAATTTTTTTATAGTAAATGCCTTTGCCTTGGGTTCCATTTTCAAAAGTAAAAGTGTCAATTCCAGAAGAAGGATTGGACTCTATTTGTTTGTAGTTCGAGCCGCTGTTGCGTGAAGGGTATGGGTAGTATTCTATATCCCCCGGCCGAAAATATTCGGCGTATGAGTGACGTTCTCCGAGGAAATTGCCATTGCACCATTCTGCCAAGCCAAGCTGTTGCCCGCCGCTTGCTTCGGCGCTTTTCAATGCTGCTGCGCTTCCATTGTATAAATGCCTGTCCCAAAAGTCCTCCAACTTTGTAAAACCTGCACCGCGCCAGTCCAGCATTGAACCGTCGCCGTAATTCAGAGTTCGCCAATGGTCTTGGCCGTAATCTTCTATGTGGCTGTGCCAAGGGCTTGGGAAATCGCCATTAAAAAGGTGAGGACTTAAGCCACTAGGATTTATGTAGTCTAAATGGTTCTCGTTTCGGACATGCTGCGGCTGTGAGGTGTCTTCGAGTAAATGCATAACTTGGCCCGCCGCTCGGAACATATAACCAAGATTAGCGCGACGATCGGTTGGATTTGCAGAAGTTAAACCAAGCCATTCATAGTCTCGTGCATTTGCCCATGACCAAACATTTGATGTCCCTTGATTAAAGGCCACATTGTAACCCGGCGAGTTTGAAATCGAAGCCCAAGTAAATGAATTTTGGCCAAATAAAAAATGAAATTCCCCAAAATCTGAAAGTCCTTTGCCATACTGGTTATCGAGCGGGTCGTAAAAATGATTAAACGGCCTTTTGCCGCCTGCATCTATATCCACATTATCTTCCAAACCGCTTCCGACCTTCATTAAACCAACAGCCTGTGCCGCGCTACAATCGGATGAGATAGTGTTAAGAAAATCGTCGTAAGCTGAAGAATATGTCAACGCGGAAGATGCTGCATTTATTGTGATTTGCTGATGAACAATAATGTCATGGGCTAAAGATGCCTGTAAAAATAATACAAAACCAAAAGTCGAAAATAACAATTTAGTTTTTGTCTTCATGGTTGCCTTTCACGATGAATTGCCAGAGGAATGCACAAATAACAAACGCAAGCGTGATTGCCAAAGCGTTTGCTAATACTAAAAAAGCAAAAGAGTTTGATACGGCTCTACCTTCTGGCGTTCGTTCAAGTCCAAGAACATTTGATAGAATAACAGATGGAATCATTAAAATCATGTCCCATGCAATGTCGTTTTTGCCGTGAAAATAGTTTCTTGTATAAAAAGAAAGTGCTAGCGATGTGATGACGCCATACAACGCAGCCCTTAATACAGCCCGAATTTTCTTTTTAGCATTTGGATTTTTCATAGATTTTTTAACAAGCATAGTGGCCGCTTGCGTATTTAATTGTTTTTGTTCTTTTATCATTTGTAGCGAGATGAGCCTTCATTTCATTCCAGACGGATTCTGGGCTACTTGCATTAGTTGACGAGTTAGACGTTGGAGCAGAATGTCCCGCTATTGCCAACATTGATACCAAAGTGCAGAAAATGATATTGAAATTTTTAATATGTTTTTTGAATTGATTCATAACGTGATTTTGATTGTTAGAATTCCAGAATTTTCCACACACCGTTTTCTTTCACGAACTCCACCGGAAACGTGATGGTTTGTCCACCAACGGAATTTGTGAAATAGTATTCTGCGCTGTCGTTCTTAATGAATACTGGCGTCAACGATCCGATTTGGTTTATAGCCGAAATTAAATTGCTAGAGCCAATGGAAAGAAATGCCTGCCGGTATTTGTCCGTCGAGGCGATTGAAAAATAAGAAACCGCGCCGGGAACATCTCCAGCGACGATATGCGCCGTCATGTTCGTCCAAGCAGGTGTCGGGTCGTCTCCGGTCAAGGCATATAAAACAACCCGATTGTTACCAGTATCGGCAACATAAAATTTATCTATCAGAGAATCGTCAACGGCTGCAATAGAATTAGGCTGGTTAAAATTGGTAGATAAGACCGACCGCAATGTAAATGGAGTTGGTGTTATATGAGGAACAATCGGATTAAATGTTTGCACTCGATTGTTGCCGGTATCTGCTACATAAATGCCATGCTTACCTACACTGACATTAACCGGCGCACTAAATTGTCCAAACGCCGTTCCATTCGTTCCGCTCACGCCAAGAACAACCGAATCTTGCGCCAACACAATCCGGCCATTTCCTGAATCCGCGATGTAAAGATAGCCAACACTGTCATAAGTCAGTCCTTTCGGCACATTGAATTGGCCAACGCTAGTTCCTGATGAGCCGAAAGAATTCTGAAAATTTCCGTTGGAATCAAATTGCTCAATCCGGTTATTGCCCGAATCGGAAACGGAAATCGTTCCGCCGTCCGGCGAAACCGCCACGTCAAATGGCGCATTGAATTCAGCGCTGTTCGTGCCGGTCAATCCATTCGTCGTGCCAATGAAACCTTCATTTCCAAAACTTGTGTCTGTCACAAATGACGTATCTGTTGGATTAAGTTTCCAAACTTGATTACTGCCGGTCACAGCCACATAAACATTGCCATTAACATCTACATCAAAACCGGATGGATTTGAACCAATACCGCTCAATGAGCGAATGACATTTGTGCTTGCGTCAAATTCCGTCAGCGTGGCCGTGCTGCCGGACAGAACGTAAAGATTGCTCGATGCCGTCCATTTGATGTCCACCGGATCGGTGATGCTGATGGAAGCGATTTGAGTAACTTGAAGCTGAACGGTGATTTGCACACGGTTCGGGTCGGTGCTGTTCCATCCGCCGGAACTGGAAAACAACCCGTTCGTCGTTTGAATCGTTACGACAGGGAAGTATTCGCCATTCGTCGCATAGGTGTAAGTGACGGAATTAAGATTGTTGGTGACAAAATCCGTGATGCCGTCGCCGTTAAAATCGTAAAGCACTTGTTGAAGTGTTCCCGGCGCGTTGTTGCTGACAATTTGAAATGTCACGGTCAACGGCGCAAATCCGGCAATCGGCGTGGCTTGAAGTTGAACGGGGTCGTTCAAACTGCCATCAATGTTTGTGAGGCCGACGATGACGATTGAACTTGTGGCCGTATTGCCCGCCAAATCTTCGGCAATGGCGTTGATGATGTTCGTTCCGGCGTCCAATGGCACGTTCAGGGCGGAAAAATTTGTGCTGCTGATAAATGTTGCAATACCGTTGACGGTGATTTGTTTAAGATTGGTTTCAGCGAAAGTCCCCTGCACGTTGATGCGTGAAGCATTGACGGCGGTATTGTTCGTGGGAGCGATAATTGAAACTGTCGGCGATGTCATGTCCAAAATGACATTTGCCTCTGACCAATAATTACTGCCGTTCAAGCCCACAAAGCCAAACCAGACCTGATACAGGCCGTTGGTTGTTCCGAGGTGAACCCAAATGGGAGAAGCAAATGGAATCCAAACCGCGCTTGCAAAATTGGTGTTGTTGACCAAAACAGCCATGCCGATTGCCGCACCGCCGGAAACAAAAGCCGGTGTGACATTTGTATTTACAAATACACTTTGAAAATCAGCCGAAACATTTCTCGCGTCTTCGCTTGAAACAGCGAATAAATCCGCTTCGACAGGCTGAAGGTAATTTGTTCCCAATTCGTCGTCCCGACCCCATTCATAAAGTTTTCCTGAAGCTGTCAAGGCCAATGAACTGATGTCACCACCCGCAATGGCAATGACATTGGAAATGCTGTTTAATGCAAACGGCACATTTGTGGAATCTTGTGATCCATTGCCAAGTTCGCCGTCATAGCCGTATCCCCAAAGAAATAGAGTGCCGTTGGTGTCAACGGCAAGGGAATGGTCGCCGCCACAGGCTATAGCGGTAATGTTGCTTAATCCCAAAACCGGCGCGGGTGTTGACGAACTGGTCCACCATCCGTTTGTGCCGTTGCCTAATTGACCGTCACCGTTGTATCCCCAAGCCTTGACGGTTCTATCGGATTGAAGGGCGATGGAATGGCTCCAACCACCGGCCAGTGAGGTGACGTTTGTAAGCGAAGTTACCGGAACTGGAACAGGCTGATTGTCCATGTTGGTAATGCCCAGTTCACCGTCTTCGTTGTAACCCCAACCCCAAACTATTCCATCATCGCCAAGAGCAAAACAATGGTCTCCGCCTGCACCAATGACGATGATATTGGTTAAAGCTGTCAAAGCCACAGGGTAATCCCGCTCTTCGCCGGAGCCTGAACCATCACCAAGTTTTCCTCCCCAATTATCGCCCCATGTCCAAACTGTCCGATCGCTTTTCAGCGCAATGCCATTTTCTTCACCAGCAGCTATCGCAACAATATTGCTCAAACCAGCCACAGGTGCAGCGGTATTTCCATTTTGATAAAGCCCATTGTTTCGTCCCAACTGGTCGCTCCAATTTGCGCCCCAACTCCATACTATCCCGTTGGCATCCAATGCCAATGAAAAGTAGCCGCCTTCGGACACGGCAACGGCAACAATGTTTGAAAGCCCGACCACTTGCATTAAAATAGAACTATCGCTCCAATTACCATTGCCTAGTTCTCCGTCTCCGTTATATCCCCAAGCCCAAACTGTGCCGTCACGATCAAGAAATATATTATGCGTTTCCCCTGCTTGAATCATTGCCTGCGTCTGAAAAAATTTCATATCTTTCCATGTTTGTTGCGCGTCCGAAGGCAATCCCCGCAACCCGATCCAAATGTCATGCTCGCCCCAATTCGTTCCCAAATTGATTAGAACGTTTGAAGTCGTGCAAGCCGTCCATGTCGCCGCTGAAAAATTTGTATTGTCTACCAACACCGCTACGCTCGAAGGAAGTCCATGGAAAACTGTCAGGTTGCCAACGGCGGTATTGGTTATCCAATTCGGATTTGTGATGAAAAACGTGAAGTCAATGATGTTTGGATCAATGCCATGCTCATAGTCGTATGCAATGGAATGGCCGTCGCCGTCGAAATCTTCGTTTGAATTGGTATGGCTTAAATTTCCAAAATATTTGAGTTCCCACCAATCGGGGATGTTGTTGTCATTCGCGTCACGGATATTGCCGTATTGATCCAGCGCAACGTAATGATACCCGATGTCCACGACGGAATTGGTTTCCTCCACCTGATTGGTCTGCGTGGTGTAATGGTAAAGACCGGTCAGGTTCGCCGTGGTGCTGCCCTTGTTGATGAGGTTGGTCGAAGCCTGATAGTAATTGCCCAGTGAGCCGGTGGCATAGGTGAAATCCGTCAACACAATGTCGCTCGCATTGGTCGGCGTCATCTGCGCCGTGTTTAGATAGGCGTTGTGATCATTGGTCACATCCCAAAAAGATTCATCAATCGTGGTGTTGTCAAACAGGTTATCCCGCCAAACACAAAAAGGTGTATATTGGCGGACTTCGCCGTAGCGGACGAGGTTGTTATAAAACGTGGCGGGACTCCAGCCGTCAAAATTGTCATATACGAAGGTGGCCCGTTCAAAGACGTTGTTGACACATTGATTGGTGTATCCCCCGTCAAATGTTGCGCAGTAAAAAGTTCCTGAGGCAACCCGGCAATCCCTCATGTCCAGTTGCATCGTGTCCCCAAACACATTGCAACCAGATGGAACCAGACGGCCGCCAAAGCCGCCGAGCCCGTTCAATCCCTCGAAATCCGTGAACCGCGCATATAACTCGCTCTGCGCGTCATAGCCATCTATATAAATCAGCGTCGCTGAATCGAGCGCGTATCCGCCCCACCCGATCGATTGTTCCTGCACCGCCTGATAACTACAGATATGGTTGTGAGTTTGGGCTGTCCCTATGATGTTCAGTGTGCTGTTATTGCCGTAAGAACTGTTGTTCCCGAGGTAAAAACCGGGAGCCACCACCCCGTCAGCACTATTAATGTTCGTTCCTTGGAAGGCCGCGACGGCGACTCCGTTGCCGAGGGTCAGCGTGGTGTTATCCCCCACCGTTACATAACTGATGGCGTAATCCAACGGGTCATAGTGATAGCCCAGGTCAGGCGTGTCCGTGTTCCGCTGCACGGTCTGGTTCCAAATGGTCGAAACGGAAATAACAATGTTGGAACAGACAATCGGCGGATAGGTGGTTTTAGTTTGGATGTCGGCCAGCGTTTGGCGACTGATATTGGTCGTGCCGGCATTGCGGTAGGGGCTGCCATCGGCCAGATAATAGCTTCCGCCGCCCACAGTCTGGAAGATGGTGCCGGAGGGATTGATGGCCGTGCAGTTGGTGTTTAACGTCGTGGCGCTGCCCAGGTCGCCCACGATGAGGCAGTTGGTCAGGTTGAGCGTGTCGCAATAGGCGAAGGTGGTGACATTGGCCGTCACCTGCTCGGCGTTCAAAGCGGCTTCAGAGCCACCACCATTAAAGGAGACGGCAACATCGCAACGGTCAAAGAGGACATTATGCAGCGAAATTTCGTCGGCAAAATAATGGCGCTCAATTCCCGTCCCGCAGTCCACAAACTGGCAGTCCGAAATATCCACCCCGTTGACATCAATTATATAAAGGCCGCAACCAGCATGATTGAATCGAACATTATGTATTGGCCGGCCGAAGTAGGTGCCATCATCACAAAGATAGCTGCCGGATTGAACCGGCGTGCCCGTGCTGCCCTCAATGGATTCACCCACCGTATCATCATCCATTGAGGTCAAAATCACCGGACGATAGGCGCTGGACTCGAAAGTGTAGCCGCCTAATGTATAAATTCCATAGGTGTTCGCCTCGGAAAATTTCACCACCGTGCCACCCTCGAATACTGGAAATGATATGCCAATATCCGCAACAAGATAAGTGGTGTCTCCATGAAATATACCGTCATCCGGCCCGCTACTGTATGCATCAAACTCCACATAATCCAGCACGACGCCCGGCTTCTGCTTGAAGTCCGCTTTGGCCAGTTGCATCGTGTTGGTGCCGGCTTGAACCAATCGCACCGGCGTCAGCAACCGAGTGGCCGATGCCTTGTGCAATAGCGAACTGGCAGAACTCACCGTCGCGCTGGCACTGACCGGCAACGCCTCCAACTGCGCGGCGATGCGTTGCACCGGCAGTTCCTCGATCAAGAATGTCCGTCCCTGCAAATGCACCCAGCTTTTATAGACCGGAACCTTGCCCGCTGGCGTTGCGTTGCCAAACGAGAACGCCTTGCCTTGCACCATCTTCATTTTTCCAAATGCCAGCGTCGTGTCCGCCAAGCCGTCCTGTTTGTTCATCGGCCCCTTGGTTGCCACAGGCTCCGCCGCGCCAAAGAACTCCGTTAAAACTTGAAGCCGCGCAGTGTCAGGGTTAAGTCCCAAAGATTGCGGCGTGGGCGGCTGTTCGCGTAAAACAATGTCCTGCTCAAACCCGCCCTTCCGGTAGGTATACAGCAGGTCTGCATCTACGCCGCCAAACGCATTGGGATAGCTCACTTGGTTGGAGCCGGCCAATACTCCGGTTGAATTGGTCAGCACTGCTATCAGCACGGTCTTTGTCCCGTCATCGTAGCTCAAACCCAAGGGTCGGCTCTTCATGCGCCGTCCATCCGGCGTCACCACTTCGATCTGCCCGTTGTAGATGTCGCCGGGGAAATAGGCCTGATGCTGCCCGTGTGTCGCCGCCGCCGTGCCGTCTGGAAGAATGTCTATCTCTTCCTTGGATTCCACCCACTGGCCGTTCTTCAAATAATTCAACCCACTCGCCAGTTCCGTGTAGCTGTGTTTCTTGGGAATGATTGTGCCGTCAGGAGCTTTTTCGTAAATGGTCCGTTCCCAAACGTTCTGGCTGGCGTCACGCTTGATGACTTGGTAGTGCGTCGGCTGCGGCAGGGGTTTGTCAGGTGGCGATATGGCACCGGTTTGCGCGTGAAGAGTGAAAGAAAGCGCGAAGATAAAAATCCCGCCCGAAAAAGCCGCCATCCATTTTTCCATAAAGTTATATGGGTCAATCCTGAATCCGTAAAGAGAATATATATATCAAAAAATAATGCAAGAGAAAAAGTTGGATCTGTAGATTCCAGTCCATTTGAAGAGATTTTGTTCTTTGATGGTTCGTATCTTCAAATCTCAAATATCGCCGAATCCTCGGTGAAACTATTCGCAAATTCCGCAATAAAGCTGGCTTGACTCAAGAGAAATTGGCCGAGAGATCTGATTTGCATCATAATTTCATTGGCGAAGTTGAGCGCGGGAATATGGAAATTTCACTTGCCTCAATGCTTAAAATCGCCAGAGCCCTGAAAGTCCGTGTTCGCGATCTTGTGGCGGAGATTTGATTTTCACCTGTCCAAAAATGATTCAAAATTTGTCCCGACTGTCTCAATTTGCGTTCAAGTGGCGGGTTCTGATCATTTTTGCTCCTGTCTCGTTCCATGAGACGGGAGCTTTATTCAATAAGACAGGAGCTTCATGGTCTGACAAGAGAGCTTTGTTCAATGAGACGGGAGCTTTAGCATCCGACAGGGGAACTTTATTGAAGGAAGCGGGGGTTTTGTTCAATAAGACAGGAGATTCAACGTCTGACAGGGGAACTTGGTTGGATGAGACGGGAACTTTATTCAACGAAGCGGGAACTTCAACGGCAATTGAAGGTGTTCGGGTTGGCATGATTAAAGCTAATCCGTTTTCCGGTTGAGGGATTCGGGAATTCGGGGCCGGGGCAGGCTTCGACGGGTTCTTCATAAGAAATCAAAAAAAGGGAAAGGGAAAAGTTATGCCGATATATCATGTATCGCTATCGTTCGCCCAATTGCCGGATGCGCAATTGGACGAGTTCACAGGCGCGGTCGTTGCCAGTCTCACAGGCAATGCCGCATATCCAACACCGGCCGTCAGCATTGCGGATTTGTCCGCGGCGCAAACGGCGTTTGAAGCCGCCATGACTGCAATGGCTCAAGGCGGCATGCAGGCAACGGCAGCAAAAAATGATGCGCGCGCAAAATTGGTCGCGTTGTTGCGTCAGGAAGCCAACTACGTTCAACTCACCGGCAAAAATGATTTGCCGACGTTGCTCTCGTCTGGCTTTCAAGCCAGCAGCACGAACAACACGCAATCGCCATTGGACACACCGGGCATTCTCGGTTTGGACAATGGAATGAGCACGCAATTGGTCGCGCGGGTGCAGGGAGTGATCAATGCAAAAGCATACGAAGCGCAAGTCAAAAATGGCGGCGGCTGGACACCGGCCGGCGTCTTCACGCAATCGCGCCGGATGGTGCTCGCGGGTTTGACGCCGGGTCAAATCTATGCCGTGCAAGTGCGGGCCGTCGGCGGCAGCACGGGTTATTCCGATTGGAGCGATCCTGTTTCACACATGGCGATGTGAGCGCTTGCGCACGGCCACAAGTGCGAATGACTGTCGGGCAGGGAATTGAAGGCAGGGCAATCGAAACAGTCGTCGCGCAGTCAAAGCCGGAATGAGAAATCATTCCGGTCTTTTATTTTCAGGCAACATCGAACCATCTGTTGTCACAGAAACGTTACACAAGCTTTCTGGAAATGTTGCGTGGCGCTGATAATCTCTTCGCGAATTCAAATGATTCATCCCAAGCTTAAAATGAAAAATCTTTTTCAACGCGGCCTCTTTGCGATTTTATTTTCAACTGCATTTGTCGCCGCGCCGTTGCACGCCGACGACACGATGGCTCAACCAGGCCAGCCGGTAAAATTAAGCCGTCTCCATTATCTCGCCGCCGGAAAACCGGATGCCATCGCCCTGCTCGCGCCGCCGCCGCTGCCGGATTCCGCCGAACAAGCCGCCGACATGGCAACCGTCCGCGAAGTTTATCACGCCGCCACCAGCAATGAAATTGCCGCCGCCTACTCGGAAAAGAAATTTTCAACCTTCAATTTCACGCCCGCCATCGGCGCGTTTTTTGTTTCAACTAATTTGCCTAAAACCGTCGCATTTTTTGAGCGCGTCCAAGCCGATGCCGAAACGGTGACCGACAATGCCAAGGATTTTTACAAGCGTCCGCGTCCCTACACGGCCGACACAAATCTCATCAATGGAAAATTGGAAAAAAGTTTCAGTTATCCCAGCGGCCATTCCACAGAATCCATGACGCTCGCGCTGGTCCTCGCCGATTTATTTCCCGACAGGCACGACGCCATCATCGCCAAGGCGCGCAGCATCGGCTGGCATCGCGTCCAGACCGCGCGGCATTATCCGACGGACATTTACGCCGGGCGCGTCCTTGCTCAAGCCATCGTCAAGCAAATGAAAAAGAGCGATAAGTTTGAGAGAGATTTTGCCGAAGCAAAGGCAGAAGTTGCCGCAGCGCAATTGGCGGCGAAAAATTAAATCAAACCCGGCGAATGGTTTGTAACATCATCTGGCTTTTCTGTTTTCTATTTTAATTTGGATTATTGTGGCGGGTTACAAACGGAACAGGGCGTATATCCTTCAGCCTTAGCAGTTGCCAAATCTATCGGAATATCGCTTCGTGACAGATAACGACAACCCGCCCGATGATATTTCTTTCCAGTTTTTGTTATGTGAACTGTTATTGTTTGCGGCTGTGACTGTGCTGATGACTGTCCGTTCGTTTGAGCTGAACTATCGCCGCAGCCGGTAATTAGTAATCCAACAGTAATTACAACCAACGAGAGAATTGTTTTTAGCTGTTTCATGCTTACGGAATTATCACTATCTGCATGACAGCACAACAACTAAAATTGGGGTCAAGACGGTTCAGGAAACGCTGTTTCTTTCACGCTTAATTCCAATCGCGGCATTCAAGTCGGCCCGACGGCAGGCACTTCAATCAGCATTAAAGGCAGCACCGGGACTCTCACTTGCAACAGCGTTATCGCCGACAAACCAAGTTCGACCGGCATTCTCGTCAAACAAGGCGCTGGCAAACTGGCTCTTGGCGGCGTAAGCACTTATTCTGGCGATACCAGCATCAACAACGGCACAATACAATTGACCACCGGCGACAATCGTTTGCCAACCGGCGCCGCGCTCAATGTCGGCCAGTCCGCCAGCGCGAACCTCGGCACATTTGATCTCAACGGTTTCAATCAGCAGGTCGCAGGACTTAACTCGGTTTCCGGCATCAATACCACGTCGGTAAAAAATACGGTCACTAATTCCGTCGCTTCACCTGTCACACTCACGCTTTCGGGCAGTGGCGTATATGCTTATGGCGGCGGCTCAACGAATAATCCCGGCGTCATCGTCGGGCAAATCAATCTCGTGAAGGGCGGCAGTGGAACGCAAACCCTGGGCGACACCAACACTTATACCGGAAATACCACCATCAGCGGCGGCATATTGTCATTAGGCGCAGTTGGCTCTATCGCCACCAGTCCAAAAATCATCCTTGCCGGCGGCGCGACATTCGATGTGTCCGGGCTTCTAAACACGAACGCGGTGGCAAATTTCACGAACATCTTCCTGCTCGGTTCAGGCCAGACATTGAGCAACAATACGTCAACGGCGGCGCTTAATGGCAGCGCTAACACGGGTTCGGGAACTGTTTCATTGACTTACGCTTCCGGCACACCGTCGTTGACCGTGACCAACGGCACGCTGACGCTCTCCGCCTCCACCGCTTTCAAGGTCAACAACACCGGCGCAACGTTGACCCACGGCAGTTACAAAATTATTTCCAAGGCCACGACGGGCAACGCGGGTTTGGTCGCGGGAACTGCACCATCGGTCACCGTGGGTGGAAACGGCGTCACTTCCGGCGCGACACCTTCACTGTCCATCAACAGCAGTGAATTGAATTTGGTGGTTCCAAATCAAGCGCCGACGATTAACAACATCGTGACGAACAACGTCACCTCCGGTTTTATGTGGAAAACAGCCATAACGAATTTGGCAACTGCCGCAGGCTGGAGCGATCCAGACGGAGACGCAGTAAGTTTGAGCAGCGTAGCCAACAGTGCCAACGGCGTGAGCGTGACCAAAGACAGCATTTACGTTTATTACAACGCGCCGGTCACCAATGAAGACCATTTCGATTACACCATTGGCGATGGAAATCTGACAGTAAATGGAACGGTGTATCTGGAAGCCATCGCATCAAATGGTTACTTTACGCAGAATTATACCACGCCCCCTTTGGTCAATGGCAATGGCAGTGTAACATTGAATCTCGCCAGCATTCCAGACAGCACGAACATCGTGCAAGTGGCGACGAATTTGACTCCGCCAATCAATTGGATTTCCATCAGCACAAACGTCGCCGGCACAAACGGCCTGTGGCAATTTACAGACACAAATCCGCCAAGCACTGCATTTTATCGAACGGCGAAACCTTGAACTGAAATTGCCATGAAGAAAATTGATTTCGCCGCAATCGTCGTCGCAGCCGCGCTTTGCGCGGGAACGGCGCTCGCGCAGGTCAATGAATACAACTTCACTTTCACAAACGGTTTCAACAACGGCGGCATCGTGCCAGATGCAAACGCCAATGGACTCGCGCTGTCAACCAATCTGACCGGCCTCAGCGGTTCCATCAGCAATCTGACATTGAGCCTGAACATCAATGGCGGATACAATGGAGATTTGTATGCTTATCTGGCCGGTCCAAATGGCGGCTTTGTCGTCTTGTTGAATCGCCCGGGCGTCACCAACGGCGTTCCCTTTGGCTACAATAATGGCGGCTTCAATGTGACATTCAGCGACAGTGCGGCGAACAACTTTCATTATTACCAAACTGTTCCCGGATACGACATTTCAAGTGGAACGACAATTTGGCAGCCTGATGGCCGAAATATTAATCCGCAGAGCGATCCCGGCGTGTTGGGCGCATTTACCACAAATAGTTTTTTGAGCTCGTTCGACAACAGCAGTCCCGATGGAACCTGGACGTTGTTTCTGGCCGATTTGTCGGGCGGCGGACAATCCACTGTCGTCAGTTGGAACCTCGACATCACCACCGTGCCCGAACCGTCTTCCTTTGTCCTGACAGGTATTGCATTTGCCGCACTGCTGAATTTTCATCGTCGAAAATTCTAAAGGCACGCTGTCCGATTTATCTGGCTGAAGAATTTGCTTCCGCCCACCGCGCAAAGAGCCAGAGCAAATCCGACAAACGGTTGAGATAAATAATTATTTCGTCATTTTTCAATTCGCCTGTGTCTTTCAAATCACAAACGCGCCGCTCCGCGCGCCGACAAATCGTGCGCGCAACGTCCAAAGCAGCCGAATTTTCCGTCGCGCCCGGCGTCGCCCAGCCTTTGAAACTGACGTTCTGCGATTCGATTTCCTTTACTAATTTTTCCAACTTTGCCGTCATTTCGGAAGTCACGAGCGAAAACCCATCTTTGACGTAGCGCGGCAAATCTTCCGGCTGCACGCACAGTTCGCCCATCAGCGTGACCAAATCCTTTTGAATCGAAAATAAATTGTCGCGAATGAAATTTTCTTTTGTCGTCGCCCGCGCAAGACCGAGCGCGGCGTTCAATTCGTCCACCGTGCCGTAGGCCTCCACGCGCGGATGATTTTTCGGCACGCGCCGGCCATACATCAACGCCGTCGTTCCTGAATCTCCCGTTTTGGTCACAATGCTCATTGCAAATCTATTTTCGTGCGCTGTCGTGGACTTGAAAATTTATCATTTTTTGCCGGCAGCGCGGAATTTTTAATTCCCGTTGGATTTGTCGAGGGCAACGCCGCGGACTTCGGGAACGTGGTCAATTTTTGATAATTCAAAATCCCTTTCACAATCGCCGCCGCCATTTGCTGCCGCCACGCTGCGTCGTAAATTTTTTTACTTTCGGTCGGGTTCGTCATGTAACCGCCTTCGATCAAAATCGCCGGCATCGCTGCGTCTCGCAACACGGCAAATCGCGCGCGCCGCACGTCGCGATCTTCGACACGCAAGTTTTGCGCGAGCGATTTTTGGATTTGATACGCGAGCATCAAACTTTTGTCTTGAACGCGGTTCGCAATCGTCGCGCCGTGATCCGCGCCTTCGCCTTGCGAATTCGACGACGCCGCGCCCACCGGCGTGATGCAATAAGTTTCCGGCCCCTGAACTTCGCCTTTGCTGGATTGCGCCGCGTTGAAATGCAAACTGATGAACAAATCCGCGCCGGCGCGATTCGCAATTGCCGGACGCGTCGGCAATTCAACGAATGTGTCGCTGCTGCGCGTGAGAATGACATTGAAGCCAAGCGCCTTCAATTGTTCGCGCAATTCCAGCGCCAGCGGCAGCGTGTAATTTTTTTCGTTGTGCCAGAAAAATCCGGGAACGCGATTGCCTGTGTCTTTTCCGCCGTGACCCGGATCGAGGCAAATCGTCGTAATTTTTTTTGGGGAAAATTTTTGTAGAAAAACCAGCGGGCGAACCGCCGTGTCCAAATCCAATTGCGAAATGAGCGCGCCTTTTGCAATTGGAAATGAAAGCCGCACGTTGACGCCGTTGATTTTTGCGTCCGCCGAATCGGTGTCGAAAACGAGCCGCGACGTTTTGTTCGTCAAAATAATTTCATCGCGCGCGAGCAATGCGACACGAAAACTATTCACGCGCGCCCAATCCGTCAGTGAAACATAACTTTGGCCGTTGATGAAAGCAGCGCACGAAGTCAGCGGAAGCAAAATCGCGAGCAGCAGGAAAATTCTTTTCATCGCCGCGCAAGTTGCCCTTGCACGGCGAAGGTTTCAATTTAATTCTGCAGGAGCCGAGGTAACGAAGCTCAAATAAAAACAAGCCAGAGCCTTCTCATGCCGGCTGCTACGTTAAAAGTTTGATTTTCAGCGGCAATCGTTTTTAATTCGCAGTTCAATTTTGAAATGAACATCCACGAATATCAGGCTAAACAACTTCTCGCAAAATTCGGCGTCGCCGTCCCGCTCGAAATTCCCGCCAAGTCGCTCGCCGAGGTGCGCCCGGCGGCGGACAAGATTGTCGCCAGCGGCAGCGCGAAAGTCGTCGTCAAATCGCAAATTCACGCGGGCGGACGCGGCAAGGGAACTTTCAAATCAGGTTTCCAAGGCGGCGTAAAAGTCGCCGGTTCGGTGGACGAAGCGGTTGGCTTCGCCGAAAAAATGCTCGGCAATGTTTTGGTTACGAAACAGACCGGCGCGGATGGACGCAAAGTGCAAACGTTGTTGCTTGCGGCGGGCGCGAAGATCAAAAAGGAATTTTATCTTGCCGTGCTGCTCAACCGCGAAACGTCCCGCCCGCTTATCATGGCCAGCACCGAAGGCGGCATGGACATCGAGGAAGTCGCCGAGAAGCATCCCGAAAAGATTTTTAAGGAAACGATTGATCCCGCCGTCGGCATCATGCCATATCAAGCGCGCAAGATTGCCGCCGCGCTTGGACTCAAAGGCGATCTGTTCAACGCGGGCGTGAAACTCATCACCGGCGTCTATAACACCTGGTGGGAATGTGATGCCGCGATGGTGGAACTCAATCCGCTCGCGGTGGTGGAACTCGCCGATGGCAAGGAAACCGTCATGGCGCTTGATGCGAAAATTTCCTTGGACGACAACGCGCTCTATCGCCATAAGGATATTTTGAAGATGCGCGATTTGAACGAAGAAGCGCCGCTCGAAATCGAGGCGTCAAAATTTTCGCTCAATTACATCAAGCTCGACGGCAGCATCGCGTGCCTCGTAAACGGCGCTGGCCTCGCGATGGCGACGATGGACATCATCCAGCATTTCGGCGGCAGCCCGGCGAACTTCCTCGACGTCGGCGGCGGCGCGAGCAAGGA
>Ga0137403_10000558_pt1 | contig 48249 bp, 45 predicted proteins | sample CZOMad2_1_16fung_FD_122057 | JGI IMG/M metagenome (GOLD analysis project Ga0137403, IMG submission 122057) | Vadose zone soil fungal communities from Angelo Coast Range Reserve, California, USA - CZOMad2_1_16fungal (Hybrid Assembly) | ecosystem: Environmental > Terrestrial > Soil > Vadose zone... | reverse complement strand
GCTTCGAGCTTGGGAGTCGGCACTGGCCGCTTCTCGCAAGCCTTTAACAATCCCTGCAAAATTTTCTGACGCTCGAAACGTTCGCGGCGGCCGTCCTTCTTAATGACCATGTAGGGAATTTCATCGATGCGCTCGTAGGTGGTGAAACGGCGGCCGCACTTCAAGCACTCGCGACGCCGGCGAATGGTGTCGCCGGTGCGGCCTTCCCGCGAATCAATCACTTTGTCGTCAACGTGCGCGCAGAAAGGACACTTCACTCGATTGACTCTCCTGGCACGGCTGAATCTTTTCGGGCGTTTGAACCTTTTCGTATCGCCGAATCGGTCCGCGATGAATTCGCCGGGGCGGAGAATTCGGCGTCCATCTCGGCTTCCTCTTCCCGCTCGACTTCCTTCTCTTCTTCCTTCGCCATGCGCCGCAACTCTCCGAGCGACATGCCTTCGTGGATCAGCAGCGGCACGCCCGCCAAGCTGCATCCGGCGAACGTAATCAGCCAAATCAGGATTGCAGCCGCCGCTGCGGGCTCTTTTTCTACTCCAAAGATTGTGGTGTACGCAAGGAAACAAGCCAGCTGCGACCCACCGCCAACGCCCGGCAACTGCACGGCCGAGCCAACCAGTGTAAAGGCGAGCACCAGGAGCGATCCGCCCAGACCAATGGTCGCCAGCTTGCCACCCAAACTATGGGCGATCCAGACGTAAACCGAGGCCACCAGCACCCAATGCAGCCCGGAATAGAGCACCGCCAGCGCCAATTCTCCCCACGTGCGAATCGTCTGGATGCCACGCGCAAAACCCAAAATGATGCCAGCTACCTTATGCCGCCAGCCATGCGAAGTGCGCCATCCGTGCAGTCGCCGCTCCAGCAACGCCGTGCCGTGCAACCGCAAGTAAACCAGCACTCCGATGGCTACCAGCACGCCGATGAACAGCAGCGATCCAGTCGTTTTCGCCGCGGCCGCGAGGGTGCCGGAAGCTCCGCCCGTCTGCCCTGAGGATTGCGTGCGGGCCTCAAACAGCACCAAGCCCAGGCCGGCGATCACCGCGGTACTCGCCGTATCGAATAATCGTTCGAGCACGTAGACGCCGAACATGTCGGCGATGGGAAGCTTTTCTTTACGGGCCAGAAGCAGCGGGCGAATCGGTTCGCCGGCGCGGCCCAGCAGGAAGATGGCGGAGAAACCTGCGAGCGTCAGCTTGTAGATGGGCCAGAAACGCGAGGGGCCGAGATTGCGTTGCAGGACTTGCCAGCGGGCGGCGCGTAACGCGTAACAAGCATAAATACCGGCGAGGGAGAGCAGCAGATAATAAGGATTGGCGTTGCGGGAAACCTGCCAGAGTTTTGCGCCGCTGAAATCCGCCAAATTGATAAAGCCACTGGACCTGTAGATGACGAAACCCAGGACGGCGAGACCCACTACGACGACGAGGGCTTTCTTCGAGGAAGAATTCATGCGCTTGTCAGCCTACTGGCGGTAGTGCTCAGCGTCAAGGAGGCTAGCAGCGTCATTGGGTTTGTTACCGCAAGAGTCCGATCAGAACCGCGATCCGCTGCCGCACCTGATCCAGGACAGCCGGCGGAATTTTGCCGAATTTCTCCGCTCGTCTGTGCCGCCAGTCGACACTTTTCAGCTGGTCGGCGAGAATCACACCGCGGATTTTCGACCCCGAGGGAAGTTGGACTTCAAAAGGATAATTCTTGATTTGGCTGGTAATGGGGCACAGAACCGCGAGACCAGCTCGTTCATTGTAGGTTCGAGGGGAGAGCACAATCGCCGGGCGGCGCCCCGCTTGTTCATGGCCTACCTGAGGTACGAAATCAATCCAGACAACGTCGCCAGCATCCGGGACGTAGTCTCGTGCTACCACTGTTCGATTCCGACGGGATTCCCCCAATCCGTTTCCGAATGACGGTTCTGAGGAGTGATGCGCGCGACGAGTTGGTCGAGCGAAAGTACGTGTTTGGTCTTGCGAATCGTGACCGAGCCGGGAGCCTCAACGTCGAGTTCCAAAGCGTCTCCGCTGCGCAGCTTGGCCGCGTCGGCAACCGGCCTGGGGATGCGGACAGCGAGACTGTTACCCCATTCGGCGAGCGTGGTTTTCATTTGGCGAAACCTTCCGTATATACGTTGTATATACTAATCGAACAGAAAAGTCAACTTCGCGTTCAATGCTGTAGGCAGCCCGCCCTTCGCGAACAGGTTCACGCGATATACTTACCAGAGAGTATGAGGGGATCGTTTCCATGCTGCGTGGTGTGAACGTGGGGCCGCACAACCGCGTCAAGATGGAGGACTTGCGGGCGCTGTATGAATCATTGAAATTGCGGAAACCGCAGACGTACGTGCAGAGCGGGAACGTGATTTTCAAGACCGACGAGCGGGACTCGATTAAATTGGCCGAGCGGATCGAACGCGCGATCCAGAAGAAGCTTGGGTTTCAGACCGACGTTGTGTTGCGGTCTACCGGGGAACTTCGAGAGGTGATCGCGCGAAATCCGTTCGCAACGCGGCGCGGGATTGTGCCGGGCAAGTTGTTGGTGACGTTTTTGGGCGGCGATCCAGGAGAAGAGGCGCGGGTTAGAGTGCGAGCGATTGAGTGCGCGCCGGATGAATTGTTTGTCGATGGGCGCGAGGCCTACATTTACTTTCCCAATGGCATGGGGCGGCCAACGCTTTCGTGGGCAACGATTCCCAAGACCTTGAAGGTTTCGGGGACGGGGCGAAACTGGAACAGCGTGACGAAACTATTGGAGATGGCGGAGAGGTTGGAATCGGCGCCATAAGCAAATCTGTGGCTAAGCAAAGTCAGGGTGGCTAGCGTTCGCCAGCGACGGTTGCGGGATTGCACTTGGTGTGTTTCGCGATCTGTTCGAGGAGTTTAACTCGGTCGATGGGTTTTGAAGCGTAACCGTCCATGCCGGCGTCGAAATAACGTTGGGCGTCGCCTTTCATGGCATTGGCGGTCATCGCGATGATGGGAGTGTGGGCATCGCGGGTTTGATCCCAGGCGCGGATTGCGGCAGTTGCTTCCAGGCCATTCATTACCGGCATTTGCACGTCCATCAGAACGAGGTCGATCTTGCCAGCATGGACCTTCAGAGTTTCCACGGCTTCTTTTCCGTTGTTGGCTACAAGGACGGTATGGCCCAGCTTTTCCAAGAGACGGACTGCGAGTCTCTGGTTCACCGCATTGTCTTCGGCGAGAAGTATGCGGAGTTTGGTGGCAGGCTCTTGCGGTGGAGCTGGCAGCGGTCGAGTGACGCTGGAAGTGTCGCCCGTTTGCGAACCGCAGACGGACAGGAACAGGCGGAGGATCTCGCGCTCGGTGACCGGTTTCACCACGAAGGCAGCACCCATTTCGCGGCAGCGACTGGCGTCGAGTGCCTGGCGGCCAGAATTCAACATCATGACAGTAGCGGCGGGTTTAAGGGTGTTTTGGAGTTCGGACGCAAGAGCGAACGAATCCACATCTGGCATGTTGGCATCCAGCAAGACGAGCGAGAAGGGCTTGTGCAAAGCCGCGGCCTGCTGGCTTTCCAAAAGCGCGGCGCTCCCACTATCGACGAGGGTGGGCAGCATGCCCCAGAGTTCTAAGATTTCGCCCAGAATGTTGCGGCACGCTGCATTGTCATCCACCAGCAACACCGCGATACCGCGGAGAGCTTCGGCGGATACCTGCTCCGATTCTCTGGCCGCGGAGTCCTTGGGCTGGAATGTTGCGGTGAAATGAAACGTCGTGCCCTTGCCGAGTTCGCTGTCGACGCCGATGCGGCCACCCATGAGTTCGACCAGGCGGGAGGAAATCGTGAGGCCCAGTCCAGTGCCGCCGAATTTTCTAGTGGTGGAGCCATCGGCTTGGGTGAAGGCCTGGAAGATCTTTGCCTGGTGGGCTTTGTCAATGCCGATGCCGGTGTCGCTGACTTCGAATTTCAAATGAACTCGCCGGGCGGAACCGCCTGCAACTGCGACCCGAATCACGACCTCTCCGCGCTCGGTAAACTTTAAGGCGTTGCCGGCGAGATTCATGACGACCTGGCGCAAGCGGCCGGCGTCTCCGCAGAGCGTGTCCGGGACGTCGGGAGCGACTCGGAAGACAAGCTCCAGTCCTTCTTTGTGCGCGCGCACGGCGAGGAGCTTGAGGGCGTGACTCAAAGTATCACGCAGGCTGAAGGGTTCCTGCTCGAGCTCCAACTTGCCGGCTTCCACTTTGGAAAAATCGAGAATGTCGTTGACGATCTGGAGAAGGCAATCGGCGGAGGACTTAACGGTAGCCAGGTATTCGCGCTGCTCTGGGTTCAAGTCGGTGTCCAGGGCCAGCTCGGCCATTCCCAGGATGCCACTCATGGGAGTGCGAATTTCGTGGCTCATGTTGGCGAGGAACTCGCTTTTGCTGCGGTTGGCCCGCTCGGCGGCTTCTTTGGCGTGCTGCAGGGCCCGCTCCGAGCGCGCTTGTCGGCCTTGGATCAGGAACACGCGGACACTGGAGCACACGAAGGAAGTAACCACGACGAGTGCGGCAATTTCCACATGGTGTTGCGCGATGAAGCCAGCCATAACCGACACCAGGAGCGGATAGATGAGCGGAAAGACCTGACGCTCCATCAGGTCGCCGCCCTGGTGAGACAGGGTGGAAGGCTCTTCGAGCGACATCTGTGTCCAGGTGTCGGCAAAAACGATCGGCACTAGGTAGAGAGAACTCCAGACCAGGTCGTACCAACCGCGCGACGTGGCACTCGATCCACTGAAGGGGGATAGAAAATCAGCCGCGCCGGACAAGAGCAGGAACGTTCCCATCCTGGCGAACAGGAATCGCACCGATTTCGAATTGGCGGATATGGCGCGCAAGAAAAACGCACCAACAATGACGCCATTGTAAATTGCAGCGGTGCTAACAACCGGAAGAGCGGCGTCACTACTGGATAGCGATCCCGAGGAGGGATGCGCAATGTAAATGTCTACAGCGAGCCAAAACAGAGCGGATTGGAACAGGTCCAGGAGAATCAGACGATCAAATTTTTGAGAGTCAAAGTCTGGCGGCAGCAGCAGGGACATCGACAGCGGGGCAAACCAGAAAACAAAGATGATGTCGGGAATCCAGGTGAGGTAGGCAAACGCGGGGTGCCAATGAATGAAAGAGTCCACGACCTCGCCCGGGAAGAGCAGGCAAAAGGACATGGCCGACAGCCGCCAGAAACTGTGCGCAAGGGTCGTTGCGCGGGCGTGGCGGGAAGCGATGATACACGCCACAAAGCAGAGGAGGTTGAGTCCCAGCTGGGTGGATTCCGAGACAGCGAAGGTCCACGCCGTCGTCGAATGCGTGGCAATGACGGCAGCATGGACAAGAAGCAGTAGAATTGCGAGGACTAGAATTCTTCGAGAGCCGGGCACGTTGCGCGTGTCTCCGCCCCGCGGCAGGGATAGAGAGCACGCCTACTGCCAATACGATTGCGAGCGGGCGCGTATCACCTGTGTTTGCTCTAGTTTGCGGCGCCGGACGGCGCAGCCGATTCGCTGCATTGCCGGAAATTGTCCCAGAGCGAGCCGCACCGGCTAAAAGTGGCACGGTCGCCGCCTCAGTTCCCAATTCGGCTTCACGGCGTGCGCTACCTTGTGCAAGCGTTCCAGCTGGGTAATAATGCGCACAGGTCGGTGCCGCATAGCGTGTCTGGGGAACTTTTTTGTGGCAATTTACGTTCCATAGTGTGCAGGCCGAGACGTACCAGGATTCGAGGCTGATGAGACGTTGGAGCAGGATGCCCAACTGGTCCAGCAATGCCTCCAGGGGGACGCTTCCGCCTGGGAGGAGCTTGTACGTCGCCACACGCGCCGCATCTTCAACATTTGTTACCGGTTTACCGGGAATGGAACGGAAGCCGAGGATTTGTCGCAGGATGTGTTTTTAAGGGTGTACCGTACGCTTGGGAGTTATCGGTCGGCGCACGGAGGGTTTGCGACGTGGGTGACTTCGGTGACGCGGAACCTTTTGATCGATCACTACCGGCGGACCAAGCGGGACCGGTTGACGGATTCTTTGGACGACGCTATGCCGGTGGTGGAGAACAAGGAGTCGGCTGGGCGGCGGCCGGATCAGCAGCTGCTTTTGGGGGAGCTCAGTTCACAGGTGCAGGCTGGGTTGGCCAAACTTTCGCCGGACTTGCGGGAAGCAGTGATTTTGCGGGATTTGCAGCAGTTGGAGTACGCGGAGATTCAGGCGGTTTTGTCGGTGCCTGAGGGGACAGTGAAGTCGCGGATTAATCGCGGGCGGATTGAGTTGGCGCGAATTTTGTCGCAAATGGGAGTGCGGCCTTCTTAAGAAATCGGGAAAAAGAAGGAATTAACACGGAGGGCACGGAGAGCACGGAGTTCACACAGAAGAAGAAACAGAAATGCGGAATGAGAAGAGTCGGAATACCGAAGAGACCGAGAATAGAAAATGAGTTGGACTTGCGAACAAATCGAGGCGCGGCTTAGCGATTATCTGGATGGCGCGCTGATGGGGGCCGAGCGGGCGGAGTTCGAGCTCCACGTTGGGGACTGCGAGCGGTGCAAGCCGTTGGTGGCGCATGTTTCACAGCTTCTGTCGGGAATGCATGCGATGGAGCAGGTGGAGGCGCCGCCGCGGCTGGTTTACTCCATTCTGGACAAGACGTTGGGGCCGCGCGAGAGCGCTACCGGTTGGGCTGCGGTATTGGGCTGGGTTCGCGGTATGGCTTCGATCCGCTTTGCCTACGGAGCGCTGTCGGTGGCCGGAACGTTTGTGATTTTGCTGAGCGCCCTGGGTTTCTCATGGCGAAAACCGAAGCTGGCGGATTTGCACCCGGCGAATATTTACCGAAAAGTTGACCGGAATGCGCATCTGCTTTACGGGCAGGGGACAAAATTCGTAAACGATTTGCGGGTGGTGTCGGAAATTCAGTCGCGTTTGCGTCAGGATAATGACCTGCAGGGGAACCGAGAAAACGTAGCGCCGTCTTCTCCGGAAAAGCAGCCGGGCCGCACGGATAGCTCGAAGCCTGGGACACCGCGGCAACAGAATCGCGCCGACGATGTCACGCGGCAGATCCAAATACTGGCCGAGGAATTGCCGATTTGGGCAGGGCATGTGAGCGTCCCGATGTTTGCGAGGAGAATGCGATGAAGTGTGCGGTCCATACGGATGTGGACGCCACAGGTTACTGCCGGAATTGCGGCAAGCCAATGTGTGCGGTGTGCGTGCGTCCGGTGCGCGATGTGTTGTATTGCGAAGATTGCCTGGCGAGCGTGATGGGACATCCCGCGCCTGCTGCGGCATTCGCCAGCGATCCCGGTGTTGTGCCTCCACCGACGCCGGTGCTGCCGCGTGCTGGAGCCGGACCAAATCCGGCGTTGGCATTTTTCCTGGGAGCTTTGCCGGGTCTGGGCGCGTTCTATAACGAGCAATACGGCAAAGGTGTGATCCACCTCTCTATTTTTCTTTTCCTTTTCATTCTTGGTGTGGATGGAGCGTTGAGCGGAGGAGCGGAAGCCGCGCTTTGGATTTGCGTCGCGGCGCTATGGGTGTACATGCCGATCGACGCGTATCGGACGGCGAAAGCCAAGGCGGCAGGGCAGATTCTGGACGATCCCCTGGAAAGCTTTAGTAAGGGCAAACCGGTGGGGCCGTTTCTGATCATTGCGATCGGAATTTTGTTGCTGCTGCACAATTTTGATTGGTTCCCATGGTGGCGCATTCAGCAATTTTGGCCGGTGATTTTGATTGTGGTGGGCGTGCTGATGTTTCGCAAACGCCTGAGCGGCCGGCCGTGAAAGCCCTTGGGAGGTCTAAGCGATGAGTGATCAAGTTCGTTGCCGGTGTCCGCGATGCACGATACGGGCGCTAATGGGCCCCGCGGTGATCGTCACCGTCGGCGTTCTGTTTCTTTTGCAACAGGCACGCGGGGGCTACTTTGATTTTGGGAATACCTATCCAGTAATCCTGGTGGTGATCGGCGCGATTTTGCTGGCATCGGCGCTGCCGCCGATGGAGGGTCACGTTTTTTCAAATGAAATTCCACCCGGGGCACCACCTACAGCCGGTTCGACTCCCGGTCCGACACAGAGCACGTTTCACGGGCAGGGACAATAACAGCGTATGGCCAACGGTCGCCCGCGCGGCAGCAGCCTCTTCAGTGGCCTGATTCTGATCTTCATCGGCGTGCTGCTGATGATGCATAACTATCGCGGATTTGAATTAGGCCACGTTCTTAGGCATTGGTGGCCGCTGCTGCTGATTTTTTTTGGCGGCCTAAAGCTGTACGAACGGATGGCGTGTTCGCGGTCGAATGATCCTGGGGCGTCGCGCATCACGCCCGCGGAAGTATTTCTGGTGCTGGGGTTGCTGGCGCTTGTCGGAGTCGTAGTCGCCGTCGAAGGCGTTAAGGAACATTTTCCCGATTGGGTGAGCGGCGACACCACTGCGGTAGATCTGGATGTGGCGCCGGAGGCGGTGCCCGCGAATGCGCGCATCACGGTTCGCGGCGGCCATGGCGACATCAGTGTGCGTGGCTCGGACGAGGCGGAAGTCCGTGTGAACGGCAAGAAGAACGTGCGCAGCTGGAACCAGACCGATGCGCAGCGGGTCGCTGGGAAAGTCGGCGTCGAAGTCGTGAAGAATGGCGATGGGTATGAAGTGCAACCCACGAGTCGCGGCGATTCGCGGGTCAGCGTGGATATGGATGTGGTCGTACCGCTCAAGTCCTCGGTAACGATTCGCAATGAGAAAGGCGACATCTCCGTGGCCGACATGGGCACGCCCGTGAGCATAAATAATGGAAACGGCGACATTGATGTACGCAATACGATCGGGGATGTGAATGTCGACATGCGCCGGGGCGACGCGAAGATTTCGGGTACTAGGGGCGACGTGAAGATTTCGGGAACCGGTGACAGTGTCGATGTGATGGACGCCACCGGGAACTTTACGATCAATGGGGAATTCGTGGGGCCGATTCGCGCGGAGAAAGTGGCCAAGGGCGTGCGTTTTGTTTCGCATCGCACGGATTTGACGCTGACGCAACTCAGCGGGCACATGGAAGCAGGGTCCGGAAATCTCGAAATCGTTGATGCTCCGGGAAATTTGACGGTGCGCACCCATGAAGAAGAAATTACCATCGAGAATGCGGGTGGAAGGATCAAAGTGGATAATCGCAATGGCAACGTGGAGGTGCGCTTTTCTTCACCGCCCAAGGAAGACATCGACATCACGAATGCTTCGGCCGCCATTACCTTGGGATTGCCGGAGGCATCGAGCTTTCAGATCGTCGCGGATTGCCACTCGGGAGATATCGATTCGGAATTCGATGGAGATTCGCTGAAGAAGACGACGACGCAATCAGGCGATTCGCATTTTGAGGGGAAGTACGGCAACGGGCGCGGGCCCAAGATCACTTTGCACACCAGCTACGGATCGATTTCCATTCACAAAAATTGAAGGCTGAGCAGTAGTGCGACTGGTGGCGCCGGCATCTTGCCGGCGTTTTTACTCTTGAGGCGGACGCGGACACGAAGAGCGGCCAAGGATGCCGGCGCTACCAGTCCTAGCGTTCGGCTACCCGATTTAGATCTTCGTAAAACGTTGGATAGGAAACTCCAGCGCAGTCCGCGTCGCGAATAGTTGTGTCTCCCTCAGCCGCTAATCCAGCGACCGCGAAGGCCATGGCGATGCGGTGATCATCACGAGGATCGATCTCCGCGCCGCGGAGTTTTCCGGCTTTGCGGCCTTCGACGCGCAGGCCATCGGGCCGCTCATCAACGGTCGCGCCCATGCGGCGCAAGTTTTCGGCGAGTGCAGCGATGCGGTCGCTTTCTTTGACGCGGAGTTCGGCGGCGCCGCGGATTTCGATTCCCTCTTCGGTGTATGGGCCGAGGGCGGCGAGCATGGGGAGTTCGTCGATCACCAGGGGGATTTGCTCTTTTTCGACGACTCCACCCTTTAGCGACGTGCCTTTCACCGACAGGTCACCTACCACTTCGCCGTGCGCACTTCGCAAGGATACGACTTGCAGCGACGCGCCCATGGAGGCAAACACATCCAGGATCGCGGTGCGTGTGGGATTCAGGCCAACATTGTGGATCAGCAGATTGGAGTCTGGAAACATCGAAGCGGCGGCGATAAAAAAGACGGCGGAAGAGATGTCGCCGGGGACATCCAGCGAGCGGCCTTGCAGCTTTCCGCCACCGTTGCTGCCGGCGCCCTGAATTTGAATCAAGCTGCCGTGCTTTTCGACATTTACGCCAAATTCTTCCAGAGCCAGCTCGGTATGATCGCGCGTGCGTGCAGGCTCTGTAACGGACGTGAGGCCCTCGGCGAATAGTCCCGCAAGCAAAACCGCGGACTTCACCTGCGCGCTGGCCATGGGCATTTTGTAGTGGATGCCGCGCAGTTTCGCTGCGCGAATCTCCAGCGGCGCGAAATTGTCTTCTCGCGCACGGATGTCTGCGCCCATCTGACGCAGCGGGGAGACTACGCGCCCCATTGGGCGTTTCTGCAGCGACGCGTCACCCGACAACTTCGACGTGAAGTCCTGCCCTGCCAAAATTCCAGTGAGTAGGCGTATTGTCGTTCCGGAATTCCCGGCGTCGAGAGCACGCCAACTGCTTTTTAGGCCTTGCGACCCGCGGCCGATGACCCGCACGGTATCTTTGTCCACTTTCACGCTGGCGCCGAGTGCGCTCATGCAGTCGAGCGTGCTGCGGCAGTCGGCCGCTGCGGCGAAGTGCCGCAACTCGCTGGTGCCTTCGGCCATGGCAGCCAGCATCGCGTACCGATGGGAGATGGATTTGTCGCCCGGGGGCTCGACTCCGCCGGTGAGATATTTCACTGGGTGTATGGTCTGCTTTTTCACGCCGTGATTTTAGCATGGCGCGTTCCGCCGACCCATTCGCCGCAGGTAACGCGTGGGCACCACCCGGGGCTATTGGCGCTGGCGCATTTCGCCTCAGGCGAAATGTTTCGAGTTCGTAACTGCCCCGGAGGACAGTTTTTTGACGGAACGTTGATCAAAGACCGTGAAACATCATGGCTTCTCCGTCCGTATCATGGATGTGGGAGAACGTCATGTCAGCGCGCAGTAGCTTCTTCAAAATAGCGGCCAAGGCGGGAATGCTTTTTGGCGCATTGTTCGTCGTCACAGTATTGCTGGCCGCCATTCCGGCACATCAGGAGCAGGCGTTGCAAGTGGATGTTCCGCAGGAACCCTCGGCTCCAACCGCTCAGCCCCAAGATGCCGATCACAGCGCAATGCCCGGGATGAATATGTCGGACGAGAGAGCCAATGAGAAAGCGGCCGTCAACGACATGACCCCGGGCCACCACGATGGCCATAGCCAGCACATGTACATGACCTCGCCGCGCGCGCGAACTCCGGAAGACCTGCAGCGCGCGGGGGAAATCGCCACAGAACTGCGTGCCGGCATTGAGAAATACAAGGACTATCACGTTGCGCTGAACGACGGATTTCGAATTTTCATGCCCAACGTTCCGCAACCTGAGTATCACTTCACCAGCTATCGCAACGGATTTATGGAAGCGTTCACATTTGATCCGGCACGGCCGACGTCACTGCTCTACAAGAAGACGGCCACCGGTTACGAACTCGTCGGCGCGATGTTCACGATGCCCAAGCGGGCTGGCGAGGATCAGTTGAATAGGCGGGTTCCACTGAGTGTTGCCATGTGGCATCTGCACACCAACCTTTGCATGCCGCCACACGCCGAGTTGCGCGCCGCCGATTGGACCAGGTTTGGACTGCACGGATCGATTGCGACGAAGGATGCGTGCGATGCCTCCGGCGGACGCTTCTCCCGGGTTATCTTCGGCTGGATGGTGCACGTCTACCCTTACGAGGATTCCCTCGACAAGATCTTCGCCATGCACCACCACATGGACTAGTCGCAAGGTCAGGGAGTCTTCAAAAGTTCTGGACGCTGAGAGACGTAGCGGCGGCTCCAGCGAAGCTCGGTCTTGTCGTGCAGGACCACTTTGAATTCGCCGTGGAACCATGGGAGTAACTCGCGGATGGCGTCGAAGCGGACCATATTGCCGCGATTGATGCGCACGAATAGATTCTGATCCAGGATCGTTTCCAGGGAATCCAGGGTGGCGCGCACCGTGTGCATTTTGTTGCCGCAGTGCAAGACCACATAGTTGCGATCCGCTTCAATCCAGGAAATATCGCGGACGGAAACGAAAAACGCGCGGTTATCCTCGCGAATCAGCAGGCGCTCGGTGAATCCACGTTGTCGGGCGATCTGATCGAGGAGATCGCGCAGGCGCGACACGGACCCGTCGGCGCCTTGCTCGCGTTGTTCGCGTACGCGCCGCAAAACCTTGCGAAAGCGATCTTCCGAAACGGGCTTGAGTAGATAGTCAAAGGCGTGAACCTCAAAGGCGCGCAACGCGTATCGATCGTGCGCGGTGACGAAGACTACGTGTGGCACCTTGGTCGTGTCACCTGCCGACACGCCTCGCACAACATCGAAACCATCGGCGCCAGGCATTTGCACGTCGAGGAAAACCAGGTCGGGACGAGTTTTTTCGATCGCAGAGATGGCTGCCTCGCCGGAGTCGGCTTCCCCTACCACTTGCACACTCGGCTCCGAGCGAAGCAGACGCAGTATTTTTCGTCGCGCGGGGGCTTCGTCGTCCACGACTAGGATCTGGAGTGGTGCGACGACGGTCATCGGGAGAATTGCGGCGGTTGCGTCGAGAGGCGATAGGGAATACGGAGAGTGACTTCGGCGCCGCCGTTGGCGCGACTTCCGATATGGAATTCCTGGCTGGGGCCGTAGAGCTGGGCCAGTCGATCACGAATGTTTGAGAGACCTACGCCACGGCCAAATACGGATTTCGCATCGAGAGGGCCCAAGCCAGTTCCGTTGTCTGAAATTTTGAGCACCAGGCTGCCGTTTTGCTGCTCAGCGGCGATCGAAATATCCATGATCTCTCCCGGCTTCATTCCGTGGCGCAGCGAATTTTCCAGCAAGGGCTGTAAGATTAGTTGCGGCACCAGCGAACTATCCAACGCGGAATCGATCGCATAGTTGACGCGCAATTTGCCTTCGAAGCGCTTTTGCATGAGGTCCAGGTACAAGCGGGTGATCTGTAGCTCTTCGGCGAGCGGAATTTCGTGAGTACAGGAGGCGCGCAGCGTCAGGCGCAGCAGGTCGCTCAGTTCAGCGAGCATAGCGTCGGCCGCGTGCAGGTCTTCATACATCACCGAAGAAATCGTGTTCAGCGTATTGAAGAGAAAGTGGGGTTGAAGTTGAAGCCGGAGATTCTCCAACTGAGCTTCGGCTAGTTTGGTTTGCAACTGCGCGGCTGCCAACTGCTGAGCGTGCGCTATCCGGAAGCGTCGGAAAAAATAATAAATGGCGACGATGCTGGTGAAGCCCACCAAATCGTTGGAGAACTCCATCGGGTAACGGTAGCGCATGAGGCCGTAGTCGTACGGTCCCAGGCCAACAATGGGTGAGATGATCTGACGGCTGACGGCCATCAGCCAGGTATGCGCCGCAGAGAAGGCAATCGCGCCCACGACATGCCAGAGCGCAACACTAGGCCAACTTTTACGTGGGAAAAGATAAAGGTCGGCAATGCGAAACACGAGGGGCAGAAGTACAAAAGCGGAATAGACGCCGGTGATTTCCTCTAGCGAGCGAATCGGGAGCGTGCCTGGATGCTGGCGCGAAAGATCGTCGAGATAGCGGTATCCAGTGAGCAAAACTGCGATGCCAGTGTAGATCAGAAAGAGGACGGTCCAAACCAGTGCGCGCGGAAGAGGCGGGGGGCTGACGGTCGATTGAGCAAGTGTTGGCATTGCCGCGAGGGTCTCGCTGGCGATTATGCGCCTGGAGCGGCCGCCGCGCTAGACGGGCGGCGACGCGCCTGTCGGTACGCTGACGGCCAAAGCCGAAAAATGCAAAATTGAGATCGAAAATTCGGCTTCGTCCGCGCACTTTGAACTTGTTACAATTCTCAATCCGAATTCGTAGTACGCAGGTGAACCCTCTGGCCCGATGCGGCGGACCAGTGTTCCTCTTATAAAGGCGCCCAAGGACTATTTTTCATGCTGGCCAGCATTCGAACGCAGGAATTACGCAAGGTTTACAGTTCGGCGCCGCCCCTAGCGGCCGGGGCTGGGGGCTTCGTTCATTCGTCGCCACGGGGCAAAGGGAAAGTGCCGAAACCTCAAGTTGTAGCGCTCGACGGCATTTCTCTGAATGTGACCCCGGGAGAAATCTTCTGTCTGCTGGGGCCGAATGGAGCGGGCAAGTCCACGACGGCTGGAATCCTCACCACGCGCGTTCGACCTACCAGCGGTCAGGCATGGATCGGCGAACTGGATGTTTGGAAGAATCAAGTCGCGGTGAAGCGGCTGATTGGTGTGGTCGCTCAACGGCCCAATCTCGATTTCTCGTTGACCGCGCGGGAGATTTTGCTTTTTCACGGCGCGTATTTCGGCATTGATTCGCACCAGCGGGCCAAACGCGCTGCCACTCTTCTCGATCGTTTCAAGCTTACCGACCGCGCGGACCAGATGGTGCGCGGTTTCTCGGGCGGCATGATGCAGCGCCTGTCCATCGCGAGAGCGATGATGCACGACCCGCGAGTGCTGTTTCTCGACGAGCCAAGCTCGGGCCTCGATCCGCAAACGCGGCTGCTGCTGTGGGAAATCGTTCGCGAGTACAACCGAGGCGGTAAAACAATTCTGCTCACCACGCACAATATGGAAGAAGCCGACGCGCTTTGCCATCGTTTGGCGATCATCGACCACGGTCGGGTGATCGCGTTGGGCACGCCGCGTGAGTTGAAGGCCTCGGTTCCGGGCGGATATCTGCTGCGGCTCCGCTTCGGCCATTCGTCCGAGAATGTTCTCGCGCGCTTGAAAGCCCTCTCGGGCGTCACCGAGGTGCGCGCCACCGACGGCAACGGAGCCGACGTCTACGCCGACCGTGGCGGCTCGCTGGTTCCGGAAGTCGCCAACGTCGCTCTTGCCGCCAGCGTGGAATTGTGCGACGTCCACATCTCCGAACCCAGTCTCGAAAATCTCTTTCTGCACCACACCGGAAGGAGCTTGCGCGAGTGAACTTCAAAACCTTTCTGGCCATGCTCGCGCGCGACGCACAGGTGGCGCGCCGCAACCTGGTTGCGCTGCTGCTGCAAACTTTTTTGCAGCCACTGATGTTCGTGTTCATCTTCGGCCGGGTGATGGTCGGCAGCGGCTTCATGCCCGGTGCGTACAAGAGCCTGCTGCTCCCGGGCATCATGGCACTCAGCATGGTAGGCACGGGGATCTGGGCGGTGGCCATGCCACTGATTTCGGAGTTTCAATTTACCCGCGAAATCGAAGACCGCCTTCTGGCGCCGATGGAAATAGGCTGGCTGGCGGTGGAGAAAGTCGTTTTCGGCACCATTCAAGCGCTGGCCGCCGGGCTGATGGTAATTCCCTGCGCGTGGTTGCTTCTCCGCCCTGGCGTCGAGCTCAACGTGCATGCGCCGCTGCAGTTCGCGGCGGTTGCGGTGTTGGTCGCGCTATTCTCGGCCGTAGGTGGCCTGGCGCTGGGCTGCAGCATCGAGCAGACCCACATCGGCTTGATGTTTTCGCTGGTGGTGGCACCGATGATCTTTTTCGGGTGCACGTACTATCCGTGGAGCGCGCTACAAAACTTTCCGCTCATGCAAAAGCTTGTACTTGTCAATCCTCTGGTCTACGCCAGCGAAGGTTTGCGCGGAACGCTCGTGCCGCAGTTCCCGCACCTGCCGATGCTGGCCGCGATCGGTGGCCTCGTCTTCTTCGACCTGCTTCTTTTCACTTTCGGTTTACGGCAATTTCACAAAAAAGCTGTCAGCTAAAACCGGCGGGTGTGATCGCTTCCCGAGCCTTGTCACCATGGGCACAATGTCGTCCGCCGCCGGTGGCGTTCAGATATACTCCATACACTTATACAGGGTCGTAACACGGTGAACGGTCTATTTCCGAAACGACTTGGAGTTCGGCGAGGCATTCATGGCTGAGCTTGCGCAATTTCCCTTGAACGGTGGCGGCGTCCTGGTTGTCGAGGTGGAACCCTCGGATAGTCCTATCAAGCGCGTCATGCGCGGCGGCACTGCGGAAGTGGCGATCGCCACGGCGAACGCCACTTTTGAGTCGGCACTGCAGACAGTGCGATGTGCCGCCGAAGGAATATTGCATCAGCTTCGCTCGCTGGCGGAACCTCCCGACGAAGTAGCCGTGGAATTTGGCGTGAAGATGAACGCGGAAACTGGCGCGATCATCGCCAAAGCCTCTACCGAAGCCAACTTCAAAATCAACCTCACCTGGAAAAAATCAGCCCCGGACAGGAAGTAAAGCCGTGTCCTTAAAGTACGACGATTTCGATCTGGAAATTACGCCCTCAGGCGACAAGTATCGCGTGCACCTGAACGGGCCGACGGGACAAGCCGCCGCCGATTTCGAACTTCCCTTCACCGACGTGGATGTTAGCAATTTTCTGGGCCGCATCGGACAAGTTCGACGCAGCATGCGCCGCGCTGAAGCGCCCGAACTGCACGCGGCGAAGGAATTTGGCGGCAAGTTGTTTCGGGCCGTTTTCACTGGCGAACTGATCGCACAGCTTCGCGGCAGCGTTGAGCAATCGCTCAATAACGATCGCGGCTTGCGAATTCGCTTGCGGCTTACCGACGCTCCCGAACTGGCCGACCTACCGTGGGAGTTCTTGTACGACTCGGCGCAGAATCATTTCTTGACGACATCGACAGAGACTCCGCTGGTACGTTTTCTCGACCTTCCCCAGCGCATCCCGCCGGTTCGCGCGAGTTTGCCCTTGCGCGTCTTGGTGGTGATCTCCAGCCCAAAAAATCTTAAGCGCCTGGACGCCGAAGGCGAGTGGGAGCGTCTCCAGGACGCCCTTGCCGATTTGCTGCGTGGCGGCCACATTGTCCTTGAGCGATTGCCATCGGCCACATTGGATGCGCTGCGGCTTCGCGCCCGCGGCGCGCCCTTTCACATTTTCCATTTCATCGGACATGGAGGTTTCGACATCGTCGCCGAAGATGGCGTACTGCAATTTGAGGATGAGAATGGAATGTCCCATCCCGTTCGCGGAGAGCTGTTGGGAATGCAACTGCACGATCATCGGTCTTTGCGGCTCGCGGTGCTTAACGCCTGCGAGGGTGCGCGAAGCTCCCGGCAAGATCCATTTTCAGGTGTCGCGCAAAGTTTGTTGCAGCAGCGCGTCCCCGCCGTGATCGCCATGCAATTCGAGATCAGTGACGCCGCCGCAAAGGTGTTCGCTCGGGAGTTTTACTGCGCGATTGCCGAAGGCAATCCCGTAGATGCCGCGGTATGTGAATCGAGAAAGGCGCTGTTCAACGAGGAATTTGGCCAGGAATGGGCCACTCCGGTCCTGTATATGCGTTCGCACGAGGGCCAGCTGTTTGAGCTGCAAGGCCCTACGACAGCCGCGCCGGATGCGAAGTCTGGTGAGCACGAACGCGCGGAAGCCCAACGCCATGTTGCGGAAGTAGCGGAAGCAGAGCGTGCTGCAGCGGCTGAGAAGGAGCGGCAAGCGCGCGGCAAGGCGGAACAAGCCCGAGTGGCGGGCGAAAAAGCGGAGGCCGAGCAACGCGCCACGGAAAAAGCTGACGCCGAGCGCCTTGCCGCATCGGAAACCCGGCGCCTAGCCGCCGAAAAGTCCGAACAGGCACGTGCCGCGAGCGAGAAGAGAGATGCCCAACGCCGCGCGACCGAGCAAGCACAAGCGCAGCACGCCGCTGAACTCGAAAAAGAACGACAGGCGCGGGAAGACGCGGAACACGAACGGTTGAGGCGCGAGCAGGCGACTAGAGAAAATCTGGCCCGAGAAGCAGCATCAGCACAGACCCGATCCGCATCCCAAGCGCTGGCCGCGACTCCAGCCGACTCGACGACAATTCCAGGCCCGACTCCCCCGCGACCTCGCCTTCCGCTCTGGCAGGTAGCGCTCCTGTTGGTTCCCGTCGTGGGTCTCGTGTTGGCGTTGTCCTGGCACCACTTGCGCCCTCACAGCGAAGGCGCAGAGACTCCGGCGCCAGTTACCTCGGCGTCACGAAACCCAGAGTCGCGGCCCTCGGAAGTGTCCACATCGAAGGTCCAGACACCAGTGGCTCGGAAGAAGAGCGATGTCGTGGCTCCCGAACATCCCGTGGTCGCTGCCGTAAAGGCGGAACGACGCGATGACGCACCCAGCTCAAAAGCCGTGAATGCTGACCGCAAGGAACCCACCAGCGAAAGTAAGCCCGTCCCGCCACCGCCGGCAAAGAAGGAACCAGCCCCTGCGCCATCCTCGCGCCTCCGCGTGACCGCATCCGCGCAGAACGCGAAGATCGTGAACCATGTTGCTCCCGTGTATCCGGCGTCGGCCGCTCAGGGTCACATCTTCGGCGCAGTGGAACTCCGCGTGATGATTGGAAAAGACGGCGCGGTGCAGTCCGTCAACGTTATCTCCGGACATCCTCTACTCGTCCAGTCGGCCAGTGATGCCGTGAAACAATGGCGCTACCAGCCGACGCTGGTCAACAATCAGCCTGTCGAAGTGGAAACCACCGTCACCGTGGAGTACAAACCCGCTGCAGAACAGCCCGCCGTGAAATCCACTCCTTGTACTTTCGGTAGAGTCGACTTTCAGGATGCCGGAATCAGGCTGGTCGGCACGGTACCCTACACCTACACCGGGAACGCCCAGTTGCAAACGCTCGCAATACTCGGAATTCCGATGACGGCCGACAACAAGCAGATCCCCGGCGTCAAACTAGGTGAATCCACGCTGCAAGTAGCTGCCGGCACAGCCTCGTTTTCTATCGAGGGTCACCCTTCTCTTGGCCGTACAGGCACCCAAGGCGCGAACATACTCGTCGTGGTTGTGGTGAAAAGCACCAACGAAATGGTGTGCAGCAAGCTCGTTCCCTATCTTAGAATTTGGTGACGTCGCCGCTGCGATTGTCCGTTCAAGAAATGCTCTGATACTCACGGGGCGGCGGCTTACGGAGTTGGTCCGCTCTTTCGCCTGGCGTGATTTCGCCGTGGCGGCCACTGCGGATTCGGCGTGAAACTAACGGCTTCATCCAGCGTGGATGAAATATCCTCGCTCGGAAGGAACGTGGCGGGCGCTCCAGCAATTCGCCAGGAGAACATCAGGAATGACGCCGCCGTCAAATCGATTGCCGGCTCGACCGTGCTGTAGGATTGTTGGCCGTCCTTGTACACTGCGCCGTTCCCATTAAATTTCTTAAACACGTTCCCGCCTCCTACCGGACATTTTCGCATCCCATCCAGTAGTCCCGTTGCAGCAAAGGTATTCGGTCCTTCCACCAGCGCGCCCGCCAATATTGGAGGTGTTCCGTCCAACGACCCGGCAATATTCGCCACTTGATGTTGCATGCAGTTTGGAAAAACGTCGCCATCCCCAACAATAAATGAACTGCCCCACGCATTTGCGCCCAGGATATTGCCGGCCCAGCGGCGCGAGAGTTCATCGAATGTTCCAGACTCGGTAAGCAAAGCATACTCGCGAGCCATCACCGCCAGCCCCGCGCCATGCGTCGCCGTGTCGTACGCGGCCCACGGAAATCCGAATCCGAATGGATCGGTACCGCCCTGTGTCGTGGCGTTCTGCAGCTCCTTCCGCAAGTCGTGCAGCAGATCCTTTTGCGATACTTCGAGTCCACCAGGATGTCCAGCGTCCGCGATCGCCCGGAACAATTCAAAGTGCGCCAAGCCACTCACGTCGTACAAATTCAGAGTATCTCCAGCGTCGTTCGGGCCGGTGATATACGCGCGCGCCCAGTGCGCTGCCGCACGCAGATAAAATTGCGGATCGGTATGCTTCAACGCAGAGGGAAGCGGCCCGTCCGCCGTCGCCAGCGCAAAATACAGCTCCGTCGCGCCCAGCTCCATGTCGTCGCGCCATTCCGTTTCACCGTAAAAATCAAACGGCGCGGTGGTGACCAAATCGCCGACTGGTGCGGTGTCTGCCAGCGCGAAAACATGCTCGGCCGCGACCAGGCAATCGTCGGCGAAATCACGCTGCGTTTCGCGGAAAACTTGCGAGCATTCCGCGAAGTCCGCGGTCAAGCGTCCCGCCAGGTTCGGGCTGATCTTTGCTCCAGCTGCCCCGGCAGCGAATACAGGGCGGTGGCGCACGTAGCGAAGAGTCGGATCCGTTCCTCCCAGCGTGTCGTCCACCTGCGGCAACCGCCACAAATCATGATCGCCCAACAAATTCGGATTGTTCGCAAAGTCGGTGCCGATACCAACCTGGTAGTAGAGCAACTGCGTGTCGTCGTCCCACATTTTCTTCAGCCACTGCAAACCAAACTTCGCTTCATTTGTGAAATTAGCCGACCCGCTCGCCGCGCCCATTTGACTGGGAAAGTCGCGAACGCCGACCAGCATTAGTGCGACTGTGTAAGAGTGTGTCTCCACAAATTTCAAATAATCGCCGGCGTCCCACCATCCGCCCGACGCGTCGACCGTTCCACCCACAGGCTGCAGGTCTGCCAATATATTGTCGTCGGCATCGAATTGCGGCGAACTGAACACGGCTGCATGTTGGTCGTTGAGATGCCCCGCCGCCGTCCGCAACGGCGTCTTGATGAAGTGTTGTCCGTCGCGTTGGTTCTGGTAAAAGTTGAGCGCGTTCGCGAGGCCCTGCGAATAGAGCTGCTCCGACGAGCCAATCCGGAAGCTCGGTGAGGTCGCAGGCATCGGCCCGTTCACATCAATCGTGAAGACTCCCCCGCCGCCAACTTTGAAGTCCAGCGCATACACTGTGAACTTTCCCCAAGCGCCCAGGTTCGCGCCGATCGAGCTCGAAAATACGGACACGCCCCTCGCATTCAAAACGTGGAAAATCGCTCCGCTCTCCGACCCAGTAGCCATCAAGTATGCGCGCCCATTGCAACCCGCCTCGTACCCCAATTGATTCACGCGCACAAACGCATTTTCGGCGCCGCCCACCGACGCGGCGAAGAAGATCAGCATGCTCAAAGCCGCAATCGCGATGCAAACGCGTGGCCGCCAGTCGCGCCAGTCCGGACCACCAGCAGAATTGGAGAGGTTTTTCATTCGGCACCCCTATTAAATCGATTGAATACTGCTCCCGGTCCATTTCCGTGTCAAGACTGAATTCTCCTGGTCCCCTTCGTTAGGCTCGCGCGGTTGACAAAGTTCGCGTCCGCACCCAAGAATCACATCTGCCAATTACGAAAGAGAGTCGATCCCGCATGTTCATTCATATGTTCGCCTTCCGATTCAAACCCGGTGTCACCAGTGCCCAAAAAGATCGCGTGCTCACCGAAATCCGCAAACTTGAGGACCAAATCCCGGAAGTCCTCGAATCCTGGGTCGGCTTAAACGTCTCGCCTCGCGGCCAAGGCTACGAATTCGGCGGCGCGATGAAATTCGCGGACTCAGCCGCCTGCGAGAGGTACAACTTTCATCCCGTCCATCAAGACTTGTTGATTTGGCTTCTACCGCTGATCGATCCCATTGAACTAGACTTCCCGGTCTGAGAAACCTCGAAACGACAAATGATTGGCCGCACGATCTCGCACTACTGGATTGTCGAAGCACTCGAATACTTTCAGCTATCGACCAGAGCCGCAAGACTCTGGATCTCGATCCAACCTTCGCCGTCACGTACTCCATTCTCGGACAATGCTCTTCCGCCAAAGGAAGGGATCGCGAAGGCCTGCCGTCCGACGAAAAATATTCGGAGTTCAGCCGAGGCAGCGCCATGTCGCTCGCGCTTCTCGGTTACGCCCACGCCCGCCTGGGCGAGCGCGGCGAGGCGCTCCACGCACTTGAGAAGTTTACGGCGGCTTCCAAAGCTACGCGCCCGCCTTCCCATTTCCGTGGGTCTACACCGGGCTCGAAGACAAAGCCCACACCTTCGAGTGGTTGGAAAAAGCGCGCGAAGAATGTTTCACGCGTCTCGCCTACCTTAGACAGGAAGCCTTCTGGGAGCCGCTTCGCTCCGACCCACGCTTCACCGACTTGCTCTATCGCATCGGATTTCCGCAATAGCTTCGATCAGTGAGCAGATCCTGCTGCCGCATTTCCGGCAGGGCTCTCCACAAATTTCGGCGGGGCCTGTTCAGTCGCAAACGCAAACCCGACAAATACGCCAGCCGCAAGATCTGCGTCCCTGCAGCGCATCCGAAGCCAAGAAAGTAAGGTCCGCGCGCAAGATTTCTTCCTTGATAGAGTCGAATCCCGTCGCGAGTTGCGGCCCAACAGGTTCTTGCGCAAGCACCCGATCGGCCCAGCCAAATAAAACGCCGATCAAGAAAATGCAACTCGTAAATTTCTCCGTTTTCGTTTTCACGCGCAAAAGATACCACGGAAAAACAGTCGACTTGCCGTGCCGGCCATTTCCCATGGAATCGTGTGCCGCGATATCCGTGTTCGAAAACCAATCAAGCAAACGATGAACCTACCGCCCTAACTGTCTTCACGGTGAGAGTTCCCTCACCATACGCGCAAATTTCGAACCTTGCTCTCCACCAGACACAGTCCTAGGACGCCTAGCCATCTCGGCCCATCCTGCGCCTTCCGCTCGTCCAATTGCTTCCCCGTACTCCGCCAAGTATCATGAGCCCTTGATGATCTCGTTTTGGCCCACTGATTCGCCCCCGGCTCACCGTGGGCTGCGCTTGGTTCCTTTCCCCATCCTGGTTTGGGCGTTGGGCCTCGCGCTGGCACTAGCCCCCACCCTTTCGGCGCAGGAATCCAACGAAATCCTCCCTCTGAGCCAGGTTCAGCCCGGGATGCACGGCTACGCCTACACCATCTTCGCCGGAGACCAGGTAGAAAAATTCGACCTCGAAGTCATTGGTGTCATGCCCAATTTCCTCGGCCCTCGCCAATCCATAATCCTGATTGAGCTTAAAGGCCCGAAGGTCGAGCATACCGGCGTAGTTGCCGGCATGAGTGGGAGTCCCGTCTACTTGAACGGCAAGCTCGCGGGCGCACTCTCGCTTAAACTCGGGGTCTTTACCAAAGAAGCCATCGCGGGCGTCACCCCGATCGAAGATATCCTGCATCCCAGCGCGCAAGCCAACGCGCTAGCGGTCTCCTCCCAACAGCTCCCGGTTCCCAATGAGACTGTCGGCCGCACCGGTTTGCCGACAGGGTCTTCCCTTGAGCCCATTGGCACGCCGCTGGTTTTCTCGGGCTTTCAAACCTCGACGCTCCAGCAATTTGCCCCGCAAATCCAAAATTATGGCTTCATAGCAGCTCAAGGCGGCACTGCCGCTCCGCGCTCCGACGACAAACAGCTGACAGCCGGTGACATGGCCGGAATGGTTCTCGTCCAGGGCGATGCCTCCATCAACTCCGCCTGCACCGTCACCGCGGTCCAAGCTGACAAAGTCTATCTCTGCGGGCACCCCTTCTTAAGTTTGGGCGACGTCGCGCTGCCCATGGCCCGCAGCCGCGTGGTCACTACGCTTTCCTCGTCGCTCGCCTCCACCAAAATCGTCAATGTCGGCGGCTCCATAGGCACCATCACCGGCGACCACCTTACCGCCGTCACCGGAAGACTCGGCGCGCCACCCGCCATGATCCCTCTTGATCTGGCCGTCGCTACCGCGGCCGGCGAGAAGAAGCTGCACTTCGAACTCGTCAATCATCCGAAGCTCACGCCGCTGCTCGTCGCGCTCACCACCTTCAACGGTCTCACGCAAAACTCCGTCTATGGCGAGGGCACTACACTCCATCTGTCCGGCGAGATCCGCGTCCAAGGCCACGCCCCAGTCCAGATCGAAAATACCTACGCACCCGGCGACTCCCTCGGCCAGGACGGCTTGCCCATCGCGCTGAGCGTGCAAAGCATCTTCAATCGCCTGTTCACCAACGCCTACGAGATTCCATCCGTAGAACATATCGCGCTCCGCGTGGAAAGTGTCCCCGGCCGCCAGTCTTTCACCATCGACAGCGCCTGGCTCGAAAAGGGCGAGGCCGCCCCCGGCGAAACCCTCCGCGTGCGCATCTTGCTGCATCCGTATCGCGGCTCCGCGCACATCGAAGAAACCAGCGTCCACGTCCCCGATCAGATTGCCCGCGGCACCAGCCTCCGCGTCCTGGTCACCGACGGCGACCTGCTCAATCGCGCCTCAAAGGGCTTCCTGTTTTCCGGCAGCAGTGGGCCTGCGGGTCTCGATCAACTCATCACCCTTCTCAATCGCGAGCGCCGCAACGACCGGCTCTACGTCGGTCTCTTCGTTCCGTCGCCCACCATCATCTGGGACGACAAAGAGCTACCGAACGCGCCGCTGTCCCAAATCAACGTCATCGACGGACGACCGGCTCCTGGCACCGTCCAGGTCTTGCGCGAATCCTTGGCCAGCGAAGCGTCCGTCCAGTTGAGCGGCCCGGTCACGGGCGTAATTTCCTTGAACCTCCAAATTCGGTGAACCCCTAAATGTCCAGTCTCCCAAATTTGACACCAGGAATTTGCAGACGCCTCGCGCGTGCCCGCGGCCTCTCGCGCCTCACGATCGGGTTCTTATCTTTACTTCTATACTTCACGAGTTCATTCCCCTCACATCTCCATGCGGAGCACACCCGCAGCTGGCGCCAATCTACTTACGACGACTTTCTCAAAGGCGCGTCGAACGGTGTCACTGTCCGTAGTGACGGCCGCCTCGAACTCTCTCCCAAATTCACCCTGCTCGCCGACGCCGACGCGTCCTTCCTGTGGTCCCTCCACGTCGATCCCAAGGGCGTTCTATATGCCGGCGGAGGCTCCCCGGCAAAAGTGTTCCGTTTCGACGCCAGCGGCAAACCCACGATTGCGTTCGAATCCACCGATCTCGCGGTGCAATCCATTGCGTTCGACGCCAAAGGTACGCTTTACGTCGCCACGTCTCCGGAGGGCAAGGTCTATCGCGTCTCTGCATCCGGCGAAAAATCCGTCTTCTTCGATCCCAAGACAAAATACATCTGGGATCTCGCGTTCGGCTCCGACGGAATGCTGTACGTCGCGACGGGAGACAAGGGTCAGATTTTCGCCGTCTCCCCGGACGGCAAGAGCGAGCTTTTTTATAACAGCGACGAAGCGCACATTCGCGTGATGGCTTTCGACACGAAAGGTAATCTGCTTGCCGGAACCGAACCCAGCGGCCGTGTCCTGCGTATCACTCCATCCGCAAGCAAGAACTCTCGCAAAGACAAAGATGCCGCCACAGCCGAAGGCTTCGTGCTCTACGAAACCGCCAAGCGCGAAGTCACCGCGCTAGCCATCGCTCCCGACGGCAGCATCTACGCTGCTGCCATCGGCGAAAAACAACGCACCAGCGCCCAACCCACCGCCATCATCACCACACCGCAAGGCACCACCACGATTACCGGAGGCGGCCCAATCGGCGGCACGCAGCAAAACCAGACGCCCTTCATTCCGTTTCCACCCCTGCTCTCCAGTAGCATCTACAAGATCACTTCCGATGGCGCGCCGGAGGAGCTCTGGACCTCCCGCGAAGATCTCATTTACGCGCTGGCTCTCAATCCCGAAGGCCGCCTTCTGGCCGGTACCGGAAATACCGGCTCGTTGCTGGCCATCGATGGCCGCGGCGTCTTCGCGCAGCTTGCGAAAGCCGGCTCTGCGCAAATCACCGGAATCTCGCGCGGCGCAAACGGCAAAATCTTCTTGTGCACCGCGAATCCCGGGAAGGTTTTCTCAGTGGGTCCCGAATATCAACCCGAAGGAACTTACGAGTCCCGCTCCTTCGACGCGCAGCTGTTTTCGCAATGGGGCCGTTTGGAGTGGTGGAGTCCGCCGCCTGCAACAGCGGCTAAATCCGCTGGAACCTTGGCCGAGCCGCGCCTGGAACTTTTTGTGCGCTCCGGCAACACCGAGGATCCCGGCAAGGAATGGTCGCGCTGGTTCGGGCCGTACTCGAAATCCGGGGCCAGCGTGGAAGCTCCCGCAGCGCGTTTTGCGCAATGGAAAGCAGTCATCCACGATGGGCGCCCCGGCGACGGTATCGAATGGGTCAGCCTAGCGTATCTTCCGCGCAACGTCACGCCCGTCATCGACGGTATCGCGGTGCAGGATGCAAATGTGCGAGTGCAAGGAACGACCGCGATCCAGGCTGGACAGCCGGTTTCGGTTACCCTGAAAACACCGCCGGCTGCGAATCCCACCGGCGTGATTATTTCGCAGAGTTCTTCGTCGCAGAAATTCGAGCAGCCACCCCAAGGCTTCGTGCAAAAGGGATATCAATCCGTGCTGTGGAGCGCCCACGACGACAACGACGACGAGTTGCGCTTTTCCGTCTCCTATCGCGGGGAAAACGAAACCGAGTGGAAACTCCTGAAAGACAAGCTAGACCAGAAATTTTATTCCTGGGACGCTACTGCCCTTCCCGACGGCGCATATTATTTGAGAATCTCCGCGAGTGACACTCCGTCGAATCCTCCCGGGGTGGTCAAGAGCACAACTCGAGACAGTGAGCGTTTCGTCATCGACAACACGCCACCTTCGATCGCACAACTCGAAGCCACGGTGGCCAGCACGCGCAAGGGCACAAATCCCGCATCTCATTCGGCCTTCGTGAAATTCACCGCCCGCGACGCGACCAGCAGTATCGATCGCGCCCAATACAGCGTCGATGGCGGCGACTGGATTCTCGTCGCCCCCGTCGGTAACATCAGCGACGCCCTTGAAGAGCGCTACGATTTCTCGCTCAACCTGGGACTCGATCCTGGTGAGCACACAATCGCTGTGCGTGCCTACGATCACTTCGACAACGTGGGCAGCGCGAAGACAAGCATCAACGTCCCGACGGCAAAGCCTTAACCCCACCAGCGGCCGCCAACACTGCGAACAGCCCCCAACGATCCCGGGCCGAACCAAGAAAACAAAACAACATGGACGTGAGATTTAGTTGATTCTTTGGTCTTGAACGTTGCGGCTTTGAATGATGCCGTTGTGGAATTTTTCGATTTCGGCTCCGAAGCCGATGCGCCCGTCGCCGTATGGCTGATTTTTCACGTGCACCACGCGCGCCGTGCAATTTGTTTCTTCCGACTTGTTGCCCGTGACTTCGGCAGGCATGCGCAGCGTCGCTTCGATCGGTGTTCCGATCTGCAGCGGAGCCGACGACGCAAAATAGAATCCTCCGCGCGAAACGTTCAAAGCCTCCGTGAAATGATCGCTTTTGTCGGAGGTCAGACTAACGGCGCGGAAACGCAACGGCGTGCGAATGTTGTAACGGGTAAGTTGGCGTCTCTCAGATCCACTCATGACGATGCTGGCCTCCTCCGCGCGACCAGATGCTCGTGGGTTCTCGCAAAATTGGAGAAGGGGAACCCAAGGCTAACAGAGCCACCGGCGAGGTCAAGTGAGAAATCATTTATACAGCGCGATGATCGCGAGAAGTGACACGTTGCGCTCCAGTGCACCAACCGAGCCGACGCCGAAGCAGAGTTCGCTGTGCCATAATGCGAAGATGCGCGTCCCATTTTGGAAGCTTCTCGCCCGCACTGGTGGCGCCGGCATCCTTGCCGGCTCCCTCGCCACTTCTTCACAGATTCCGCGTAACGCGCTGAAAATGCAGAAGTGGGACACATGAGTTCGACAACACCAGCGAAGACCGGCGACCTCACGCCACCGGACTGGCGCGCCATCGTCGAAGCACATGCGAGGATCGCCCCGCGCATTCACCGCACGCCGGTTCTAACATCGAAGTCGCTCGATGCGATGGTCGGAGCGCAGGTTTTCTTCAAGTGCGAAAATCTGCAAAAAACAGGCTCATTCAAGATTCGCGGCGCCGCCAACGCGATTTTTTCGCTCAACGAACAGGAGATCGCGCATGGCATCGTGACGCAATCCAGCGGCAATCACGGCGCAGCCGTCGCCTGCGCGGCGGCCTGGCGAGGGATCCCCGCGTGGATCGTAATGCCCAGGAATGCACCGGCCGTAAAACGCCTGGCGATCGAAGGCTACGGTGGGCGGATCACGGTCTGCGAGGCTACGATGACGGCCCGCATTGAAGCGACGCGCCGCATCCAGTCCGAAACCGGCGCGCTGCTCATTCATCCCTACGACGACGATCGCGTGATCGCCGGCCAGGCGACCGCCAGCAAAGAACTCCTCGAAGAAGTCGGCGACCTCGACGCAGTATTCGCTCCGGTCAGCGGAGGCGGCTTGCTGAGCGGCACATGCCTGGGCGCGAAAAGCATAAGCCCACACTTGCGCGTATTTGGCTGCGAACCAGCACAGGCCGACGACGCCTACCGCTCCATCGAAACTGGTACGCTGCAATCGCTGGACTCCAGCGATACCATCGCCGACGGGCTACGCGCTCCGCTTTCTCCGCGAACCTTTGCAATCCTCCGCAAACACGTTGCCGGAATCCTCCGGGTAACCGAACAAGAAATCATCGCGACCACCCGCCTGATCTGGGAGCGCATGAAAATCGTAGTGGAGCCGTCGTCTGCCGTGGCCATCGCGCCACTGCTAAAAACTGGCGGCGTCGCGGCGCTGGCCTTGCCTGCGCGCGCCGACGGCGGCAACCTGAAGCTGGGAGTCATTTTTTCCGGCGGGAACGTAGATCTATCCTCGCTGCCCTTTTAGGGATGCACATATCGGCCGTTCTCAACAAAGTTTTCTTGGCGGGGCCATTGGCAATGCGTGGCCCTCGAGGAGAAGTCAGCGATTTTCTACACCATAGTCGTGCGATGAATTTCTGCGTGATCGGGAATGCAGCATCGATAGGCCTGGCGCCAGGGTTTTCGCTCAGCGGACAGGACTAGCGACCTGGTTTGACCGGAATTCAAGCATGGCGTTCGAAGCAGCTTATGAGACGGGACGGATTGAGATATATTTGCGCTACAAGCTTCGAGCCCTTTAAAGAGGAGGAATAGTTCTATGAGCAACCACTTTCGTGGTTTGGCATTCGCGGCACTGATCGCCGGCGGGAACGCGGTACTATCTTTGTCTTTGGCCGCGCAACAAGAAACGCCTCAAGTCCCGCAGCAGCTTCAAGTTCCCGACACCGAGCATCCTTTTCTGCGAGTTCATGCGAAGGGCGACCAGATCTACACCTGCAAGGGCGACGCGGCGCAATTCGCCTGGACACTGAAAGCCCCCGATGCCCAGCTGTTCGACAAGAATGGTAAGGCTTTCGGCAAACATTTTGCCGGGCCATCGTGGGAAGCGAACGACGGGAGCCGCGTCACGGGAAAAGCGATGGCCAACGTTCCCTCTCCCGACGCCGATTCGATCCCATGGCTTCTCGTCAGCATCGTCAGCCACAGTGGCAGCGAAGGGGTGCTTTCGCGCGCCACGACCCTACAACGGCTTGACACGAAAGGTGGCAAAGCGCCTGCTACCGGCTGCGACGCTGCGCACGCGGGCCAGGAAGTGCGCGTGAACTATTCCGCCGACTACGTATTCTACGCGCTGAAATAGCGAGAGGTGCAGCGTCATCTGTCGAGTCAGTAGATCCGCTGGACAAAGCTAAGGGATCGAATCTCGAGTCTTCAGGAGAGTTCGCGGTAAGCGACGAGTCGTAACGTTCGCGTGGACGCGCCACATCCTAAAAAATGAAAAAGACCCCACGTGCCGAGGCTGGCACGTGGGGTCTTTATTTCGAACCAGGGACAAGCCGCATTTGGTCGGGGGTTGGCGGGTTGCGGCCCGTCCCTGGAGCCAGGCGACTACGGGACTTACTTCGTGGCCATCGCGACCAGAACCCGTTCGGTCTCACGAGGTCCTTGTGCGATTTCGTTGTGGGGGAGCTTCGGTGCGGAATAGCGAAGGTCGATGCCCAACTCGGCCAGGTACAGGTCGCTAACGACGCGCATTCCGCCGCGGCGCTCGATGTTAATGAAACTGGCGTCGCCTTTCTTGGTCTCCGTGGCGGAGGTCATGACAAATGCGAAACCGTTCGGTCCGTGCACCAGGATCTGTGCGGGCAGTGCGGCGGACTTCAGCGAAAAGGTATATTCACCGGCTGGCAGTGCGGCCTGCCCCCAGCGAACGTCGGACGTCAGGGTGAAGCGGCCTTTGTAGGCGTCTTGCGCGGCGGCGGGCGCCGGAGCGGCGCAGACGGCGATCAATGCGATCGCTACGATGGCGAGGATGCGGCTCAGATTATTTTTCATGGTGGTTCTCCTTTCGAAGCGTTGTGCTTTGGCGCACGCTTTACTAGAAGCATGCGAAGGGCCGCGTTAGATCGTACTCAAGTAGATTGATGGGGAAGGGTTTGCGGAAATGCGGCCCAAACAATCATGAGAATTGCTATCCGATCGGATAGTTCGGGCTATCTGGAGCGATAGAGAACGCAGCAAGAGTCAAAAGTGCGCGGCCGTCAACGAAGACATCGCCGAGATCGGAACGCAGGCAGCGCGCCCAAAGGAAGAAATTAAGGCAGCAGGTGGGCCTCTGCGTTCAGGCTTTATTGCGTTTTTTCAGCGTCAGTCGTAGATCGAGGTTACGAATCAGACGATGCAAATAGTTCGAATGCACTCCGAGCAGCCGGGCCGCTTCCGTGATTTTTCCTTCGGATTGATCCATGGCGGTAAGGATGAGTTGGCGTTTCAGCTGGCGCACGGCCTCGTGATACGTGGACGAGCGCATCGACTGCGCGGGAGTCTCGTGCAGAGTTTCCGGCAAGTCTTCAGGCAGAATCATTCCCGACGAACCCAGTACGATGGCGCGTTCAATAGCGTTTTCCAATTCGCGGATGTTGCCGGGCCAATCGTATTGCGTCAGCAGTGTTCGCGCGTCCGGTGAAATACCGAGAATCCGGCGGTTACATCTTTCGGCGTACTTCGCTGCAAAATATCCTGCGAGCAGCGGAATATCTTCTTTGTGATCGCGCAGCGCCGGCATGGTGATGGAAACCACGTTCAGACGGTAGTACAAGTCTTCGCGAAACGTCCCGTCCTTCGTGGCTTTCTGCAGGTTCTTGTTGGTCGCCGCGATGACCCGGATATTCAGCGGCATCGACCGTGTTCCGCCAACACGCATGAAATCGCGCTCTTGTAAGACCCGCAACAACTTGGCTTGCAGGCCGGGGCTAATCTCGCCCATCTCGTCAAGAAAAATAGTCCCTGCGTTAGCCATCTCCAGTTGGCCGCGTTTCTGGGCGATGGCGCCGGTAAACGCTCCGCGCTCGTGGCCGAAGAGTTCACTCTCCAGCAGGGTCTCGGTCAGCGCCGCACAATTGATCGCGACGAAAGGCTGATCGCGGCGTGGGCTATTTCGATGAATCGCGCGTGCAGCCAACTCCTTGCCGGTGCCGCTCTCGCCGTAAATTAGCACGGTGGAAGCCGTGGCGGCCACGCGCTCAATGAGCTGGTAGATTTCCCGCATAGGAGCGCTGTCGCCCACCATGTCGTGATCCAGGTTGACTTCCGCCCGCAGGCGAAGGTTTTCGTTGCCGAGCCACTCCACCTCCCGGGCGCTTTCCATGGCCATGGCGGCCACCCCGGCGATCGCGGTGACCAGATGGAGATCATCTTCCGTGAAGCGCACCTCCGGATTCGCAGTGTCGAGATAAATCAGGCCGACGGCTTTGTCGAGGTTGAGCAGCGGTACGCAAATCAATGAGTGCACCGGCGGTGTGGGCGGCGTCTCGCTGGGATCATTGCTGAGGATCGCGATGCGTTCCTCAAAGACCTGCTGCGCGAATTCGCGATCGACGTGCACCGGATGTTGTGGCCCCGCGACGCGGTCCCAGGCAACCACGGAAGAAAATTCCGTAGGGTCGCTTCCCGCAAGAATGGCGCCTCGTTCGGCGGGTACGACGTCGAAAATCATGCCCAGCAGCTGCCACTGTAACGATTCGACATTGCGGATGGACCCGATCGCCGTAGCGATTTTCAGCAGCGTCTGTAAATCGCGCTCCGTTCGCTCGTTTATCGGCAGAGCTGCCAAAGCCTCGGGGTGCAGGTAACGCGCGTCTTCCCGGCGCAGACGCGTCGTCGCAGCGGCGTTCGTGGCGCTGTCGCTCAGCTCGACGGGGTTGGGATGGGCGATGGTGGGCTCGTCACGCAGAAAGACAAAAACAGAACCGCCAATAACGATCTGATCGCCATGATCCACCGCACGTTCGAGCACTGGGAGGCCATTGACGAAGGTGCCGGAAAGGCTGCCGAGGTCTTGTACCGTACAGTGTTCCGATTCGAACGCCACACGGCAGTGTTTCGGTGACACCAGGCTATCGTCGATGATCAGGTCGTTTGAGAGCTCCCGGCCAATCGACAGCGATCCATCTTTCAAGGGAAAGACCGAGTCGCGTAGCGGACCGCTAATGGCGGCGAGTCTAGGGTTCACAGGTATGGCGGCGCAGAATTCCCAGCCTTCTCCCAGCACCGGTGGGTCGGCTGCATAGTCTAACCCGACTCACAAGTCATGCGCCACTGGTCTCGAGGGATGCGACGGAAGGTCTTCGGGCGTTACTTCGCGCTAAACACCACGTTCTAGTACTTTCGAATTTCCTCCGAACCCACGCGTTGATTGTCGAATTGCCCAATTTTCACTTGCGCGCGCTGTAGACGGTGGTACGCTTTCGTCTTGGATAGGTGGAGGTTAGGAGTGGGCGCAGCGGCTAGATTCTCGGGAATTGAATCTCGGCGTAGCACGCGCATTGATCGGACTGTTCCGTTGGTGGTCGTGGGCCAGACCAAGCTGGGATTGTCCTTTCAAGAGCGCACTTCGGCCGTGAGTTTGAATTTGCACGGGTGTCGCTATCCATCCCGCCACGACTACGCGGTGGGTTCGTGGATTGGGTTGCAAGTCCTGGAGCCCAATGGAGAAACAAGCACGCCGGTGATGCGCGCGCAAGTGCGATCCATTCATCCTCCGATGAGCCCGCGCGAGCTCTATCAGATCGGTGTGGAGTTGGAGTCCCCGGCCAATGTTTGGGGCGTGCCCGCCCCGCCAGAAGATTGGCAGAAATTGATGGGAGCAAACGGATCGAGAATGCAAATGCACGAGGCAACCGGGACGGCTCCGGCGCGTGATCCAGAGTCTTCAACAACACCCGCACCGGCGCCGAGATTGGCACCTGCGGGGCCCGAATACCGCAGCACCGGAGTTACGTCATTTCCCGAGCAGCCTGCCGCAGCGCCGAAGCCCGAGCGTGTAGTCATCACCTCCGACCAACTCGTGGCAGCCGTTCACGGTAAATTGCAGGCCGCAGCGGAGAAGGCCGTCCACTCCGCGATCAATGATCACCTGATGGGCGCAGTCCGCCAGGCGCTGTCCAAAATTGACGATGTATGCAGGGCCAGCGTGCATCAGATTGAGGAACACTCCGCACAGCGCCTGGAAACCATGATGCGCACAGCTCGCGAAGAAGTGCTGAGCCGCATGGAAGTGCGCCTCGCCGAAGACCGGGCGCATTGGGATGCACACCAGGAGGAGTTCCGCAGCCGGACCGAAGAACTTGCCGAACGTCTCGAACACTTGGCCGCCGAAACTCAGCGGAGCCTCTCCGAAGCCCAACGCTTGGTGGAAAGAGCCAGCGGCGATGTGGAGCCCCGGCTTCGCGAGCAACTGGGTCAATCTGTCGCCCGAGTGACCCAGGATTTCGAGGCTGCGGCAACCCGCGTTTCCGACCGGCAATTGGTTCGTCTGATGGAAGACAAGCTGATGGTGACGCGCGAAGCGGCAGCGCAACTGGAAGCCTGCAGCGCCGAAGCGCGCTCGCAATTGCAAAGTTCCGCGCATGCGACCATGGAAGAATTCAAGCGCCAGTCGGAAGTTCAGGTGGACTTGATCATCTCCGAATCGACGCAACGGGCGATGTCTTCCCTGGCCGCTCTGGATGCGGAAAACCGCGCGGCATGCGAAGCGCGCCGCCAGACCATCGAGAGCGACGTTGCCAAAGCAACGGAGCAGTCCACCGAGCAATTCCGCACCGGCATGAAAGCCTTTCTGTACTCCTGCCTGGTGGCAGCCGTCGGCGCAGTTGACGAGCACGCAAAGACCACGCTGGACGGGCTGAAAGATCCCGGCAAAGCGATGCGCGAAATCGGTGGCTCAAACAATGGCACCGCAGGGAACGGCACCGCCGAGGGCGCCATGGCGTCCGCAATCGAAGCGGATTCCGGACCACAAGTATCGTAGCCCTACAACTTCTTGCGACGTTACTCTCTTGCGTCGCCATTTGCCCTCGCCGGAATTCGTCGCCAGACTCCACCGAGGTTTCCCTTCGTTTCTATAACTCAAACGTGATGACAGACGTGCGTTGAGTCCGATCCCTGTCATCGCCCGCCATCGATGCTAAAAGGTCCGGAGCCGAAGTACGCAATCATCAGCACCGCCCCCAACATCGACAAATTTTTCGCAAACATCGCTTGCTGCGTGTGCACGAGCGCCGGATCCTGCAACTTCCAGAACGCATGCATCATGAATGTGACTGGTATCAGGAAGGCGGCCAGTGTCCAGGCTCCCCAGCGCGCCTTGTAGCCCGCGGCAATGCTCAGCCCACCGGCCAGCGCCATGACACCAGAAACCGGCACCAGCAAGCCCGCGAGCGGCGTGCCCAACTGTGCCGCGTGAGCGATACCTTCCTTTGAAAAATGGCGAGGAGACGCGGTAATAAAGATCAAAGCGAACAAGATCCTGCCGGCCAGAACGACGTAACGCATAGACGGGCTCCTTTTTATTAGTGAGAAGTTTATCACTACAAGTGATAGGTGTATCATCAACTGTTGCCGATGTCAAAAAAGGACTGCCCATGCCAGACACGCTGGAATCCGAACTTCGCCTTCCCAGGCCGCGCCGCGGTTCCCCAGCCCAAACGCGTGAAAGGCTGGTCGCCGCGGCCGCCAAACTCTTCAACCGCGTCGGCTACCACGGCACGGATTCCAATCGCATCGCACGCGAAGCGGGCTACTCCCCCGGAGTGTTCTACAAACACTTTGCCGACAAGCGGGAGATATTTCTTGCGGCCTATCAAACTTGGGTAGTTTCGGAATGGAAAGCAGTTGAGGGCGAACTGTCATCCGGTGGCACGACGCACGCCACCGCGCGCAGGCTCGTGGCGCTGACAGTCGATTTCCACACCCGCTGGCGAGGATTGCGAGCGTCGTTGATGGAACTCGTCTTCACGGATGCCAAGGTCAGGCGTTTCTATCGCGAACAGCGACGGCGCCAGCTGGACCTGATGGCCAGCATTCGCTCGAAAATCGGAGGGCCGCGCCACCGCCGAGAAGAGGACGCGATCCACTTATTCACCATGGAGCGCACCGGCGACGCGATTGCCCAAGGGGAACTACGCGATCTGGGACTCGACCGTGAGGTGGTGATCGAGGCCTTAATCAAGAAAGTCGCGGCACTTTTGGCGTAGTTCACACGACCTGAGTCCCGCGTCAAGATACCCGGGGCACGCTGATCTAGCGCGGCGCGCCGCCGGCCATACCACGTGGCACCTTATTTTCGCTGGGCCCACGCCAAGCCATCGGGTTGTTTGCCGACAGCGATCTCCCCGGTTACTTCCAACGTCTTCAGATCGATCACTGCGACCTTGTCCTTTTCGCTGACGGCCACAAATGCGCGCGAGCCATCGGCGACGATCAGGATGCCGGCGGAGCCGCCCCCGAGGCTGAGTTGTTTGATTTCCTTGTGAGTTACGGCATCGACAATGGTCAGGTTAGCTCCCTTCGATGCTGAACCCGGCCCGGGTTCCAGTCCCGAAATCAGTACGCGCTTGCCGTCCGGCGTGAACTTCAGCCGATTGGCGTGGTTCACAGACACGGGAAAGCTCTCCGACGCCTTCTTGCTGGCCACATCAATAATTGTCACGGTCCCATCCTGCGCATTGGCCGCCCAGATTTCCTTTCCGTCCGGGGTGACGTCAAACCCTTCCACGCCTCGCCCCGATGCGACGTTCGTGATTTCCCACGTCTTGCGGGTGCCTCCTGGCGGAGGACCCGCGGTCGGCGAGGGACCGCCGCCGGGTGGCCGCGCTTGCGGCGGAAACGAAGACATCACCTGATCGATGATGCTGATCGTCCCAGAATTTACGTTCGATGTGTAGATCCGGTCCAATCCTTCGGACACGCAAATCATGTGCGTGCGGTCCTGACCTGTGCCTAGAATCCAATCGATGGATTGTGTCGCGGGATCGTAACGGCCGAAGGCTTTGTTGGTCTCGACGGTAAAATAAAGTTTGCCGCCCGCAAACGCCAACCCGTGTGGAGAATGCAGCGCGCCAAGATTGATCGGCGCCAAAGGCTTTTGCGCCACGAGATCAACGAGCGAGATCGTGTTCAGATTGCTGTCGTTGCCTCCATAATTCGAGATGTATGCCACTTTTCCGTCAGGAGCAGCGACGATCTCGTGAGGATCGTCGCCGGCGGGAACCCGAGCAACGATCTTCAAGCTTGCCGGATCGACAATCGCCAGCGACCTATCGCTCTTTTCGAGAACTAGTAATGCGGCCGAAGGAGTTTGCGCGCAAACCCATTTGGCGCTGAGCAACAGAAGACAAAGCGCAACAGCTCGGTACAACGATAGCGGAACTCCGGGAGTCGTTGCCATTTTCTATTTCCTTTCCGTGAAAGAAAATATCCAGACAGAACATTCCGCCTGCCCACCCGGCACGTGACGCGGAATTACTTCACCGGGCTAGGCTTAGCTAGCTCCTCTTGGACGCGCGGAGGTAGCGATTTGATGCGCGTGATGTAGGCAGTGATCGTCCAAAGCTTCTGATCCGAATCAAATTTTCCGTTCGCGAACATCCCCGATAGCCGTATGCCATGCTTGGCGATCCAGAAAATTTGCGCTTCGGAATATTTCGTGCCCATCGCAGGAAAATCCGGGATCGGCGGGTTCAACGTCTCGCTGGAATCGTTGGGCTTCCAGGTGTGCCATGGCAACCCGCGCATTCATTGAGGTACAACTTGCCGCCGGCGATCAAATTTTCATCCGTGGGCGCGACCGGATTCGGTATTTCAGGAGCCCGGCGGCGAACCGAGGCGTGCACTGCCGAGGACATCAGCAATTGTTCCCAGCGCGAAGGCGGAACATCGGCCCGCACTTCGGCCAAACCCAGTTTCAAGTAGAGGAGCGCGCCAACCGCGAGCACCAAAACTGTCGTCACGACGCCCAGGAGGAAATTCTTCATTGCATGTACCTCAGTTTGGTGCCGACGACAATACGGGTGCGGTGTATGGCGACCAACCAAGCTACTCGCGTCTCAGTGCCCGCTGGAGGTACCGCTGCCGGCGCGTCCGAAAAATGCGATGACCCGTCTACGCTCCAGCAGATTTTTCTTTCAGCTTGAGCTTGCCTTCGGTTTTATTCTCTTCCAGGAATTCACGCAACTCCTTGGCGGTATCCAGCAAGCGAATCCATTGCTCGTAATACAACGTGACGGGAAATCGGCCCAAGCCGTAAACACTCACGCCGCCTTTTTCGCCCACGCGAAAATCCAGTTGACCCGTTCGACGGCCCGGCGCTTGCTTTTCCAGTTCCGCGAGGCGCGCTTTCAGTTCTTCGTATGATGGTTCAGCCATGTGCCCTCCTCCGTTGGGAGACCGATATTATACTCAAAGCGGTGCTTTTGGCGGTTCGAGGAGACCGCCTCTAGGTTTCGTCGGACTCGATGAAACCAAGCCGAAACTTTTGGCATAGATCCGGGTTTCCATCTAGACCCCCGGGGCAGGTGAGGGTACAGTTGCATCCCAGTACCAGCGACAATACGGCATCGTTGGCCCAGCATGATCGCGCCAAATGGCTGGATTGATGGGAAATCCTTGATCGGCCCGGGAACCCAATACCAGTCGCGGAGGAAGAGATAAGAAAGAGATGGGCGCGCTCCCACGCGCTCCCTCGAACGTGTTTGACCCGCGTTATCCGCCCAGGTAGCACGATGTCAAACTGGGGTCGCGTTCAGGATCGATGCGAATGTTGGGCAACCATTCCCAAGTAGAATCTATCTTCTAGTCATGGATTGTTTTAGCGCGGTTATGGGGCTTCCAAGCCGCGCGACGCACGGAAACAATAAATTTAACTCATGGGCGGGTTCATGAAGATCAACGGGTTTCGATCCAGTCGAGGCGTGATTCTTGCTGCTTTCTTGCTAGCACTCGCGCTGCCGTGGTGCAGCGCGCTCGGACAAACACCGGACGCGCAAGCGGTAACCACAACAGCGACAACGCAGACACCTCGCGTTCCCGCCCGCATCACGCAAGTCGTCGACGAGCAAAGCCGCGTAACGCTCCGCGGAAACGTCCATCCCATGGCCCGCCCAGTGTTCGACCGCGGCGCGGTGGCGGATTCGCAACTCGCCAGCCGCATGGCGCTTTTGTTGCAACGCAGTCCCGATCAAGAGACGGCGCTTCGCCAGTTGCTGGACCAGCAGCAAGACAAGAGTTCGCCGAACTACCATAAGTGGCTGCTCCCCGATCAATTCGGGAAGCAATTCGGTCCGGCAGATGCGGACATTCAAGCGGTGACCGACTGGCTTACAACTCGAGGTTTCACGGGAGTCAAAGTAAGCGCCGGTCGCACCACCATTGAGTTTTCCGGAAACATCGGCCAAGTGCGCAACGCATTTCAAACCGAGATCCATCATTACCTTGTGAACGGCAAAATGCACATGGCGAACGTGTCCGACCCTCAGATTCCGGCGGCGCTGGCACCAGTGGTGGCGGGCGTGGTTTCGCTTCACGACTTCCGGCCGAAGGCCCAAGCACACAGGTTGGGAACATTCCGCAAGACGAAAGCAACCGGTGAAGTCAAGCCGCTGTTCACGTTCACGGGATGCGGATCGGGCGGAGCGCAACCTTGCTACGCAGTTGGCCCTGGTGATTTCGCGAAAATCTACAACCTTCCCACCGGCACACCCGACGGCACCGGCGTGACCATCGCGATCGTTCAGGATTCCAACATCAACGTCGCTGACGTTACACAATTTCGCAGCCTCTTTGGCCTTCCCGCAAACTTCAGCACCAGCAACATCATTCTGAACGGACCCGATCCCGGCATCCAGGGCCCGGACAGCGCCACCGGCGACGAAATCGAAGCAGATCTCGACGTGCAATGGGCCGGCGCGGTGGCGCCCGGCGCGACGATCGACCTGGTCGTTTCGCAAGATTCGCAGAGCCTCGGCATCTTCGGCACCGATCTTTCCGCAATCTACATCATCGACAACAACATCGCACCGATCTTGAGCGAGAGTTTCGGAGCCTGCGAAGCGTCTCTGGGCACCAGCAACGAGCAGTTCTATATCGCGCTCTGGCAGCAGGCCGCCGCCCAAGGCATCACCGTGATTCTTTCCTCTGGCGATAGCGGCTCAGCAGGCTGCGATCCCACCTCGACCGCAACAAATCAAGACGTCGCCACGCAAGGACTAGCCGTCAGTGGCCTGGCTTCGACGCAGTACAACGTAGCTCTTGGCGGCACCGATTTTCAGAATGGCAACCCGCCGTCGGCGTTTTGGAATGCACCCGGCGCGGCAACCACGTCAGCGAAGTCTTACATTCCTGAATCCACATGGAACGATTCCTGTGCAGCCACAGCCACCACCGGAAGTCTAGGTACGTGTACCGCCGCGATTGTCAACGCAAACGCCAACAGCTCATTTAACGACGGCGTCGATCTGGTTGGCGCGGGTGGCGGGCCAAGTAGCTTTACTACCCTCAACACCAAACCGACTTGGCAGATTGGCATCACCGGAAACCCAGCCGACGGCGTCCGCGACGTCCCAGATATTTCTTTGTTCTCGGGAAACGGCGCGAACGGCAGCTTCTACATAATTTGCCAGCAGGACGCCAACGCATCCCAGGGCGGCAGCTCCAGTTCGTGCGATCTCAATTCGCCGTTTGAAGATTTTCAAGGCGTCGGCGGCACATCCGCGGCAGCCCCCGCGTTTGCTGGCATCATGGCGCGGGTCATTCAACAGCAGGGCGGAGTGCCTCAGGGCAACGCGAACTTCGTGTTGTATAACCTGTACAAGAAAAATTTGGCGGGGACCATTTGCGCGTCAGCAGCGAACCCGGCGTCAACCTGCATTTTCTACGACACGATCACCGGTAATAATTCGGTCGCATGCCAAGGCGGTTCAACGAACTGCAGCAACACCAGCACGGCCGCGAACCAATACGGCGTTCGCGTCGACCCAGCCCACACTTCCAACCCGGCTTGGATGACAACCGCAGGGTATGACCTGGCGACCGGACTTGGTTCCCTGAATGTAACGAAGTTGCTTGCCGCTTGGTCTCCGGGCACTGCATCCTCGGTTACACTCGCGCTCACACCAACTACTCTTGCGCACGGAGCCAGCTCCATGGCGACGGTCACCGTGACCGGCTCGGGAGGCACTCCCAGTGGGAATGTATCTTTAATCGCGTCGCCCCCTGGGAAAGATCAAGTGGGCATCGGTGCGTTTTCGCAATCGGACCAAACCCCGACACTAAACAGCGGCGGCACTGTCATGTTCCATACAAATTTGCTGCCCGGCGGTACAGCGTACCCAGTTGTGGCCACTTATTCCGGTGACGGGATGTTTGCCCCGGGAACGTCTACGGCGGTGATGGTTACGGTGACGCCGGAAACGAGCCAAACGGCCGTGAGTTTGGCGACCTTCGACAATAACGGAAACGTTCTCAATTCCAACGCGACCTCGGCAGCCTACGGGTCACCGTACGTTCTGCAAATTGCCGTCTCCGACACCGCTGGAAACCAGTGCGCGAACAAAGTTGTGGCGTGCCCAACCGGAACGGTGACGCTGAAAGATGGCGCTTCGCCGGTGAACGATTTCGCCGGCAGCAACGTCGCAAAGCTCAACAGTCTTGGCCTCGCCGAAGACCAGCCGGTACAACTTGCGGCAGGCACTCACAGTCTCGTGGCGGTCTACTCGGGCGACAATAGCTTCACCACGAGTACATCGCCGGCGGCGCCAATTACGATCACGACCGCTCCCACCACGTCTACGGTGGTGAGCAGCACCTCCAATGTTCCGATCGGCCAACCCGTGACACTGACGGCCACGATCGCCACCACGAGCAGCGGTGTGGCGCCCACCGGCACGTTAACGTTCAAAACCGGGACGACGACCCTGGGAACCTCGGCCGTCGCCGGCACTCCCGCGGTCCTCACCGGCAATGGAGCTGCCGCCGCCGGAACCGCTTCAGTGTCCGCGTCCTTCCAGACCGCCGGAACACAGAGCGTCACCGCCGTCTACTCCGGGGACGCCAACTATGCAGGCTCGACGTCGAGCGCCATCACGGTCAACTCGGCAGCCGGGTCGCAGGTGACTGCGACCGTAGTAACGCCGAGCGTCACGACCGTGGCATCAGGCGGCGGCGTGACCCTCACCGCGAAGGTGACCGGCAACACCAACAACCTGGCAGGACCCACCGGTACGGTGCAATTCATGAACGGCACCACCGCGCTGGGTGCGGCGGCGACTTGCACTCCGACCGCCGGCACCGCCACGACGCCGGGAACCTGCACCGCGACGCTGATGACGACGCTGGCGCTAGGGCCGCCGCCAAGCGGACCAATGAATCAAGTCCCGCGCCTTCCGGTCGGCTTGATGTGGATCGCCGCAGGACTTCTACTCGCTACTTTTCTCTTTGGCTTGTCGCGGCTTAGGCTTACGCCGGCCGCTACTCGGCTCGGCTATGCATGCGCGGGCGCGCTGCTGTTAGCGTGCATCGTTGCGGGAATGGCTGGCTGCGGCAGCAGTAGCGGTGGAGGTGGTGGCGGTGGTGGCACCACGCCGCACACGGACAGTATTACGGCGGTGTACAGTGGCGACGGCACTTACGCAGGGTCAACCTCGGCGGCGGTTACGATCTCGGTCCAATGAGGACTGCATCGCGCACCGGATTCGAACACCAGATACTTGCGCTCTTGCCTAGTTAATCGCGGGCGGAAAGAAGACGTTCCAGAATATTGGCGAAGGAGCGGAGAATTCCACCGGCACCAACGAGCCGTCACCCGTCGTTTGCGGAGGACGAACAACCTTAGCCTCGACTTTGTTCTGCGTCTTCGTGTTTTCGATGGTGACCTTGGTCCCCTCGGCGAGAGGCTCCGACATCACGATCATCGCGCCGCTGGCGCTCACCGTGTGGGTGTGGCCCTGGATCGGCGGCTTCCCGGCCACGTGAATGACGACGGAAATGCGTAGCAGGACGCGCTGTGCACGGCGACGTTCTTCCGCGGTCGGCGGACGGTTCAGTGCCGGACGCGCGGATGGCGGCGGCATGGTCTTTGCATTCGTCAAAGGCTTCATAGTTCCAGACCCCAAAAGTCCATCTCCGGCGCGACCAGTTCGACGCCGTATTCCCAGCCGCCTTCCGGCCTCTCCGTTCCCTTCCAAACGATCACCGCGGAGTTGCTCGTTTGCGTCGCGACGTTCGTAAGGGCCAGGCGATGCTCAAGTTTGAGATCGTGTTCGAGCACCACCATGCATCCGTAGGGATTGACGACGCGAGTATGAGCGTCCGCGCTGCACCGCCGCCCCTTGGGATCATCCCATTCCAGGCGGATCGGAACGCGCGAGTTCATGCGGTGTCCTCGGCGATTTTCGCTATGCCGGGGCACAACCTGCTTCAATTCACGACTCTTTACAGGCATCTTTCCCTCTATGAGCCCATGCTAAAGTTGAGGGCAGAGACGGTCAATGGTACGCGTCCGTGACCGCGTACCATTGTGTATCTGGTCGAAAGGACAGGTTGGCCCGCGTGGCCAGCAAATTTGTGAAGAGTCTGATCGTCAATGCGGATGACCTGGGCTGGACCGAAGGCGTGAATCGAGGCATCGTCGAGGCGCACCGTAACGGTATTGTGACCAGCGCATCACTGTTGGCAAATGGACATGCATTCCTTTCAGGCGTGGAAGTGGCGAGGTCAACTCCCGGGCTCGGCGTGGGCGTGCATTTAAATTTGAGCGATGGTCCGCCGGTCGCGGCGCGGGAGTTAGTCACCAGCTTGGTGAATAATGCCGGGGAATTCGAGGGCGGACCGGAAGGCTTGCTGCTGCGCATCGCCGGCCGGGGCTTGACTCTGCGGGAAGTCGAAATGGAATGGGAAGCGCAAATCGAGAAAGTGCGGGATGCCGGAATTCAGCCCACCCATCTGGACGGGCACAAGCATGTACACATGCTGCCGGGTCTGTTTGAGCTCGCGCTGCGGCTGGCGAAACGCTACGCCGTCGGCGCGATTCGCGTGGCCCACGAAGCCTCCAGCTTGCGGGTCGCCCTTTCGACTGGCGAGGAGCTGCGCACTGCCGCCGTGCTGAAACAAGGCGTGCAGGCGCGCGGGCTGAAATTGTTGGCGCGGGATGCGCGGGAACAGACGGAACGCGCCGGTATTTCAACGGCGGACTATTTTTGCGGCATCGCGCAAACCGGAGAAATGACCAAGCAAGGCGTGGCGCAACTATTGCGCAGCTTGCCCGACGGGACGACGGAATTGATGTGCCACCCCGGTTATGCGGATGAAGCGCTGCAAAATACCGCGACACGACTGCAAGCTTCCCGGCAAACAGAACTGGAAATCCTGACCGACGTGGAGATCAGAAATCTTGTCGCCTCCCAGGCGATTCGCCTGATAGACTATGGACTAGTGGCCAGCGAAACATGAGAAATGACTCCACAATTCGCTACTCCGTGGTGGTTCCCTTCTTCAACGAGCAGGAGAATATCCCGCCGCTGTACATGAAGATCACCGAGGTCATGGACGCGCTCGGCGAGCCCTACGAACTGATTTTTGTGGACGACGGCAGCCGCGACAATACCTTCAAGGTGCTTTCGGATATTTACGAGCACGATCATCGCGTCAATATCGTTCGCCTCCGTCGAAATTTCGGACAGACCGCAGGGCTGAAAGCCGGGTTCGATTTCGCCCGCGGCGATGTCATTATTTCGATGGACGGCGATCTACAGCACGACCCCGAAGAGATCCCGCGATTCCTCGAGAAAATTGAAGAAGGCTTCGACCTGGTGAGCGGCTGGCGCTACGCCCGCCGCGACCACTGGCTGATGCGCCAGTTTCCCAGCCGTGTCGCCAACTGGATGATGGCCAAGCTTTCCGGCATCGATCTGCACGACTTTGGAACCACGTTCAAGGCCTATCGCCGGGAAATTATCCAGGAAATTCAGCTGTACGGCGAACTGCACAGATTTATTCCGGCGCTGGCGGGCTCGACCGGCGCTCGAATCACGGAAGTTCCGATCACCGACCTGGCCCGCAAGAACGGAAAGAGCAACTACGGAATTGGCAGAACTCTCCGAGTATTTCTGGATTTGATCATCGTCAAGTTCTTGCAGGACTACTCGACTCGCCCCCTCCAGTTTTTTGGCTTGCTGGGCGTAGCGGGATTTTTGCTGGGGTCACTGGACGCGGCATACCTCTTATACGAAAAATTCGCGCACGGCGTGACCATCATGACCCAGCACGGCCCGCTGATGCTCGCCGGTGTAGCGCTTGTTGTAAGTGGCGTGCAATTCATCTCCATGGGCCTGCTTGGCGAAATCATCGCCCGAACCTACTACGAATCGCAGAACAAACCGATCTACGCTCTCCGCGAAGTGAAGAGCCATCGCAAAGAAATGGGCGATTCGACGGAGCAGACGCGCCCCTCTGGCAATTCCGAACGGTAACGCCGCTTGCCTGAGCTTCGAAGGGCATCTTACCGGCCCTTGGCGACCGAACCCGAATTCGATTCTCACTCTTGTACTGGCAGCGCTCACCGGAGAATTTTTCGCTAATCCCGCCCTAATACCCTCAAAATACATCCAATGGAATGCCGGTGCGGGAGGATCGCTAAGTGAATCGCAAACAATTTTATGCTCTGATGGGTGGCGAAGGCACGCTCGACTACGAGTTGTACCTCAACACCAAGGCGCTGCTATCGTGCCAGTCGAAATTTGATGAGCTATGCAACGCCGACGAACTCCAGTTTCAGGTCGTGCATCAAGTCGAAGAACTCTGGATGAAATTGATCGCGTATACGATCCTGGACATCGATGAGTACCTGCAGCAGGAAAACACCAATCGCGTGATTACGCTGTTTCGCCGCGTTCACACCGCGCAGCGCCTGATGACTCAGCAAATCGCGCTGCTGGAAATCATGTCGCCCAAGGAGTACCAGGAGATTCGCAAGCGCCTCGGCAACGGCAGCGGCCAGGAATCCCCAGGCTTCCGCGTTCTGTTAAAGATGTACCAGCCGCTGTGGGCCTCATTCCAGGAACACTATCTCGACAAACACGCCCTGACCCTCGAAAAAATCTACGACTCGGAGTATTCCCACGGCGACGCCTACGTGGTAGCGGAAGCGCTAGCCGAATTTGACGAGCTGTTCCAGAAATTTCGCTACGAGCACATGCAGCTGATCCACCGCACGATAGGTTTCGGTTCGAAATCCCTGAAAGGTAGACCGGTGGAGATTCTTGAAGACGGAATGCGCCACAAATTTTTTCCTGAGCTATGGGAAATCCGCGGCGAGATGACTGACCGCTGGGGCGCGGTCTATGGAACCAAGCGCGATCCCTTAAGTGGGCATCACTAGCCCCGAACGCGCACAACGACCACCTGTCATCCCGAGCGAAGCGAGGGATCTGCTTTTCCCCAAAACCCAACCCTCGCTCTTGTGCGAGGGCGCAATTCACGGCGCGATCCGCCGGTAAGCGCCGCGAAAGAATACGAGCGGCTCGCCCTCGAAGACTTCGGTGCTTTCCACTTCCCCGATGAAAACGGTGTGGTCCCCCGCGATGTAGGACGCGGCAACATTGCAGGCGATGTGAACAAGGGCGTCTCCGAGAAGGGGGATTCCGGTCGGGGTCCATCGATACCGAATGCCGAGCTTGGCCTCGGTTTCCAGATTCTCTTCGGTCTGCGCGAAATATCTCGAAATGGCTACCTGATTCTCCTTCAAGACGTTCACGCCGAAGCGCCCTTGCTTTTTCACCATCGGCAGCAGGTGCGCACGATGATCGACGCAGATCAGCAACAGCAGCGGCTCCAGCGAAACGGAGGTGACCGAGTTCGCGGTCATGCCGTGGACGCGGCCGGGCGCGCGTTCCGCCGTTACCACCGTGACGCCAGTGGCGAATTGTCCGCAGGCTAGGCGAAACTCAGCTGGAGTGGGAGGTTTCGACGGCATCTAGGATTTTCGAAGATATCATACCGGATGGCGGAAGCGTTTCCAACGAGGCAGCCCAGTCATCAGAACCAAATTATTTGGACCGCACCAGAAAAAAGACGGCTCCCATTAAAATCAAGATGCTGATGGCGACAAGTGCGGCAATCTTAAAAAACTGCTGGTCCCTTGGAGGCTCGCTGGTGACCAAAACCTCATCCTCGGGCGAGACGAAACAGAAGCGCTCTCTTCTATAGGCCCTCCACAGCAACAATATCGGGAGTACCGCAACGAGAGAATAAAATCCTAGATAAATGCAAATTGCTCGGAATGCTTGCTCCGCCAGCCGGCCTGATGCATGGCTAAAGGTGCCCAACCATGCGGTTGCCGATAGTGTTCCGAGCAACTGAATGGATATCTCGGCAAAACTAAACATCTTTATGAACGATCTGATTTTTAGTTCGTCGGCCTTGGATCTTACAAGATAGCCCCGGTTGCGGAGACCTCCGCCAAAAACAACCACGCGGCCTGCCGGGTCATCTCTAAACGACCGATTTGCGATGATGTCAAGAAGGCCCATGTGTGAATTCTCCTTGGAAGACTTCGTCGGGCCCGGTTGCCTTTACAGTGTTACTTCGAAAGACCGCACCCGCTACCGGTCGAAGGTACGGGTGTGATGGCAAAGTTAACGCGGCAATTGAGATCCTTAACCCACCGCGATAAATTCCCGCCCTGGCGCGCATTCTGGCAGGGGTCATACGTATAATGGCCGTCTCGGTTGCGGGCGATTCGGCCGCCGGTTTTCATTAGCCAAGGCTGGAACAGAACGGAGAAGTTTCAATGGCGAGGACGATTGCGATTTTAGGTGGCACCGGACCGGAAGGCACTGGCTTGGCCAATCGGCTGGCACGAGCGGGCGAGCACGTCGTGATCGGCTCGCGCGACGCACAGCGGGCGCAGGACGTGGCGAAAAAGCTTCGCGGGCAGATCGGCGGCTCGGCTCAGATTGGCGGAACCGACAACGCTTCCGCCGCCGCACAGTGCGAGGTTGCCGTGCTCACGGTTCCCTTCTCCGGACTAGTGGAACTGTTGAAGCAATTGAAGACGATTTGGAAGCCGGGGACGATCGTGATCGACACCACGGTTCCGCTTGCCGCTTCTGTTGGCGGGGCGCCAACGCGAATGCTGGGCGTGTGGCAAGGCTCGGCTGCGGAAGCTGCGAAGGAATTGCTGCCGCAAGGAGTAACCATCGCAGCGGCGTTTCATAATCTCGGCGCAGCATTGCTGGCGGGGGATGCAGCGGTCGATTGCGATGTCTTGGTTTGCAGCGACGACGACAAAGCCAAACAGGTAGCGACCGAGCTTGCGGAAAAAATTCCCGGAGTGCGTGCCCTGAATGGCGGGAAGCTGGAAAACGCGCGGATCGTGGAGTCGCTCACAGCGCTGCTGATTGGATTGAATATCCGTTACAAGGTGCACAGCGCCGGCATCCGCTTTACCGGATTGTTCCTCTAATTCCCCTCCACCTCACGAATGTCACGCCAGCCCATGTACGGGCCGCAGCGTTGCTGCGTCCCATCTCGGCAAGATCACCAGAATTCGCACAATCGGCCCCTACAATCTCAACAAACCACGCGCCAACCTCCGCTTCTCCCTGCGCGTTGTCATCACCGTCGGGAGAACCGCCACTTTCATGTTCAGGCTTTCAATCACTCTCGCCTGCGCCTGATCCACAGGATCCACCACAATGGTGCCGGTGAAATCGGCATACATCTTGGCCACGCCTTGGGCCGACGATTCATAACCAAGCTGCGCCAGCATTTTGTCCGAAGGACCCTTGAGCGATTTGCCCCCGACGATGGGACAAACCGCGATGACGTCCTCGCGTCGACCACGCAACGCTTCTCGAATTCCCGGTACCGCGAGGATTGGCCCGATGCTGATCAGCGGATTACTGGGACAGATCACAATGCGGTTCGCGTCGCGAATGGCTTCGAGTACGCCAGGCGCCGGGCTCGCCGTTTCCACTCCCTCGAAGCGAATGCCGCGAACGATGGGTTCCGCGCGCCGCTTCACCAGATATTCCTGAAAATGCATCGCGCCTTCGTCGGAATCAATGATCGTCGGCACCGGCTGGT
>Ga0137403_10000557_pt1 | contig 48262 bp, 48 predicted proteins | sample CZOMad2_1_16fung_FD_122057 | JGI IMG/M metagenome (GOLD analysis project Ga0137403, IMG submission 122057) | Vadose zone soil fungal communities from Angelo Coast Range Reserve, California, USA - CZOMad2_1_16fungal (Hybrid Assembly) | ecosystem: Environmental > Terrestrial > Soil > Vadose zone... | reverse complement strand
ATGACACGGTCGGCGATGATGCCCGGCGGCGTCAGCATGAACGGCGCCAGCTCCAGCACGAGATTGAGACGCTGCAGCAGAACCTCGCGCTGACCCGGACACCGGAGCATGTCACCATGATCTTCGAACAGATCGACCGGCGGCGGCAACGCCTCCAGGATCTCTCGGAGCCGAGCCCATCCGCGCCCGGACGCGTGCTCACCGCCGCCCAGGTGGCCACGGTTAGGGCCTTTTTGGCTGATCTCCGCACCGGGTGGGATCAGCAGCCCGCGTCGCTGCGTCATGAGTTTTTGCGTCTGATCCTGGATCGGGTGCTGGTGAACGCCGAGGGTGATGCCGTCGAGGCGACCGTCGCATGGCGATCGGGCGTGGAACAGCACCTGTGGATCGAGCGACCCCTGCGTCAACGCGGGGGCAAGGCGCGCTGGACCGAGGCGGACCATGCGTGGCTCCGGGAGCATTATGCCGCGTCGACGGTGCAGGAACTGGAGGCCCAGTTCCCTCGCCGCGGCTACCAGGCCATTCGGCGGCAGGCGGAGACCTTGGGACTCAAACGCCCACCACGTGGCCGACCCAAGCCAAAAGGGGCAAGATGGAGCAACGAGGAACATGCGGTGCTGCAGGCGTATGCCGCCGGGGAGATGAGTTACGTAGAGCTCTGCGGCCAGCTGCCGGATCGGAACTGGGACGCGATCGCGTCTCAAGGGCGCCTCTTAGGGCTTCGTTTGCGACGGCAAGCCGCGTATTATCGGCTCGTGCATGATACCCGCGAAATTATAGATACAGAAGACTCTTCGAGGATGGGGTCGTGACGATTGCGCGGGGATAGTTGTCGGTGACCGTTCAGGTGCGCCTGATACAGGCGAGAACGGTGAATCCCTTCAAAGTGCCCCCCATGCTGTACCGCGACCTGGCGTCCGCCGTGTCGGAGGAAGCGTCAGCTCAGATCCAAGCCAGAGTCAACACCGCTCGGGCCCTGCAGCAACGCTACGCCGCGGAGGGGCAGTTCTGCAATGCGCACATGCTCCCCGAGCAGCTGCGGGCCTGTAGTGGGGGTATGACGAGAGGCTATGAGAAATGGTAGGCCCGTTGTGATCGGCTCAAAGGATTGACTGACCCCAAAGATGGCCGCGATGGTGCGTTGCGAGCCAAACCGGTAATCACAGGCCCGGGGAATCTTCTGTCGGATGTGGGAGGAGGCTTTCATGCCCTCGATCATCACGCCTTGATCCTATATACCCGACATTCTGCAGTCCTCCGAGCCCCTGTGAGTCATGTCGGGCGGTCGGGAGCATCGCCTCTGGGGAGGAGCACCCCATGCCACACCCCTCCCCGAGTCCCCTCGTCGATCCTCTTGGCCTCGTCGCGGGCCTGGTCGATGCCCTCGGCATCGGTGAGGTCATGGACCGCGCCACCCACCACACTCCAGCCACGCGGCTTGTGCCCGCGGGCCACGCCGTCAACGCCCTGGTGCTCAACGGCCTCAGCTTGGTGAACCCACCACGCGACCTGGTGCCGCGGGTTTTCCAGGATACACCGCGCTCCCGACGCGCGACGCCCTGGTTGCTCGACGCCCAGCCTCGCACTGATGAGGCGCGAGGACGTGCCTGGGACCCCCTCTCAGCGTCTGACGTCCCGGCGCTCGACCGTCTCCTGGTCGCCACGGCCGCTGCGCGGCTGGGGCGTGCCGCACCCGTGGCGCCTCTCGCGCGCACCAGCTTCCATGGTGCTGGCCGCTATCCCCGCGACGAAGCGCCCGCCGCACCGGTCGGGCACCTCACACCGGGGGACTGACGGGACCATCGGCCCGCCCTCCACCACGTGCGGCTCGCATGGGTTATCGCGCACCAGGCGGGCGTTCCGGTGCGGAGGAACCCCCTGAGGGGGCATAGCCGTGAGGGGCAAGCGGTCGGCCCGCTCGTCAAGGCGCCCAGGGCCCCGTGGCACACCCCCGACGGCCCCACCGATCTCGGTGCTGAGAGTGCCCTCGACCGTGCGGTCAACCTCCAGCCGTTCGCCACGACCCAGCGCCCGTGGATGACCCGTGGCCCGGCGACCGTGCACGACGCACACGCCACGCGGACGCAGGCCGACCCGCAGCCCATGGCGCCCCTGACAGGTGGCGATCGCGCTCCCATCTGGTCCTCGACCGAGGGTGGCGTCGCCCCACGCGTGGGGCTCCTCGCCGCGGCGCATCGCCCCCCGTAGGCGCCGCACCCAGTCGACAGGCTGCTGCGCACGCCAGGGGAGCAGGAAGGGCACGCCGTCCAGCCGCTGTGCCGCACGACTTTTGCCTGGGCAGCGGCGGCGCCGCAGGCCCTGGCGCCCTCTGTGCCAGGTTGACAGGCCACCTGCCTGTACGCGGTCGCTGGGCGCTCGACCCCAGGCGATCGTCGGCGGGGACGACCGGACCAGGGCACCCGACCGGCCGAGCTCCACTCCACCATTGCAGGGGCGCTTGCCGCCTCCATCGCGGCCCATCCGCCACGTGTCGACCGGCAGAGGGGTGTCCTCCTCGCCACCCATGCCCTCGACGAGACCCGCTTGCCCGTCCAGGAGCTGCTCGCTGGCGATACGGGTCACGCGCCTGTGGAACGTGGCGGTCGCGTCCTCAACGCCCCCCGCGTGTGGGCCGCATCGCGTGCCCTCAAAACGCCTGAGCGGAGCATGGCCCTGTGGATGGGGCTGACGGTCTGTGTGCTGGGGTCTGCGGCGCTGGAGGACCGCATGCGCAACGCCCTCCAGGACCACGGCGCCACGTGTCCGAACCACACGGGGCGACCCGTGCAAAACCCGACAGCGCGGGGGGGCTTCCCGTCTTGTGTCGGAAGTCATGTGCTCCTCATCCCTGGGCAGAGGCCGTTGGGGCGCTATCGCCCCGAGGCGCCTCAGCATCGGCTCCGGTTGCGTGGCAAACCTTCGGCGCGAGGGGCTCGCGGAATATTCACAAACATGAAAGAGGCAGTGCGGAATATCAGATATACACAGTCGATAACCGCTCTAAATGTAAAATTACGCCTATCCCGATAGAGTCATACACTGGTATCCTCTGTCATTCCACCGGAGGAGGTGTATTTAACAACGCGCTCTCAGGGTCCAGAAGATCTAGGGCTGTGAGGCGGCTAAACAGAGGCGACCATCCACCAGGGGTCTTCCAGGTGGGCCGTCACTGTGTGGAGAAATTCTGCTGCCGGTGCACCATCGATCACGCGATGGTCGAACGTCAGGCTGAGCAACATCATCGACCGCTTGGTGATCTCCCCCTGATAGACTGCAGGCTTCTCGACGACCCGACCAATCCCCAGGATGCCGACCTGAGGTGCATTAATGATAGGTGTAAATGCGTCGATTCCATAGGGCCCCAGGTTAGTGATAGTAAACGTCCCCCCGGTGACCTCATCGTACGACGCTTGCCCCTCTCGAGCTTTGTTGGCCAGGTCGTGAGTCTCTTTAGCAATCTGCACCAGAGGCTTTTCATCGGCCCGGCGGATGGTGGGTACAATGAGCCCCTCTGGCAGCGACACCGCTACCCCAACGTTGATCTCCTGCACCAACTCGATCTCATGCTCCCTCTGGACGGCATTCATACGGGGGTGTTCCTTAAGGGCGCGAGCCGTGGCCTTGAGCACCACGTGCAAGGGGCTGAGGCCTCCATCGTGCCAGTGGCGAGCCAGACCTTCGCGCAGCTTCATGGCGTCGGTGACGTCAACCTCGGTGGTCAGGGTAACCTGCGCCATGGTCTGCAAGCTCTGCACCATACGCGTGGCAATGGTCTGGCGTATGCCCCCGATGCGCACCACCTGCGCCCCTTGTCCCGCTAGTTGAGCCTGGGCGGCAATGACTTTTTCCACGTCTTCGACCAGGATTCTGCCCCTGGGGCCGCTGCCATGCACCTGACTGAGGTTTATCCCATGCTGCTGTGCCATCCGGCGGGCGACCGGCGTCACTTGAACTGAGGCCGCCGCCGATGGCAGTGGTGTAGCGCTCCGGGCATCAAGAGCGCGCTGCACATCTGCAAGTAGGATTCTGCCACCAGGACCTGTCCCCTGGACCTGCGACAGGTCAATACCCCCCTCTTGGGCCAGACGGCGTGCCGCTGGTACGACTTGAGGCGCCCCTTGACTGGCAGGCGAAACGGCCATCGCAGGCTGGGTCGTCCGGGCGGTGGTTGGGTCGGAAGTGGCAGCTGACGCGGCGATGGGCGGTCGCGGCACCTGCTCTCCTGGCGCGGCAACAATGGCCAGCACCGTCCGGATGGCCACCGTGTACCCCTCGGGCACGAGGATGTGGGCCAATACCCCCGAAGCTGTGGACTCCATTTCGGTCTCGATCTTGGCCGTCTCAACCTCCACCAGCGGCTCGCCCGCCTGCACGGCGTCGCCTTCTTGTTTCAGCCACTTGACGATCGTCGCGTCCTGCATCTCCATGCCCCACTGGGGCAGCACAATCTCTTCGGCCATAGCGTTGTTCCTTTGGCTGCTTACACGCTCGTCAATGGTAGGGTGGCTCGTCGGTGCTACTCCATCGTCGTCCTGACCGCCTGGGCGATGGTTTCCGCCGTGGGATACACCAGGGATTCCAGGGCAGGGCTGAAAGGGATATGGACATTGGCCGTTCCGAGCCGCTGAATGGGGGCCTGCAGGGACCAGAACCCTTCCATCGCCACGATGGCGGCGATCTCGCTCGCCGCGCTGCAGGTCTTGTGGGCCATATCCACCGTCACCAGCCGCCCCGTCTTCGCCACCGATGCCAGGATGGTCTGCTTATCCAATGGCACCAAGGTGCAGGGGTCTACCACCTCGACCGAGATGCCTTCCTCGGCCAGCTTCTCCGCGGCTTGCAGGGCACGGGGCACCATCCCACCAATGGCGACGACGGTGACGTCGGTACCTTCCCGCTTGATATCGGCCACGCCGAAGGGGATCAAGTATTCCTCTTCAGGCACATGCGCACGGGAACCCAACACCGTACGGTCTTCACAGAAGATAATCGGGTCGTCTTCCCGGATGGCCGTCTTCAACAGCCCTTTGGCGTCGTAGGCGTTGCTGGCGAACACGACTTTGAAGCCAGGAATGTGCATAAAAATGGGGTGGGCACGATCCGAATGATGGGCAGCCATCGCTCCACCGTAATAGGCCGAAAGGCGGTAGACGATGGGCAGATTCACCTGTCCACCGAACATATAGCGCATCTTGGCCGCTTGGCTCACCAGGGAATCCATCGCCACCCACGAGAAACAGAAGGCGCTTTCGACAATGGGGCGCATACCCACGGCAGCGGCCCCGACCGCGGCGCCGAAGAAGGCGTTTTCCGAGAGTGGGCAATCCCGCACGCGCTCCTCACCAAACTCGGCCGCCAGCCCGCCGGAGGCGCCGTACACTCCCCGCTGGATGTCCTCGCCCATGATGAACACCCGCGGTTCTCGCCGCATCTCCTCTCTCATCGCCTCGTTCAGCGCCTGGATCATGGTGATTTGCCGCGTCCCTACTTGTGTCTGTGTCATGCCTCACCCCCCGGCTATCATTGCTAGACGGCAGTTCTCACCCACACACCACTCGAATGTAACCCGTCCCTACTCCAGTGGGATGGGGTTGGCGAACATGTCTTCAAAGAGCTCGGCAGGGTCCGGATAGGGGCTCTGCCGCGCGAACTCTACCGCCGCTTCAATCTCTTGCAGTACCTGCGCGTCCATCTGGTCCATTTCCACCTGGGTGGCAATGCCGTGCGAGAGTAGCTGCTGTTGGTGGATGGTGATGGGGTCGCGCTGCTTCCAGACCTCCACCTCTTCCTCAGTACGATAGGGCGCTCGGACGATGCGGCTGAGACCGAGGGAGTGGTCTAGGTATCGATATGTCCTGCCTTCGATCAACGATGGCCCTTGGCCGGCACGGGCGCGCGCCACGGCTTCGGACACCACCTCGTACATGGCAATCGCGTCCTGGCCATCGACGAGCACGCCAGGGATATCATAGCCCGCTGCCCGGTCAGAGATATTCTCCGTCGCCACCATCGTCTTGAAGCTGCTGGTCACCGCATACTGGTTGTTTTCGCATAGGAAGATGACCGGGAGCTTCCAGATGGCCGCCAGGTTGATGGACTCGTGGAACACGCCCTCATTGCTGGCGCCATCGCCGAAGAAGGCCACGGCCACTCGGTCATTGCCTTGTAGCTTGCTGCCCAAGGCGGCACCCACGGCGGTGGGGATGGATGAACCGAGGATGCCCGACTCCCCCAAGATGCCGACGCTGAAGTCCGCCAAGTGCATGGAGCCACCCTTGCCTTTACAAAAGCCGGTGCGTTTGCCAAAGAGCTCAGCCATGGCCTTCTGCACCTGACCACCCTTGGCAATCGGATGGCCGTGCGAGCGGTGGTTGCCGGTCATATAGTCATCATCGCGCAGGGCGAGGCAGGCCCCCACCGCGACGGCTTCCTCACCGATGTAGGAATGCGCCGCCCCGACAATCTCACCTCGTTCTGCCAGCCGCACGACCTCCTCCTCAAAGCGACGAATGAGCAGCATGCGCCGCAACATCTCCATCAGCAACGCTTTATTTAAGGCCTTTACGTCCGCCATCATCTTCTCCTTACCAGGATTTCCGCTCTCAAAGCTTCCAGTCTGAGGCCACTTCGTCGAGGTCAGCACCGTGACGACGAAAGAATTGCATCAGGCACAGGTCGAGAGGTGCCTAGACATCATGCTGGGCATGCTCAACAACGGGGTACTGACGCTGATGACGAGTATTGGCCACCGACCGAGGCTATTCGACACGATAACAATCTTACCCCCGTCCACACGCGCGCAAATCGCTGCCGCAGCGGACTTGCATAAGCGGTATGGGCATGAGTGGTTGGGCACCATGGTTACCGCAGGGGTCGTCGCCGTCGATCCGGCTAGCACCCGTTTTGTTTTGCCGGCGGAATGGTGAATTGATGATCCGCTAGAAAGCCGCCTTCCGCGCCATCGGAACGCATCAACTAGCGCAGGACATTCAGCGTCACTGGTATGTAGTCAGGAAGTGAGAACAAGGATCACAAGAGCCGCATATAGGTGCTGGTTACAATATAGACAGCCTATCACTTCCTGGAAGCTACTATCTCTGGCGCTCCCAGAAAGCGCTCCAGAGCCGCCAGGGCCACCGGCTCCATCAGCGTTGGCGCGTGCCCCACGCTGGGCACGGCCACCAACTCGGCCTGCGGCAGGACATCGACTATACGCTGGGCTTGCGCCTCAGAAAGGACATCACTCTCCCTCCCCCACACCACCAACGTCGGGCAGGGGATGCGGTGCAGAGCGGGCCATAAATCGGGCCGTGGTGGCGGACCTTGCTGCACCCGCTGTCGGATGTAGGCGGGGTCCATCTTCCAAACCCAACGGCCGTCCGGTTGTTGGCGGAGCACGCCGAGCGCGAGCTCGCGCTGGTCCTCCACACTGCGCCTGGCCGTGATGGGGGACACCAGGCGGCGATAGGCCATGGCGTCTTCTAGGCTCGCGAACTCTTCCGGCCTGTCGCCCACCATTTGGGTAATCCGTTGGCTACCCGCCTCAGCGTCCGGCCCAATATCGTTGATGACCAGGCGCAGCAGACGCTCAGGATGTGCCCCGGCGTAGGCCATGGCGATGATGCCACCCATAGAGGTGCCTATCAGGACAAACTGCTCTAGCCCCAACTGGTCGACAAACCCCGCTAGGTCACTGATCTGATCGTGATATTGATAGGCCTCCGTAGGTGACCAAGCGCTCTCTCCATGGCCTCGCACGTCAAGGGCGATCGTGTGGAAACGGCTCTGAAAGTGGCGGGTCGGAGCGGCGAACGCCTGGGCACTGGAGGTATAGCCGTGGACGCACACCACAGGCGGTGCGCTGGGGTAACCCCAGTCCAAGTAATGCATACGCAGGCCATTCACGATCCGATACGTGCTCTGCGGCTGTGGCAGGTTCGCCATGGGTGACCTCCCTTCTCTGTGCTTCCTTCCAGGATTGATGCTCGACTCTCCAAATCAACCACCTGACATGCCTATGTACTGCGCGCCATAAAGACATCCCTAGCGGTTTCACCTCCCCACCCTGCCCTCACCTTAACCCTCTCTCAAAGGGAGAGGGGACGAAAAACTTACCCCCGAAAGCCCACCCAGCCCTCCCGCTCGGCGGGGGAGGAGCCGGGCGGGGGTGAAATGGCGGCGCACGCTGGCCTTCTGCCCCAGGACCTGATATCAGAGCTGGTGCGACGCCGCTGTGCTGGCCTCACGCAGACGCTCCCACCGCTGACGCATCGCCAGCACCGAGCGCTCGACACGCACCTGCACAGTGACATCGTCCTCGGTCCCGACATCACGGGTCAGACAACAATACTCCAGCGAGATGCCATTGGGATCGACAAAGTAAATGGATTGGGCCCACTCATGGTCCACGATGTCCGTGACCGGCACCCCCTTGGCCAGCAACTCCTGGCGCTTCGCCTCCAGAGCGTCTACCGAGCCGGCCTCAAAGGCAAAATGGTAGAATGAGCCTGGAACACCAAGCCCGGCGTTAATGCCGGCATCATAGTCCGTCGGAATCCCTGGGACCCCTTGTGGCTCCATGAAGGCGATGAGCTGATCGCGGCCGGTGTCGAAGAAGATGTGTCGAATCTGGCCGCCTTCGGCAACCTTGATGATGTCACAGCGGGCGACTCTGAATCCCATGACGTGCTCGTAGAAATCACGTGTGCTGTCGAGGTCCCGCGTCGACAGCCCGATGTGCGAAAACCCTTTGTGTGACATGATGATCCTCTCTTTCCGGAGGAGTATCCCTCCCCTCCTGCTCTGCCCTAGACCAGCCGCCACCAGGTCAAGAACGTGGCCGTAGTGTACCTGGAGGAGATTAACAGGGTCAAGCTGTTCGTGATCTCCCTCACCCTAACCCTCTCCCAGAGGGAGAGGGGACAAACCACCTCACGCAGGAAGCTCACGGGGGGAAGGGTTCTGGAGGGGGTGAAATTACGGCGCATGGTACTTAGTGCCTGTGGTATGATACGCCTTAGTGGAAGTCTGCCCAAGCGCAAGCGGCGACCGCGTCATGGCGGTGGCCCGGCGCGTATCGTTGCGGGGCTGAACCGGCTGCCAGGAGGGAGACAACATGGCAAAGGGATTTACCATTCACCGCGTAGGGCACGTCGGCATCCAGGTCACCGATGTCGACCGGTCAATCCAGTGGTATCGCGACATCCTGGGGCTCACGCTGACGGGGCGCTGGCCTATGGGCGAGTCCGGGGCGATGGCCTTCATGCGCTTCAATGACGACCACCACAACATCGTCCTGTTCACCCATCCTACCACCGTCACCGAGGAAAACCGTAATGCCGGCTACAACGCCCTCCAGCACATCGCGTTGGAGGTCACCGATCGAGACGAGTGGCTGAAGGCCCTTGCAGACCTGCGTCGCAAGGGCGTCAAGATTGTCCAGGGGCCTCTCATCCATGGACCGGAGGGCGGTAGCGGCCCGGGGAACGCTTTTGGGGGGAGTGGGAGCCGGTCCTTCTACTTCCTTGACCCCGATGGGAATCGGTTGGAGATCTATACTGACATGATGAAGGTCCCCGACGGGGAACAGTTCCCGCGCGCCGAGTACGCTGAGGTCTTGAAGAAATAGGGTCGCCGTCAGACGGCGCCAGGTAAAGGAGCTGGCCAGTGTTCCCTCTCCCAGCGAGAGAGGGCCGCTTTTCCTGGCGCTTATGACCGCGAGGGGGCAGAGCTCCGACGAGGGTGAAATGGCGGGCACACAGTCCATACCAGCATCGCTAGGGAGCGCCTACCGGCCATGCGGTGGTCATGTCAGGTAAGCGTGTTCAGGCGCAGTAGCGTATTATTGCCGCATCATGATCGATGCCCCTCGCAACTATCTGCAGCGTTCACATGAACATTATTGCTCAGGAGAACAACAGATGAGACGTATTGGACTTCTGCATCCGGGTGCCATGGGCGCCTCTGTAGGCGCCGCCGCCCGCAGCAATCAACACACGGTGCTGTGGGCCTCGGCAGGACGCACCGGCAGTACGCATGCCCGGGCGCGCCGGGCAAACCTGGAAGATGCCGGTACGGTGGCCGAACTGCTCAAAGCGAGTGAGATCGTGCTATCAGTGTGCCCTCCACATGCCGCCGAGGATGTTGCCAGTGAAGTCGTGCAGCTTGGCTTCTCAGGTGTGTATGCGGAGTGTAACGCGGTTTCGCCCGATCGGACCCGTGCCATCCAGCGCATCGTGGAAGGCGGTGGCGCGCACTACGTCGATGGCGGGATCATTGGCGGCCCAGCCTGGACGCGGGAGGCGAAGACGCATCTCTATCTGTCGGGACCGCGGGCCAAGGAAGTGGCGGACTGCTTTGTGGGAAGTCCTCTCCAGTCGTCAGTTATCTCGGATCGCATTGGGGCAGCATCGGCCTTGAAGATGGGCTACGCTGCCTACACGAAGGGTACAACGGCGCTGCTGACGGCCATTTTGGGGATGGTGGAGAAGGAAGGGGTGCGTGCAGAACTCGCCGGTCAATGGGGTGACGCCTTTACCGACCAGGCCGTACGCCGCGTCTGCGCCGACACCGCCAAGGCCTGGCGGTTCGTGGGTGAGATGCAGGAGATCGCGGCGACCTTCAAGGGCGCCGGGCTGCCTGGTGGCTTCCACGAGGCAGCAGCCGACGTGTTCGCGCGGCTGGAGGAATTCAAAGACCACACCGAGCCACCAGCTATCGAGTCGGTACTAAAGACGTTGCTCAGGGGCGATTGAGGTCGGTGCTCGGAGGCATTGCTGACGCGGCATGATGCCGAGAACCTCGCGCACGGCCGGAGGGCAGTGTTGTCCTCACGCCCAGAAAGGGGGGAGAGATGCTGACCACAGCAGAGAACGAAATGTTGACGCGTGTGGGACCGGGCACTCCCTGCGGGGAGTTAATGCGGCGCTACTGGCACCCCATTGCGCCCACAGTGCAGCTTGAGGACGATCCGGTGCGCAAGGTACGCATTCTGGGAGAAGACCTGGTGCTCTTCCGCGACCGGGGTGGGCATCTGGGGCTGATTGGGCCCCGGTGCCCGCATCGGGCCATGCACATGGAATTCGGCATTCCGGAAGAGGTGGGGTTGCGGTGCCCATACCACGGCTGGCTGTTCGATGGCACGGGACGGTGCCTGGAACAACCGCTGGCGCCGCCGACCAGCACCTTCAAAGACCGAGTTCGAACCACCGCGTACCAGGTGCAGGAGATGGGGGGCCTCGTCTGGGCCTATCTGGGGCCGGAACCCGTTCCCCTCTTGCCCCGACTGGATCTCTGCGAGCAAGAACACGGCCTGCGGCAGATCGTCGGCCACATGCTGCCGTGCAACTGGCTCCAGGTCATGGAGAACCGGGGCGATCAGCATCATGCGATCTACCTCCATGGCCGGCTGTTCCAGTATGCCCTCGAGCAGCAGGGACGGCTGACCGATGACCCCAATGGCCGCTACAACGCCACCATGCGCCAGCAAGAGGAGCGCCTGCGGCGGGGTGCCTACCCCATCGTGCAGATCGTCTATAACAAGTACGGTTTTACTAAAGGTATGCGTGACTCCGACGCTCCGGAAGATGTGTGGCAGTTGGGCGGCCCGGTCTTCTTCCCTTACCTCGTCTATCCCAACGGCGGTAACATCGGCAGCATCCGCCACGATTATCAGATTGGCGTGCCCATCGACGATACCACCACCTGGCATATTTCGTATCGCTCCTACACTTTCCCGCCGGAGATCCAGGTCCCCCAGCAAGAGCACATCCCTTACGTGGAGGTACCCATACGCGACGAACGCGGCAAGTACATCCTGGACTACGTGTTGGGTCAGGACATGGTGGCGTGGTACGAGCAGGGTGAGATCACCGATCGGACTCAGGAGCACCTGTATGAGGGGGATAAGGTGATTATCGCGTACCGGCAGATGCTGAAGCAGCAGATCGACATCGTGCAGCAGGGCGGCGATCCCATGAACATCATTCGGGACGCGGCGGAGAACGTGCCCTGGACGCCTACTCTGGAGGGGTGGCCAGCGGCGACTATCGAGGCGGCGACCCGGGCTGGCTCGGCGCGACGGCAGGGCCCCAGCAGTTACCGGTTCAATTTCCATAAAGTATCGAAAGGCGGCTGGCAGTACATTGAGGACGATGTGGATCGCTATTGTCCGGACCGTGAGCTCATTCTCGCCCTGTATGAGGAGGCTGACCGGCTGCTGCAGCAGCATGCGCAAGCCCGCCCTTAAGGTGGGGGCATTGTGCCGCCAAGGTGGGATAACACACCCTCGCCCTCTGGGCCTTCTGGGGTAGGTTTTGTGTCTCCTCTCCCGGAGGGAGAGGATTAGGTGAGGGTGACATGTCGGCGATCGATACTCAGGAGGTGAGCGTGGAGTATCGGCAGATTGGCAAGACCGAGTTGCGGGTCTCGGAGATTGGCTTTGGATGTGGAGGGAATGCCGGGCTCATGGTCCGCGGCAGCCCCGAAGAACAGCGGCAGGTGGTGGCCCGGGCGATAGAGCTGGGGATCAATTACTTCGATAATGCTCCTGACTATGGCAATGGACTGGCGGAGGAGAACCTGGGTCGAGTCTTGAAGGACCTGAAGGTCCGACCGGTCGTCACCTCCAAAGTGGAGGTGCGGCATACCGACCTGGGAGACATCGCCGGTCACGTGGTACGCTCCACCGGGGAGAGTCTGAAACGGCTGGGGGTGGACTACCTGGACATCCTGCAGATCCACAATGGCCCAGCCCCATCCCCTCCGAAGCTCGAAGGCCGATCGTACACCCAGCTCTGGATCGAAGATTACCTACGGCCCGGCGGGGCGTTGGAGGGCCTGCAGCGGGTGGTGCGCGACGGCAAAACCCGGTACCTGGGTTTCATCTGCCGCGGGAACGATGCGTATCAGGTCCGGCAGCTGGTTGACACGCACATGTTTCAGATGATCAATGTGCCCTATACGCTGCTGAATCCCACGGCAGGTCTGGCCAAGCCCCTAGGGCTGGAGGTGGACCGTGACTTCGGCGGAGTGATCGACTACGCCTATACGCACGGCGTAGGGACCGCTATCTACAGCCCCCTGGCGGGTGGGTTCCTCACCGATCACGTCGTGTCGGGAGGCGCTCGCCATCCTCTCGCCGGGCCCCGGGACTCGTCCTCCGAGGCGTATCAACGCAGCCTGGAAATGGCCCGAGCCCTGAGCTTCCTCAAGCGTGAGGGGACACATACCCTGACCCAGGCGCCTATCCGCTTTATCCTTATGCACCACGGCGTCACAGCGGTCTTGGGTGGCTTTTCGGCCATGAGCCATCTCGAAGAAATCGTCCAGGTCTCGGGCGCAGGCCCTCTTGCTCCTGAGTTGATGGCGCGGGTGGAGATGGTTTGGCGCGCCAATTTTGGCTTCGCTGGACCACCTCCTGCCGCTGGGGGAGGGTAAGACACCACTGTAACGAGGGGCGTGGCCGGTACATGATGAGGATTGTCTCATCCTGCTGGACGCCTGTGGAGCTCTCGGCGTTCTGGGTCTTCTCTGCCGTGCTCGAAGCTTCCGAAGGTGCCGCGCCACCTCATGGGTGGTGCGGCATGTCGGGATTAATCCTCTGGTGCACCCGATCCACCCTAGTCAGCCCTAGCCGCCGCCGCCGCCTCCACCGGCAGGCATTTCCCGAGTAGGGCGTGATGGAGACTGTTGCGAAGGGTCGCTGGCGCATCCACCCAAGAACAAAATTACAGCAACACTCACACCAGCCAGGGTAAGCGATGCCATGCGGCTGATCTTCTTCCAGTGCATCTTCATCAACCCTCTCCTTCATTGTTTGATATGGCTATTCACATCACCTTAGCTAGAGATATTATTGACAACACCGTCAAATGTCAAATAAAAACCCCCGCAACACAGACATCGTTCAATTGCAAATAGAAGCGTGACATCTGAAGCTCCTAAACCTGATACTGCTCGAGCCCATCAGAATTCCTCTGTTCTTATGGAGCAGCAGCTGTCTGGCCTCTCGACCGCAGGCCCCCGTTAAGGGATCGTTGAGTGTTACCAGTTGATTTGGAAAAGCCACGAGCGTATCTTCTTGCACGGCGCATCTGGACTCTAAGGTGACATGCGCCATGCCCCAGCCGCCGGAACTCTGATTGAAGGAGGAACCCTCTATACATCCTGACCTCGTCATCGACGCGGATGGTCACTGTAACGAGCCCTGGGAAGACCTGACACCCTGGATGCCCAAGGACTACCACCATCGAGCGCCTGTAGGCTTCAGCGATCGTCACGGGACCTCTCGGATGTATGTTGAGGGACGCCTGTCGACCCGCACCGAGGGGTTGGGCCCTGGCGTCAGCGGTCCATTCGCACCGCACATCAAAGGTGGCCGGCCCGGCGACCGCGATGCCCGCCAGCGACTCCCGGACATGGATCAGGAGGGGATCGACGTCGCCATCATCTTCGGCACCCGCGTGGCCCTCTCGGTCAACGGCCTGCGCGACAAGGAGTTGGCTGGAGTCTTGTGTCGTGCCGTCAATCGCTGGCTCCTGGAGGAATACCTGCCGATCGATCCGAAGCGCCTGAAGGGGGTTGGCCTCATCCCTTGCCAGGACCCACCTGCGGCCGTCAAGGAGCTGGAGCGGCTCATCCAACATCGCCAAGATGGCATTGTCAGCGCTATGCTCCCGGTCAACGTCTACGGCATCAACCTCGGCGACCGCCGCTTCGATCCTATCTACGAGCTTGCCGAGGCCGCAGGCCTGCCGCTCTCGGTTCATCCGCAGACCGGTCATGACGGCCAGTACGGGGTCTGGGGGACCATGGGGGCGGGTTCCGAGCGCATGGAGAAGTATAGCTACGTGCACATGACGGCCTTCACCTTTGAGCCCATGATCGCGTTGATGCACATGATCGGCGAGGGCGTCTTCGACCGCTATCCTGGCCTCAAAGTGGCGTATGTCGAGGGGGCCTGTGGCTGGCTGCCCTTCTGGACCCAGCGGCTGGACGAGCACTTCGAAACGTTGCGGCCGCAGTGGCATCTCTGCCAGCGCAAACCCTCAGAGATCATCGCCAGCGGCCAGGTGGCTCTCACCTGTGAGCCCGAGGAGGAGATCCTCCCTTACGTGCTCGACACCATGGGCCCGCATATGGTCATGTACGCCTCCGACTATCCGCACTGGGACTGCGAGTTCCCCGAGTCGGTACGTATGGTAGCGTCCATTCCAGGCCTGACCGACGAGCAGAAGCGGCGCGTCCTGGGCCGCAACGCGATCGCCTGGTTCGGTCTCACCCCCGATGAGCTTCCCAGCACCTCGGTTTATTTCCCCCACGAGGAGGCCCTGGCCGCAAGCGGGGCATAGGGCGTCCCAGACAATCGCCTGGGACGCATACAGTCACTTCGCCCGTCGCATCAACGTTGAGCTCGGAGCTCGCTGGTCATGGGGTAAACGGCCAGCGAGCGATGGCTATCAGCTTCATCACAGACACCAGGAGGGTACGCCATGGCACTCCGACTGACGATGGCCTTCTCCGACAATCCGCGCGTCCAACCCCTGAAGGATGGGACGGTCAAACCGCAGAATATCGAGCTGAATTGTGTCACGCTCGACGCCAGCGCGCTGTTTCAGCGCAACCTGTTCTATGACGAATTCGACGTGGCAGAGATGTCCATTTCCGAGACACTCCTGGCCAAAGAGCGGCGCGAGCAATATGGGCAGGGCAAGTGGGATTGGTCGGCCTTGCCCGTGTTCTTGAGCCGCGGGCACGTCTGGCCCAATCTTTACGTCAATGCGGCTTCCGGCATCGCCAGTCTGTCGGACTTCAAGGGCAAAAAGATCGGGGTTCCCGATTATGATATGACAGCCGCCCTGTGGTTTCGGATCACCCTGAAGGATCTGTATGGCATCGAGGCCAAGGACAACATCTGGTACAACGGCCGCACCAAGGAGCTCAGTCACGGGGGCGCGCTTGGTCTGGATAAGGCCGGACCGGTGGGTGTCACCCACCACTGGCTGACCGTGGATCAAACCCTGGACGTCATGCTCGACCACGGCGACATCGATGCCTGCACCGCGATCCGCAGTGAAGGCCGTGTCACCGCGGGTGATCCGACGGTGATCGACCGCTATGGCGGGACGCCCGTCCATGGCAACCCGCGTCTGCGGAAATTACTGGAGGATAACGGCAAGGGCGTGGTCTATGAATACTACCGGAAAACCGGGTTTTTCCATTGCAATCACAACGTGATCGTGCAAAACCGCATCCTCCAAGACCATCCCTGGGTAGCCCTGGAACTGTACAACGCCTTCCAACAGTCCAAAGCCGTGGCCTATGAACGTGCCCGGCGCTCCCAGTCGGCGTACTTGTACTTTCCTGGACAAGACTTCCAGGCGCAAGCCGCCAACCTGGGGGACGATCCATACCCCATTGGGCTGCGGGCCATGGGGAAGAATATCGAGCGCGCCATCCAGGGTTCTCTGGAGCATGGCTTGCTCACCAAGCCCCTGCGGCTCGAGGACGTTTACTTTCGGACTACCCTGAAGACATAAAGCCATGCGTCGCTATTCCACCCTCACCCGAACCCCTTCCCTTGGGGGTATCGGTGCCAGGATAAGGTGTCAATACTCGCCAGGCAAGGGGCTATTCCCCTTCCCCCTAGTGGGGGAAGGTTGGAACGAGGGGGAACGCCCGCGGCTCACCCCCCACTTGTATCCTCCCCCACAAGGGGGGAGATGCTGTTCCTCTCAGGGCGCGGCTTCCGACGCTATACGCGACGTCGCCAGTCATCGCCCGGTCCGTGATCCACCGCTGTGCCGAGAAAGTTCAACGCCATGGATCATCGCAACCACAAGGCTTGTCGACAATCAATAAATATATATTGAAATATTCCTAAAATTTGACTACACTCTGGGGCGGCCTGGAAGAATCCCGCACACGATCGCCCCGGAAGGTAGGAGGGCTCCTCCGGACCTGTCCAGTAGGGTTGTAATGGCATGTCGAGCGGGAGACGACCCAGGGCGGAAAGGAGGGGTGTGGAATGGCGAATGCGCGTGCGCCTCGAGGAGGACGCCCGCGGAAACAGGGATGGGAGGAGGATCCTCTGGTGACCGTGAGCATCCATTTGCGGAAGAGCCAGCTGGCCGCGCTGGATCGGTTGGCGGATGCCGAGCATACCAGCCGGGCCGAATTAGTCCGTGAGGCCATCGATCTCTTGCTCAAGCGCCTCAAACGCGCATGACTGCAGGGTACAGATAGTACGGTTCTGTCCCGATGACGGACTGCTGGCGATCCCGCCTCCACCAGAGCATGCTCTATCGTCATGTACGGCACCATGCAGAGCATGCGTATGGCGCGTGGCGATGTCTTGCTGCGGGGCCTTGCAGGCGCTGCGGTCTTGTTCCACCACCACATGCGGAGGAACTGGCGCTGCTACAGAAAAGGTTGTAGGGTGGATGCGCCAATAGGCCCCACACCCTGGGAACCGCCGGTGCCGGACGTCATTTGTGCTCAAACCACGGACCGCCGATCCTGCCTGAGACAACACTCCGCAGGATGTTAGGGGGCGGCATTGGAAGCAAGACTTTGGGAAACGATCAGGGGGGAGGAACAACAATGCGGAGCCCTGCTCGAGATGACCGGATGCCACCACGCCGCTATGAAGCGGCACGAGTCGAATTGCGCTGCCGAGTGAACACGGCGCATGCGCGGCAGGTGATCCTGGAACACGCCACGATCTACACGGATGGGTGGGCCAGCTGGGCTGAGGATGGTCATGAGTACACTGGTTATGTCCAAACCGGCCCCTGCTGCGACCCACCAGAGGTCAGCGCCTTGTAACCAAACGCTACGAGGCGCTAGCAATCGTTAGACCATCGGCATGATCCGCCACGCCGTGCGGGATATGGCCGACATCTTGTCGAATCGTTCGCACACGGAACCTTCACACGAATCGTCATCTCAAACCGATGGGTGACACCTCATCCCAGAGACGGGGAACGAGCCATGGCACTTGGCCACGGTATCCCTGTCTCTGAGCTTAGGAGAGGTGTTGCCTCCATGATCCCCAGAAGCGTTAGCTCAAGAGGCCTCGCAGGATGCAATCGAACACGCACGCCCATGAGTATGCCGAGTTGAGGCAGCTCCTCGCCCAGCAGGGATTGTTCGATAGGCAGCCGCTTTATTACACTGGCAAAGCCCTGCAAAATCTGAGTTTCCTCGTTCTGGCAGTGGGCATCATGGTGACGACGAATCTGCTCTGGGTGCAGATGCTGAACGCGGCATTTCTCGCGTTTGTCTTCACCCAAATCGCCTTCATGGGGCATGACGCCGGTCATCGGCAAATGTTTCAGTCTGCCTGGAAGACGGAGGTCTTTGGCCTGCTGTGTACCCTGCTGACCGCCATCAGCTATAGCTGGTGGACCGAGAAGCACAACCAGCATCACCGTCATCCAAATCATCTCGAGCGCGACCCTGATGTCCGACTGCGGTTCCTGGTCTTCTCCGCTGAGCAAAGCGGCCTCACCCAGGGATTTCGCCGCGCCATCGTGAAACATCAGGCCCAGCTATTCTTCCCGATGCTGTTGCTGCAAAGCTTCGCCATACGCTTCCACAGCATCAAGTTTCTGCTGTCCAAGCGCGCCAGGTTTCCCGTGATTGAGTCGTCGTTCATGGCCATCCACGTCTTGATCTACCTGGGCTGCGTGTTCTCTCTCCTAGGGGTGTGGCAAGGGATGGCCTTCATTTTGGTGCACCAGATGCTTTTCGGACTGTATATGGGCTCCACCTTTGCACCCAATCATAAGGGGATGCTCGTGCTCAAGGGCGACGGTACGCTAGATCGACTCCGACAGCAGGTCCTCACGGCCAGAAATGTCAGATCGCACCCGTTGACCGACTTCTGGTTTGGCGGCCTGAACTATCAAATTGAGCATCACCTCTTCCCCCATATACCCAGGAACAAGCTCAAAGCGGCACAGGCGACCGTCAAAGTATTTTGTCAGGCCCATACGATCCCCTATTGTGAGACCGGCATCATCCAGGCTTATGGCGAGGCCTTGCGCTACCTCCATCACGTCAGCGCACCCTTGCGACTAGCCGCAAAAAACGTCGGCCAACGAGTCGAGGGTTAGAGACCGACCAGGGGAATAGCCGGTGACGTCGAGTGACAAGCGACTCAGCGGGAGGTGAGCACCCTACTGATCCACCACCGACCCGTCCACATGCAGGCGCGTCACCACCTCGCGTGGCTTCATCGGGCACTTCGTGACCGCATCGGGCTGCAGCGCGACGCCGATGCCCGGTGTGTCTGGGATCAGCAGAAAACCCTGGCCGTCGTGCTGCGGAATGCCCGCGACCATGTCCGACTTCGGCGGCCGGTCCTCGCCGATGGGATACTCCTGCAGGGCAAAATTCGGGATGCAGGCGGCGATCTGCAGGCACGCCGCAGTGCTCACTGGCGACAGCGGGTTGTGTGGCACCACACCCACATGCCGGGCCTCGGCCAGAGCGGCGATCTTCTTGGCACCGGATATCCCACCCACCAGGCACACGTCCGGGCGGACATACTGCACGGCGTTGCGGGAGAGCGCCATCTCGAACTCCCACAATGAGGTGTAGCGCTCGCCAGTGGCGATGGGGATGTTGACCTTATCCGCCACGTACGCCATCTCATCGAAGTTGTCCGGCATCACCGGGTCTTCAAAGAAGAACGGGTGGTAGGGCTCAATACCCAGGCCAAGTTGCACCGCCTCGGCCGGAGTCAGACGGCGATGGATTTCGATGCACAGATCGACGTCGTGGCCGACGGCTTCCCGGTACTGCCGTACTGCATCGATGGCGTCGGTGACCTTGTGGGCGTGTGTCCGAAAGTACGGGACGTCACGCTTCTCGTCCAGGAACGGCGTCAGGTGGCCGACAGCGGTGAAGCCCAGTGCTTTGGCCTCCTTGACGCCCTTGACCAGCTGGTCGCGGGTATCGCCGAAGACGTGGTAGTAGACCCGTGCCCTATCCCGCACCTGGCCGCCCAGCAGTTGATACACCGGCACCCCGAAATGCTTGCCAGCGATATCCCACAGCGCGATGTCCAGGGCGCTCAGTGCACCCATGATGGCGGCGCCGCGAAAGTGCGAGAAGCGGTACATATACTGCCAGTGGTGCTCGATCCGCAGCGGGTCCTGGCCGACGAGATAGCGCCCGAACTTCTCCATGGCCGCCTGTGAGGCTTCGAGAAACCCCCAGGCACCGGACTCGCCGAGGCCAGTGATCCCCGCGTCGGTCTCGACCGTCACACACAGATAGCGATCAAGCATCAGTGGCGTGACCTTGGTGATTTTCATGGACTTGGGCATGTCAGGGACCTCCGTTCGCAATGCCGCGTATCACCGCCCGATCGCGTAGGCCATACGGCGCCGATCGGCCGCTCCGTGGAGCACGCTGCGCTCATGGTCGACCTGGATGGCCCCCAGTGATCCAGCCCCCTTGGTCCAGTCTGGCCACATGTGGAGCTTGTGGCCCATCCGTAATAGGGCCTCAGGGACGCTGGGGTCAACACGCGCCTCCAGGTAGCATAGACCCGGCGTGTATGGGTGTGGATCGGAGGAGCGCGGGAAGCTAAAGGTTGCACAGCGCGGTGCGTCCATCGCTTGCTGCGGATTCATCTGATAGTCAATCACATTGACCAGAAACTGTACCATGGCCTGCGGCTGCATGTCGTTGCCTGGCGTGCCATAGGGCATTACCAGCCGGCCATCCTTGAGGACCATACCGGGAGCTGGCGTCAGGCGCGGCCGCTTCCCAGGTGCCAGGCAGCTGGGATGATCCGGATCGAGCCAGCTCTGCATGCCCCGACTGGAGATGATGAATCCCAGTCCTTCGACCAGGGGTGAGCCAGTGACGCCATCGCTTGGGGTAGCGGAGAAGGCGTTCCCCCAGCGGTCAACGACACAGACGTAGCTCGTATCGGGTTCGACCTCCCCCTCACTGGAATCGGGGTACTCCCAGCGGCTCGGTGAGCGCTCCTGGCGCGCCGAAAAGGCCCAGGCGTCGCCCGGCTCTGGCATGCCAGGGGTGGCCAGACACAGGTCGATGCGCTCCTGCCATTGCTTGGCGTAGGCCTTCGAGAGCAAGCCGTCGATTGGTACGTCGACGAAGCGTGGGTCGCCATAATAACGATCACGGTCGGCGAAGGCGGCCTTCAGCGCTTCGAGGATCAGATGGTACACGTCCGCACTGAAGCGGTCCTGGCCAGCGACGTCGTACTGTTCAAGGATATTCAGTGTATGGGGGACGACCGGCCCCTGACACCAGGGACCACAGGCGTAAACCTCGTAGCCGCGGTAGGTGGTCTTGACCGGCTCCTCGACCGCGACGTGGAACTCGGCCAGGTCCTGCATGGTCAACCAGCCGCCCTGCTCACGCGTGAAACGGACCATGCGCTCGGCGATGTCCCCGGTGTAGAAACGGTCGCGGACCGCCCGGATACCGGCCTCGCGGGTCATCGCCCCGCCCTCAGCCTCCACGAGCAGGCGTAGCGTATGGGCGAGATCCTTCTGCACCACCCGCGCACCGAGTGGGATCGGCTGGCCATCTGGCAAGAAGACGCTGCGGGTCGATGGCCACTGGCGCATGCCCTCCAGCGCACTCGGCGTGGATAGGATGTCCAGCATCACGTCGTGCATCGGGAAGCCGTCGTCCGCCAGTTCGATCGCTGGCGCCACTACATCGGCAAATGTCATCGTGCCGTGCCGTTCGAGCGCCGTCAGCCAGGCATCGATGGCCGAGGGCAGGACGCAGCGGTTGACTCCGCGTCGAATACGGCCACCCTGTTCACGTTGGAAGAAGTCGATCGTGGCGGCCTTCGGCCACCAGCCGAGCCCGCTGATGGTCTCGACTGTGCCACTGTCGGCCAGATACATCATGAGCGGTGCTACGCCGCCGATGTTGGTCAGGTCCGCCTGCGCCACGTTAATGCAGAGTCCCGCGGCGACGCCGGCGTCCACGGCGTTCCCGCCCGCTTCGAGGATACGGTAGGCAGCGGCAGCGGCCAGATAATGACCGGCGGACACCATGTGACGCGTGCCCATGATGACGGGTCGGGTGGAGCGGGGCCAATCACTGCTAGCCATGTGAGCCTCCTTTCGATTGGCGCCGATGGCGCCTGGGCGATGCGTGAAGTCATCGTCTTGGATGGCGTAGAGCAGCGGCTATTTGAATTTGGGGATCACCTGCTCGGTGAGTAAGCGCATCGAGTGCACTACCTGGTCATAGGGGATCTGTCCACCAGGGTTCATGTCCAGTGACACGCCCGTGATGCCGAGCGTCTCTTTGTACTCCAGGAAGCGTTCGATCACCGCTTCCGGCGTGCCATAAGCCACCCGTTGCAGCACCTCGTCATAACTCACCTCGGAAAGCCGTTTGAGCCGCTCGAATGCCTCCTGGTCCGCGGTGCGACCCAACGCCTCCCGTACCAGGCGTCGTTGCCGCATGGTACTGGCTTGCGGCTCCATATATGCCTGCTCAGCGGTGTCCGCTACGTAGCCCGCAATTTGTAGAATGACATCGTTCGGACCAAAGAATCCCGCGGCGTGGCGTTCCTCCTCATACTGTTTCAGTAACTCTTGCAGCTCGGGGATGTCCATCTGATGCCGGATGAAAATGGGGAAGCCCATACGCCCGATGAGCGGGAACGTATCCCGACTTTCGACGGCGACCCGGATGGGTGGATGCGGCCGCTGATAAGGCTTGGGTACCAGGTCAACGTTATGAAACGTATAGTAGTGCCCGTCGTAGGAGAAAGGCGTATCACCCCATGCCCGCTGGATGACCTCTAAGGACTCGAAGAAGAGCGCGCGACTTTCCTCGTAATCCACATTGTAGCCCTGATAGGACTCGAGAAATGAGCTGCGGCCGACCCCGAAGACCAGGCGACCCGCACTGATGTGGTCCACGATGGCGGCCTCTTCGGCGACGCGGAGCGGATTGGCCAGCGGCAGCACCTGCACCGCTAATCCCACACGAATCCGTGTGGTGCGAGCGGCGACTGCGCTGGCCCCGATGAGCGGGGACGCCAGGACGGCGCGATTCGGTCGGAAATGGGATTCGCCTAGCCAAAAGGTGTCGAGGCCCAGATGTTCAGCCACCTGCACCAGGTCAAACCATTCCTTGAAGACCTCTGACTGGGTCCGTCCCTCGCGAGTGGTGAACATGCTAAAGATCCCGAAGTCCATCGACGCCTCCTTTCCTGCTGGGGCGAAAGGTCGTCACGCGTGGTGCTGGTCAGCCGACACACGGCGGAGGGCTTCCTCCGCCGACGGCTCGTATGGTTGATTCGGGGCTATCCTAGCATGAAATCATGTTGTTTGTCTGCTGTTGAGTGCGATAAGTTCCCCAAGAATTCGCCTGCGCCGTCAAACCTTGGCCCATTTTTTATTCCCCCCTTCGCGGAGTGTATTCTGTGACAGTGGAGGTGTGGAAAATCACTATAGGCTTGCCTCCCTGAGATAGCGCCTACCCGGTTGATCCTCCAAAAGTGTTTCCACTGTTGTTTGCCGTAGGATCCGCAGAGGTGACGAAAGAACAGCTTGACCGCAGGCGCGACGTGGCCTATACAAATGTTCTAATCGGGCGCGGCAGAGTTGGAAGGGATGAATCCCAGCTATAGGTGTGTTCCAGGACTGCGCTGCTAGCAGTGAACCGGTCTCACACGTATGTGGACATTCGCATGAACCAATCTGACCGCCTTCTCCTACGCATATTGGGTGGCACCTCGGACGCTAATATTCCATTCGAAGGACTCTGTCAGTTGTTGCGACCCCTTGGCTTTGATGCGCGCATCCGCGGTAGCCATCACATCTTCACGAAAGAAGGAATCGAAGAGATCTTGAACTTGCAGCCAAAGGGCAGGCACGCGAAACCGTACCAAGTCAAACAAGTGCGTCAAGTGATCCTGAAGTACCGCTTGAGAGGACAGGACAATGAGTGATAACTACCGCTATGAAATTATCATTTACTGGAGTGAGGAGGATCAAGCCTTCATTGCCGAAGTGCCGGAACTTCCCGGCTGCGCGGCTGACGGCGGGACATACCAAGAGGCCCTTGCCAACGTACAAGTCATTATCCAAGAATGGATTGAAACGGCAAAGGAGCTTGGGCGTCCTATCCCTCAACCCAAAGGCCGTCTAATGTATGCCTAATGCCCCTGCGAGGATAGTCGTTTCAATCAGACGATCATTGCTGGGTATTGCGTAGAGTTGCCAAACGCTGGCGAAGCTGGGACACACACGTGAGCCTGTTAGGTAGTTCCCCCACGCTCACGATGCGCAATGACCAGCCGGTAGCCCAGATCCAGCTCGGACCGGCGCAAGAGATGGCCATAGCGACGTTCCCAGGTGCCGTCCGCGAGATCACCACGTAGGCGCGTAAGGCCGGATTCCACGTCGCTGATCTTGGCGAAGGTGGAGATGGCGCTGCGGATTCCAGGGTCTAGATACGCATGCGGCCGCCGCCAATAAGCGCCAAGGAAGCCATCGGTGCAATCGTAGGGTACCGGGAGGGGACGGACTGCGATAGTCCCTAACGCCTGTCGCAGCTCCTCCATCGGCGGAAAGAGCTGCCGATCGATCTCCAGGATCGCGGGAAAATAATCTTCGACTAGCCAGAAGCCCAAGGTCGCAGGATCCCAGGTGACGATCACCAACCGATGCTGCGCGACCCGCACCATCTCCATAAGGCCACGCACGCGGTCGGGCCAGTGGTGCATCGTTAGAACGGCCAGTGCCGCGGCGAAGATCGCATCATGGAATGGTAGGTGCGTCGCCGACGCCTGCACGACCGGAGCACTCCCTACCGGACGTTGACGAATCATGGCGAATGAGGGCTCTACAGCCACGACAGAGCGGTCTACGGGTTCATATGATCCGGCGCCAGCGCCGACATTCACCACGGTTGCCGCGTCGCCCAGAGCATCTAGGATGGCAGTGGCGATGCGCCGGTCGGGGTGACGGTAATGCTTATAGCCAATGCCAATCGCATCATACAGCTGTGCCATGTGGTCGGTTCCTGCGTGCGGTGGCCCATTGTGCGGTGATCCATGGTTGTGAAACCCCCCACCTGAACTATAATCCACGGCACCATGGGCGCAAAATATCCCTGTAGACCGCCCGTGGAGCGCGTTTCGCTTGCAGCGCGCCTTTGCCTGGGAAGGAGCTCAAGCCGAGTGCGAGCGTTCGGTCCGCCAGATGGCGTGTAAGTGGCTGCGAATGCGCAAGCCGCGTGATGCCATTGAACTACCTGTCACCTTTGAGTCAATAGAGGATAGAAGGCAGAAACGCCCCCGTGGGCGTGTTGTAGAGGCCATAACTCATCAACGTATTCGTTTGGACCACGCGCAGTCCATGCTCTAAACACCAGCGGAATAACTCACCATTGCGAATGGGCAGGAGAAAGCCAGGGTCTGGAAATCCTGCTGCCGCGCCGATGAGGGCTTTCAAATCTTCGTTCGTCTCACCGACCGCATGGCCGAAGAAGGTCATTGCTGTGGTATATCCGGTGATACGCCCGCCGTGCTCGACGACACTGGCGGTGCCCTGCTGGATCGCGTCACAGAGCTCGCCGCCACGATCATGCCCATGGACGCTTTGACATACTTGATTGCTGGCGTCGACATCCGCCTCGGTGGCTGGGCGCACGACATAACCAGCAATCTGCACGGCGACAGGTGGGCCTTGCATCGTGGCCAATGGCTCTTGAACCGTGAACCCGAGCTTGGCATAGAGGGCCAGCGCACGAGCGTGATAGGCCGCCTGGACCAAACGGACCCCAGGGAAGTGCTGGTAGGCGACACGTTCCAGGGCATGTTGCATCAGCAGACGGCCGATGGCCCGATTCTGCACGGCTGGATCGACGGTGATCGGACCGATGCCGGCAACGGTCGAGCGTTCGTCGATAAAATTACTGCCCACGATTCGTCCCTCAAGCTCGGCGACCACGGCATAAAAACTGGGGTGCAACAGCAGCCCTGACAAAAGCTGGGTTGCAACCTCCGGATTGGGAAAGGCGGGTGGAAAGCGATGCTGCTCGGCAATGGCCTTGAACGCCTCATGGCAGATCACTCCACAGGAGGGAGCATCTGCAGACGTACCTGGGCGTAGCGTGACGCTCATGTGAGCCTCCTTCCACTGAGACGCGCATGTCTATACCGAAGATGCAGCTGATGCGCCTGATTATATACCACCTCTGTTCGTCCGGATGAAACCATCCTCAGTACAAACCTCAAAGCTCCTGCAAAGCAGCCTCGATCAGCTGCGCGGCGGTCTCTGGATCTTTGCAATCATCGCGACGTGCGCCCCGTGTGTGGACGAAGCGAGATCGCTCGAGGGGTCTCACGATGCTCGCTTGATAGAAGAAACACGCTTTCCCCCACCTGCAGGCTTGACAGGTAAGAGCTTTCTCCAGTAGGCTGACCCCCAGCATAGTGCGGCTCACCTCTGGTTGGCGAGACGGCCAACACTCCCGTCGGTCATGGAGGACTACTCTATGGTAGAACAAGCTGTCCTCGCGGGTGTCCGGGTCCTATCCCTTGAACAAGTGCACGTACTTCCCTGGGGAACCGCCTTCCTGGCCGATTTTGGCGCCCAGGTCATCCGAGTGGAAAGCACCGACCACATGAACGACCGGCGTTCAGGCCCGTTCCCCGACGGAGAACCCGGCGAAGAATGGTGGAACGAGGGGGGGACCTTTGCCTATTGGGCACGGAACAAGGAGAGTCTCTGCCTGGATGTGACCGAGCCCCGCGGTAAGGAGGTGTTCCTGAAGCTGGTCGCCCAGAGCGATATCGTCACCGACAACTTCCGCCCCGGCACTATGCTGCGCCTCGGCCTGGACCACGACAGTTTGGCCACCATGAAGCCGGATATTATCACGCTGAGCTGCACCGCCTACGGCCACACTGGGCCGTGGCGGGCCTACGGGGCGCGAGCGCGCACGGTGGATGCCGTCTGTGGTCTGTCTTTTCTGACAGGCTATGAAGGGGGCGAGGCCATCCGCGCCAGCAGCAACTACATGGATCATACCGGCGGGCTCAATGTCGCCTACGCCCTCCTGCTGGCGTTGTACCGTCGCCGCAAGACGGGGAAAGGCGCACGGATCGATCTCAGCATGTATGAGACCGGGGTCTCTTGTATCGCGCCAGCCATCCTGGAGGTACAACGCGGTATCACTCGACCACGCCTCGGCACGGCGCATGCGTGGAAGGCGCCGCACAACGTCTATCGTTGCCAGGGAGACGACCGCTGGATTGCCATCACTGTATCCACCGATGACGAGTGGCAACGGCTCAGGGCGGTGATGGGCGATCCCCCTTGGGCGTTGGAGCCTCGATTTGACACGGTGCCAGGTCGTTGGGAGCACCGAAGAGAACTTGACGAACATATCGGGCAGTGGACCGCAACGCGCGACAATGAAGCCCTGACGCATCTGCTGCAGGCGCATGGGGTACCCGCTGGGGCAGTCCTCACCGCCCGTGATCTGGTGGCCAACTCGCATCTCCGAGAGCGCGGGTACTTTGAGGTTTTCACTAACGAGAACGCGCCCCGCGTCGGTCCGCGGGTCTATGCAGGGCGGCCTTTCCGCATCCCGCACATCCCGGAAGCCCTGACGCTGGTCTCGGCGCTGGGCCAGCAAAATGTGCAGATTTTGCGTGAGGTCGTGGGGCTCTCAGAGGACGAGATGCAACAGTTGCTCGACGCCGGCATCATCGCCAGCCGACCAAAGGATCCCTCCAGGCCGGCGGCGACCGCATCCAGGTCCGATGTCCGGGAGCGCGGGACGTGGTTTGATCCCGATTATCAGGTGCTTGTGCGCAATTACAGCGGTCCGCTTGCCGCTGCACCGGGGAGTGATGACTAAATGGGCGCCAGATGAAGCACCGAGACGATGTTCCCTCTCCCTGCGGGAGAGGGTTAGGGTGAGGGTGGCATAGCGTGGTCCAGCGGTTCGAGTTCCCTCACCCCGGCCCTCTCCCAGAGGGAGAACGAGTGGAGGTGAGCGAAGTATGTTTGGATTACTGGACGACGTGCGTGTACTGGAACTCACCAATAGCCTCTCTGGAGCCTTCTGCGCCAAGCTGTTAGCGGACCAGGGCGCCGACACGCTGAAGGTCGAGCGTCCTGGATGTGGCGACCCGTCGCGTCACGAACCCCCATTCATGGGGGGGGAGCCCCACCCCGACCGCAGCGCGCTGTTCCTGGCCTTCAACACCAACAAACGCAGCATCACCCTAGATGTCACGACGCCTACCGGGCGGGCTGTGTTGCTACGCCTGATCGCCGAGCGGGAGATCATGATCGAGAGCTTCGCGCCGGGATACCTCGCCGCTCTTGGGTTGGGCTATGAAGCGCTCCAGCGAGTCAATCCTGGCTTGATCATGACCTCCATCACACCCTTCGGGCAGACGGGTCCTTACCGCGACTACCGGGGCAACGACCTGATTGCCCAGGCCATGGGGGGATTTTTGTATACGACCGGCCAGACCGAGCGGCCACCCATGGGGACAGCCCTGGAGCAGACGGCAATCGTCACCGCCCGCAACGCCGTTATTGCCACCATGGCAGCGCTCCTCCAGCAACGGCAGACCGGTGAGGGCCAGCATATTGATGTCTCAATGATGGAGGCCGTGATTAGTACGCCCCCGAATTTCATCCACCAGTTCAGCTTCACTGGCGCCATCGCCGGGCGCGGCTTCGGGGAAAGCGCCGTCCTGGACGGCATGCATCTGGCGACCAGTGATAGTCCAGTGACGCTGACCACTGCTGGCACTGGCGGCAATCCCATGGAAACCTGGGCGGCCTTCCTGGACGAGCCGCGCCTGCGCGACCCCAAGTTCAATAGCAGACAGAGCAGAACGCAACACTGGAAGGAGCTCCTCGCTTTCGTCGAGGGTAAGTTATCCCGATGGAAGGCGCGTGATTTTATGAAGGAAGCCATGGACCAGCGTCTGGTCGTGGGCGTGGTGCAGAGCCCTGAGGAGGTAGTGAGCTGTCCCCATCTGGCGGCGCGCGGCAGCTTCGTCGTCATGGACCATCCTGATATGGGGACGCTGCACTACCCCGGCGCTGGATTCCTCATCGACGGCGTCAACCCGGTGGTAGAAGGACGTGCCGCGCCGCGTCTAGGGGAACATAATGCGGTGATCTACGGCGGAGAGCTGGGATTCTCTTCCGAGGAACTTGTCGTGCTGCGAGCGGCAGGGGTGATGTAGACGAAGGTCAAGGAGGCAGGCAGCTATCCCTGGCATCTGATCATGGACGTTTGACCACCTTGATCATGGTTGATACAATCGGGCGCATTGAGAACGAAGACTGCCTTCGGGTGCAGGTGTTTGCTATGGAGAGGGGTTATGGGAACCAAGATTAACGATGATATGTTCACTCCCGACGTCATCGCCGATCCCTATACCTACTACGGCCAACTGCGAGAGGAGGACCCGGTTCACTGGAACGAGAAGTATGCGCTGTGGGTGGTCACCAGCTACGATGACGTCGTCTGGCTCACCCGACACCATGAGTTGTTCTCGTCCGCCGTCTTCAGGAACGACCCGAGGCCACCCTATCCCGACATCGATGAATCAGATCTCGGCTTGTACGAGTACGTGCGGAACTACCAGGCCGATCAGTTCATCCAACACGACCGACCTGAGCATCTCGAGATGCGTAAGGTGGTGCACGGCTATTTCACCCCGAAATCCACGGAGGCCTGGCGACCCTTCGTGCAGTCGGCCATTAGTGATCTCCTCGACGAGGCGGAGGCCAAAGGTCACATGGACGTCATGCGCGACTTCGCCACGCCCTTGCCAGTACTGGTGATCGCCCAGATGATGGGTGTGCCCCGCCAGGACCGCCCCTACGTCCGACATCTCGCGGAAAAGCTCCTGAACATCGGGCGCGGGGAGCGCGATCGCATGAAGCCGCTGACCGAGGGGATGCAAGGCATGATCGACTACGTCTCGCCGCTCGTCGACGAGCGCATCGTCACCCCTGGGGATGATTTTATTTCGGTGCTAGCCCAGGGCGAGAAAGCCGGGGTCTTCAGCCGACACCAGGTGCTGGTGAACACCTCGTTACTGCTGCTGGCGGGCCACGAGACCACCATTAACCTCCTGTGCAATGGCACCCTGGCCTTCATCCGCCATCCAGAGCAATGGGCATGGCTGAAACAAGACCCGGCCGGAAGGACGGTACGTGCGACAGAAGAGTGCTTGCGCTATGATGCGCCGGTCAAGTCCATCCAACGCATCGCCTCTCAGGATGTCGATATACATGGCAAGCTGTTGCGCCAGGACGATCGCATTCGCTGGTTCATTTCCTCTGCCAACCGCGATCCGAAGGCGTTTGCTGCACCTGAGATATTTGACGTCACCCGCCATCCGAATCCACATGTGGCCTTTGGCTCTGGGATCCATCACTGCCTTGGGGCGTCGCTGGCTCGTCTGGAAGGTCAGGAAGCCTTCAAAGCGCTGGCCGAGCGCTTTCCCTCATTGCAATTGGCAACGAAGGAGCTGGGATACCAGCCGAGTATTACCTTCCGTTCGCTCAAGTCATTGCCAGTGACCTGGAATTAGGGGGGGTGTCATGGCGCGAAAGGTTCGAGTCACGGTTGATCATAATGTGTGTGTCGGCAATGCCATGTGCGAAACGATTGCCCCCAAAGTCTTCGTGCTCAATGAGCAGAGGCAGTCGGAAGCGGTCAACCCCGAGGGGGATACGGTCGAGAAGATTCTAGATGCAGCAGAGAACTGTCCCGTCAGCGCCATCATCGTGGAGGACGCCGAGACGGGAGAACGATTGTTTCCGTAGTCTCCACGCCACGGCGTATTCTCCCTCTTCCAGAGGGACAGGGACCGAAAAATGCTCGCTAACTTCCAGCCAACGTTGGCTTTCTATCAAACCACGGTTTGACGGCCTCGATCTGTGACGCCAGGCGAAACAACGTCGCTTCATCGCCATAGCGGGCCACGAGCTGCACCGACAGCGGCAGGCCGTCGGCGGTTTGTTCCAGAGGCAAGACGATGGCTGGCTGCCCGGTGATGTTGAACCACACGGTGAATGGCGAGAAGGTGAAAACGCGGCGCCAGTATTCCTGCACATCGTCCAGCATCATGTCGATCCAGCCGAGCTTCGGCGGCAACATGGCCAGCGCTGGGGTGAGTCGGCACTCCCGCGAGGGCCGCGGAGAGATCTTTGACGAGAAATGGTACACCGGTCAGCGGCCCATCCGGCAAGCCGGCTATAATGGCCTGGCGGCCATAGTCGTAGAGCTTCATGACCACGGCGTTCACGCTGGGGTTACGGGCTTCCACCCGCACGATGGCGGCGTCGAGCAATTCATCGGCGGTGACCTGGCGACGCCGCACCAGGTCAGCCAATCCCAGCGCATCGTAGTGCTCGTATTCGGCAAATTCACTCATGCTTATCACTCCCATGCGAGGACGCGCAACTTCAGCGTTTCGTCTTCCTCATAGGACATCCAGTAGTGGATAGAAGCTCCGGGATGGGCCTCCCCTTCTACCCTCCTCGGCGCTGTCCGGACAAATCTCATGTCATAGGGCCGCAGGCCGACGGGCGTCATGCGTCCCTGCCCCTCCCACGGACCTTCAACGGCCGCGAGAAAGACAGTCCGACGCTCCGCCGTTGGTGGCTGTATCCCAGCTTCTCCAGCTCCCGTGAGCGAGGGGCAGACTATCCCATCTATCCTCTCACCTGTGTCAGCGTCGCCTCTGCTTGAGGCAACCAGAAGGTCATGTCCATAGTACGGTACAGCGCGATGGCGGTGGACAGTTCGGTGCGAGCCTGCTCTTGCCGGTCCATCTCGGCATACAAGGTGCCAAGGCCTAGGTGGCAGTGGGCCTGAAGGGGGTGCATACTAAGCTCCTCAGCCAGGGCGAGGGCTTGCCGGTAGTGGTCTTCGGCTTGCTGAGTCTCCGGCGGATCCCGATGCGCGGCGATCTCTCCGAGGAGCCGGAGGGTCCACGCCTGGTTGCCCCGTTCGTTGTACTGCTGAGCCACCTCGAAGGCACGTTGGGCAAGAGGCATGGCGTCATCTGGTCGGCACGCCAGCAGATAGGCTTCGCTCAGCGCGGCGAGACTACTTGATAAGTGGCGAATGAATCTCATGGATGCGGCCTGCTCCAGCAGCAGCACGGCCTCCGCAACCTGACCAGACAGCGCATATGCAACGCCCAATGGCGAAGCAACGTAGGGAAACAAAAGCTGAATCTGCCACACCTGACACAGTTCAACGCCCCGCTCGAGCATGATAATGGCCTTGTGGAGGTGGCCTTGGCGGAGATACAGAGGGCCGACACCGCCATACGCGATCGCACGGCTGAATGGATGATCGGCCGCCTCAGCCATCCGGATCCCTTCTTCACCGTAGGTGATCTCCTCTGCGAACGCTCCCAGCTCGGCCAAGCACTGGCTCAACAAGGCACGGGAGGCAACGGAGTTATCCCCACCCGGGCCGACGCGCCGAGGTGACAGCATACCTTCGAGGGACACTAGGTTGGTCCTGAGGTACGAGACGGCCCGATGATAATCACCCAGCACGTGATAAGTAGAGGCCAAGTGGAGATTCGTATTGAATTGGAGGCGAACATCCCCCAAAGCCATGCTAATCGCCAGGGCGTGCTGGCCGAACGCGAGGCTGGCTCCATAGTCGCCCATTCGCCAGGAATTCTGACACTGGCGGTCGGAAATTTCCCCTAGACGGCGTTGATCATCCAGGGCCTTGGCGAGGACTTCCGCTTCACGCAGATGGTCGTGGATCCGCGCGATTTCTCCGAGTGGATTGAGCGAACTGCGAAGGTCGAGCCGGAGATCGATGGCCTGCTCACGGGTGTGCCGGCTCTTGGGGAGATGCGTCAGGACCTCCAGTGCCTGCTCGAAGCGCGCGACGGCCTCCCAGTAGGCAGAGCGCGTGCCCGCCTTGGTACCGGCCTGCCGGCTGTAGGTGAGGGCCTTCTCCCACACCTCTCCCCACAGAGCATGGTAGGCCAGCCGTTCGACCTGCTCGGTAAGCCGGGCCGGATACAGCTCCTCGAGGGCCTCGACGATGCGGGCGTGGAGGGCCCGCCGCCGCTCACGGAGGAGGCTCCCATAGGCCACCTCTTGGGTGAGCGCGTGCTTGAAGGTGTATGCGCGCTCGGGGAAGACATGCGTCTCATAGAGGAACTCGGCGGCCTGGAGATGGGCAAGACCTTTCCAGAGTGTTTCCTCGGGCAGCTCAGCGATGGCCTGCAGGAGGGGTAAAGGCACCTCGGTACCGATAATGGCCGCCGTCTGGAGCAAACGCTTCTCCTCAGTTGACAGGCGGTCGATCCGAGCCCCCAGGACCGCCTGCACGGTGGCCGGCACCTGTAGGCTCTGGAGAGGCTTCACCAAGCGGTAGGCACCCGACTCCCCGGCCAGCACCCCAGTCTCCACCAGCGTGCGGACGCTCTCCTCCAGAAAGAAGGGATTGCCCTCGGTCCGCTCAATCAATCGTTGAGCGAGATTTTGGAGGGGCACATGGCCGTCCACCCCTCCAGGATCGCCCAGCAGAGCCTGTAGGAGCGCTTTGGCGGTCTCGGGAGGTAGCGGGTCGAGCCGCAGCTGCGCATAATACGTCTTACTTACCCAGCTATGGTGAAACTCGGGACGGTAGCTGACGAGCAGCAGCACACGGGCCATTGGGAGCCCTTCGACCAAGTGGTCGAGGAAGGCATGGGTCTCACTATCGATCCAGTGGAGGTTCTCGACCACCAGAACTAGGGGTTGGACCTGGCTCTCGCGCAGCAGCAGCTGCTTGACGGCGTCCATGAAGCGTTGTCGGCGTTGCGGCGAATCAAGGGCTTGCCACTCGGAGTCGTCGATCGCCACCTCCAGGAGCACCAGGAGCGTGGGCAGGATCGGCTGCAGGGTCGGCTCCAGCGCCAGGAGCTTATCGGTAACTTTCGCCCGCATCATCTGCCGATCATCGCCTGCATGGAGCCGAAAGAAGGCCTTGAGCAGATCGATGACCGGGAGGTAGGGTGTCGCCTGGCCGTACGAGTCTGCGCTGCTCTCAAGTATCCGCCAGCCATGGGGCACGTGCGCATGGGTGAACTCATAGCACAGGCGGGTCTTGCCAACACCAGGCTCCCCCACCACGCTTACCACCTGCCCCGCGCCCGCCCTTGCCTGCACCAGGAGGTCCTCTAAGACAGCTAGCTCCCACGCCCGCCCCACGAACCGGGTCAGGGGACGCTGCGCGTACAGCGCCAGCGGGAAACGCTGCAGCCTGAGTCCCACCATGCTAAAGGCCACGACCTGATGGGACGGATCGGGCCGGAACGGTCCCTCACAGGTCTGCATCTCACACCACCTCTCAACTAACGCCGCGACCGCGGGCGACACCAGGATTTCTCCCGGCGCCGTGTGTCCGAGCAACCGCACCGGCCGCGTCAGCGTGTCATCGAGGGTCAGCACTGACCCCGTAGGGTCCCGAGCCGCGACATCCACCACCAACTGTCCCCAATGCACCGCTTGCCGCAGCTTCGGAGCGAATTCCCCCGCCGGTGAAGTGGCGACCATCTGCCGCAGGGCCAGGGCCGCCTGCACCGCCCGTTGGGGCAACTGCTCCAGCGTGTGCGGTAGCCCAAAGGCGACGAGGAGCAGCGATGGCGAGCGCTGCAGGAGCACCCCGCCGAACCCCTGCATCTTTTCCGCAATCAGCTGCTCCCAACGCCGAGTCGCCGTCCAGGGTTCATAGTGTGGAACCTCACCGTCCACGGCCGACGGCCAGCTCAGATCGAGCGCCAGCACTGCCACTAGCTTTTGCTCCCAGCTGGGCATACGGTCTGCTCGCTCCTTACCGTGATTCTGCCCCCTGGTGGATCGAGATATCCGCGGGGAGGACGCCGCCGCTGGTTCAGCCCCGCCGCCCTTGCCTTTCCCCATCGCGCCGGAGGGCACCACGGACACGCCTGGGGAGGGCGGGCGGGGACACGAGGACTTCGCGTCCTCCTGCAATCGTCTAATCCCATACTTGTGCATGCGATAGCGCACAGCTTTGCGGCTCACCCCCAAGAGCCGCGCCGCCCGCGCTACATTCCCCCCAGTGTGCCGCAAAGCCTCCGCGATCCGTGTCGCGTCGTCCTCGTCGACACGCCCGTCCCTGCTGGGCGCCGAGGCCGCCTCTGATGGCAGTCGCGGCAAGCACAGCCGCTCCAGGGTATCTGGGTCGATAATCACCTCCGCGCTGAGCAGCATGACTCGCTCCAACAGATGGCTCAACTCCCGCACATTGCCGGGCCATGGGTACGACCGCAGCCACTCTTCCGCCGCCGTGCTCAACCGCTTGAGGGGGAGTCGATAGGCCTCCGCATACTGCTGCAACAACGCCGCCGCCAGGAGCACTACATCGTCGCCGCGCTCGCGCAGGGGTGGGAGGTCCAGGAGCACAACCGCCAGGCGTTGGTACAGGTCGCCGCGGAACGTGCCCTCCTGCGCACGGACGCTGAGGTCCATCTGAGTCGCCGCAATGAGCTTGACGTCCACTGACTGCTCCGTTACCGCCCCCAGGCGCCGTACCCGCTTCGCCTCGATGGCGGTGAGCAACTTGCCTTGGAGCGCCAGCGGCAAGGCGTCGATCTCATCCAGGAAGAGGGTCCCGCCCGAGGCCGCCTCGAAGAGCCCCGGCTTGGGCCGTTTAGCATCGGTGAAGGCGCCAGCGGCCACCCCGTAGAGCTCGGCCTCGAGCAAGGTCTCCGGGATCGCCGCACAGTTGATCTCGATGCAGGAGCCGTGGGCGCGCGGGCCACTGTCATGGATGATCCGCGCGACCAATCCCTTCCCCGTGCCGGTCTCACCGCACAGCAGGACGGTGGGGACGTGTGGATGACCCAGGCCGTCGAAAGTGGCCAGGTGCCGAATCTGCGTGCGTAAAGCGACAATGGCAGGGGACTCCCCCATGAGGCGCTCGGTGGGGTGCACCGCTGGCAATGAACGGGGATGGGGCATGGGAGCCTCCGGGACCATGAGAGGGATGTGGCCCTGCCTGGGGCCACATCCGGCCCCAGGGCCACCCGTTGGGGCCGGATTATCGTCCAAGATGGATAGGCAACGCAAGGGAAATCTCTTGCGGATACAATCTCTTCTAGGATCGGCACGCATAGGCACGCGGCTTGCCTTGGTTGGCATGCCGTCATCGCAATCGGGTCCGGGCTGCCTATGGGGCTGGCAAGGACTGCAGTGGAGAGCTGCCTATGAGCCCAAAGTGTTGCAGGTTTCCCTACATCCTTTATGTGCCATCATTCACGGGCCCTATGCTGCAGTACATGCGGTTCAATCCAGAGAGGGAGAGAATCTTATGACACCAGAAGATCACCAGGAAGCGATGTGTCGAGATATGAGGGGGGTGCGGACGCCTGATCTCTTGCATTACCGTGGCCACCATCACCAGTCGTCGCGCCGGCAATTCCTCCGAGCCAGCGGCTTGCTCGTGGGCGCGGTCGCCGCAGGTCTGCCTTGGGGTAGGGGGACCACACTCGCAGCCAAACCTGGGAGCGGGATTCCCAGCCAACTCCTCGATTTCTCGCCGGTGATGTACGCCATTTTCTCGCTCGAAATCCCCTGGTTCTTACCGGACGAGGTCGATCCGTTTACCAGTGCTATCGACTCCGTAGCGAACCCCACCTCGATCTGGGATTTCAACGGCTCTTTCGGGCTCATCGAAGCCAATGGAGTAAGCGACCCGCACCGCAACTCTGAGAGTATAGCCCGACGGTGGTCATGCGACGTGCGGTTCATGACTGGAATGTTTAGGGACCGGGCCGGGCGCATCCAACAGGGTACATTTTGCAACTTCTGACTAGATGTCTTTGAAGACCCCAGTCTGGGGCCCTTCGATCTGGCGCAGGTGCAGATCCACAGCTTCGATCCGGGAGACCTGAATGAGCCCGGTAAACCCAACCATTTCATGGATGGTGGGATATTCTGGACCGGTCGAGTCCCGAAAACCGCAGTGCAGGAAAAACTAGGCCAGAGGGATACCCGCTTCACGCTGTCACATGTCGCATTGTTCGACTTTACCACTAGCCCGAACGCAATCTTTCGGGACGGATCGGCGCCAATCGTCGATGCCATGGCCAACGTCAAAATCCAGTGGATGGGGACGGGGGAACGCCTAAAAGTCGATAATGACAAGGCCGGATTCGGGGGACAATATGAGCACGCCGGCGCCACGATCGAGTGGTCGGCGTCGAATGCCGCAGGGTACTCCTTCAGCACCGTGAATTCGAGTGAGATCAACGTCACGCATGCGTTCACGGCCCACGTGCGAAACGGCATCTTTCATCCGTAAAGGGAGACCGGTGGGACGTGTGAGGCACCATCATGGTGGAATAAACCCTGTTGCCAAGGAGGAAGAGACCATGCTTCGAGCTATTTCACTCCTCGTATTGTGGCTGATCTTAGGTATGAGGCTAGTGGCCTTGGCCGAGCCGTGGACCTTCAAAACCATCGATTTCCCCGGTGCTGCGAACACGGAAGCCATGGGGATTAGCCCTAGTGGCGATATCGTGGGACGGTACAGAAGTACCGACCGTCGTCTCCATGGCTTTTTGCTGAGTGGAGACGAGTTTACCGCCATTGACGTCCCCGGCGCGACCTCGACCGACGCCTTCGGAATCAACCCTGGCGGCGACATCGTTGGGATGTACACCAATGCCGACGACGTGACCCATGGCTTTCTACTACGCCACGGGATGTTCACCACAATAGATGTTCCCAGTGCTACTTTTACCTCCGCCTTCGGGATCAACCCCCGCAGTGACATCGTGGGGGCATACGACAGCCCCGACGGTCGTCGTCATGGCTACCTATTAAGCCACGGCAAGTTCACCCCGATCGATGTTCCCGGGGCTACCCTCACGTTTGCCTTTGGGATTAACCCCCATGGCGACATTGTGGGAGGGTACATTGATGCCGACGGTGTAGGCCATGGCCTTCTCGTGCGCAAGAAACATTGAGGCAAAAGCTATGGACACCCAAGGCTTCTACCAGGGGTGCAAAGTTGCCCAGCACACAGCACAGCGCATTGGGACAGTGACCGTGAAGGGATGACGATGGAAACGAAGCTGAAGGTGATATGCATCCTGAGCGTGGTGGGCGTCATGGCGAGCTTTCTGACCCAGTTCAATGTGCAGTCCGATACCGCCGCTGCTCAGTCCTTCGATGTGGTCGCCAGGGGCCTCGACAACCCACGGGGCCTCACGTTTGGGCCTGAGGGTGCTCTTTATGTTGTAGAGGCAGGTCGTGGCGGCGATACTTGCACTAACATTGAGCTGTTCGGGGGGATATATTGGGTTGGGCTCACTGGAGCCGTGACGCGCATTTGGAAAGGCCAGCAAGAGCGTATTGCGACGGGCCTCTCGTCCGCTGCACACCCGGACGGCGGCTTCGCCTTTGGGCCCCACAGCATCTCGTTCCAAGGCAAGGGTGGCGCCGACGTTACTGTCGGGGGATGTTTTGCACTGGAGGATGTCGGTGGAGGCTGTGGACGGTTGATCCATCTGAAATCAAAGGGCAGTTGGGAAAGTATCGCTGACCTCAGCACCTACGAGATCCTGTACAATCCCGATGGTGCGCATAAGGGAGAGAGGGTGATCCTCATGCCGTGTTGGCTGTGCCGGGCGAGCGCATCGTTACCGAGGCAGCAGCGAATGATCTGCTGCGCCTAGCTCCCAATCGCGAAATCTCGACGCTTGCTGCATTCCCGCAACGCGTAGGTGAGCCGCCACCGTGCCTCGGACTCCCACCCGGAACACAGCTCCTCATGGATGCCGTGCCCACATCAGTCGCTGTTGGCCCAGATGGGTACTTGTACGTAGGGGAGTTGACCGGCTACCCATTCCCAGTCTACCCATTCCCAGTGGGGAAGCCCGGATCTATCGCATAGTGCCTGGTGAAACGCCTGAGATCTACGCCGATGGCTTTACAAACGTAATTGATCTCATGTTTGATTACGACGGCAGCCTGTAAGTGCTCGAGTTTGCCAAAAACTCGTGGGTGTGCGATCCGACCGATGCTTTGATTCGCCTCAGATTAGACGGCTCCCGGGAGACCTTGATCAGTGAGGACTTAGTGATGCCTACGGCGGTGGCAATGGGGAAGGACCACGCGCTTTACATCTCTAACTATGCCGCAGCTGGTGGCGAGGGCCAGGTCATTCGCGTGACACTCGAGGAGGACGAGTGCCCTCGTAAAGGTCGACGTTTCGGCGTCAACCACCATAAGGACGATTGTCACCACTAAGGCTGACTTTGTCCTCGGAAGAGCGTCACACACAGAAGGCGGTGAGGCCGCGCCCTTAGCAACCTTCGCCCCGCTCGCATAAGCGCCAGAGCTGTGGTCGGTCGGCCATGAGCTTCGAGGAGATCCTGGATCAAGCTCTGGCCACGCTTCAACGTCGAGGCTATGTAACTTATCACACGCTCAAACAGCAGTTCCATCTAGATGATGACGCCCTTGAGGATCTCAAGGCAGAGCTCATCGGTGCCCAACGGATCGCCGTCACTGAAGAGGGCAAAATCCTGGGTTGGACAGGAGGCGCTGGCCCGACGCCGACGCACGGCTCGGTTGCGGAGCACGGGCGACTGTCGTAGATCACCCGCGCCACCAAGCCTGGGGCCGTCGGCTTGCCTGATCGTGCTTCAGACGAGGGAGCCAAACAGAGACGAACGCCATGCCAACCGGATTAGAAGAGGTGGCAGCGATCATTGGGATCTCTGCCGAGGAAGTTCAGAAAGAAGGACTTAAGGCGTTCCTCGAAAAGGCGCTGCGAGCCATCCGAACGGAGATCCTGGCAACCTGTCAGAAGTATGGCGTGCGCTCTGGGAGGGGATGAACCAGCTCATCGTGGAGGCCAAGATCGAGGAGGGTATCATCCTAGAGGACTTCCAGCGTATTGACCATCTGACCGCGCAATCGACACGTCTTCAAGGGCTGCTCGAGCGGATGTAATGTCGATCTCGTAGCACTTGAGCGTATCGCAAGATTTGCCCTGCCCCTCGGTCGGATAAAGAGCGAAACCCCTCGTTCATCCCCTTCACGCTCTCGGCCTTAACCGACTCCGCCCCCACTCGAGGAGTTATTCCGCCCTTGCTAGCATCGCCTCTGCTTGGGGCAACCAGCAGGTCATGTCCATGGCACGGAACAGCGCGATGGTGATGGCCGGCATCCACTTCCTACAGCCAGTCGCGGCGTTGACGCAGCGTCATGAGGATGCCATCGCGCGGGCGCAACGTGATCCGCGCGTCCGGCTCGACAGGGTGCCCTGGCACCAAGCGGAGCTCGTACGCCTGGGCCATTATGGCCAGGATCACGAGCATTTCGAGCATCGCCAGGTTCTGGCCGATGCACCGTCGAGGCCCGCCGCCGAAGGGAAAGTAGGCGAAGCGGGGGCGGCCGGCGGCTCGTGCTGGCGTAAATCGTTCTGGATCGAACTGCTCGGGGTGCTCCCAGAAGGCCGGGTGGCGCTGCAGCACGTAGGGGCTCACGAGGAGTATGGCGTGAGGCGGGATTCGGTGACCGTCGATCTCGTCCGCGGCCGAGGGCGAACGCGCCGTCACCCATGTGGGCGGGTAGAGCCGCAGGCTTTCGTCGAGGACCAGGCGCGTAAAGCGGAGGTGCGGGAGGTCCTGGGGCGTCGGGCGGCGACCGCCGAGCACCGTGTCGAGTTCCCCCTGAAGGGTGTGTGCCGCCTCGGGGTGTTGGGCCAGCAGGGACCAGGTCCAGGCGAGGGCTGCGGCGACCGTCGTCTGCCCAGCGGCCCAGAGCGTCACCGCCTCGTCGCGCAGCTGGCATGCCGGCATCGGCGCGCCCGTCGTGCCATCCCGGGCGCCCATAAGCATAGCTAGCAGGTCCTCCGCCGCCTGCCCAGCACGACGATGCTCGGCGATCTGGCGGTCGACGTAGGCATGGAGCGTGTGCAGCGCCCGGTGCAGCTGGCGGTTGTGGGAGGTGGGCAGCCACAGCGGCGCGGGCAGCATGGCCCACACGCGGCGGTCGAGCTGCCCTACTGCCATCGTGAGGGCCTGGCCCGCGGCCTGGGCATCAATCCTCGTATCGGGGCCGAACAGGATCTGGCGCATGACGCCTCGGGTCAGATCCCGCAACGCGGCCACCAGTTCGACGGGTTGGCCGCGCGCGGCGAGGGGCCCCCAGCGCGCTAGCATGGCCGCCGTGGCCGCGGCAATCACGTCCGTCCACGGGAGCAACCGCTGCCACTGGAACAGCGGCTGCATCAGCTGCCGCTGCCGCCGCCAGAGGACGCCTTCGCTGGTCGTCAGCCCCTCGCCGAAGAGGGGGGTGATCCGCCCCACGCTGACGCCCTTGCGGTAATGGTCCGGCTGATCCTGCAGCACGTGCTGGATGGGAGAGGGGTGGGCCAGGAGGTACGCCCGCCTGATCCCCAGCGGCAGCGAGACCACCGCCCCATAGCGGCACGCAGCCGCGGTCAAGTACCGGAGTGGGTCGCGCTGCAGCTGCAGGAAGACGCCTAGGGGCGGGTAGCCATGGGGACCGGGGATGACCGTAGGGCTGCTGGAGCGTCTCATCGGTCCTCTTCATGCGTGTTGAGACGATCGACGATAAACACCCATGCCGCAGTGGGAGCCAGTGCGAGGGTGCGCTCAATATGTCTCACAAAATCCTCTTCTGTCCGGGTCTGGCCCATGGAAGGTACAAGCACCTGCCTTGTTGCGACCTCGAAACTGGCAACCAACGTCCAGAGCCTATAACGAATGTGTTCACATCTCACGCGTTCCACCAGATCGAGGTGCAGAGGTCATGTGGGCTGCATACTAAACCAAAACGTTGGTTTCGCCAAGCTGTCAGGGCCCGAAGACCCATCTCGGACGCAGCGGTCGGCGTGAGCCGCGGCCACGTTCTGCACCGAGGCTCCGCGCCAGGAAGAACCATGCAACGCTCACCTATAACATAGCTGGCACCGGCCCAAAAAATTCCTTGACACCAAATCGTTGAAATCGCTACAAGTGTGGTGAAGTGGACGTGTAGGCGTCCTGGTCAACGCTATGGTTGCGGGCTCGACGATCGAGTCGCCCGAGGTGAGGAGCATCCATGATGAGAAGCCCTTGGCACCGCCTGTTGGTCACGGTGCTTATTGTCGCCCTTGTCGGTGGGGCTATAGCTGTGGCTGCGGCGACAGCCGCTGCAGATTCGGCCAAAGTGGTACCCAAGGGTAAAATGACGCTGGCCTGGCACGTCAACATCGCGACCCGGTGGCTGGATCCCCAGGAGCACGACGGGACTGCTACGACGGATAATTTTACGACCGCCATCCACGATGCCTTGATCAAGAATCAAGGCACCGTACTCTATGACCATCCCGCTCTGGCAGAGCGCTTCGAATTCGCTCAGGACGCCACAAGCGCGACCTTCTGGCTGCGCAAGGGAGTCAAGTTCCACAATGGCGAGCCGGTCACCCCTGAGGATGTCAAGTTCACCTATGAAAACTACCGTGGGGCCAAGGCCGACGTGTTGAAAGGGCAGACCCAGCGCATCGAGATCATCGACGACCGCACCATTCGCTTTGTCTTCAACGGCCCCTTCCTGGACTTCCCTCTGATCTTTGGGACCGCCAACGTCAGCGGCGCAGGCTGGATCGTCCCCGCCAAATATTATCAGCAAGTCGGACCAGATGGCTTCAAGCAAAAGCCCATCGGCGCTGGCCCGTATAAGCTGGTACGTCAGGAACCCGGGGCGAAGCTGGAGTTGGAGGCCTTTGAAGACTATTACCGGCCGGTCCACGTGAAGCAGTTCATCATCGTCAGCGTACCCGAGGGAGCTACCCGCGTGGCGATGCTAGAGCGCGACGAGGCGGATATCATTTATTTCGTGCCCGGTGAGCTCATCGGTCGGGTGAAGGCGAACGCCAAATTGATGCTTGCGCCCGTGCTTTCAGGCTCCTGGTGGCTGGAGTTTCCCGACCTTCAGAATCCCAAGAACCCCTTCCACGATAAACGCGTCCGCGAGGCCGTCAGTTTCGCTATCGACCGGCGTGCCATGAATGAGGCCGAAGCGGGCGGACTTGGCAAAGTCCATGGCAATTGGATCAACAACGACGTGCAATATGCCATCGACTGGCCGGAGTTTGAGCGTGACCTGGGACGCGCCAAACAGCTGATGAGTGAGGCAGGCTATCCCAACGGCTTCGAGGTGGATTGGCTCACCCCTGCACCGGCATACTATTCTCGAGGGGAGCGCATCATCGCGCAACTGCGAGACATTGGCATCCGGACCAAACTGCAGGTCATGGAGCGGGGCATTTTTTACCAGAAGCTTCAAGCTGGGTTGAAGGAATGGCCCGGCCGGCAAATAATTCTCAACGGGGCGAGGATCGGCGGCAGCTGGGCCAACTGGTATGAGGGGCATTTCAAGTGCGGAGGGTTCAACTCCAAGGACCGCTTCTGCGTGCAGGAGCTGGACGCCAAGTTTGAGCACTACGAAAAATCCATCAACCCCGACGAGCGCCAAAAACTGGCCGAGGAGGTGCAGCGGGGCATTCTAGAGAATTACTATTTTGTGCCCGTCTTCCGCCATGCCTTTGTCAATGCCATCGGGCCACGCATTGCGGCAGAGCGCTGGCAAGATGTCTTCCAGACGATCACCACAGGCTATGCCTTTCCCTGGGAAGACATCAAGCTGCGGGACAAGTAGCGGCGTAGGGGGACGACGGTGAGGCGTTGCGGTGAAAGAGAGGCGGAAGGATGCGGCAGTTTATCGTGTTGCGTATCCTGTATAGCATCGTCACCCTGTTTATCCTGAGCATGACGATCTTCACGATTGTGCGCCTCACCGGTGACCCGGCCCTACTGATGGCCGAACCCGGTGCCCGCCCTGAAGACCTGGCGCGCGTCCGGCAGCAGTGGGGATTGGACCGCCCGTGGCCGGTGCAATACATAAGTTTCATGCAGAATGTCTTCACTGGAGAACTGGGGAAATCGTTCAACTATCGCCTGCCGGTCAGCGAGCTCTATTTTCAACGCCTGCCCAATTCCCTGCAACTGGCCCTGGTCGCCACCATGATCTCGCTGCTGGTGGGTATCCCCGCCGGGATCATCTCAGCCGTGCGGGTCAATAGTCTGTGGGATAACCTCGGCAAAATCATCGCCCTGCTCGGCCTGTCGATCCCGGGATTCTGGCTGGGATTGGTGCTGATTCTGGTGTTTTCCGTCTGGCTACGCTGGCTGCCGACCTCAGGCACCGGCGACTGGCGGCATCTGATCATGCCCGCCATCGCCCTGGGGTGGTACTTCTCCGCCTCGTTGCTGCGACTGACTCGTTCCAGCATGCTGGAGGTGATGCGCAGCGAATACATCAAGCTGGCACGCCTCAAGGGCCTGCCCGAAACGGTTGTGATCGCCATGCACGCCTTCAAGAATGCGCTCATCCCCGTCTTCACGCTGGCGGGCGTCAATCTGGTGGTGATGGTCAACGCCGCGGTCATCATTGAGGTGATTTTCGCCTGGCCGGGCATCGGCCGCTTGCTGTATGAGGGCATCTTTCAGCGTGACTTCCCCTTAGTCCAGGGCGTCGTGGTGATGGCGGGGTTCATGATCATTGGGGTGAATCTGCTCGTCGATGTCTTGTATGCCTTTATCGATCCGCGAATCCGGCTCACGAGGTAGGTGACGTATGCCAACGATCGCAATGTCCAAGACCGCACCCACGATGCGCGTGGCCGACCGCCTGAGGCGCGGCATCAACGCACTCCGAGAAGCGCCGCTGCTGGCGGTGCTGATCCTGACGGGGCTGATCGTGGTCGCCGTGTTCGCCGACGTGATCGCCCCCTATGATCCGACACTGCCGGTGCAGGGTGCGAAGTTCTTCGCTCCGCCCTTCTGGATGGAGGGTGGGAGCCTGCATACCCCCCTGGGTACGGACTTCCAGGCCCGCGATGTCTTGAGTCGTCTGATCTTTGGGGCGCGGGTATCGCTCCTCGTGGGACTGATGGGCACGCTTGTCGCCGGCGGGCTTGGCACCGCCCTGGGCATCCTGTCCGGCTATCTCGGTGGTTGGGTGGACCAGGTGGTCATGCGCTTCACCGATGCCTGGCTGGCGCTGCCCGCGCTCGTCTTTGCCATCTTCCTGGCGACGATGGTGGGCCCCAGTATGTGGAACATCGTCATCATCCTGGGCTCGGTATATTGGACGCGCTATGCCCGCGTCATTCGCGGCGAAGTGCTCAGCCTGCGCGAGCGTGAGTTTGTCAAGCTGGCAGAGATCGCCGGGGCCAGCAAGTGGCGGGTGATCATACGCCATATCTTGCCCAACGTCATGAACACCACGATGGTGCTGGCGAGCCTGACCGTCGGCGTGGTGATCATCGCTGAAGCCTCACTCAGCTTTCTTGGGGTCGGTGTGCCACCGCCCAAGCCGGCCTGGGGCTTGATGCTGTCGGAGGCACGTCCGACGTTGATGGCGGGCCAATGGTGGCTGACGGTCTTTCCCGGCGCTTGCATCGTCCTCATCGTGTTGGCCACGCAGCTCTTCGGCGACTGGCTGCGGGTGCGGCTTGATCCGCAGTTGAGAAACCTGTAAAGACCGTGCTGAGTTATAAGGACTGAGGACTGAAACTACAGATGGACACGGATGAACTCGGATGATCTGCTTATATCTGTCTTTATCCATGGTTGTTTCATAGACTCGGACCCTGTAAGTTTGTTCAAAGATGGTTTTATATGACAACTCCACTGCTAGACATCTCTGATTTACAAACGCACTTCTTGACCTTCCGGGGGACCCGGGTCATCAAGGCCGTGGACGGTGTGAGCTTCGCTCTGGACGACGGAGAGACCCTGGGCCTTGTCGGTGAATCAGGGTGTGGCAAGACGACCACCTGCCTGTCGATCGTTGGCTTGCTCCCCCCGGCCGGTCGTATTGTCGGTGGAAGCATCGAGTTCGAAGGGGAAGACCTCGCCCGCCTCTCCCCCCGTGCCATGCGTCGTATACGCGGACGGCGCATCGCCATGATCCTGCAGGATCCGATGGCGTCCTTGAATCCTCTGTTCACGATTTACCGCCAGGTCGCCGAGCCCGCGTTCTTCCACCAGCGTCTGCGTGGACGCTCGCTCAAGGAGCGTGTCAGGTCCTTACTGGGGGCCGTCCGCATCCCTTCCCCAGCGGCGCGCATGCGCGAGTATCCGCATCAGATGAGTGGCGGCATGCGGCAGCGCATCGTGGGAGCTATTGCCCTGTCGGGCGGCCCCAAACTGATCATCGCCGACGAGCCCACCACCAACCTGGATGTCACCATCCAGGCGCAATACCTGGACCTGCTGAAAGAGCTCCAGCGAGAAACCGGTGTGGCCCTGATTTTCGTCACCCACGATCTGGGTATTGTCGCCAAGATGTGCGACAAAGTGGCAGTCATGTATGCTGGTAAGATCGTCGAATACCGTGCCGTGCGGGAGCTCTTCTCTGATCCAAAACACCCCTATACCAAAGCCCTGCTCGGCTCGGTGCCGAAGCTCGGCAGTAAGGAGCCCCTCGACACCATCCCTGGCCAGCCGCCGAATCTGGCCAGCTTGCCCCCGGGGTGCCACTTTCATCCGCGCTGTGCCGTGGCGAGGCCGCGGTGCTCGCTGGAAGAGCCCAGGAATTTCAACCTTAGCGATGGTGGGATGGCGCGCTGTTGGCTCGTCGATCGCGAGGTAGAGGTCGCTCATGGCCAGGCCACTTCTTGACGCCCGCGGTCTCACGAAATATTTTGGCGTCAAACAAGGCCTATTCCTGAGCCCAAAGATCGCTTGGGTGAAGGCGGTGGACGGGGTGGATTTCACCGTCAATCTGGGCGAGACGTTGGGGCTCATCGGTGAGTCCGGCTGTGGCAAGACGACTACTGCCAAGCTCATCCTGCTGCAAGAAACCCCCACCGCGGGTACGGTGGTGTTCGACCGTCAAGACATCTTCAACCTGCAAGGCAAGGCATTGATGGACTACCGTCGCTCGGTCCAGGTGGTGTTCCAGGACCCATATAGTTCGCTAAGCCCTCGCATGCGGGTGGGTGATATCATCGGCGAACCCTTGGAGATCCATACCGACATGTCGCGTCAGTCGATCCGCGAGCGCGTTGGGGAGGTGCTGGAGCTGGTAGGGCTCAACCCCGATATGGCTGTGCTCTTTCCCCACGAATTCAGCGGCGGCCAGCGCCAGCGTGTCGCCATTGCCCGGGCCCTAGCCGCGCACAGCCGGCTCATTGTCCTCGATGAGCCGGTGTCAGCGCTGGATGTATCCATCCGAGCACAGATTATTAGTTTGCTGGAGCATCTGCAGCACACCTTAGGGATGAGCTATCTGTTCATCGGCCACGACTTGGCTACCGTCGCCCATATCAGCCAGCGGATCGCCGTGATGTACCTGGGGAAGATCGTCGAAGTCACCGATAGCCAGGAGCTCTGTGCCAATCCTCTGCATCCGTACACCAAGGCCTTGTTTGCCGCCGCTTTGCCCACCCACCCGGATGAGGTGCGCGAGGGTACGGTGATCACTGGCGAAGTCCCCAGTGCCCTCAATCCCCCCTCAGGATGCCATTTCCATCCGCGCTGTCCGTATGCTATGCCGCGTTGTGCGCGGGAAGAACCGGTGCTCACGGAGGTGGCTCCGCGCCATGCGGTGGCCTGTCACCTGTACTGAGGCCAGTCACTCCTGAGGGAGTCAAGAGAATTCAGTTGACTGGTTCGCGCAGGAGTCAGTAGAATTGGCCGATGCAAGTGAACCATGACGAGTTCTCTAAGCCCATCTTGAGCGCTAAGAATGATCCTGTATCAGCGCCGTTGGCTTGATCGGAGGGCACCCCGATGGCACCGTTGATCCTAGCCTACCCATGCCCCAGGTATCTCTTCAGAGCGCAACTGCTCACACGCCTGTAACCGCTGCGAGCCCGAAAAACCTTCCTTCGATCTCACAGACCTCCTCCGTGGGCGGGATCGACTCACGTTCCAATGACTAGGCAACAATCGATGCCCTCACAGCCAGGTAGAGCCAGCTCATCTGTGGGCTGTCATCCCAGATACCAATCCCGTCTCTACCGCTGCCGTGGGCCGATGTGAGATTCCCCCGAGGTCGGGGTGCTTCGGCCACCCGACAGGGACACGGCTGGTGAATAGAGTTAATCTCGATTTATGGTATACTGGGCCTCCAACGAAAGGAGGCCACCGCCATGGGGAGTTTACGGTTTGCCG
>Ga0137403_10000555_pt1 | contig 48345 bp, 43 predicted proteins | sample CZOMad2_1_16fung_FD_122057 | JGI IMG/M metagenome (GOLD analysis project Ga0137403, IMG submission 122057) | Vadose zone soil fungal communities from Angelo Coast Range Reserve, California, USA - CZOMad2_1_16fungal (Hybrid Assembly) | ecosystem: Environmental > Terrestrial > Soil > Vadose zone... | reverse complement strand
CGCGTGAAGAGGGCTGGATCCCATCGGGCACGGAAATGAATCCAGATCCCGCGCGGACTCTCGGGTTGGAAGTGCTCACAGAACTTGCTGCATTCGCGGGTGCCAGAGAATTTGACTGCATCACCATGTGGCACAGCCTGGAGCATGTGCGTAACCCACTGGAGGTCTTTCAATCCATTCATCGGCTGTTGAAGCAGGATGGCTGGCTGTTTGTGGCGGTTCCGGACGCCGGAGGATGGCAAGCAAGAATGTTCGGGCAGCATTGGCTGCATCTGGATGTGCCGCGGCATCTCTATCATTACAGCCGCCGCTCGTTGCGGTTGCTCCACGAGCGAGGTGGATTTCAAGTCCGGGATGAGCGCCATCAGGAATTTGAGTACGATGTTCTCGGCTGGTCGCAAAGCGCCCTAAATTGGATGTTTCCCACCCGCAATCTGTTTTTCCGCCAACTGACAGGTAAGGCACAGGAGACACCCTCCCTTGAGCGGGCGGCCAACTGGCTGCTGGCGCCTGCGCTTTCCGTGCTTGCGCTGCCATCCACATGGTTAGGAGCCGCGTCTAAACGCGGTGGCACGCTGATCTTTGCCTCGCAGAAATCCTGAGGGCCAGCTGTGCGGGTGAATAACCCCCGGTTCATTGACTGCCACGGAACTTTTGGTTCTACTATTAGCAGGTTGCACCGCCCTCTCTCGGGCGGCTTGGGAGCGGTTCCAGTTTCGGCGAGAGGCTCCCGGTGAAAAATCGCAGGGTTCTGGTGGTCGACGATTCCGTTTTCGCCCGCAAGAACCTGGCTCGAATCGTAGAAACCTTTGGCGGCCAGGTGGCCGGCGAGGCCGGCGATGGCATGACCGCTATCACCGAATACGACCGCACCAATCCCGACATCGTGCTCATGGACATCACCATGCCGCAGATGGAGGGCATCGAGGCGGCGGAAAAGATCGTGGGCCAGCATCCCGAGGCGCGCATCGTCATGGTGTCTTCCGTGGGCTATCAGGAAAATATCGTGGCGGCCCTGCAACGCGGAGCACGTCACTTTGTGCAAAAGCCGGTGAAGCCGGAAGTTCTCTACGAAGTGATCAAGTACGTGCTGGGTGAGGACGGAGCCGTGGCCAGTGCGGCCGGCGCGGGAGCCTGATTTTATGAAAATGGAGTTGATCCAGCCGTTCATCAACGCGGCGGACGCCGTCCTGGCCCAGGGCCTGCAGTCTCCCATGTCCATCGGGAACCTGAGCATGGAGCAGGAGGCTTACCGGCGCAAAGGCGTGGCCGCTCTGGTTGCGATCACCGGGGACATCGAGGGCCGAATTGTGTTCGACCTCGATCCCGAAACCGCCCTGCGCGTAGCCAGCCACTTTGCCGGCGGCGAACTGCCCGAGTCCGATGACCTGGTGCGGGAAACAGTTTGTGAATTGGCCAACCAGGTGACGGGAAATGCCGTCACTACCTTGAATGACCAGGGGTTCCATTTCCGCGTCCATCCCCCGGTGCTGCATACCTCGGAACACGGTCCTACCAACACCGAAGACACCGAAGCCCTGGTCATTTGCTGCGAAACCGACCGGGGAAACGTGTTCATGAACATCGCCCTGCGTTACAACGTCCAGTTGCCGGGTGCCCAGACGGCGGCTGCCGCGAAGTAAATCGGACCTCGGACGTTGGACCGCAGACGTCCAACCGTAGACCTCAGACCACGGACTACAGACCAGACCTAAAGCTTCAAATCTCAAGTGACTTGCATTTGAGGTCTGACGCCAGAGGTCCGGCGTCCGCGCTACGGTCCGGCCAGCACGAACACGGGATTTTGCGGCAGGGCATTGCCGCCGTTGGGTGGGGTGACGGTGCTCAACGGGGCGGGCATGTCAATCACTGCGGTGTCATCCGAAGTGCGAAGGATGGTCGTGCTCCCCGAATCGCACTTTCCTACAACTACCTTTGTACTGTCGGCCGAAGCGGCCGCAGAAAAGCGGAAGCGCACGCCGCCGAGCACTCCGCCCGGCACGCCCAGCCCGCTGATGTCACAACCGGTCGGGTTCGTGGTAGAGATCTCGACTACAACCGCTCCCGTTCCGCTCTGGCTATCCGCGTTGATTCCGTTGCCGTTGACCACCGTGAATGTTCCAGCATTTACCGCCGTAAGAGTAAACGTGCCGTTGTTTCCCGGATCTGCCATGCCTGTGATCACTAATTCCATTCCCGGGCGAAGGGCGGGACCAGAAGTCGGAGTGTAGCTATAGTTCGCGTCGGAGCCGGTTTGCACAACCTTCGTAATGCTAACCGTGGGCTCGAGCGGAACGGTCTTGCGAACGCTGCCGTCGTTCGCATTGATGACGGTAGCTTCAGAGCTGATGCAAAGCTGGGTATCGGAAGGATCGGACGTGCAGGGTGGGGTCTTGGTGGAACTCACAGCGTAAGCGCGGCTGCCATCAGGCAGCACGGCGACCGTAGCCGAGCCGGGGGCAACTGGGGTCGCAAACAGTACAGTCGGCGGATCCGACGAAACATTCAGAGCGGTCACAGTGCTGGCGGTTGGATTGTTGACATAGAGGCGGTTCAGCTTGCCGTCATAAGCCATGTAATTCGCACCTGCGCCTACGGGCACAGAGCTCAGCAGTGTGTCGGTTGCGGTGTCAATGGTGGAAACCGTGCCCCCGCCGCTGTTGAGGACGTAGATCCTCGCACTGTCAGAGCGCGCCACCGCCCAGACCGGAGTGCCCCCGGTGACCACGGCCGGGTTCACGGTCCGATCCGTCAGGTTGATCGGGGTCACGCTACCATCGCCCTGGTTGACGGCGTAAAGTTTCTTCTGGTCCGGAGTCTCCGCGAGAGCGACCGGGTTAGCACCCACCGCAATCAGCGGGTTTAACACAACGTTGGTTGTGGTCGAGATCACGGCTACCGTTCCCAGGCCGAAGTTGGCCACGTAAACCGTGCCGCCTTCCGTAGTGTGGACAAACACCGGGTTCGAACCCGCCGGGAGAGATGTCGTGGCCACTGACGTGGCCGTCGATCCGGGTGTCGGAGAATAGGAAGATACCGAGTCTTCGCGGGTATTCACCGCGTACACTCGAGCGCCGTTCGGGATCAGCGTGGCATGGGCGGGCCCCCGCCCAAGTTGGGCGACGCCGATATTGCTGTCACCGGAAATATCCACACGACTGCTAGCGCCCGGGTCGCTCGCGCCGTTGACGCTGAACACCAGCACGAAGTGGACGGCCTGAGGATCGGGCGGAGGCGGGACAATGGGAATGGCCACGGGGCGGTATTGATCTCCGCAGCTGACGCAAATCAGGCCAAGAATTAAAACGCCCGACACGCGGGCAGCACGCCAAAATTTCATCCCCACCCCTGCAGAACCGTCCATGAAAGAGTTTCCATTTTAATGGTTGGTAGGAATATGCGCCAGCGAGCAGGTCCTAAAAACAGCCGGTATTCGTGTGGGGCAGACACTCCTGTCCGCCGCTTTTGACGTTGATTCTTGGTTGCAGGCTATTGGTTGCTTGGAGGCGGGAATGAATTTCGAAAGGGCAAAGTCCAAGTCAAAAAGCGGCGGACAGCAGTGTCCGTCCCACACCGACCGCTACGCCTTTCCTCTCGATCGTTTTCCCTCGGCTTCGCGTGCGGGCGCAGCTGGCTTCTTTTTTCCTTCCATCTCGGCCAGGCTTTGTTTCAAGGCAGCCATCAGGTCCACCACCGGGGCCAGCTTTTTCGGCTTTTCCACTTCGGCGATCTTGCCGCCTTCCAGTTTGGTTTCAATGAGCTTTTTCACATTCTCCTGGAAGGTGTCGTGGTACTTTTCCGGGTCCCACTCGGCGGCCAGAGCTTCAATCAACTGGTGAGCGACTTTGACCTCTGCTGCTTTCAGTTCTACGTCGGGTGCGCCGAAGCCTTCCACCTGGCGAACCTCGTCTGCGTAATACATGGTGTGGAGCATGAGTCCGCCGGAATGGGGTCTCAGAAACACGGTGTACTCGCGGTTATGCATGGTCAGCTTGGCAATAGCGACGTACTCGCTTTCTTCCAGGGCCTTGGTCAGCAATCCGTATGGCCTGCGTCCGGCTTCTTCCGGCAACATGTAGTACGAGGATTCAAAAAACACGGGGTCCACTTCGCTGGTCTTCACGAACTCCAGGATCTCCATCGTCTTTGCGGTTTGCGGTTCGATCTTCTTGATCTCTTCGGGCTCGATCACCACGTATTCGTCCTTGCGGAATTCGTAGCCCTTCACGATTTCACTGCGATCGACCACGCGATTATCTGCGGGACAGTAATATTGCTGCTTGACCCGCTGCAGGTCGTCGCGATGCAGCATGTTGAAGGAGATGCCGCTGCTGCGGGCGCCGGAAAAAAGACGCACCGGCATGGAGATCAAGCCGAACGTAAGGTATCCCGACCAGACAGAAGCTGCCATAAGTTCACCTCGACCGGAAAAGGGGCAAGCGTAGTGCAGTTTAGACTACGCAAGAGACTTTGATGCACTTCGTAAGCGATGGTAATCCCAAAGCCAAGCCCTATCTGTAGCACGGTCAGCGGAACTACGCTATATCTTGTGGATGACGTGATCCACTTGTTCGACTGGCGCCGTTTATCGTGACCGATGTGTATCACCTCTCCCGACTTACCGAAGTGACGGCCTCCCGGGGACAGTGGCTCGTGGGGGTTCTGCTCACGCTCGCTTTCACCTTGCTTGCGCGGGGGATGCGCGGCGTTACGAACTCGGGCGCCCTGGCGGGAGCGGTCATCTGCATTGTGCTTTACCGGTGCGGCGGTCCAGGGGCTTTTGCGGCCCTGATCAGCGTCTTCGCTCTGGCCTGGGTCACGACCCGGCTGGGATATCAACGAAAGCAGAAGTTAGGGATCGCGGAGCGTCGAGAGGGCCGGAAGGCATCCCAGGTCCTGGCCAATCTGGGGGTGGCTGCAGCTTGTGCTGCGTTCTCTGTCACGAGCCATAGTCGCGGGCTTTTCTTGCTTGCCGCGGCCGCAGCATTCTCGGAAGCCGCGGCTGACACGGTTTCCAGCGAAATGGGCCAGGCCTTCGGCGAGAAAGCCCGCTTGGTCACCACTTGGAGCATTGTCCCTCCCGGCACAGATGGCGCCGTCAGCCTGGTCGGAACCCTGGCGGGGGCAGTCGCTGCCGGAATTGTGGGTTCCGTGTGTTTTGTCGGCGGTCTGTTGCCTCGGCAGTGGCTGGCAATCTCGGCGGGCGCCGCCATCCTGGGAATGGTCGCGGACAGCTTTCTCGGGGCCTGGCTGGAGAGGCGGCATCTGATTAATAACGACTCGGTAAACTTCCTCAGCACTCTGGTAGCGGCGCTGGCCGCGTTCTGGCTGGCCTGATCGCAGCATTCCGCAACTTACCCCGGTCGGACATGTACTTACGGACCTTGCTGGAGGTGAACGTCCGCGCGAAAATTGGGAAAGAGCATCTTCGCGCCCAGGTGCTCGCATCTCACTGCTTAACTTGGGTTTCCAGAGTTTCTCGGAGGGGCCTGAAAAGCAACGAAAGACGTTTAGAAGTAATGAGGATCCATACGTTTGTAATCGGTTCGGTGTTAGCCCTGGCACTGTTTTTGTTCGCCCAAAAGCGTCCGGAAACGGCGCAGCCGGGTGGGTTTCGCGAGGTCGTGGACCTCACTCATTCGTTGCCGCCGAACGGCTTCGAAAAGCCACAGAAGTCCGGCTATCGGCTTGAGACTGTGGCTTTGTCCGAGAGGATTTCCCCATCCCAGGGTTCAGAATCCCAAGCTTCGGAACAATTCGCTACCCGCATTGATGCTCCCGCGCGTTTACGTCGCGGCACCTGGACGGTCGATCAGATTCCAGCTGGCCGGTTGATCGGGCCGCTGGTGGTGCTCGATGTCAGCGCCAGCACAAAGAGCAATCCGGACTATGAGATTTCCGTGCAGGACATCGCAGCCTGGGAGCAGGCTAACGGCCAGATTCCGCTGGGCGCGGTCGTGATGGCGCGTACGGGATGGGGCTCACGTTGGAACTCCATCAGAAGCTATCGCAACGCTGACTCCAAAGGCCTAACACACTTTCCGGGATACTCCCGAGACGCCGCCCGCTTTCTGGCCGAAGGACGTAATGCTCTCGGACTGGGCATCGATACGGCAAATCTTGATCGCGGCACGGCTAGAAAATCCGCTGTTGCTCAATATGCGGCAGAACATGGCCTCTATCTCCTAGCCAACGTGGCCAACCTCGACCGCATGCCAGCCAACGGCGCTGTCGCCATGGTGGCTCCGGCGAAGGTTGCCGGCGGAGCAACCGCTCCGGTTCGAATTCTCGCGCTCGTACGATAACGAAGTTCAGTTTCTAGTAGTTTGTTTCTGGTTTCCAGTTCTTCATTCCGACGCCCTTTCTACAACTTAACTTCCACAGGTCTTAACAGTATCTGTTTCCAAATCTCTCGGTGATTTCTGTTCTCTCATTGCTTTTCTGCGGCCTTTCGCGTTTCCTTGTTAATCGGTTGTGCGGCGCGGGCGCCCTCGCCCGCTAGGCCTTCGGAAAGCAAGTGAGGAGACCAAGATGAGCGATCCGCGTTACCCCATCGGCAAATTTACCTACGACGGTCCACCGGATGAACAACAGCGTCAGAAATTCATCAATGAGATCGAGCAAACTCCAGCTGCGTTGCGCGGCGCCGTCCAAGGACTCTCGCCGCAGCAAATCGAAACGCCCTACCGCGAGGGCGGATGGACGGTGCGGCAAGTCATTCACCATGTGCCGGAGAGCCACATGAACGCCTACATCCGATTCAAACTGGCCCTGACCGAAGATGCGCCGACCATCAAGCCGTACATGGAGGATCGTTGGGCGAACCTGCCGGATGTGCAGTCGACCCCGTTAGAAGTTTCGCTGTCGCTGCTCAATTCGCTGCATGACCGCTGGGTGCGGCTGTTACGCTCGCTCACACCGCAGGACTGGAAGCGGGTCTTCAATCATCCCGAACTCGGGACGATGCCGCTGGAAAAGAACCTGGCGTTGTACTCGTGGCACGGACGGCACCACGTGGCCCACATCACGGAGTTGAGGAAAAAGATGGGATGGTTGTCATCCTGAGCGGAGGGGAGTCGAGGATCCCTATGAGCTTGTCGGTCGCGAGAGAGCTACTGGCCTTTTTTAAAGATTGATTGAAAATTGCAGCTGAAATCTCAAGATTTTCGGCGCACAGAATAGGGGTCCTTCGACTCCGCGGAAAGTTCGCGACGCGAACTTTCCACTGCGCTCAGGATGACAGTTACGCGGGAATGTTCAGCTTCCACACCAAATAGCTGGCGGCTTCGCGCAGTACCGCCAAAGCTCGCTGCCATGCGGACCGCGGGCGGGAGTCCGGACGCGGGGCCACGTAGACCCGCACTCCCTCATGCTCCAGTAGTTTGCGGATGCGGAACACGTGGTAAGCGTCGCTGACTGCCACGCAACTGTGCATCCGGTTAGCGCTCATGATAACTGCAACGCGTTCGGCGGACGACGCGGTGTCGGAGCCCTGGGTCTCGGCAATCAGTTTGGATTCGGGGATGCCACGGTGCATCAGGTAGTCGTGGCCTACTCCGCCTTCGCTGAAAGTGGGATCGGCCCCCGATCCTCCGGTGGTGATTACCACGGGAGCGGCGGCGCGTTGGAACAGATCGTAGGCGTGATCCAGGCGGGCGCGGAAGACTGGAGACGGGCGTCCTGCATACTCAGCCGCGCCGAAGACGACGATTGCGTCGGCAGGATGAACTTCCTGCAAGCCGGCTTCGTGCACGATGCGGACGCTGGTGATCCCGAGAAAGGCCGCAACCGTCGTCGCAGCCAGCGCCACCGCCCACAAGGGCCAGGGGCTGAACCGCCGATCTCCTGCTGGATTCATCCTTGTGCTGGGTTCATCCTTGCGCGAAAAACTCGGAAATCTCCTGGGCCGGAATAGCGCCCTCCCGCATGATGCGCCAGCGCGCTTCTTCGTCGGTGAGATCGATGATTGTAGAAGCCACTTCACGGGGCGAGGTGCCGCCATCGACGATGATCGCGATGCGGTCCTGAAGCTGATCGCGCACCGCCAGCGCTGTGGTGCACTCGGATTCGCCGCTCAGGTTAGCGGAGGTGGCGGTAATCGGAATCTGCGCCGCTTGGACCACCGCCAGCGGAATCGGAGCTTTGGGCACACGCAGAGCGACGTTGCCGGTGTTGGCTGTCACCTTCAGGGGAAGGCGTGAAGAGGCCTTCACGATGATGGTAAGGGGTCCGGGCCAGAAGCGCCGCGCCAAAGCATAAAACTCTTCCGGCAGGGGCTGCGCCAGCTGTTCGGCCTGGTCGACGTCGCCGATCAGCAGCGACAGCGGCTTGTGCCGGGAACGCGACTTGATGTCATACACGCGATCGACCGCGCGCAGGTTAAAAGGATCGGCCGCCAGCCCGTAAAAAGTGTCCGTAGGCATGCCCAGGACTTCGCCCGCGCGGATCTGGTCCGCGGCGTAGCGAATGAGTGACGCTTCCGGGTTATCGCTATTAATCTTGACAATTTCTACACGCACTCCAGGTTGTCCCTTCCCACCCCAAGTGTTGAAATCGCGAGAGCTAACATAACATGGGAAAGCGGAGAAAGCCGAGAGGAACAGGTATGATTCTGGGCGAACGCGCGCGAACATGAAGGAAACCACAGCCACTGGCGGCCGCACGGCAAATCCCCGCTTGCGCCGTATAGAGGGACGGCACAACGCGCTGGTGAAAGAATTGCGCCGGGCCTTTTCCCGCGGCGAGCTGACCTCTGACGGCTATTGCGCCATTGAAGGCTTCCGCATTCTGGAAGAAGCTATTCGCAGCGGCCTGCGGTTTCGGGCAGTCCTCTTCAGCGAGTCGGCGGCGGTCAGGGCGGACAGGCTACTCTCGCAGCTGGGCGCCCAGGTCGAGACGCTCTTGCTGCCGGACAAGCTGTTTGGCAGCGTCGTCCCCAGCGACGCGCCTCAGGGCGTGGCCGCGTTGGTCCGATGGAAGGAATCCTCGCTTGAAGACGTGCTGGCCAAATCTAAGGCCGGGCCATTGCTGGCCATTGCCGGAGTGCAGGACCCGGGGAACCTGGGGACAATCCTGCGCTCGGCGGAGGCGTTCGGCGCCGGCGGAGTGCTGCTGGGAGAGGGCACGGTCAGCCCTTTCAATCCCAAAGTGGTGCGTGCTTCGGCAGGTTCGGTGTTTCGGCTGCCCGCAGCGCAGGCAAAGCTGTCCGATGCACTTGGCCTCATGAAACAGCATGGCCTGTGGCTGGTCGCCACTGCGTCGCACAGAGGTACGCCGCTCGATCAGGCAAAGCTGTCCCGGCCGCTGGTAGTCTTTATTGGAAGCGAAGGCGCCGGATTGTCCCACGATCTCATCAAGGAAATGGATGAAGTTGTGGCGATTCCGCAGGCGCCGCAGGTGGAGTCGCTGAATGCCGGGGTGGCTGCGAGTATCGTGCTGTATGAAATGGTGAGGCAAAAAGCATTGATCAGCAAGGACACGAAGGCGCACGACGGAAGATAACGAAGAATAGTTTCCTTCGTGGTCCTTCGTGGCCTTTGGTGGTTGACGCTTTAGACTGCAGGATGAATCTGTTTCCAACCATCCCGAGCGGCGAGAACCCTGGCGATCGCACTCGACCTCTCGCCGACCGTATGCGTCCGCGTACCCTCGATGAATTCGTCGGCCAGGAGCACCTAGTCGGCCCGGGCAAGCCGTTGCGGACCCAGATTGAACGTGATGATATCGGCTCTCTCATCTTCTGGGGACCGCCCGGCACCGGCAAAACTACTTTGGCGCAAATCATCGCGCGCCTCACCAAGGCCGAGTTCGTCGAGTTCTCTGCCGTGCTCACCGGCATCAAGGAAATCAAGCAGGTCATGGCGGACGCCGAGCGTGCCAAACAATACGGCACGCGGACGATCGTGTTCATCGATGAGATCCATCGTTTCAACAAAGCCCAGCAGGATGCGTTCCTTCCCCATGTGGAGAAGGGCAACATCCGGCTGATTGGCGCTACGACGGAGAATCCTTCGTTCGAAATCATTTCTGCGTTGCTGTCGCGCAGCCGGGTGTACGTTTTAAAGCCGCTCACGGAAGAACAGATTGTTGAGCTGCTGAAGCGCGCGCTCAGGGACGAAGAACGCGGTCTGGGCACGATGAAGTTGCGGATTTCCGACGATGTTCTGAAGAAAATTGCCGCCTATTCCAGCGGCGATGCCCGCAGCGCCTACAACGTTCTGGAAGTGGCTGCCTCGCTGGCGCGGGGACGCGATGCCAAGGAAGTGGGCGCGGAAGTTTCCGATGACCTGATCCAGGACGCTCTGCAAAAGCGTGTGTTGCGTTACGACAAAGCCGGAGAAGAGCACTACAACCTTATCTCCGCACTGCACAAATCCGTGCGCAATAGCGATCCTGACGCGGCCCTTTACTGGCTGGGTCGCATGCTCGAGGCCGGCGAAGATCCGCTCTACATCGCTCGCCGCGTGGTGCGAATGGCGGTGGAGGACATCGGGCTGGCCGATCCCAACGCTCTGGTGCAGTGCATGGCCGCCCGCGACGCCGTGGATTTTCTCGGCATGCCCGAAGGGAACCTGGCGCTGGCGCAATCCGTGGTCTATCTATCCGTGGCGCCCAAATCCAATGCGCTATACACCGCTTACAGCGAAATTCAGGGCGACGTGGAGCGCACCGCTGCCGAACCTGTCCCCCTCCACTTGCGCAATGCGCCTACGGGATTGATGAAGGGGTTGGGATACGGACAGGGTTACCAGTACGCCCACGATCTGGAAGACAAAGTGGCCGACATGCAGTGTCTGCCGGACAACCTCACCGATCGGGTCTATTACCGGCCCACCAGCCAGGGCGTGGAAAAGCGCATCCAGGAGCGTCTGGAAGAGATCAAACGGCGGCGGTCCAGAAAGGCGCCTCCGGAACCCTGAAAACAGAATCCAGCGCCCAAACTCCCGCATCCAATTGAATGTAAGGCTCTATCTGTTTCCCAAGTTCAGCAAGGAGGTTGGATCCATATGGCCGCAAGCCCAAGACCTCTTGTTTCGGACACGACCACCATCCGGCCGGTGCAACTCGACCAGGTCGAACACCTGCTTAAATTGCAGAAATGGGCGCACAAGATCACGTCCATTCTCGACCTCGATGAGCTGATCACCAAAATTGTCGACGACGTTGCTGCGGCATTCTGTTGCGTGGAAGCCACCATCTATTTGCACGACGAAGAGCGCGGCGAACTGGAGATGGCGGGCGTCCATGGCTGTACCCTGCACGACAAGGGGTCGCGGTTGAAAGTGGGCAAGGAAGGCATGGTGGGTTACGTTGCATCCACCGGGCAGATGCGCTACGCACCCGATGTGCGGAAGGACCCCTACTACATTGCCTGCGAGGAAGCAGCGCTCTCCGAAGTGGCCATTCCCCTGCTGGTAGACGGCCGGCTGGTGGGCGTGTTCGCGGCTTCACATCACGAACTGGATGCCTTCACGCGCGAGCATCTGCGATGGTTGCAGGGGCTGTGCGAACACGTCGCGGTCGCGGTGCACAATGCGCGCCGCTTTCAGCATGAACGGCACCAACGGCAGAAGATGACCCAGGAGGCCAGCGAAGCGCGTGCCATCCAAGAGGCACTATTGCCCAAGAGTTCCCCGTATATTCCCGGCTTCGCGGTTTCCGGCCTTTCGATTCCGGCTGGCGCAGTCGGCGGCGACTGGTACGACTTCATTTCGTTCGACGACGGCTGCTGGGGTCTGGTGCTGGCGGATGTTTCCGGAAAGGGCACGGCCGCAGCTCTGTTGATGTCCGCTACCCGCGGCATGCTGCGCTCCCTGGCGCAGACCTGCAGCGGTCCGGGAGAAGTTCTCACCCGCCTGAATCGTTTGCTGGTCGAGGATTTTCCTTGCGGAAAATTTGTCACCATGCTGTTGGCTGTGCTGAATCCGTCGACCCGCGAATTGACTTTTTCGAGTGCCGGCCATCTGCGCCCGCTGCTGGTCGATGATCAAGGTGCGCGCTTTCTGGATAGTGAACGCGGCATGCCGCTGGGCCTCGGCACGGGAGAATTCTCCGAGAGCCGGGTACAACTCTCCAAAGGCTCGCGTCTGGTTTTCTACAGTGACGGAATTACGGAGGCCACCGGCCAGTCCGACGAAGAGTACGGCGCAGAGCGGATGCGTGACCATGTGCTGCAACCTGGAGCATGCGCGGAGAGTATCCTGGCCAACGTTCGTGCCTTCGCGAACGGCGAAGGCTTACATGACGACGCGACGGTCATTTTCGTGAGCGCCTAAAAGCATAAACCACCAAGGACACGAAGTACCACGAAGAAGATCCCATCCAATTTGGATTTCCTGCGTGGTACTTCGTGGTTTATGCAGTGGACTTACCCAAATCGGGCGTGGTGTTCTTTCAGAATGCAGCGATCCATCACAACGAAGATTCCGGCCTGGCGGGCTTTCTGCGCCGCTTTTTGGTGAATGACTCCCTCTTGCATCCAGATCACGGGTATCTTCAGGCCGATCGCCTGGTCCACAACCTCTTCCACGAATTCAGGCCGTCGGAAGATGTTGACGACGTCAATTTTCTCCCCGACTTCAAGCAAAGACCCGTACGCCTTTTCGCCCAGCGAGCCGTGGATCTTCGGATTCACCGGAATGATGCGATAACCGTGTGTCTGCATATAGGCCGACACTCCATGACTGGGGCGTAGCGGGCTATTGGAGAGCCCGACGACAGCGATGGTCCGGGGGCGCTTGAGCAAGTCCGTGATGGGGTCAGACTCAGGCAACGAAGCCATCCAGGGATTGTAGTGCGCCAGTCGCTGGGAAGCCAGTCCAGGGTAGATCAGCGCTTAGCGTTGCTCTCCATCTTTTGCTTGAACATCTTTGTGGCCAGCTTGCGGACCGTATCTGAAATCTCTTTGTTGTTGGAAAGGTTGCGAAGATCGCCGACCAGCAGGTTCTTCATGAGCGAGAGTGAAAGATCCAAAGGAGTGCGCGGGTTGAAAACCAGATTGCGCACGACCGCATAATTCTTTGCGAAGCGTCGCTTCATCGGGATGCCGCGAAGCACCGCTTCCAGCACATTTTTCTGGGTGGCAAATCTTTCCACTTCGCCATCGCTGATCTTGGGCGATTCCAGGACCGCCAGGGCCACGATCTTGGTGCCGTCGCGGATCAGCAGCGACCGCTCTTCCTTCGAGCCCTTCATGGCCAACTGAATACGGCCTTTGATGTCCAGCTTGGCAATTTTCTGCAAAGCGCTACCCCGTTCCTCCTTGGGGGACAAATGGGCCTTTTTGGATGGCGCTTTTTTGGCGGCCGCTCCCGCCCCACTGCCGCTGGATGCGGTGGCTGTAGCCGCCTGCCCGGCCAGGGGATTGTCAGACCCTGAGAATTCTTCGTGAATGCCACCGATCGGTTGGTAGCCGTGGTCAGCCTCGACCGCGATCTCGTTCGCGTGCTCGGCGAAATAGGCCAGAACGCCTTCATCAAGCACAGTGTCGGCTTCCGGAACCTCGTCCGCAGATGCTGCCTGAAATACTTCCTCTGCGGCGGCTGCCGCTTCCTCCCGCACCTCGTCCGGCGCTGAGGTCGCCGCGGGGGCTTCGGCCTCGGGAGCAGGGGGCTCGAGTTTGCTCCGAATGCTCTCTGACTGAATTCCGCTCAAGCCGGGATTCGAGAGCAGCGCGTTCAGAATGTCATGAGCCCGGTTGACGCGTTCGCTCTTCAACATCACATCGACCGCGTCGCGTCCGGCGCCCGCCGCCATTTCGAGCAGCGATCCTTCCGATACCGATGGGTTTTCCAGTAGGGCCGGCAGCAGCGCCGGCCGCAGGTTTTTCGGCGAAACCATGTAGTCCAGCACTTCTTTGGGGGTGGTCAGAGCGCTGGCAGCGGCCCGCGATGCGGCTTCATCCCAGCCTGCCAGCGTGAGTTGAGCCTGCTCGCTAAAAACCCTGTTGTGGACAGCGAGATGCACCAGGATTTCGATCATCTCCAGGGGAGGAACGGAGAGCGACCCCTTGGCGGCAGACTGCATCAGGTTCGACGGCACCGCTGACGCGCGGATTAGATCGACCATGCGGGCCATAATGCCGAACTCCTCCTATTGTGCTTTGTTCACGTTCTGCTTCTCGCCGCGCCGCATGCGCAAATAGGCGCGGATAAATGGGTCGATGTCGCCATCGAGCACCCGGTCCACGTCGCCGACTTCCATCTTCGTGCGGTGATCCTTGATCATGCGATAGGGCTGCAAGACGTAAGACCGGATCTGTGAACCGAAATCAATGTCGAGCTTGGAGTCTTCAATCTTCCGGGTGACCTCGCGCTGTTTCTCCAGCTCGAATTCATACAGCTTGGATTTCAGCATGCTCATGGCGCGTTCCCGGTTCTTGTGTTGCGACCGCTCATTCTGGCAACTCGCCACCAAGCCTGTGGGAATATGCGTAATGCGCACGGCTGAATCGGTGGTGTTCACGTGCTGTCCGCCCTTGCCGCTGGAACGGTAGGTATCCACGCGCAACTCTTCCGGCTTGATTACGATTTCAATGCTGTCATCGATTTCGGGCGAGACGTAGACACTGGCGAATGAGGTATGGCGGCGCTTGGCTTGATCGAAGGGCGAAATGCGGACCAGGCGGTGGACTCCAATCTCGCTGGTCAGCAGACCGAAGGCGTACTCGCCATTCACGGCGAAAGTCGCGGATTTCAAACCTGCTTCTTCACCCGGCTGGTAGTCGTAGAGAACAGTCTGGAAGCCGCGCCGTTCTCCCCAGCGAAGATACATACGCAGCAGCATGTCGGCCCAGTCCTGCGATTCCGTGCCGCCCGCCCCGGGATGAATGGTCACGATGGCATTGCGGCCATCGTTTTCGCCGGCGAGCAGACTCTCGGTCTCAAGGCGATCGACCAGATTGCGCAGCCCATCAATCTCGCGCCGCAGGTCGGCCTCAACATTTTCCCCTTCGCGCCCCAGATCGAAGTAGGCGGATATGTCGTCCCCTCGTCGCACCAGGTCAACCTCGATCGCCAGTACGTTCTCCAGGCGCTTCTTCTGCCGCATGACCTGTTGAGACTTTTGTGGATTCGACCAAAGACCTGGGTCAGCGGCTTGCTTGTCGATTTCGGCTAGCTGCTCCTGAAGCTTACCGGCGTCAAAGGTACTCCCGAAGATCACGGACTTGGTCCTTCAGACCGGCGTATTCGTGTTCAAGCTCTTCATTCATGATTAGATTCGGTCCTGGCGCGGAACCGGAAATTGAGCAGAAGTCCCGCTACAGAAATTATCGCACACAGGTAAGCGAACCAATCACCGTGACGGGTGTAGAACGTGGTTACGTTGGTGATGGCGTATGGGGCATCGAGAGTGGCCCGGACCTTGCGCGGGATGCTGGAAACAACTCTCCCGTAAGGATCGACGGAGGCGGTCACTCCGGTGTTGGTGTCGCGCAGCAGCCAGCGGTCATTTTCGACGGCGCGCATGCGGGCCTGTTTCAGGTGCTGGGCGTAGGCCCCGCTGTCACCATACCAACCATCATTCGAGATGTTCACGAAAACTTCGGCGCCATTGGCGGCCAGTTGCCGGATTTCGTCGGGAAAGATCGACTCATAGCAGATGAAGACGCCGAGCTTGTTGCCGGCCAGTAGCGCCGCCCGCGACGTCCCGGGCGAGAAATCACCCACTTCCTTGGTCAGGCCGCCGGCAAACCCGAACACACGCTTGAACGGCACATACTCGCCAAAGGGAACCAGGTGCATCTTGTTGTATCGCCCCACCCACTCGCCGGCCGGATCGACCAAACTTCCGGAGTTAAAGAGCTCGGTGGCGCGTTCCGGAGTCTCGCCTGCATTGCGAATGCCCAGGCTTCCTACCAGCATCCAGGTTTGCGCCTGGCGGGCAATATTGCTGACCGTATCCCGGAGCATGGGATCGGTGCTATAGAACGGCGCCGGCGACTCCGGCCACACAATCAGATCCGGGCGCACCGACCGAGCCGATGCCGCTGGCGGTTGTTCCTGGCCAGTCACATTCAGGTCGGGCGCACTCAAGCTGATTCGGCCTAAGTCCCGCAGCGTGCCCTCGAAATATTCCTTGGTCCAGTCGCCTCCCTGGAGGACGGGAATGTTCTGCTGCACTAGTCGAGCGGTGTGGTCCGTGGGCAGAGCCGGCGGACTGATCAATTGTCCGGCTTGCAGCACAACGATGGCGGCGGCTGTTGCCAGCAACAGCGGGTTGCGCTTGCTGCGCTCGCCTCTCGACGTGCGAAGCACGAAGGCGGCGGCCAGGGCCGTGTTGACCACCATGATTTCGAAGGACAGCCCGTACACGCCGGTCACCGTGGCAATGTGCGCGAGCGGGATATTGTCGACCTGGGAAATGCCGAGCAGGTTCCAGGGGAATCCCGTGATGCGAGTACGGGCCAGCTCCACCGCGACCCATGCGAACGGCGCGAGAAGAAGGGCCCGGCGGCTGAACGGATTGGTGGCGTCGCCGGCGTCCGGACTTGCCAGCAGGCTGATCAGCAAACCAAAGACGCCGTGATAGATAGCAAGGTAGAGACAGAAAAGAAACAGCAGCCCAGCGGCGGCAAGCGTGCCCACGCCCCCGTACTGACGCATGGTGTTGTAGATCCAGTAGCAAGTTCCGGCGTACCAGAGGATGCCGCAGGCATAAGCCAGAAGAAAAGCTTGTCCCGGCCTTGCGGGAAGCAGTTTGACTCCAGCCAGGAGCTGCAAAGTGTCCGGTTCCCGGGCCCTCAATAGCGCAATCAGCAGAGGAGCGACCGCCGCCCAGTCAAGGAAATACAGATCGGGCAAGGGGAAGATCAATATCTGCAGGACGGCCGACAGCAGGACCAGCAGCCACGCGCTGTTATGAATTCGCCACAAGCTGCAAGCATAACAAAATGCTTACGCTCTTCCTTGTGCGCCGCAGAATCGAAAAAGTAGGGTCGGCGTCCTGCCCGCCCATCGGGCCGGCCGGAGGCCGGCGCTACTTGGTTCGATTCCGCGAGCACGCAGTGGTAACTTCTCCCGCTGATTGGGCACATTCGATTTTTCGATCCGCGACGTGCCTTCCCTTTGGGCTAAGATGTGGGGCTCGTATGGGGCCTCTCCTCAGGGATAGAATTCTTCTGCTACAGTTCATAAGGATCGTTTATGACTCGCCGCCGGATGGCGACGATTGCGGTACGCATATCAGCTAGCCCGCCTCGCAATGGCATCTCCTCCACAACCCGCGGACTCAACCAGTAGCCGCGTTCGCATCGTCGTCGCGACGTCGGTAATGCTGACGTTCATCTCGTACTGGCGAGCGGCGGCCATCGTGTTGAACGACCTCGGGTCGTCCGCCTTCTATGCCGCGGGTATCGCGGAGCAGGCCATCGGGAAATCGGCCCCCTGGTTCATCCTGGCGGTGATGCTGTTCTCGTTCGCGGTGCGCGCGGTTTACGTGGAAAGTTGCTCCATGTTCGTCCGCGGGGGCGTCTATCGCGTTGTCAAAGAGGCGCTGGGTGGCACTCTGGCCAAGATCAGCGTGTCGGCTCTGATGTTCGATTACATCCTGACCGGCCCGATTTCGGGGGTCTCCGCGGGTCAATACATCGCGGGATTGATCAACGACACCTTTGCCACCGCCGAGGCCCACGGATGGATACCGCGCGCCCTGCACAACATGTTTCACGGGACGCCCCATGTCGATGTGAACTGGACTTCCGTTATCTTCGCCCTGATCGTGACGATTTACTTCTGGTGGCAGAACACCAAGGGCATCCAGGAATCCAGCGAGAAGGCGCTACGTGTGATGCAGATCACCACGGTGATGGTGGTCATCCTGCTGGGCTGGTCTGCACTGACCCTGCTGAAGCAGGGATACCAGTCGGTACCGTTGCCCACCGCCGATAGCCTGAAATTCAGCGCCGAAGCACTCGGCTTTTTGAAGCACACCGACCTGGCGCACGGACTCGCCTCCAAGTTCGCCATTCTCGGCATCCTGATCGCCTTCGGCCACTCCGTGCTGGCCATGAGCGGGGAGGAATCGCTGGCCCAGGTCAATCGCGAGCTGGCCCATCCCAAGCTGAAGAACCTGAAGCGCGCAGCCATCATCATCGCGGTCTACAGCTTCGTTTTCACCGGACTCACGGCGCTGCTGTTCGTGATGATTATTCCGGACTCGGTGCGGGTCCCGATTTATAAGGACAACCTCATCGCCGGACTGGCCATGTATCAGTACGGGCCCCTGTTGCTGCGACTGGCTTTCCGTGCGTTCGTGGTGGTGGTGGGCTTTCTGATCCTGTCCGGCGCGGTCAATACCGCGATCATCGGTTCCAATGGCGTCCTCAACCGCATTTCGGAGGATGGTGTTCTCACCGACTGGTTCCGGCAGCCGCATCCGCGCTTCGGCACCACCTACCGGATTGTGAACCTGGTAGTAGTGCTCCAGATTTTTACCATCCTGGTAAGCCACGGAAATGTCTACCTGCTGGGCGAGGCGTATGCGTTTGGCGTGATCTGGAGTTTCACCTTCAACAGCCTCGCCATGCTGGTGCTGCGCATCAAGTACAAGGGCGAGCGGGGCTGGAAGGTTCCGCCCAACATCAAGATCGCCGGCTACGAGCTGCCGGTGGGACTTTTCTCCGTTTTCCTGGTGTTGCTTTGCACTGCCATCCTGAATCTGTTCACCAAGTCGATTGCGACGGTGGCCGGGGTGGCCTTTGCCGGCGTATTCTTCCTGATCTTCACCGTTTCCGAGCGCTTGAACCGGAGTAAGCACGCGGCGGCCGAGCAGCACATGAAGGAACACTTCCAACTGCTGCAAAGCGATACGGTGGAGCGCACCGGACTGGGGATCCGTGCCGGGAATGTGATGGTCACGGTCCGCGATTACAACACGCTCAACCACCTGAAGTGGGCGCTGGAGCGAATCGATACCAAAGAACAGGACATCGTGGTCATGTCCGCGCGCGTGAGTCAGTTTGGTTCCGCAGCCTACGATCTTTCCACCGAGCAGATCTTCAGCGACTACGAGCAGCAGTTGTTTACGCGCGCGGTGTCGGTGGCTGAGGGTTTTGGCAAGCACGTTTCGCTGCTGGTGGTGCCGGCTCGCGACCCCTGGTCGGCGATTGTGCAGACCGCCAACAATCTGGAAGCTTCCGCCGTGGTCTCAGGGCTCTCGAGCAAGATGAGCGCACAGGAGCAGGCTTTCTACCTGGGACATGCCTGGGAGGCAATGCCCGAGCCCAAACGGCAATTCATCTTCCAGGTTGTTTACCCCGATCTCAAAGTTGATACCTTCCACATAGGCCCGCACACGCCGTCGTTGAAAACCGAGGACGTCCATCTGGTCCACCGGTTGTGGTTGAACATCACGCGCGAGCCGGGTCTGGAGACGCTACATCACCACGATATCCTCACCGAGGCCCTCACTCGCTTTGCCCGCGAGTATGCCGGTCACGACCGGCAGGACATTCTGCGAGAGTTGCGCAAACAATCAGGAGTCACAGTGACATCCCGGGCTTTAGGCAACGACGGAGCCGGACTTACACAGGCCAACGTGCTCCCTCCCGCTGTGCCCCAGCCCGAGTGCAAAGACAGTGACGACGGTCCACCCACGCCGCCAGTAGTAGGACCATGAGGTTCGATGTAGACGCGAGCGCCCCGCTCGTGCGGCAGTGACACGAAATTGCCGGATGCCCCGCCCTTCGATTTTGCAGCGTGGGATTCCACAGACCCTTCCCTGTTGGGATTCTTTCTCACGTGACGACGCGCCGCTCCACCCAGGTGCAGTGGTGATCTCCATCACCCACCCTGTTCGCAAACTACGCGAAAAGGATGGGGCACCCGCACCTTGGTACCTTGCCCACTGCACAACCCTCTTCTATGATCGGAAGCAGGTAGGGTCAACATGCCCGATAAGAAGCCTTCCAAGCCAGTCGCCGAAAGTCCGATTGCCGACGTGTTCGAGGGCCGGCATCCCTCCCCGGGCGAGAAAGAGTGGGCGGAAAAAACTCTCTTGCCGACACTCGAAAAGTCCCCGGAAAAGCCCATCGGGGCAAACACAGGAATCAATCGCGACGAGCACGGACACGCTCGCTTTACCACCATCTCCGGTACCCCGGTTCGCCGACTCTACACCGCTGCGGATCTACCGGAAGACTGGAGCGCGGACAAATATCTGGGCTATCCCGGGCTGCCGCCGTTTACCCGCGGCATTCACGCCAGCGGATACCGCGGCAAGCTCTTCACCATGCGGCAATTCTCCGGCTTCGCCTCGCCGGAAGAAACCAACCAGCGCTACAAGTACCTGCTAGAAAGCGGAGGGAGTGGACTGTCGGTGGCTTTCGATCTCCCCACGCTCATGGGTTACGACTCCGATCACCCCGCGAGCGAAGGCGAGGTTGGCAAATGCGGCGTCGCCATAGACTCGCTCGAAGACATGGAAATTCTCTTCGGCGGCATCGATCTGGAAAAAACCACGGTCTCAATGACCATCAACTCGCCCGCATCAGTGCTCTGGGCGATGTACCTGGTGGTGGCCGAAAAGCAGGGCGCGGACTGGAAGAAGATTTCCGGAACACTGCAGAACGACATCCTGAAGGAATACATCGCACAGAAGGAATACATCTATCCCCCGGCGCCTTCGATGCGCCTGGTGGTCGACACGTTCGAGTTCGGCTCCAGATTCACGCCGAAGTTCAATACCATTTCCATCAGTGGATACCACATCCGCGAGGCGGGTTCAACCGCGCTGCAGGAGCTGGCTTTCACTCTGTATGACGGCGTCGAATATGTGGAGTGGGCCCAGCGGCGCGGCCTCGATGTGGATGACTTCGGCCCGCGCCTCAGCTTCTTCTTCAACGCCCACAACGACTTCTTTGAAGAGATTGCAAAATACCGCGCCGCTCGCAAGATCTGGTATCAGGTAATGAAGGACCGTTTCAAAGCGAAGAACCAGCGCAGTTGGCTGCTTCGCTTTCACACCCAGACTGCGGGAGTGTCGTTGCCGGCGCAGCAACCCATGAACAACATTGCTCGTGTTACCCTGCAGGCCATGGCAGCGGTCTTGGGCGGAACCCAGTCGCTGCACACTGATTCCTACGATGAAGCCTTGGCCCTGCCCACCGAAGAAGCGGCGCGGATTGCGCTGCGCACCCAGCAGATTATCGCCTACGAATCCGGTGTGACGCAGACCGTCGATCCTCTAGGTGGATCATATTTTCTTGAGACCTTGACGCTCGAAATGGAAAAAGGCGTCTTCGACTATTTCGGCAAGCTGGACGCCATGGGAGGCATGGTCAAAGCCATCGAGCGCGGATATCCCCAGAAAGAAGTCGCCGAAGCCTCTTACCAATACCAGCGCGCCGCCGAAGCCAAAGAAAAGATCATTGTGGGAGCGAACAAATTTGTGATCGAGGAGGAGCCGCCCCACACTCTTTACATCGACGAAAGCGTGGCGCGGCAGCAATCAGCAAAGTTGAAAGCTCTGAAAGGCCGGCGCTCGAATGAGGAGGTGCAACGATGTCTCGATGCCCTAAAGAAAGCTGCGGCCCAGGAGCCGCGATCGTCCGCGAACGGGAACATCTCATCGGCCAATACCATGCCATACATCGTGGACGCGGTTCGAGCCTATGCCACGGTCGGTGAAATCTGCGAAGCCCTGCGCGAAGTATTTGGAACCTATACGGAAGTGAGCATCACTTAGCTTGGTCCGTGTGGGGAGGGCCCTCGCTTGCCTGGATCTTCTCCGAACCGCTGCTCTATTTGAGGTCACAAATTGTGACCCCAAAATACGGCACCCCACTAATCTTGGATCACAAATTGTGATCTCAAACCAGGCGCTATACTTCATCTGATCTCATGCCAAAACGTCCGGCCATGCTCTCCGTGCCCGTAGAATCGCGAATCTTGATCGTGCGCCGCCAGAGGGTGATTCTGGATAGCGACCTCGCTGAACTCTACGGCGTCACTGTGAAGCGCTTGAACCAGCAGGTCAATCGTAACCAAGAACGCTTTCCCGCTGATTTCATGTTCCAACTTACTTCCACGGAGGACAAAGCTTTGAGGTTGCAAATTGCAACCTCAAAGAAAGGCCGTGGTGGCCGCCGCTACCTACCCTATGCTTTCACCGAGCACGGTGCGATCATGGCAGCGACCGTGCTCAATTCCCCTCAGGCTGTCGAGATGAGCGTGTTCGTCGTCCGCGCTTTCGTCCGCATGCGCGAGATGCTGGCCAAAAATCGCCAGCTGGCGGCAAAAATAAACGAGTTGGATCGGCGTCTGGAAACCCACGACACCACGATTCAGGACATTATCGAAGCCATCAAGGAACTCATGGTTCCGGAGGGACCGTCGAAGCGCAAAATCGGTTTTCAGCTGCCTCCCGGCAAGACGTGATGGCCCAGGCTTTCGCTGGGCGAGTCGCCCGCGGCCACACCATCACGAAGGCTATTTCCGGCGCTGCCGGTACAGGTTTCCATCCACTTGCTGCGCCATGGCTTCGACGTCCAGCGGTACTTCCAAAAACTTCGCAACGCTCTCCGCTGTCTCCCTAGGTTCGCGTAGGACAGCGTGGTAGTGTACCCGGCTGACCTTTACGTACGGTTTGCCATTGAGCCAACCATAGACGTCGGACAGGTGGTCCTGAAACGCGCGCGCCACCACGGAATTGTCCTCGCCCGGATCAAAATTCCCTCGCCGGCACAGCATCTCGTCCTGTGACGCCATCACTTCCGGCAAAGGGCGCTGCATGAAAATGACCCGATACTGATGCTGCGCCGGGAGCGAAAGCAGAAGCTGGGAGATTACTTTCACCGCCTTGCCTTCCGCTTCCGCAATGCAGCTGGGATCCTTGGGCAGTTGCTTGATGCGTTCCCACTCCAGATAACCCCGCGGGTTGTCAGCGTCAGCCCGTCGTTCGCCGTCAGAGAGGATCGACATGCCGCCCGCACCCAGCATCTGCATCATGAGTGAAGTGCCGGAGCGAGGCAGCCCAGAAACAATGGTGATCATAAGTTTCAATAGTAAACGCTGAGGCGCCTGTGTGGCCCGGATGGGTTCGCTGCGCGCCGCCATCTGCTATCCTCTTGGCCCTGATCCGCGTCAAATTATGGGCATGCGCAAAGCGGTCAACCATCTGAAGAAATCTGATCCCATACTCTCCGCCATTATCGAGCGTGTAGGCCCTTGCCGTATGGAATTTGGCCCGCCGGAATTCCACAGTCTGGCGGAGGCCATCGTCTATCAGCAGCTAAACGGCAAAGCGGCAGTGACTATTTTCAAACGTTTCGCTGCTCTGGCCGGAGACCCGGTTACACCGGAAGGCATACTCAAGCTGACTGACGCCCAGTTGCGCTCCGTGGGATTATCCAAACAGAAATCCTCCTACCTCAAAGACATGGCCGGACGCGCGGCCCGCAGCGAACTCGACTTCACGCGCTTGCCGGGAATGACCGATGACGAGGTCATCAAGCACCTGACCCAGGTCAAAGGCGTAGGCGTGTGGACTGCACATATGTTTCTGATGTTCACCCTGCGACGTCCCAATGTGCTGCCCACGGGAGACTACGGCATCCAGATGGCGATCAAGAAACATTACCAGAAGCGCAAGATGCCCAAACCCGAGGTGATGGCGAAGATCGCGAAGTCGTGGGAACCGTATCGTTCGGTGGCTTGCTGGTATCTGTGGCGAAGTCTGGATATAAAGACCATGTAGGGCAACGATTAGATTGAAGATTTTGGATTGTAGATTTAGAACCGTGTTTGCCCAGAGTTTGGTTTTCAATGTGAAATCTCAAATCCGCAATCTAGAGTCGCCAATCCCCTGTAACTGTGCACCTCCGCGCCCTCTGTGGTTAAATGGAGGTCGATGGCCGACCTGAAGATCCGCGTGCTGGTGGCAAAGCCCGGCCTCGACGGGCACGATCGCGGAGCCAAAGTCATCGCCCGCGCGTTGCGCGACGCCGGCATGGAGGTCATCTATACCGGCCTGCGCCAGACTCCGGAAATGATCGTAAATGCGGCGCTGCAGGAAGACGTTCACGTCATTGGACTCTCGATTCTTTCCGGCGCGCACAATGCCATCGTCCCGCGCGTGATGGACCTGCTCAAGCACAACAAGATGGACGATGTGCTGCTGGTAGTCGGCGGCATCATCCCCAACCAGGACGTGGAAAATCTCAAAAAGATCGGCGTGGCGGCCATTTTCCAACCCGGTACCTCCATGGACGACATCGTCCAGTTCATTCGCGGCAACGTCAAGCCTCGCAGTGTGCCCACGGCCACGTGAATTGATGGCCGAGATCAGCACTTCACGCCTCAAAGATATTCTCCAGCGCACGGTCGGGCCCACGCCGTGGTACTGGAAGACTCTTCCCGCGTTCAATTCGGTTTCTGGCCAGCGCTTCACCTGGACCCATCATGGCAGCCAGGGGCCGGTAGGCTATGTGGTTACTCTGGCTTTGCAGCAGGAACCAGACAAGCCCCGCCTCGCTCTGAATACATATTGCCGTCCGTTTTCCGTGCCGCCGGCCCACCTCGGAATCTGGTGCCCGGAAGGCCGCAGCATTCGCGTTGTTTGTTTCGACCCCGACCAACTCAAAGCTTTCGATCTCGCCGAAATTGCAGGCTGGTTCAAACCGTCGAGTGAGCGTATCTATTCAGCGGCAGCGCCTCTTGCGGAGTTTGAGATCTCCCTTGGCCTCGCCGCCGGTATGAACAAGATTGAAGTGCCCTCCGAATTGCAGACGGTGGACGAACTTATAGTTCCCACCAGTTATCCCGCCAAGAGTCCGGACGATCCAGCTTTCGCGCTATATGTCGTCTATCCCAACGCGGGGTTGGTCGAAGTCCTGCCGCAAAAATGGTTCACGGCCAGCCAATACCAGGTAGGGAAGCAATGGATTACACGGGCAGCGCGCGATCCCGAGTCGCATCGCATTTTTGGCGAGTGTTTTGGAAGCGGCAGCTTCCTTCTGGAGGAGGATGGATGCCGGCTGGAACGATGGCTGGAGAAGAGCGCTTAAATCTGAAATCTAGAATCCTAAATCTAAAATTCTTCACCAGTGCTCGTGGGTGACAAACATCCGTTTGCGCCGTCCTGCTCGGCTGTTATACCGTAACTTCTTTCAGATTCCCCACTCATGAACGAACGCATCGATCCCGGAATGCCCTCGAGTTCCACCGTTCTCGAGTCGCACATTGATCCCACTTCAGCGCGCTTTGAAGCCAACATGCGCTTCCTGGCCGACCTGGTTTCGCAGGTGCGCAATGAAGAGGAGAAGATCCGCGAAGGCGGTGGGCCCAAAGCCATCGAGAGCCAGCATAACAAGGGACGCCTGACCGCGCGCGAGCGCATCAATCTGCTGGTCGATCCCGGAACATTTTTCGAATTAGGCGCTTACAGCGCTCACGGTATGTATGAAGAGTGGGGTGGCGCTCCGGCTGCTGGAGTGATTACCGGGCTGGCGCGCATTCAAACCCGGCTGGTGATGATCATCGCCAACGATGCGACGGTGAAAGCCGGCGCATTCTTTCCCATGACGGCGAAGAAAGTGATTCGCGCCCAGAACATCTCGATTGAGAACCGTGTGCCGACGGTGTATCTGGTGGATTCGGCGGGAGTTTTTTTGCCGCTGCAGGAAGATGTCTTTCCCGATACCGACGATTTCGGCCGCGTCTTCCGCAATAACGCCGTGATGTCAGCCATGGGGATTTCGCAGATTGCAGCTATCATGGGCATGTGCGTGGCGGGCGGTGGCTACCTGCCGGTGATGTGTGATCACGTGCTCATGACCGATGGCAGCGGGCTTTTTCTCGCCGGACCAGCGCTGGTGCAGGCCGCCATCGGCCAGAAGGTTTCCGCCGACGAACTGGGTGGCGCCGCCATGCATTCCGCGATCAGCGGTACGGTGGATTTCCGCGAGCCCAACGACGAAGCCTGCCTCACCCGTATTCGCGCCATCATCGAGAAATGGGGATATCGCCGGCAGTCTCCTTGGGACCGCCGCAAGCCGCAGCCGCCGGCGCTGGCCTCGGAGGAGATTTACGGCATTTACGATTCTTCTCCGGCGCGTCCCTATGACACAAAAGAAATCCTGGCCCGCATCCTGGACGGCAGCCGCTTCGACGAGTACAAGTCTGAATACGGCAAGACCATCATCTGCGGTTATGCGCGCATTGGCGGTTTTGCAGTGGGGATTGTGGCCAACCAGAAGCTGCACGCACAGCAGACTGATCACGAAGGCCACAAACGGCTTGAGTTCGGCGGCGTTATCTACACCGAGTCGGCGGAAAAGGCCGCCCGCTTCATCATGGACTGTAACCAGAACCTCGTACCCCTCGTCTTCTTACACGACGTAAACGGATTCATGGTGGGGCGGGACGCAGAGTGGAGCGGCATCATCAAGGCCGGGGCTAAGCTGGTGAACGCGGTGTCGAACTCGGTCGTCCCCAAGATTACGGTGATCATCGGAGGCTCGTTTGGAGCCGGACACTATGCCATGTGCGGCAAAGCCTATGATCCGCGCTTCGTCTTTGCCTGGCCGACCGCGCGCTACGCGGTCATGAGCGGTGATTCCGCGGCCGGTACACTGGTCGAAATCAAGATCAAACAGCTCGAGCGCGCCGGAAAGAAATTGAGCGAGGAAGAGCGCAAGGAATTGTACGAGTCCGTAAAGAAAACCTACGACGAACAGACCGATCCGCGCTACGGCGCGGCCAGGTTATGGATCGATAAGATCATCGACCCCGTCGAAACGCGAGATGCGATCGCACAAGCGCTCGAAGCCGCCGCGTTAAACCCGGACGTGGCCGAGTTCAGGGTCGGGGTGCTGCAAACATGATTGCAAGAGGGCCAAGGATTTGCGCGGATCTTCACGGATCAAAAACAAATCAGAATAGAGAGGGTTATCCGTGAGATCCGTGAAGATCCGGGGCTGATTTTGCATGTCGAATTCCGTAAAACTCGTCGAATGTCCGCGCGACGCCTGGCAGGGGTTGCAAGGGCAGATTCCCGCTTACATCAAGACGGACTACTTGAAGGCGCTGATCAGTGCGGGGTTCAAGCACATTGACGCGGTTTCTTTCGTTTCGGCGAAAGCCGTTCCGCAAATGGCCGATTCGGAAGAAGTGCTGAAGGAACTCGATCCGCCCGATGATGTTGAAATTATCGGGATCGTGGTCAACGAAAAAGGGGTCGAGCGGGCGATTACCACCGAGTCGGTGCGGACGGTGGGCTTTCCCTATTCCGTTTCGCCGACGTTTTTGCAGAACAACCAGCGCCAGTCGCTCGAAGACGCGATTGACGAACTGGAGAAGATCAAGAACAAGGCCGAAGCTGCCGGCCTCGACACGGTGGTGTACATCTCCATGGCATTCGGCAATCCATACGGCGATCCCTGGAACATCGGTGAAGTCGTCGATGCCGTGGACTTGCTTGAATCCGCCGGCGTTCGCACCATTTCTTTGGCGGACACGGTCGGCCTCGCCGGACCAGCGCAGATCCGCGAATTATTTTCGGCGGTGAATTCGAAGTTCGACTATCTGGAGATTGGCGTGCATTTGCATAGTCGTCCCGACCAGGCGGCGGAGAAGGTTCTGGCCGCGTATGATGCGGGCTGCCGCCGTTTTGATTCGGCATTGGGCGGACTGGGTGGATGCCCCTTCGCGCAAGATGCCTTGGTGGGAAATATCGCCACCGAAAGCGTCGTGGAAGCGCTGCAACAAGGAGGAGCGGAGTTGCCGCCGCTGAAATCTCTGGATGTGTTGCTGAGAATTACAGCAGAGTTGGCGGCCCGTTATACCGAGTCTTCAGCTGCCGACTGATGCGCCAACATGGAATATAAGACAATTCAGCTCGCCTTTGATTCCGGCGTTGCCACCATTACGCTCAATCGTCCGGAGAAGCGCAATGCCATTAGTCGCGCGCTGGTCGAAGAGCTGCTGGCTGCTCTTGATGAGATCGAGAAATCTGCCGCGCAGGTGGTCATACTAACGGGCGCAGGCAAGGCTTTTTGCGCGGGCATGGACCTCGACGAGTTGAAGGCCCTGCTGGAGAAAACGCACGATGAGAACGTGCAGGACTCATCGCGCATGGCTCGCATCTTTCGCCGCATTTACGATTTTCCTCTGCCCACGATTGCTGCGGTGAACGGCGCCGCCATTGCCGGCGGCACGGGCTTTGCCACCATGTGCGATTTCACCCTGGCCGTCCCCGAAGCCAAGTTTGGCTACACCGAAGTTCGCATCGGGTTTGTGCCGGCCATCGTTTCCTCGATGCTGGTCTGGCAGGTGGGACACAAGGTCGGGCGCGACCTGCTGCTGACGGGACGGTTGATCGACGCCGCCGAAGCTCATGCGTTTGGCCTGGTCAACGAAGTGGTCGAGCCGCCGCACCTGATGGCCCGGGCCCGCGAACTGGCGGCCCAGCTCATGGACAACAGCCCGTCGTCGGTGCGGGCGACCAAACGCCTGATCAACGGATTCATATCCGCTCAGCTTGACCATCAGATTGCTAAGGCGGTGCAGGACAACGCACGCATTCGTGCAACTGCCGATTTTCGCGAAGGCATCACGTCGTTTCTGGAAAAGCGCAAGCCGCGCTGGAGCAATGAGTGAACCACCAAGGAGTGAGCGCGCGAACCAACCGTGGCGGAGTGGTCTCAGAAAGCCGGCTGCGAGTGCGCTACGCGGAGACCGATCAGATGGGAGTGGTCTATCACGCCAATCACTTCATCTGGTTCGAAATCGGCCGTGTCGACCTGATGCGGCAGCTCGGATTTAGCTATCGCGATCTGGAACGGGACCACGGATGCTTCATCCCGGTGGTGGATGCGCGCTGCCGCTACAAGGCGCCGGCAAGGTATGACGATGAGATCATCGTCCGCACCCATCTACGAAACGTGCGCGAATCCGTGATTCATTTTGGCTACGAGTTGGTGCGGGCTGACAATAACGAATTGCTGGCGGAAGGCGAGACCATGCATATGATCCTCGATTCAAAAATGAAGCACGCGCCGTTGCCGAAAATTTACCTAAAGGCGTTCCGCCGCGCCATAGGGAAGTAGGATCTTGAAAAAAGAAACCAGAAACTGGAAACTGATTTGAAAGCCTTACACATTAGCGGGAAAGACCTTACTCTCGAAGCGGTCCGGGAGGTGGCGGTCGAACGCCGCGCCGTCCTGCTTGACCCCGATGCTCGCGAAGCGGTCGACCGCGCTCGCGCGGTGGTGGATGCGCTGGTAGCGGAAAACCGCGTGTCTTACGCAATCACCACGGGGGTGGGCAAACTCGCCGACGTCCGCATTGCTGGCGACCAGATTCGAGAGTTGCAGCTCAATCTGGTGCGCTCACATGCCGGAGGGATAGGCGAGCCGCTTTCCGCCGCTGAAACTCGCGCCATGATGTTGCTGCGGGCAAATTCACTTTCCAAGGGACATTCCGGAGTGCGCGGGGCTGTCATCGATACGATTTGCGAGATGCTGAATCGCGGCGTAACCCCGATGGTGCCCTCGCAAGGCAGTGTAGGCGCCAGCGGCGACCTTGCTCCACTGGCGCACTTGGCGTTGGCGCTCATCGGCGAGGGCGAGTGCCTGGACGAAAAGGCTTCGCGAGTTCCCGCTGGTGAAGCAATGCGGCGCACTCAGATCAAGCCGCTGGTGCTTGAAGCCAAGGAGGCGGTCTCCTTGATCAACGGGACGCAGGCGATGCTGGCAGTCGGAATTCTGGCGCTGCTTGCGGCCGAGATCCTGGCCGACACGGCGGATGTCATCGGCGCGCTCTCGCTCGATGCGTTGCGGGGCACAGACGTGGCCTTCGACGAACGCATTCATCAGGCGCGTCCGCACCCGGGCCAACTCCGGACGGCGGCGAATTTGCGCAAGATGCTCGAAGGCAGCTCGCTTCGCGATTCGCATCGCGACTGCGACCGCGTGCAGGATGCTTACTCTCTGCGTTGCATGCCACAAGTCCACGGCGCAGTTCGCGACACGCTGGCCCATTGTCGCGAGGTCATGGAAATTGAGGTCAACTCGGCGGTAGACAATCCGCTGGTCTTCATGAAAGGCGCCACGCCTCACTCAGGGGCGAACGTCCTGGTTGACCCCGCGGAGCGAAGCTCCGCCAGCCTGGACGCCGACGTGATCTCTGGCGGCAACTTCCACGGCCAGCCGCTGGCTTTCGCTCTAGATTTTCTAGGCATCGCCCTGAGCGCGCTGGCGGGCATCTCCGAACGAAGATTGGAGCGCCTGGTAAACCCAGCCCTGAGTGAAGGCCTGCCGCCATTTCTGGCTGCTAGCGCGGGTCTGAATTCCGGATTCATGATGGCGCAGGTCGCCGCCGCGTCACTGGTCAGCGAGAACAAAGTGTTGGCGCATCCGGCCTCGGTGGATTCGATTACCACATCTGGCAATAAAGAGGACTACGTCTCCATGGGAATGACGGCCGCCCTGAAGCTGAAGCGGATTGTCGAGAATTCACGCAATGCGATGGCGATTGAATCCATGGCCGCGGCCCAGGCCCTGGATTTCCTGGCTCCGCTTAAGACCTCGAAGCGGGGACAAGCCGCGCACGCCACCATTCGTTCGGTGTGCGCGACCATGGTCAAGGACCGAGTGATGTATCAGGACTTTGCCCGGGTCGCCAATCTGATTGCCAGCGGCAAGGTTGCGGAAGCCCTGCGGTAGCGTAACTCGCTGTGTGGGGGCCGGGTCTTCGACCCAGCCGGACCGAGCGCAGCTCGGCAAGATTTTGACGCGGGCGATCTGAAAGGTGAACTTAGTGCCACAGACCAAGAAAACCGAGCCGAGCCTTGTTCGGCTTGGACGGGTCAGAGACCCGTCCCCACACGGCCAGCGGCTATGCCGACTTCGCGGCGCTGCCGTTTAACCCTAGCTTGTCTGCGATTCCTTTCAGCGCTTCTACACAGAACGCGATGTGCTCTTCCAGATCTACCCCCAGATCCGCGGCGCCGTTTACGACGTCCTCACGCTTTACGCCCCGGGCAAATGCCTTGTCCTTCATTTTTCGTCGGACTGACTTCGCGTCAACTTCCGCCAGGGATTTTCCCGGCTTGACCAGGGCGCAGGCGGTGATGAATCCTGCCAGTTCGTCGCAGGCAAAGAGAGCTTTTTCCATCCCGGAGTCGCGGGTCACGCCCGAATATTCGGCGTGCGACATGATGGCGCGGCGTATCTCGTCTGAATAGCCCCGCTCTTTCAATATTTCGTTGCCCTTGTAGGGATGATCGTCGAGGCTGGGATACTTTTCGTAATCGAAGTCGTGGAGCAGGCCGACCACACCCCACAACTCTTCGGCGGGGGCTGAGCCAGGATGAAATTTCCGCGCATAAGCACGCATGCAGGCCTCGACCGCCAGCGCGTGCTTGCGCAAACTTTCCGACTGGGTGAACTCAGTTAGTAAACCCCATGCCTGCTCTCGATCATTCATGGTTTCTTACCTGTTTTCTCGGGTTTTTCTCCAGCTGGTTTTGCTTTTACCATGACACGTTTTGTGTTTGACCCCGGAATGTTCTTGACATCCACAGGTGTTGTACCTCAGATTACGCTCCAGGTTGGAACGAAGATTTTTTTCGTTCGAGTTTTTCGTTCCAGGAGAAGCCCCGCTCTGGCCCTCCCACACCTAGATGGCCACTACCCTTGCACCAGTAGATTCAAGGGAAGTAGTTCGTTGCGATCACTGCCTGTTGGTCCAGTTCCGAACTTCCAATGATCTTTGCCGGCGTTGCCATGCCTCGTTAGACGAGGACGAGCCGGAACCCGTCATAGCCCCACCACCGCCACAGATGATGCCGGCGAATGGCAATGGCCGGGGACATCTGAACCTGGCGACTTCGATCCGGTCACTCCGGTTGCGGAGCGGGCTCAGCCAGCGGCAACTGGCAGCGCGCATGTCGGTCCCGCGGACCTATGTGTCGAAGATCGAAAATGAAAAGGCGACCCCGACCCTTTCCTCACTGGAACGGCTGGCACGCGCGCTCGAAGTCACTGTACCCGACTTGCTTTCGGGCGGCGAACGCAACCGCCAGGAAGAAATCGGTGAACTGATGAAAGATCAGTTTATCGCGGAACTGATGCCGTTCGTGTCGCAACTGAACGGGATGCAGTTGTCGAGTGTACTGGCGCAGGTCCGTGATTTGACCCTGCGTCCGCGCCGCAGCGCTTAGGCAGAAAATGTGGACGCTCGCGCCCACACCGAAAACGATTTTTATCCGGGCAACCACCAACTGAAACCGGGGCCGCAAGGCCCCGGCTTTTTCTTGGTGTGCCTATTTTCCCCCCAGGTAGGAATCCTTGTACTCCAGATAATTCTTGGCGTATCGCAGGATCGTTTCCTGGTCCTTCCCTTGCAGCTTGCGGCGGAATTTTCCCGGAGAACCTACCCACAGCGACCCCGGCTCGACAATCGTTCTCTCCGGTATCAGCGTGCCGGCCGCGATGATCGAGCCCTCGCCAATGCGTGTCCCATTCAGGATGATCGAGCCCATACCGATCAGGCAGCGGTCTTCAATGGTGCAGCCGTGCAGCGTCACGGTGTGGCCGACTGTCACGTACTCGCCGAGGAAAACTCCGTACTGCTCTTTCATGCCATGCAGCACGCTGCCGTCCTGCACGTTTGAATGAGCGCCTACGCGAATGGAGTGGACGTCACCGCGCAACACGGCATTCATCCAGATGCTGGCGTGCTCGCCAAGAATCACGTCGCCGATGATCTGCGCCGAATCGTCGACGTAGCAGGACTGCGGAATTATGGGCGTTGTTCCTTTGTAAGAACGAATCATGGCAGGTCAGGAAAAAATCGAACATAACACGGGTGTGGCTTTGGGCGTAAGAGTCCTGCTAGGTGCGCACCATGAGCAGCAGCCGAACTACGTGCCAGCAGTGAGACTTCGGCGTTCCAGCAACACCACGTCACGCCACCGCCCATGCATGCATCCCAGTCGTGAACGAGTACCGACGATCCGGAATCTGGCGTCGGTGTGGAGTTTTATGCTAGCTGTGTTTTCCGGGAAGATGCCAGCCTGCAGAGTCCAGATGCCCTCGGCTTCCGACTCGACGATGAGTCTTGCCATCAGGCTTGCTCCAACGCCGCAACCTCGCACCGCCTCCGCAACGTAGATACTGACTTCCGCCACGCCGCGATACACCGCCCGGCTGGACACCGGACTGAGCGCGGCCCATCCGACGACTTCCCCTTCCGCCCGCGCGACCAGGCGGCATCCGCGCAGATGGGCCGCGTTCCATTCTTCCCAGTCAGGAGCGGTCTGCTGGAAGGTAGCATTTCCAGTTGCGATGCCCTGCGAATAGATCGAGCGCACCGCGTCCCAGTGTCCCGCGACCAGTGGTTCGATTGCGATTGGTCGATCGGTTGACTGTCGATTCATTGGCTCATTGTAGAGAAGTTCCTTGCTGGATCGAAGGGTCCGTGAAGAATGTAGGGTCGAGTCAAACGCGGCGGACAACAGTGTCCGCCCCAAGCGTTGCAGTGCCGACACTCGACTTCTAATTCTAGTTTTCTGTAGGCACCGGCACCTTGGGCACGGCAGGCACTTTGGGGATGGCGGGTATCTTGGGCAGTTTGGGGAGAGGTGGCACTTCCGCTACTACTGATCCTTTGCGGAGTTCGATGCCGCCGTGCTCGTTGTTGATTACCAGGTGGGGGCCGCCTTCTCCGACGGTGCCGTTGGCAGTGGCCTGGTCGTTACCGTTCTCGATTTTCAGCGCGCTAAAGTCGGATTCGATTTCGCCACCGCGAGAGTGGGCATCCAGCTGGAAGCCGGCTTTGTCGGGAAGGTAGATCTGGACATCACTGTTGCGGTTGCTTAGTTGCATGTTGCCCAACTTACTCATGTGAATCTCGACAGCCCCGTTTTCGTTCTCCAAGCGAACGTTTCCATCGACTCCGCTCAGCCGGACATCCTTCGAACGCGTGAGCAGGCGGAAAGGACCGATCAAGTCGTTGGCCCGCAGGTCTCCGGAATCCATGTCCAAGTCTCCGTTCAGCCGGGAAAACTCCATGTCGGTGCGGGCGGACTTGAAGCCGACCACGCCAGTGATCTTCCCCAACTTGATCGAGTCGAACTCGCCGGTCAGCTGGGCCGCGCCTTTTACATCCGCCACGGAGATGTCATCGGCCCGTCCCTGGACTGAAACGTCTCCCGAGATATTCGAAACCCGCGCCGAGCCACCGTTCAGATTCACGCTCACTTTGCCGCTGACGTCGGAGGCAGCGATATCGCCGTGCTGGCTGGCAATTTCAACGTCGCCGTCGCGGCCGAGCACGCTTACATCGCCGCGCCGGGTCGAGATCACGACCGAAGCTTTCCGGGGGATGCTGACATCCAGATCGGTTGTGACCGTGCGGTCACCGGCGCCCTGGGTATTGGCGTTTAAGGTGATGACATTGGCACTGGCGTTGATTTGCGGCTTGGTGGCGGGATTGAACTTGTCGGCTTCCTGCTGGTTATCCGCATTGATCCGCTTATGCGCGTTTACGTGGATCTGGTTGTCGTCCGAAACCGTCAGGTTTACTGCACCCCGATCATTGTTGATACGCAAGCTGCCACCCGCGGGAAAGTCCTGTTGAAGCTGGTCATCGTAACTGTAGTTGTGTCCGAACAGGGCGAGATCGTCGTCGCCCATGTCGATGCGGTTACGGATCTCATCCCAATTGAAGCGAGAAGCCTGAGTCGCCGATAGCCCAAAAACTATCAGGAAAACCAGCAGCACGACTCCCCCGCCGCCAATTCCCTGGGGGCGCGTGCCTTCTCTTTGAGCCTGCTGATATTCGACCAGCTTGATCACGCCCCAGAGAATGATCAGCGCAGGCCAGTAAGTTCCAAACCAGTGCAGAAGCGGTTGCGGGTGCAGCACACGCATAGTGGTCAGCAGCAGCACGACCCCCAGCAGGATCAGCACTACCGGACCTGCTACGGAACGCCGCTGTCTTCGCGGTTGAATGGGTTGCATTGGGGGCGGGGCCTGTACCGGGCTAGCCATTTTTCACCTCCGGCTTCACTTCGGTATATGGCGGCGGCACTTCGCCGCTGGCATACGGTGGCGCTCCGCCTGGTATGGCTGAAGGCGGTCCGGCGAGCGGCCCGGGGCCGGCCGTACTCTGGAAAATCTTGACCAGTCCGATCACCACCAGCAGCAGAGGCAGGGTACGGCCGAAGCGGATCACACCCATGCTGTCGAGCAGAAACTGAAACCCCAGAGTCAGCAGGACTGCGGGTCCCATCAGGCCGCGCTTGCAACTGCGTACGCGATCGAATCCGGGCGGGACTTCGCCGACCAAGCCCAACCGGCGCACTAGAAGCCAGCCACCGATGCCGATAAGGACAAGCGGCCAGATGCGGTGAGCGCTGAAATCCCATATATCGAGCGTATGCAGCAGGAAGATCACACCCAGGCCAATGAGAATCAGCGCTCCCACCGGGACTTTGCTTACGTCCACCCGCTCGCCGGCGCTAAAAGTTGTTCCCAATCCAAACGGGTCGGGCGGAGGCTGGCCCAACTGCATGGCACGAGCGCTGCGTACGGAATCGATAATCTGATAGAAGTAGAAACCCGCGATGCCGAGTCCGCATACCACGCCCATGGCTTCGCTTCCGCTGCTCGCCCCCAGGATCAGCAAGGTGAAGATCACCAAATGGGCCAGGCCTTTGGCATATTGTCCGGTGTAGACTGCGCCGACGCCGAAGGGGAAGAATCCGGCTAGAACGCCGGCCAGAGCCGGATTTGGCCCACCCACCGGCACCGGAACGCCCGCCGGGGTTGTCGCCACGAAGCCGGCGACTGGCGGTGCGAAGTTGGGCTGCACTCCCTCTAACCGTGCCGCCAGGCAGCTCTCGCAGTAAATCACTCCGTGCACCGCACGGGTGCAGTTGGCACACAGCGGTTTTCCGCAGGTGCGGCAGAATGCCACCTTCTCAACATCGGGATGGTTGGCACAGTTCATGAAATCCTCCTGTAAGTGGTCACGGTTTCTACAGGCGGATCATTGGGGATAGAGGCCAGCACCGGCTGGTTCTCTCCCTGGCTGTAGTTGCGTTCCTGTCTTGGTTCAGGTTGTCCACTGGTATTGTTGTCTTTCTTCTGTTTATGGTCGTTCTGCTCCTTGGGGCTCGGTTCCGGCGGGGCAGTGACTCGTTTGAATTCCCGCACCCGCGACTCGATTTCATATACAAAGCGAATATTTTCGTAATACTTCACTACCCGGCCGGTGGTCTCGTAGTAGGCGCGCTTGATCGCACTGGGGCGCATGTCCATGTGGCGCACATCGCTCACTTTTACGCCGGCCAGGCTGAGCGAAATTGACAGAGAGAAGAACGCCATTCCGAATGACATGGCGAAACGGGGCTGCCGCCCAACCGAAAGAACCGGAGCAAATACCGGTCGCAGCCACCCGGTAAATGCATCCGTCCATGAAGCTTTGCCTTTGGGCCGGACGAAGACACGCTCGCTTTCGTATCCGGTCGTGGCCAGCAGGATGTTGTGTACCAGGTTGGCGGGTGGTTCCAATTCAGCCAGCGACTTCAGCCAGCGACGTCCCCCATCGGCTTCCGCGAACAATGGGCCGCACACGGCGCAGACCCGGGCGTGGGTCTGAAAGCTTTCCAGCTTGGGCCCGGTCAGCGTCCCGTCGAGCGCTTCGATCAGCAGCGCATCAAAGTCTGCGCACTGCATGCCGTTTTTGGTTTCGCCTGACATCACATCACCTGCCTATATGTACGTTGTAGCAGCCGTGCAAGTTCCGCACGTCCACGATTTATCCTGGATTTCACCGTACCCTCCGGAACCCTGAGTACCGTGGCAATGTCTTTGTAATCCATGTCCTGCAGGTCGCGCAGGATGACCGCTTCGCGCAGTTCGGGCGAAAGTTTTTGCAAGGCGTTGTGGACGAGTTCCCGGGTCTCGCGGCTCCGCACGCTCAGGTCCGCGGCCGGTGCCTTGTCTTCGATCCTCTCGCTGAGCGGCATGGCGTCCTCGTGTTCCGAGGGGGTCGTGTCCAGCGACTCGGTCACTCTGTCCTGCTTGCTTTTGCGGAAATGGTCCACCAGCAGGTTGCGCGTGATGGTGGTAACCCAGGTCATGAACGCTCCCCGTTCGACATCGTAGGTATTGAGGGTGCGAAACATCTTGATGAAGACCTCTTGCGTGAGATCCTGGGCGTCGTCGCCCGATCCGGCGAAGCGATAGCAAATGTTGTAGATTCGGCGATTGTACCGCTGCACGATTTCCTCCCAGGCCACTACGTCGCCGGCAACGCAGCGACGGACCAGCATGGCTACGACCTGGGCGTCTTCCAACCCGCACTCCCTGGAACTCCTGGTCTGTTACCCGTCCGGAAAACCCCGGACTTTAACACCACAATAGAGATACGTTTTTGTGGCCCCAAAAGTTCGGCACTTCCATAAGGCAAGGCATTGTAGCAGGGGAGGCAAGTGCCGGGGGAACAAAAGGCGAACATACTGAACAAAGAACCTAAAGACTAAAAACTGGGTTTCCTAAGAACCAGTGGGGGCAAGAACCTTGACCCGCCGCCCCTTCCAGGCCAGGAACCGTCGCACTCCAAGCGAAAGCCCGGTAACCACCAGCAAAGCAGCACCAGCAGACGCCATGACCGCGATTGTCTGCCCCAGCAGCCCTCCAGCTTCCCCGGTGTGAGTGAATCGCGCCCACGCGCGCAGACGTCGTCCGCTGTTGTAGCTGGAGAACGCCTCCCAACGTACGATTTCTCCCGTGGCCCGGTCCAGAGTTAGCTGCGAACGCAGATCGGGCCGTCCACCATTTCCCCGATCAATGGAGAAGGTGAGCGCGTTCGCAGGGGGATTCGGCAGACGCAGGCTGATGGTCGTGAAGTCTGGTACCTGCTGCCCGGCGCGTACAAACAACCTCTCCAGTCCGTCATAGTGGGATTCAACCCCGTGCGCAGCATGCTCCCCAATGCTTCGCTGGCCAGAATTCCGACTGCGTTCAGGAAGACTCTGAGCTGCGGGTTGGCTCTGAGGTGGTGGCGCATTCCCCGTCATGCCGTAGAGCAGATTGTTCGCCCACGCATAAGACATGATCACGCCGGTGATCACGATCAGGAATAGCGGCAAGACGCACCAGAACCCCAGAACGTTATGCCAGTTCCAGTCGCGCGCGCGAACCCAAGCTCCGCCCCGGAACAACGTGATCTTTTTCAAGTTGTCCCAATTCCATTGCTTCGGCCACCACAGGAAAGGCCCGGTCGTCACCAGGATGAGGAAAGTTAGGTTGCACGCTCCCGTAACCGCGCGTCCCGAAGACCGGCCCTCGCCGCCGACTCCCAGCCAGCGATGCACATCCTCGACGGTGGAGAAAAATCTCCGCAGCCCGGGTGACCCTTCGCCCAGGATTTTCCCGGTGTAGGGATTTACGAACACGGTCCGTTCACGTCCAAAGTCGAACGCCACCGGAGCGACAGAGTCCGCGCGTACCGTAATGTTGAAAGGCGGTCGTCCTTGCGCTTCCTGAGCCGCCGCGAGCAGGTCCTCCAAGCGTAGGCGCTGAGCCCCCGCGGCAGGTTGGGTTTGGAAGCGGCGGTCTCCCCAACGGATGATCTGGCGCCGGTAGGCGAGCAGGATTCCCGTCACTGACATGACGAGAATGACCAGCCCGGCCACGCAGCCGGCAGTCAGATGCACCCAGAATAGAAATCTGCGGAGCGTCATAGGGAGGCTTGTTGAGCTCAAATCTCCGCCCAGCGCCGGAGCAGGTTGTGGTAAACGCCCGTAAGCTGCACTACCGCGGAATCGTCGGGCTTGGTGGGATTCAGCCGCTGAATGGCGGTGTCGAGATCGAACAGCAATGTGCGCTGTCCGTCGTCACGGACCATGCTTTGGATCCAGAAAAATGACGACAGCCGCGACCCTCGCGTCACGGGCGTGACGTGGTGCAGGCTGGTCGAGGGATACAGAATCATGTGACCGGCGGGAAGTTTCACGTGATGCAGACCGTAGGTGTCCTCGACGATCAGTTCGCCGCCCTCGTACTCATCGGGCCGGGAGAAAAATAGGGTCGCCGAAAGATCGGTGCGAATCCGGTGTCCGGTTGCGGTGACTTGCCGAATGGCATTGTCCACGTGGGTGCCGAACGATTGGCCGCCCTGGTAACGGTTGAACAGCGGAGGAAAAACGCGTGCCGGCAACGCCGCAGAAACAAACAGGGGATTTTGCCCGAGGGCGGTGAGGATGGTCTCACCCAGTTGGCGGGCGGCAGGATGGTTCTCCGGAAGCTGCATGTTGTCCTTGGTCTGCGCGGACTGGTGGCCGGCCGTGACCCGGCCGTCCACCCATTCCGCGGCATCCAGGATTTGCCGCGCCTCGGACACCTGCTCGGAGGTCAACACCTCGGGGATTGGCAGTAACAATTGGTTTTCCTTCCTGATCAGAATTTAAAGGTGATGCCCAGTAACGCCGAACGCGCCGCTCCGGGCACAACGTGCGCCGGATGGATCTGGTCGTAGTAGTACTTGTCGGCCAGGTTGTACACGTTGGCCCGAACGTCAACGTGCTCGTTCACCTGATATTTGGCCATCGCGTTAAAGACCCAATAACCCGGAACCTGTTTCACCAGGCCGGTGACCGGATCGAGAGGCGCGGTGGAACTGGCGGTGCGGCTGTCCACAAAATCCGCGCCACCGCCCACGCTGAAACGCCAGGGCATCTGGAAGGTGTTCCAGGTGCTGAAGGTGTTTCGGGGAACGTTGGCCAGTTGAGCGCCTACGGAGAGTGGGAAGACCAACGAGCGTGTGACAACTCCGTCCAGATATGCGTAGCTGGCCAGAATTTCCCAGCGGCTGGTTATGTATCCGTTGGCTTGTATCTGGACCCCGCTCACCCGTTGGCTGCCGGACAAGACAACTGTGGTCGCGTTCACCGTTTCCCGGGCGTTGGTCTTGTCGGTGCGGAACGCTGCTGCCCGTACCGCCAGTTTTCCGGCAAATAGATCCCACTTGGTGCCCACCTCGAACGTGCGGCTCTCCTCTGGCGGTGCGTCGTGCGTAGCCACAGTGAGGGCCAGGGTCTCGGCGGAAGGATTAAACGATGTGCCGTAGTCGAAGTAGATGCTTGCCCCAGCCACCGGCTTGAATACCAGCGCGCCGCGCCAGCTCGGCATGACGTCTACTCGCTTGAACGGCGAATCCGGTGTTACCGGCAAGGACTGATCAACCCTGGCATCGAACTTGTCCACGCGAACTCCGGCGGTGAGGTCGAGCTTGGGCAGCAGGTTGATGGTGTCGATAGCATAGGCACCCACGCTGATCGCAATCGCGTGAGTGTCGGTGATGCCACTCGGTGGCACGATGCCGGCAAAGGGCTGGCTGGTGTCAGGATGCAGCAGGTTAGTTTTCGGAACCGTGGCCAGATTGAAGCGCTGGCGGTACGGGGATGAAGTCTCGCGGCTACCCTCAACCCCGGTCACCACGGTGTGATGGAGAGAGCCGGTGCGGAACTTCATGGTCACATCGGCCTGGTCCTGCAGAAAAGTCTCCGTGCTACGAACTGCAATCTGGTTGCGAATAACGCCGATCTGTCCCAGTGGCGTCGCCAGCGGGGCCGTATCCAGAGTGGTCGTGTCAATCTGCGCCTCGGTGATTCGGACGTCGCGAGTGTAATGCGCGTACCGCGCCTGGTTGCGGAAGGTGAGGTTGCGGTTGACATCGTGCTCGAACTTCACCGTCCCGAGGTCCACATTGGTCTTGAGATAGTTTCCGTGTTGAAACCCGTAATAGTTGCGGCGTTCCACCGGAGCCGGACCGTTGAACAGCCAGGGGATGCCGTAGTCCGGGGTGTCGTCGGATCCCTCGCGCAGGTAACTGAGCGTGAGGCGATTTGGGCTACCCAAGCCGAATGCCAGGGAGGGAGCGATGCCGTAGCGCCGGTTCTCGGCAATATCACGCCCGGCAAACTTCGAATCGTGTCCCATCACGTTCAGGCGGAAAGCGGTCCCGCTGCCGAGCGCCTGCAGCGGCCGGTCCAGATCGGCTGTGATCCGCTTAGTCTGGTCGGTGCCGAGGTCCACAGTGCCAGCCAAGAGCGCGTCGGACTGGGGAGCTTTCGTTTCCTGATTGACGATGCCGCCGGTAGAACCCCGGCCGAAGGTGACCGATGACGGACCCTGCAGAACTGCGACTTCCTGCATATCGAAGGGATCGCGATAGTAGCTGCCGAAGTCGCGCATGCCGTCGAGGAAAATGTCGTTGCGGGCGGTGAAGCCCCGGACCGTAAGATTGTCGCCCTGAGCGCCACCTTCTCCCGCGGCGATACTGATGCCGGCCACGTTGCGCAAGGTATCGCGCAGCGTGGTCGCACCCTGATCCTGGATAACGTGCTGGGGAACGATATCGATGGTTTGCGGCGTGTCCACCAGCGGCTGAGTGAATTTGGGCAGCGAGAGTTCCACGCTGGTGTCGGTGACGTCCACCGAAGTCGCCATGCCCTGGATTTCGAGCACCACTTGGTCGGCCCCGGTCAGGTGATAGCCGATGCCGGTGCCGGTCAGGAGCTTCTGCAGCGCCGCCTGCGGCGTGTACAGGCCGGCCACGCCGGGCGACCAGATGCCGCGCATCGACTCTCGCGGCACAGTCACGTGGAATTGCGCCGTCTTTTCAAAGATAGGCAGGACAGAGTCCAGGGTCCCGGGCGGAATATCGAAACGGCGCACGGTCAACCCCTGGGTCTGGCCGGACGCATTCACCGTCGGCGCAGGCCGGTCCTGCTGGGCGTAAACCTTGAACACGGCGTCGCTGCCAAATGTGGCGTAGGCAGCTACGGTACCTACCGCCATCCAATACTTGGCGCCGCGATGGCGGTTAGCCGATGACTTCTTGTTCTTCCTGATCTTGATTCTGGTCTGGCTCATGTCTGCTCCCCCAAGCATTCGGTTTGAGGCTGTCGCGTCCGGTTAGCTGTCTTTGGGACACTAGATAGATGCAACTAGGTTGCATCTATTTGAGAGTCTATCTCCAGTTGCAAACCAGTTGCATCTGTATTGCTTAGTCTTAATGCTGCACTGTGCTGTTTCGGTGTGTCAAGCTACGCTCGCACATTTTGTTGCAATCGTGGTGCAACTAGATGACACACACTCGTGTCTGGTTAACGAAATACCCGCTTCGGGGGCTTCGATAGCTGCGGATTGAAAGCTCCCAGAGGGACCACTGACAATAGCCCGCCACTTCAGTGGCGGGTACCCTGTGAAGGGGACGCGCGTGCCGTAGGCACGCCGGGAAATGGACTCCGGACGCAGATGGGAGTCTTCAGCCGTCCCTACGGGACGGACGTCTGACCGTTGGCCGCCCGGCGTTGAAACGCCGGGCTACTATCAGGCGCCCCTCCGGGGCGCGAACCCGGCTGTAGGAAGATTGAAGAGGCTCTGGGCTACTCGCTGGTGAAGTAGTCCACAGTCACCGGATTTTCGAACAGGGAATAGTCGCGAGTTACGACCGTGATTCCACTTTCCGTAACAAAGTAACGCTGGCGGTCGGCCTCGGTGTCATAGCCGATCGTTGTACCTTCGGGAATGTGCACGTCGCGATCGATGATGGCCTTGCGAATGCGGCAATGCCGTCCCACATTCACATGGGAGAAGAGAATGCTGCTCTCAACTTCACTGTAGGAATTCACGCGCACGTCAGGTGACACCACGCTGCCCTTCACCATGCTGCCGGAAACGATGCAGCCTGCCGAGACAATGGAATCGACTGCAGTCCCGGTGCGTCCTGCCTCGGCAAAAACAAATTTCGCAGGCGGATACTGACGCTGGTGAGTGCGGATCGGCCAGTCCGAGTCGTACAGGTTGAACACCGGCGACACCGCCACGATGTCCATGTTGGCTTCGTAGTAGGCTTCGAGCGTCCCCACATCCCGCCAGTAGAGAGCCTCTTTCTTGTTCTCGTCGACGAAGTCGTAGGTGTAAACGCGATATTCGTCGGCCATCTTGGGCAGGATGTCCTTGCCGAAGTCATGGCTCGAAGCAGGGTCTTCCGCGTCTTTCAAGAGTACGGGGATGAGCACGTCCGTGTTGAACAGATAAATGCCCATCGAGGCGCAAACCTTGTCGGGATTCGACGGCGAGCGCAGTTTGGTGGTCTTCGGCTTCTCCTCAAAACCCAGGACGCGGTGGTCGCGGTCCACGTCCACGACTCCGAAGCGGGCTACCTCACCGGGATCGATCTGGATCGTCGCCAAGGTCACGTCCGCTCCCGAGTCATTGTGCCGCTCCAGCATCAGGCCGTAATTCATCTTGTAAATGTGATCACCGGAGAGGATCAGCACGTGCCTGGGCTGCTCGGAGCCGATCGAGTAGATATTCTGATACACCGCGTCGGCCGTGCCCTGGTACCACTGATCGCTGACCCGCTTCATCGGCGGTAGCACTTCGATGAACTCTCCCATCTCGCTGCCCATGATGTTCCAGCCTTCACGGACGTGCCGGTTCAGCGACAGCGCCTTGTACTGGGTAAGGATATAAACCCGGCGCAGGTCGGAATTCACGCAGTTGGAAAGGGTGACGTCGATGATGCGGTAGATGCCGCCGAAGGTGACGGCAGGCTTGGCGCGGTCGCGAGTCAGCGGATAGAGCCGCTCGCCCGCGCCTCCAGCTAGTAAGACTCCCAGCGTGTCTTTCATAGCGCTTCCGCCTCGATGGGTCTACAGGGCCCGGAAGGTCTGCAGTCTCTTTGATGCCAGGCTGCAGAACGCGACAGTGTAACAGATACAGCCGCGCACTTGCCCCGGCCCGCGAGTTCGGGGACAATCCACCGGACGGCCATCTGCGTATTACTTCGGGGCAGGGAACCTCATGCATACGCAAACCCATCGCGTCTTCGTCACAGGCAGTACAGGATACGTCGGTCGGCCCCTGATCACTAAGTTGCGGGAGCGCGGCCACGAAGTCCATGCCCTGGTCAGGCCGGGTTCGGAGCGGAAACTCCCAGCGGGTTGCCAAGCAATTACCGGCGACGCTCTGGATGGCAAATCCTACGCCGCAAAGATCGCTCCGGCCGATACGTTTGTACAACTGGTAGGAGTCGCGCATCCCAGTCCATCGAAGGCAGCAGAGTTTCGGAGCATCGATCTGGCCTCCGGCCGTAGCGCAGTCGAGGCAGCAAAAAGCGCCGGCGTGGGGCATTTTGTCTACGTCAGCGTGGCCCATCCAGCGCCGGTCATGAAGGCCTACATCGAAGTCAGGTCGCAATGCGAAGCCATGATCCGCCAAAGCGGGATGAATGCCACCATTCTGCGCCCCTGGTACGTCCTGGGGCCGGGACACCGATGGCCGTACTTCTTGATTCCGATCTATAAGCTGATGGAATTCTTACCTTCGACCCGCGAAGGCGCCACTCGCCTGGGACTGGTAACGCTGCCCCAGATGGTTCGAGCCCTGGTCGAAGCTGTGGAAACTCCAGCGAAAGGAGTTCGAATCGTGGAGGTCCCCGAAATCCGCGTGGCGGGCAAAGTTCTCTATCAAGATGACGCTGCAGGGTAGCGCCGGGATGCCCGCCAGACAGCCGGCGGGACGCCGGCGCTACTCATGCCGCCCGTTCATTCGGGAATCGAAGGGGAAGTTGACGCCAAATCCAACCTTGTCGTCTTGAGCGGAGGGAAGGAACTCGCTTGCGAGTTCCCTCCCAGAGTCGAAAGATCTGCTGCGGGGCGCCACCACTGCGGTGGAATTGCCTAGCATGAACAGTCCCTGGTGGACCCTGGCAGAGCAGGTCCCTCGACTTGCTCTCGCCGCGCAAGCGCGGCTCAAGACGGCGCTCGTGACGACAGTAGACACTCAGATACCCCTCTCGCAGTGACAGATTTTGTCGTTCGAGAATCACTTCAGACCCAAAGTAACAGCGTGAATTACGAAAGCGCATGCACATGGGACATCTGTTCGCTGTCAGTAGTGAATGAGATGGTGAGTTGGTCGTTATCTCGAAGAAGCCGGGGCCCATGGGAAGAGAAGACTACCTCGACGAAATCCACGTCCGGATCCTGCGCGTGACCGAAGACCTGCGCTCGATTCAACGCCAACTCAATTGTGCCGCCATGGAAGCGCCCAGCGACCCGGAGCTCATGGAAGCCCTCAGCCAACTGCCCGAGATGGACGCGCTCCAGATGCTGAAGTCGTCTCTCGACCAGATGCGCCACTTCCTCTGGTTCTACATGCAAGTGATGACCAACGAATCCGAGTCGGGCGAGAGGCTGCGCCAGAGCATACGCCAGAAGGTTTCCGCGGATGCGACGCTCAGCCCGGAAGCATCTTTCGTGGAAAAATTCAAGAACGCGTCCGACACAGCGCTGCTGCGCTATCTTTCCGACAGCAAACACAGGAAACCGAACTAGGCAGTCTTCAGACGTCGGTCGTTAGACCTCAGACCTCAACTTTCGGAACAAGTACCTCCGGGCTGAAGCCCCAGGCTTTAATGCAGAATATTGCAGGGCCAGAGACCCTGCTCCACCCCAACACCAACCCGCTAATTCAGGCCCGAGCGCTGAGGTCTGACGCCCGACGTCCACTATTCAAGTGTGACCGATTTCACCAGATTGCGTGGTCGGTCCACATCCAGCCCTTTTTTGACCGTCATGTAGTACGCGAACAACTGCAGCGGCACAATTTCCAGAAGCGGCAGAAGAAGTTCAGGCGCCTGCGGAACGAAGATCGTGTGGTCTGCCAGGCGAGGAAGTTCTTCGTCGCCTTCGGAGGCAATGGCGATTACTCGCGCGGATTGCTGTTTGAATCCCCGGATGTTGGCCAGGTTCTTCTCATAGCGCAGCACTGATTCCGAATCCTCACGGTCGCAGGTCGCGATGATTACTACCGGCAAATTCTCGTCAATCATCGCGTTCGGACCATGTTTGGTTTCGCCCGTGGGATAGCCCTCGGCGTGTATGTAGGAAACTTCCTTGAGTTTGAGCGCGCCGTCCATGGCCACGGGATAGTGGATGGCACGGCCCATGAACAGAAAATCCTGCACTTTGTAATATCTCTCTGCCAATTGCTCGCAAGCTGAGGGCGAGGACTTCAGCAACACTTCCATTTTGCCCGGCAAATCGAGCAGCTCGCGGATGTACTGCCGCCGTTGCTCCTTGGCAAACTTGCCGCGTACCTGTCCCAGGTAGAGGGCAAACAAGTAGAGCACCGCCATCTGCGCGGTGAAGGCCTTGGTGGAAGCGATACTGATCTCTGGCCCGGCATGAGTGTAGAGCACGCCGTCCGCCTCGCGCGCGATGGTTGAATCGACGACGTTCGAGATGGCTATGGTGCGCGAGCCCTTGGCTTTGGCTTCGCGTTGCGCGGCAGTCGTATCGGCGGTCTCGCCGGACTGCGTAATAACAATGGTGAGTTCGCCGGGGCCGATCAGGGGATTGCGATACTCGAATTCACTGGCGTAGTCCACGTCCACGGGAATGTTGACCAGGTCCTGAATCATGTACTGCCCGGCCATACCCGCGTGCCGGCTGGTGCCCGAGGCCACGATGTTGATCCGGCGCAGCGCGCGCAGCTCTTCGGTGCTGATGCGGACATCGTCGAGTCGCACCACCGCCTCCTCGAGCCATACCCGGGGCTCGATCGTATCCCGCAAGCCCTGCGGCTGCTCGAAAATCTCCTTCAGCATGTAATGGGGAAATCCGGCTTTGTCAGCCATTCGGTTCTCCTGAGAAAATGTGTCAGCCCGTAGCCCGGCATCCCTTCGACTCCGCTCAGGGCAGGCTTGCCGGCTGTCCCGAGGGCGTCTCGCCCTCGACCCGGTGGGCGAGGACGCCCACCGGACAGCGGCGCTACTCTTGAAGCCAATTCGTGCGGCTAGATCCCTGCGCCGCGCACCACCGTATTTCTCACTTCGCCGCTCGGACTCAAGACAACAAGGTCAGCGGGTGCGCCGGCCTCGAGCACCCCACTCTTCTTCATTCCCGTCACTCGCGCCGGATTCAGGGTCGCGAGCCGCACGGCTTGCTGCAAGTCCCATCGCGCAAATTGCACAACGTTGCGGACGGCGCGGTCCATGGTCAGGACACTGCCCGCCAATTTTCCTCCGGCCATACATCTGCCATCCTTCACCTCCACTTCGAGTGACCCCAGGCGATAGCGGCCGTCGGGCATGCCGGTGGCAGCGGTGGCGTCGGTGATCAAGACGGCGGCATCCGGCCCTTTGGCTCTAAGGAATAATTCTACGATCACAGGATCGATATGAATTCCATCTGCGATAATGTCGGCGGAAAGCCGCGAATCGGTCAACACTTCGCCTAGGATTCCGGGATCGCGATGGTCCAGCGGGCGCATGGCGTTAAAGGTGTGAGTCGCATGGCGGGCGCCTGCAGCAAAGCCGGCGCGCGCCGCACTCAGGTCAGCGTCGGAGTGGCCCAGGCTCACACAAACTCCCCGAGCGGATGCCTCCGCGATGACTTCGACGGCCCCGGCCAATTCGGGCGCAATCGTGAGTACACGAATGTGTCCCCGAGCCGCCTGCCAGAAGCGATCGAAGGCGGCCACAGATGGAATCAACAGATTTTCCGGAGGATGAACCCCGCGCCGGCTGTGGCTGATGAACGGACCTTCAAGATGAATTCCCAGCGGCCGGGCCCGCAAATCGCCAGACCTATCAAAGCCTTGCTGATTTCGTTCCGCGGCTTCGATCGCGTCCGCCAGTCGCGCCAATGCGGAAAGGGTAGCGTCCATTGGCGCGGTAACGGTGGTGGGGAAATAACTGCTGACGCCGTGTGCCGCCAGCAACCGCTCGATCGGCGGCAACGCATCGGCTCCGGCCTCCATGACATCGCGCCCGCCGCCCCCGTGAATGTGGATGTCAATGAAGCCGGGCGCCAGTATGCCGTCTTCAAGATCCACCGCGCGACAGTGCCTGGGAACTTCGCGCCGTGCTCGCGATGTAACATCCGCAATGATCCCGTCCTCCACCAGGAGCAGCGGTTGCTCGATGCGGTCCAGTGGCGTGAACAAGGCTGTAGCAGTAATCGCGATCATGAATGACTGGATTGTGAGCGATTCATCATTCTATAGGAAAAATCCCGACGACCTCGCCGCAGCGGGCCGCCCGTGTAGCGCCGGCGTCTCGGCGGCTGTCCGGTGGGCGTCCCCCCGCCGCGCCGGCAGTGCCCGCGCCATATGTTCTGCGGCGGAGGGAGCCAGGCCTTCAGGAGCGAAGGCAACTACTAGAGTGCTATACTTTTTAGCGGAATCAAACGCTGGCGCGAGTGCCTTCGGCTGGCGTGGTTCCGCGTCTGTCGACCTAGTCGGGGCGTGGCTCAGCCTGGTAGAGCACCTGGTTCGGGACCAGGGGGTCGGAGGTTCAAATCCTCTCGCCCCGACCA